>Ga0315321_10002913_pt1 | contig 13317 bp, 13 predicted proteins | sample M180m21515metaG_FD_203464 | JGI IMG/M metagenome (GOLD analysis project Ga0315321, IMG submission 203464) | Ammonia-oxidizing marine archaeal communities from Monterey Bay, California, United States - M1 80m 21515 | ecosystem: Environmental > Aquatic > Marine > Intertidal zone | place: USA... | reverse complement strand
TGAGTTCATCCGGCTCCAGCGCCACGTCGACCTCATGGGCGAGGACTACGGCACCGAGTTCGGCGCGGCCATGGCGCGCGTGTTGGCCAAGGAAGACAAGGGGCTGGTGGAGTGCGGCGCAACGGGCATCGCTGCGATGGTGGGTGGCAAAAACTGCCCGAGCGACGACGTCAACGCCCGAATCGCCGCGGCCATCGACAAGGATGCCGTGCTGAAGAAGGCTGTGGCCAGCATCGATGCCATCCCATGGCCCGAGGTCAGCGAGCCGAGCCGCACCTGGCCGGTGGTCCCGCTTCTGGGCAGCAGCAACTGGGTGCAGGCCGGCGCACTGCTGAAGAAGCTGTTCCCAGCGCGACTCCAGAAGCACCAAGACGACCTCGACCGCGGGCTCGCCGATCTTGAAGAGGCCATCGCAGCCGGCGATGCCGACGCACTCGAGACCGCCAAGAGGCACCGAGCCAGCTACGAAGCCGCCCTGGCGGCGGACGGCGACATCTTGTTCGCCGCCATGGCCGAAGCGCTCGAAAAGGGCGCCAAGAAAGGGGCTCCCACCGATGTGGGCCTGTGCGCGAACGCTCCGTCGATCGGTGGATGCGAGGGCACCGACGTCACCCGCGAGGTGCTCCGCTTCCTGTCTGAGGACAAGCGGTTCATCAAAGCGACCGCAGCGCTTCGCGGAGACTGAGGCCAACACCGTGGCGTCAGGCCTTGGCCAGGCCCACGACTCAGCGGCCCAGCAGGTCCCGCACCGCGCCAGCCAGAAACACAGATCCCGCCACCAGCAGCGGGCCGCGCTGGTCCCGGGCGATCTGCAACGCTTCCTCGATGGGGCCGGCCGGCAAAACTGGACAGGGCAAGTCGACGAGGTGGGTGGCAAGCACACCGGCCGACATGGCGCGCGGATGGGCGCAGTGCGTGGTGAGCACCCGGTCCACCATCGGAGCGAGCGCACGCCCGACCGAGCGGGGATCTTTGCCGCTGGACATGCCCAGCAGCAGGGTCGTGGGACGCGCGTCGTCGGGCAGTTCGCGCAGCCAGGATGCCAGCTGCTCGGCGCCATCGGCGTTGTGGGCGCAGTCGACCCAGATCTCCGGCGCAACCTGTTCGAGACGACCAGCGTGGTGCACGCTGGACAGGCCGGCTCTACACGCCGCATCGTCGGGTCGGAGGTCCTTGGAAAGGCAGCCCACCAGCGCGAGGGCCACACCCGCATTCCACGCTTGGTGGCCGCCCACAAGCCGGAGGTCGAGGCAGTCGAGCCATCGATCCGGCCCCCGAAAGCACAGCCCCTGTTCGCGGCGCTCTTCGATGTCCCAGGACTGAGGCGGAGCCAGCATCGGCGCATTCCGCTCGGCCGCGATGCTGCGAACCACGCGCATGGCCGAGTGGACCAGCGGCCCCACCACGACGGGGATCCCCGGCTTGATGATGCCGGCCTTCTCCGCGGCGATAGAACCGAGGGCCTGGCCAAGCTGTTCCGTGTGGTCGAGCCCGACGGAGACGATGGCTGTCGCGGCGGGCTTCACCACGTTGGTGGCATCGAGCCGTCCGCCCAGTCCCACCTCCAACACGATGACGTCAACCTCTTCACGGGAGAAGTGCAGGAGAGCCGCTGCGGTCATCACCTCGAAGTAGGTGAGTCCTCCCCCGGTGCCCCCGGAAGCAGGCCCCAGCCAAGCGTCGCGAGCCGAGACAAGCTGCGCCAACAGGGCCGACAGAGCGTCGTCACTGATTTCCTCGCCGTCGACCACAATCCGCTCATTGACCCGCTGCAGGTGGGGGCTGGTGTACTCGCCAACCCGCAGGCCCTGCGCGCGAAGCATTGCGCCGGCCATGCGCACCACGCTGCCTTTGCCATTGGTGCCGGCAACATGGAGGATGGGAGCGTCGAGCTGAGGGTCGCCGAGCCACCGCAGAAAGCTCGCCATGCGCTCCAGACCAAGGCGTTGGCCAAACAGCGCCAGCTCGGTGAGAATCGGGTGAGTGCGCATGGGGAGCTGGCTCAGGCGGGGTCGGTGAGCAGACGAAGGGTTCGCGCGACAGTGGCCCGAAGCTCGGTGCGCGGGATGATGGCGTCAAGCAGCCCGTGATCGAGCAGGTACTCGCTGCTCTGGAAGCCTTCAGGCAGCGCCTCGCCGATGGTCTGCTCGATGACCCGGGGCCCAGCGAAGGCGATGAATGCCTCGGGCTCAGCGAAGATGAGGTCGCCCAGCATCGAGAAGCTGGCGGCCACGCCCCCAGTGGTGGGATGGGTGAGGATGCTGATGTAGGGCGCACCGACATCGCGCAGGCGGGCCAGCGCGGCACAGGTCTTGGCCATCTGCATGAGAGACAACACGCCTTCCTGCATACGGGCGCCTCCAGAAGCGCTCACCACGATGGCCGGCTGCGCGTTGTCCGCCGCGCGCTCAAAGACCCGGGTGACCAGCTCGCCTACGACCGAGCCCATCGAACCACCCATGAAGCGGAAGTCGAAGACACCAATCTGGACGTCCATCCCATCGATCTGGGCTGAGCCTGCGATGAACGCATCGGGTTCGCCAGTCTTCTGGTAGGCCCGCTTCAGCCGCTGGGGGTAGGGCTTGGAGTCGACAAAGGACAGGGGGTCGACCGAGTGAAGGTTGCCGCCGTGACGCACGAAGGAGCCATCGTCCACCAACAGCCGAAGGCGCTCGCGGGCGCTCAGGCGGAGGTGGTGGCCACAGCCAGCACAGACCTGGAAGTTGTCAACCAGATCCTCCTTGTAGAGGACCTTTCGGCACTCCGGGCACTTGACCCACAGCTGCGTCACTGGGGACACGCGCTTCTGCCGCGCCTGGGGCTCTGGGGGGGCCTGCTCGAACCAGCGCCGCGTCTCACTCACGAGGGACTCCACAGTCGGGCGCCCTGCAATAGCGCGCCGTTCACTCCGCGCCCAATACACGGCCGAGTCAGGAGTGCCAATGGCCGAGCTGTTCCAGAGCACCCACTACTGCGGTGTGCACGGCAGGCCGCATCGCCTTGAACCGCCGGTAGCGCGGATGCAGAGGAGCGCCGGGCACAGACCCGCCTTCGACCACAGGATGCACACGGTTGGAGAGCACTGACACCGACACGCCCTGGCGCGGCGCCAGCCACAAGCTGCAGCCCGTGAAGCCCAGGTGGCCGACCCCATCGTGCGGCCAGCGGGGACCCGCCGACGACGCGCCCGGTGTCACGCCGTCCCAGCCGAGGTGGTGGCTGCCGGGACCACGGTGGGCCCAAAACGACTTCATGGTCTGTGCTGACACCCAGCCGTCCCCCCGACTCGACCGAATCGCAGCCACACCGAGGGCCGAGACCGAAGAAGCCGAGCCGAACAGGCCGGCATGCGCCGCGATGCCTCCCAAGACCGCAGCATTGAGGTCGTGCACCTCGCCGACGACCATTCTCTTGCGAAGCGGGCAGTGTTCAGTAGCTGCAGCACCCGGCCACCCCCAGCGCAGATCGATGCCGGTGGGAGTGCCGACGAGCTGATGCCAAAGCACATCGAGCCGGCGACCGGTCAGCTGCTCCAAGAAGGCTCCCAGCGCGAGCATCCCGATGTCCGAATAGCGGTGGCGCACACCTGCCTCTGCTTCGAGGGGCGTGGTCCAGCAGGTCTCCAGGAGTCGCTGGCGGGTGGACGCGGTGCCCCACACGAGCGCCTCGGCCTCCGCGATGTCGAACAGTCGGCGCCAGGCGGGCCAGCCCGAGGCATGGGACAAGCAGTGACGGGGGGTCACGCCCGAAGGTGCCCCCGGTAGCAGGCGGGCCAGAGGGTCATCGAGGTCGAGCTCCCCGCGATCCACCAGCGCCGCACAGACCGATGCAGTGGCCAGCACCTTGGTGAGACTGGCAACGTCCCACACTTGTCCGGGTCGCACCGCGCGCTTGTGGGGACACACCTCCGCACGCCCCCGCTCGATAAGACAGACCTCCCCGTCGAGGGTACGCACACTCACCGATATTCCAGCGCAAGAAACGTGGTCGACGGCGTCTTGGACGATGTTCCTCAGGTTGGTCCAGGGGTCGGATGTCAAGGTTGCATCCTCAGCTCAAGCCCACTCGAGGAGAGCGTCGCCTCGGCTCCGAATGGAATGGGGTGGTTGACGCTGGCATGGCCCACGGGCAGCTGGTGGACGATGGGAACCCCAAGCGGAGCGAAGAGGTCGGCGAGCACATCGTCTGTGGTCCACTCGACGTCGCTGGGGGGACCGCCGCCCGAAAAGTCGCCCAGTGCGATGCCTACAACGCCCTCTAGAGACCCACTCATCCGCAGCTGAGTGACGAGGCGGTCGAGCTGGTAGGGCCACTCGCCAATGTCTTCCAGGACGAGAATGCAGCCGCGTGCGTCGAGCTGCCAGGGGGTTCCGCACAAGCTCGCGAGCACGCAGAGGTTGCCGGCCACGACGGGACCTTGGACTGAGTGGGACGGACCGGCGAGGTGGCTTCCGCGAAGCGTCATATCGTCGAGCTCGCCGAACAAAAGCGCCCGCGTGGCCTCGGCAGACGCCGCGTCGCTGTTGTCGACGATGGAGTGGAGGACAGGGCCGTGAATCGGTTGGCAGAGCCGTCGATTCCACAAGGCAGACATCAGACTCGTGGCGTCGGAAAACCCGATGACCGGGCGGGTCGACTCAGCCAGAAGCCCCCAAGGCAGGCCATCCAGGAGGTGAATGGTACCTGATCCGCCGCGGGCAAACCACACCGCGTCGATGTCGGGGTCAGTGAGAGCGACCGTGAGGTCAGCGAGCCGCTGGGAGCGGGTGCCGGCGAGGTAGCGATGCCGCGCATGGAGATTGTTCATCATTCTGCAGCGCAGCCCCCACGACTCTACAAGGGCGATGCCTCGCTCCAAGCGGGGGAGAAGGAAGGGGTGCGCGGGCGCGACGACAGCGACGGTGGAGCCAGAGGTCAGCATAGAGATGGGATATCCCGCCCCCAACACCACCCGCACCCCGCCTGCCCATGCCGCTCGGTTCGTCACTGCTTCGCTTGCTCCCGGCCATCTTCGCGCTGTCCTGCTGGGCGCCCGAGGTGGCCGAGCCACCCTCCGAAGACGCCCCCACTCCGCCTCCCGAAGCACCGGTCACGACTCCGGGCAAGCCGGCCCCCCCCGAGCCGATCAGCCACCCGCCTCCGCCCCTGCCGCCGCGGGCTCCCCCGCCCAAGCTGTCGTCGACCCCGGAGAGCGAGCTCTCTGAGCCCCCATTCACCGCGTGGACAACCCACGCGCCCCTCACCCCGGTCGGCCCCGGCGGTGTCGCGGTCGCCCACATCAAGAAGCTGGGGGTGCGCATCGAGGTGGTGCAGGTTCTCGAGCATCGCACCCGCTTCACCTGCGCCGGGTGCACGGGCGCTGAGCATGGCGTGGAAGCCTGGCTCCAGCCGGGTCGGCTTCGGGCGTCTGGCGCCCCGGGAACCCCCGATGACCCCTTGGTAGCGGCACTTCAGCTCCGCGCGCGCTGGGCAGGGGGCAACAAGCTGCCGGAAGGGGCGAGCCGCGAGCAGATGTGCGCCCTTGTCGACGCCGGCTTCACGTGGACAGGCTCCACCACCGCGACCTGGTCTCTCGACAGCGGCAAGCTCGTGCTGACTTGGAACGACGGTCGGTGGTCCATCGCCGAGGCCACGCCCCCTCAGAGCGGCTCCGACTGCCGCACTCAGCGCGCCCAGCCCAACTGAGCCGCGGTGTCACGACGGTTGCACCAGAGGCCGCCATCCACCCCCATCCGCGCTAAGCCTGAGAGTCGCGTGCACGCCGCATCACTTGGAGCTCACCATGATCGAACGCCGTCTCTACTCGGTCGAGGGGAATACTCAGAAGCTCGATGGCGGAGCCATGTTCGGCAACGCACCCAAGCCACTGTGGGAACGCTGGGCCTCCCCCGACGAGCGCAACCGCATCGATCTGGCCTGCCGTGCGCTCCTGGTAAAGGAGCCGGACCGCTGGGTCTTGCTGGAGACCGGCATCGGCGCATTCTTCAACCCGAAGATGAAGGATCGTTTCGGGGTGCAGGAAGCCCGCCACGTGCTGCTCGACAACCTGGCCGCGCTCGGTCTCACCCACGAAGACATCTCGGTAGTGGTGCTGAGCCACCTTCACTTCGACCATGCAGGTGGCCTGCTCACGGCGTGGCAGGAAGGCGAGGCCTACCAGCTGCTCTTTCCCAACGCGACATTCGTGGTGGGCCGCACTGCATGGAAGCGCGCCCAGAACCCGCACCCGCGCGACAAGGCCAGCTTCATTCCCGAGCTGCAGGCACTGCTCGCCGCAAGCGGGCGCATGGAGCTGATCGACGAAGGCCAGGACAGCCCCACCCTTGGCGAGGACTACCGCTTCCACTTCAGCAACGGCCACACGCCCGGCCTCATGCTGACTGAGGTGCCCGGCGTCCTCGGACCGGTGGTGTTCGCGGGGGACCTGGTGCCCGGACGTCCGTGGGTGCATCGCTCGATCACAATGGGCTACGACCGCTTTCCCGAGCTGCTCATCGACGAAAAGGCCGCACTACTGGCCGATCTTGCGGAGAGGAAGGGGCGTATCTTCTTCACCCACGACCCCGCCTGTGCGCTGGCCCGTATCACTCTGGATGAGCTGAATCGCATCGGCAGCGTCAACGATAAAGCAGAGCTGCACAACGTTCTCGCCTGATGCCCCCCATGCGGCTTCCACGGTTCCGGCTGACCGGATAGTCCGCTTGCATGTCGTCGTCGTCCCAGCCGTCCGACCTCCTCCGCCAAGTCATGTCCAACCTAGTCGAGCGCCTCGACAGCGACCTGTTGCCCACGCTCTACCGGCAAGCGAGTCTCCCCACCGCTCAGGTGGTGGCCGACCTCAATTCACGCGGCGAGGCACACGCCCTTCAGGTGGACAGTCCCGACCTTCACGATCTTGAGGCCACTTCTGAACGCGTGATCAACCGAAGTGGTCGACGGGCGGCAGCTCGGGGCGCACTCGCGGGCGCGGGAGGACTGTTTGCGGTCCCTCCCGAAGCGGCGGCCTCCGCGGTCCAGACCTTGCGGCTCGCGCAGCGCCTCGTCGTGGTGTGGGGACATGACCCCGAGACGGACCTCGGCCAGATCCATCTCGCCCGAACCCTCGCGGCCGCCTTTCAGGTGGAGCTGCCCGAGCAAGGCCCGCTCGACATGCGACTCAGCGACCTACCCAAGCTCGCGATCGACCGTGTGCGCCCCACCCAGAGCACCGCTCTTGTGAGCCAGACTGGCGCGCTGGCACGCGTTCTTGCTGTCCGAAGTGCCGTCACGCTCGCGACCCGCTTTTCCCGATGGATTCCAGGGGTAGGCGCTGGCCTCGGAGCCGTAAGCGCCCGCCGCAGCCTGCGTGAACAAGGAGAGCGCATGGTCACTCACCTCCGCGCGGCCCGCGGACCTCGGGTGGGCGACGCCATGATGGAAGACGCCGTCGAGGTGCGCTGACCCGTTCGCGACCCCTTCTCCACCGCGGCAAAGTAGTCCTGCGGCTGGTGGTCTCACCTACTTCGGGCTAACGCGACCTGTCCCCCAACCGAAGCGTGCCTCGTGCTCGACCTCTTGTCCCGCTCGCCCCTCGCCTCCGGGCGCCCAGCCCCTCGGCTGTCGCTGACTGCACACTCCGGTGCGTGGATTCGCATCGAGGACCACCTCGGCCAGCGTCAGGTGGTGGTCGTATTCCTGCGCTCTCTCGAAGGCAGCGCGGACTGGCTCCGTCAGCTGGAGGCTCACCGCGGTCAGCTCGCAGAGATCGACACCGAAGTGGTGGCGGTCCACACCACCCGCACCGAAAAGCTCCGGGCCTTCCGGCAGAGCCACGGGCTCCAGTTTCCCCTCACCTACGACCCTCTGGCACTCGAGGCGCGCGGCTGGAAAGCGGCAAGCCGCTGGCGTCCGACCACCAAGGACATCACCTACCTGGTGGACATGGAGGGCCACATCGCGTGGTCGTCCCGCGGTCTGCCCCCCGTCGACGAGCTGGTCGCCGAAGCCGCGCGTGCTCGGGGGGTATCGCTCCCCGACCCCACAAATGTCGACCCTGCGGCAGTGGCGACAGTCACCCACATCGACTCCGCAGAGGCCGAGGCCCTGCTGGAGCAGGATGGCGGTGGATACCTCCTTCTCGATGTCCGAACTGGCTCCGAGTATTACGCGGACCACGCCCCGATGGCGGCCCACATCCCGGTCGACGAGCTGCCCCAGCGAGCCACCGAGCTAGGCCAGACCGACAAGGTGCTGTGCATCTGTCAGGCCGGCGGTCGCTCTCAGGCTGCCGCCGAATTCCTCGTGAGCATTGGCGGACACGAAATCTACAACGTGATGGGCGGCATGAGCGCCTGGGGTGGCCCCCGAGTGACGGGTGGCGTTTCGGCCGACGGTTGAGCCCCACCACGACAAGGCCGTCCTTACGCGTCGGGAATTTTGTGCGCATTCAAGTGGCTGCGGCGCCCGCGCTTTTCGCTGATTAAGGCGAAGGGGTCGTCGGCCTTTCCGTCGCGCGACTCCCCGCCGGGGTCCTCCGCCCCGCACTTCCCCTCGCTGGCCGTCCCCCCGACGCCCCAGCAGGTCCCCCCGCACGCGCCACCGCCTCCTCAGCGGGCCGAGCGCGCCCGAGGCCACCATGACCGACGCAATCCCGGTCCTACTCGCCACCATCGGCGATCTGGACGGCGCCGCAGCCAACCCCGGCATGCTCGAGCTCATCACCGAGGCCGACATCATTGTGCAGCTCGTGCTGTTCATTCTGGTCGGAATGTCGGTGGCCTGCTGGGTCATCATCATCAACAAGCTCAAGGCTCTGCGTGAGGCCGAGCGCTCCAGCGCCGCCTTCCTTGAGCGTTTCTGGAAAGCCCGGCGCATCGACCAAGTGTACGACCAGGTCGACAAATACGCCGGCAGCCCCGTCGCGATGGTGTTCAAGGCCGGCTACACCGAGCTCGCCAAGCTGTCTGCCAGAGACTCCCAGGGCAGCACTGGCATCGCCATCTCCGGCGAGGACAACCTCACCCGCGCGCTCCGCCGGGCCCGCACCGTCGAGCGGACTTCGATGCAGCGGCTCACCACCTTTCTGGCCACCACGGGGTCCACGGCGCCCTTCATCGGTCTCTTCGGCACGGTCTGGGGCATCCTCCGGGCGTTCCAGAAGATCGGGATCACGGGCCAGGCCACCGTGGCCACCGTCGGCCCGGACATCGCCCACGCGCTCATCGCCACCGCAGTCGGCCTCGCAGCAGCCATCCCGGCCGTCATCGCGTTCAACTTCTTCAACAGCCGGATTCGCGTGCTCGCCACGGAGATGGACAACTTTTCCGACGACTTTCTCAACATCGTCAAGCGCCACCGGCAGTCGGGCTGACCCATGGGAATGTCCACCGGAGGAGACGACAGCGGCTTGATGGCCGAGATCAACGTCACACCTTTTGTCGACGTGATGCTCGTGCTGCTCATCATCTTTATGGTGACGGCCCCGATGATGACCGTCGGCGTGCAGGTCGACCTGCCCAACGCCACCGCTCCCCCCATGGCAGTCGACGACCCCGACCCACTGGTGCTCGGCGTGAAGGCCGACGGGTCATGGTTCTGGAACGACACCGCTCGGAGCGACGAACAGATGTCCGCAAGCCTCAAGGAACTGGCCAAGAACCAGCCCGACAAGGTGGTGTTCATCAAGGCCGACGCCTCGGTCACCTACGACCGGGTAGCCAAGCTGCTCGCCATCTGCACCAGCCTCGGCGTCACCAAGGTCGGCATGGTCACCGAGCTGGGCGGGGAGGACTGAGTGGCGCCCCGCGCGATGGCCGGAAAGCGTGACTTCATGGCTGCGCTCTCGGACCAGGGGGTCGCCCCGTGGACCGTGTGGGCTTCCGTCGGCGGACATCTGCTGCTGGGCGTGGGTCTTGTGGTCTCCCAGGGCTGGTTTGGCGCGGCCCCTCGATCTGTGGTCCCCGAGCACACCATGGTGATGCTCAGCCCGGGCGTTCTCCCCAAGCAGCAGACCATCCTGCCCGAGCGTCCCACTCGCACTCCCGACACCCCCGAAGTTCCCAAGACCGCGCCGGATGCACCCCCACCGCCGCCCAAGCAGAGCGATCTGAAGCTCCCCGACGAAGCCCCCAAGCCCGAGAAGGGCAAGGAAGCTGAAGAACCCGTCGACCGCACCCGAGACCGAGCCGCACTGCTCCGAAAAGCCAAGAAGCAGGCACTCGTCAAGGACCCCAACGCCGCCCTTGGCGACGCAGACCAGCACCGCACCAGCCCCGACGGCGCCACCAGCGGTCCGGTCGGCCAGGCCCTCGACTCGTCCAATCCCGAGATTCGAGCCTGGTGGACCGCCGTGGAGCCGCTCATTCTCGACAAGTGGGTCATCGTCGAAGCCGACCGCCGGTCCCATGCGGGCAAGAAAGTGGTCGTGTGGATGCGCATCCTTCCCGACGGCACTCTGCGGGACGCCAAGGTCCAGAAGAAGAGCGGCGTGCACTCCATCGACCGCGCGGCCCTCATGGCCGTGCTCAAGACCGGACGCGTCAAGCCCCCGCCAGCCAGCCTCCAGCGCGACTTCCGCGATGCTGGCTTCACGATGGGCTTCGTTGTTGCGGCCAACTAGGTTCGCCCTGCCCGAGCCACCCCGCCTCCCTTCCTATCCAATCTCCCCAGCTCGTGACCGCCCCCTCCGGAGCCCCGATGCCCCAACCGAGTTCGCGTCCTCCCCGGTCTGGCCTGCGCTGGGCAGCCATGGTCGTCGGCATCCCAGCCGCCGCGGCCCTGGGTCTGTCGCTGACCCCCGCCGAGGCCCAGGACGCCCCCGTGCTCTACGGAATGGAGCTGCGGTATCCGGGCGAGCGAAAGATGCCGATCGCGCTGCCTCGACCCGTTGGCGGCTCAGGCGCAGTCGACGAGTTCTACGATGTGCTTGAAAACGATCTCCGTCTGTCGGGCTGGTTTGAGATCATGGACCCTGGGTCGTTCCTGGAGCCCGAAGGCACCGGCGTCCGCCCCGGACAGTTCCGCTACGAAGACTGGGACAGCCTGGGCACCACAGTCCTTGCAAAGTCCCTGCTGCAGTCTCGCAATGGCAACCAGCTCTACGCCGAGGTCTGGGTCTACGACGTGGCTGGCGCCCGCAGGCTCGGCGCCCGGAGCTTCTCAGCAGACGGCGACCACGCCCGCCTCCTGGCCCACAAGGTGGCCAACGAGATCATCTACCGGGTGACTCTACGCGACGGGCCGTTCAACACGAGGTTCGCGGTCAGCGGTGCGTTCTCGGGAAACAAGGAGATCTATACCGTCGACTTCGATGGCTACGGTCTCACCCGCATCACCAAAAACGGCACCATCAACATCCAGCCCTCCTGGGACCACACCGGCCGTCGCATCGCGTTCACCAGCTATGCCGCCGGCAACCCAGACCTCTACGTGGCCGATCTGGGCGCGGGCAACATCACGCGCATCTCGGCCCGCAACGGCATCAACAGCGGCGCGGACTGGCACCCATCCCGCAACCTCATCGCGTTGACCTTGTCGCCCGGCGGCAACCCCGACGTCTACACCATCGACGGTAGTACCGGCCGCCAGATGGCGCAGCTCACCAACGATCTCGGCATCGACGTCGCGCCAGCCTTCAGCCCGGATGGCTCGATGATTGCGTTCACGAGCGACCGCAGCGGCGGTCCCCAGCTCTATGTGGCAGACGCCAGTGGCGGAAATCCCCGGCGCGTGACCTTCATGGGCAACTACAACGTCGACCCTTCTTGGAGCCCCGACAGCAAGACGCTCGCGTTTGTCGGTCGTGACGGCAACTTCGACGTGCTCACGGTCGACCTCGACGGCTCCAACCTCACCCGCATCACGCAGAGTCAGGGTGACAACGAAGACCCCACTTTCAGCCCAGACGGCTACTACATCGCGTTCAGCTCCACCCGCACTGGGCAGAGCCACATCTTCGCTAGCACCATCAATGGCCGGCACCAGGTCCAGCTCACGCGGGGCAAGGGGGGCTACACGAACCCCGACTGGTCGCCAAAGCTTGACTGGTAAGCCGCAATTCCGGAGACGCCGTGCCCCGCGCCTCAGTTGATATTGGCAGCAACAGCGTGCTGCTACTTGTTCTCGCCGACGACGGCACTCTCCTTCACGACGAGGCCCGAGTGGTCGGCCTCGGTCGCGGACTGGGAGACAAGGGCATGTTCCGGCTTGACCGGATGGATGCCGCTGTCGAAGCGCTCGCCCACTACGCCCACACCGCCCAGCAGCTCGGTGTGCCCCCCTACGACGTGTCCGTAGCCGCCACGTCCGCCGCTCGACGCGCCCTCAATGCACGTTCGTTCATCGAGCGGGTCCACAAGGAGTGCGGGCTTCGGGTGCAGGTCATCTCAGGTGAGGAAGAAGCCCGGCTCACCTGGCGGGGCGCTCTACGCGACCTCCCGCTGCCCAAGGGCCCTGTCGGAGTGGTCGATCTCGGCGGCGGCAGCACCGAGCTCGTGGTGGGAGACGGCGACTTGATGGGACCGCGCGTGAGCCTGGAGATTGGCAGCGTTCGGCTCACCGAGGCCTTCTTCGGCGACCATCCCAAGCGCTACCGGCCGACCGACCTCGCTCGCATGAAGGCCCACATCCAAACGGTGGTGCAGGCCTTCAAGTGGCCGGCCTTGCCTCGGTCGCTCGTGGCAGTGGCCGGCACCGCCACCACCCTCGCCGCGATGGAGCGGGGTCTGGTCGAGTGGGACCGCGACGCAGTGCATGGTGCCCGTCTGAGCCGCGCTGCCCTGCGCCGGTGGACCGACCGTCTCCTCGCATCGAGCACCGAAGAGCGCCGCCGATGGGCAGCTGTGAGTCCTCCCCGAGCCGACTACCTGCTGGCTGGCGCGTGTGTTCTCGAAGCCGTGTGCACCCACGCGCACCGAGACAGCCTTCGGGTCAGCGATGGCGGCGTGCGCCACGGACTCTTGGTGATCTGAGACGACCTCAGGCGAGCGAGTTCACAGCTCACCAAGCGTGAGGTGTGGCAAGAAGGTGGGCTCCTCCCAGCGCTTGACGGGCTCCGGGTTGACACCAATCGCAATGGCGGCCGGACCGATGGGAGTCGCTACACGCACGCCAGCTCCCACGCCATAGCGGTAGGGTCGGTCAAGGCCGAACTCCGACGACGTCGTAGTGACCGCAACATCGAGTAGGCTCACCTGGCCCACATCCGTGAATACGAACACCTGAGTGGTGTCCCAGTCCTGCAGGCCGACGGCGGACAGCGGAAGCCGCAGCTCCAAAGTGGTCTGGAACAGAGAGTCCCCGCCGGTCCACACCCAGTGTCCGGGGGCGTTTCGGAGCGCA
>Ga0315321_10002906_pt1 | contig 13336 bp, 13 predicted proteins | sample M180m21515metaG_FD_203464 | JGI IMG/M metagenome (GOLD analysis project Ga0315321, IMG submission 203464) | Ammonia-oxidizing marine archaeal communities from Monterey Bay, California, United States - M1 80m 21515 | ecosystem: Environmental > Aquatic > Marine > Intertidal zone | place: USA... | reverse complement strand
GCACAGCAGAGCCTCGGGTCGGCCCTGATGTTGGGCGAAGGCATCACACAGGATATGGTCGAAGCGCTGAAATTGTTCATTATTGCGGCCCGCGCGGGAAACAAGGACGCACTGGCCTATACAAAGAGGGTCGGCGGGCTGCTGTCCCGCAATATGCAACGTGAAGCTCGGATCAAAGCGCGGGATTGGAAAACAGCCCGCGACAAACAGAAAAAGGCGGCTGAAGGTAACTGACGCTAGACAACGACGCGCACTGCCTGCGCGGTCATCCCGACATTCCCCGCAAAATCCGTCGCCCGGAACGCGACCTCGTCACCGGCGGTATTTAGTGTCGCCTCGATCGTGAAATTTCCATTGTCGTAGATGGGCCGCCCGGAGCGGAAAGAAAAAGACGATACGTCGTACTCCGGCATTTGCCGGTGCAACATATCCAACATCAGGCGTGCAATGAGTGTGCCCTGCAGCAAGAGGCCGGGATAGCCTTTTTTCCGAACGTAGTCCCGGTCGTAGTGGATACGGTGACTGTTAAAGGTTACCGCGGAATGACGGAACATCAGGACCGGGTCCGGCACGATGACACGCACCCATGGCGTAGATGGCGCTTCAAGCGGTCGCGGCTCCAATTTCTTTTTTTTAGCATTCTGCGCCGGAACGGAAGCAGCGGGCGGCCGGAAAATAATGTCATTCCGTTCTGTCACCGCAAGACCGCGTCCGTTGAAAACGCGGTGTTCTATCATGCCCACGATAAAGGCACCGGACTTGCCGGTTTTGAGATCGAACGACATCACTTCGGATTCTTTCCGGATTTCATCGCCAATCCGGATCGGGTCCCGGAAGTTAAAGCGCGCGCCGCCAAAAAGCTTGTTCGGATAATCCACGGCCGCCGGTAACAGGCCCTCATCCTTGGCAAGCCCATCCGAGCCAAGCCGTGACGGCGGCAGCTTCACCGTGCAGAACAGGCCGTGCCAAAGTGGTGGAAGTAAATCGCCAACTCGCGGATCGGCGACATCATGACCCAACGCCGCCATCAACCCGGCAACGGGTGCAGCCGTAACGACATCTTCCGCCGTAACGACCCGGCCAAGCGCCCCCTGTAGTGATTCTGGGATCGTGCTCATCCCCTTTTGCATACCTCAGCCACGCCGCGACCGCTAGACTGCGTGTCAAAATGGGAAAGGAATTCGAATAATGGTGCTGGTACTCGGACCGAAAGATGTCAAAGGGCTGATCACGATCAAGGAAGCGGTAGATGCGATGGAACGAGGCTTCCTCGATTGGTCGAAAAACGAATGGTTGGCCGAAATGCGCCAACGTATCCATTCGCCGGATGGCGTTCGCATGACGGTACATATCGGTGCTCCGGATTCCGCCGGGGTCATCGGCACATTGCTACACACCGAAAAGATCGTCATCGGTGACGATGAGCGCCAGACCTATTCCCATCGCGGTGCCCGGGTCCGCGTTGTGTATGAAGGCGAAAACGGAGGCTTGCTGTCGATACAAATCGGCGAACTGGAAGTCGACGAGCTTCCCGGCGTAAACCAGAACGTGGTGATCCCGACAAGTTGCGCCACGGCGGTCGGCACCAAGTGGCTTGCGAAGAAGAATTCGAAAAAGGTCGGCATTCTAGGATCGCGTGGCCAGGCGCGTGGCCAGCTCGCCGCGGTACACGCGGCGATGCCGGATATCGAAGAAGCCTTCGTGTTCAGCCCGAACGAAGACAACCGCAACCGCTATGCCGGCTCGATGGAACAAATTCTCGGACTGAAGGTAACCGCCGTCGACACCGCGCGCGAGGCCGTCGAAGGCATGGATATCGTATTGACGGCGACGAATTCGAATGTGCCCACATTCGACGGTGAATGGCTGTCCCCCGGCGCACATGTCTGTTCGCTGGTGTCGTCCAACAAAGGCCTTCATGAAGCAGGGTTCATTTCCGAGGCACGCCGCGAAATCGACAACAACACCCTGCAGCGTGCGGATGTCGTGGTCTGCAATTCGATCGAGCAGGACAAACTGGACCGCACGGCAATCGTCTGGGGCGCCGCTGAAGAAGGGATCATTTCCTGGGACAAGGTATTCGATCTTGCCCAGGTCATGCGCGGTGATGCCGGACGGACCAATGACGACCAGATCACGTTTTTCAAGCAGAACGCCTTTTGGGGTGTCGGCGATCAGGTCATCGGCAAACTGCTGTATGAAAAAGCTAAAGCTCAAGGCATCGGCATCGAGCTCGACGTCGACCCCTTCGAATCAACGACGGATTCGCGGCTGGAAGGATAACCCCCCAGCCGCGCGCGCCGGTTGCGAACCGGGCCTATTCGACCAGAACGCCGATTTCGAGCGCCTCTTCCCGTTCCGATAGCGGGAACAGTCCCATGGCGTTCGTCTGGTGCAGGAAGCCGAGCTTTTCGTAGAAGCCCTCCTTGCCCGGTACCGTCGTCAGATACACTTTTTGCACCGGCAACCGCCGGAGCAATTCGTGCATCATCTTGCGCCCGATGCCCGCCCCCTGAAAACCGGGATCGACCGCGACATCGAGCACGGTGGCGTAAAACACCCCGTCGGACGTCGCTCGGGCAGCACCCACAAGCTGGCCATCGACCCAGGCAAAACAGCACAGATAGCTATTGGCGAAGGCGCGTTTGATCTCCGCCGCACTGCGCACGGCAAGCGGCGCACGGGCATAAATATCGGCCAAGACGTCCCAATCGACGCCATCGCGGGTGAACGTCACCTTCGCGTAGGCGTTCCGGTAGTACTCCTGGTCCTGTCTGTGTTCGATCAATGCGCCCATGGTGATCTCCTTTCAAAATGTTTGGGCTTCAGGAAATTGACACAAAAAAATCCGCCGCGCGGGGTCCCGCGGGCGGATCGGCCTGTGAAAAAGAAGGGTTGGACTAAATCGTCCGGCTCCCTTTAAGACACACACGGCCATCCGCCCGCACACCTTTGGCAAGGCGTGCGACCGTAGCAATTCGCTTTATGGCAATAATGTACGTCATGGGGACGAGCTTATAGGCCTGTCCGGATTCCATATCAAGCGGAACCTTTCCAGTTGCGCTGCGGGTTTACTTGTACGGATCCGCCGCGTCGCGAAGACCATCACCGAGAAAGTTAAAGGCTAGGATGACGATGATGACAGGCATCACCGGCAGCATCAGCCAGGGATAAAGCGCTACCACGTTGATATTCTGGGCTTCGGCCAACAACACACCCCAGCTTGTAATGGGTGGCCGCAGGCCAAGACCGAGGAACGACAGCGCCGTCTCTCCCAAAATCATCGCGGGGATCGACAACGTAGCCGACGCTATCAGATGGCTCATGAAGCTGGGGATCATATGTCGCCAGATGATACGACCAGGTTTTGCGCCCATTAACCGGGCGGCGGAAACGAAATCTTCTTCTCGAATTGCCAGCAGTTTGGACCGCACGGCGCGCGCAAGCCCGGTCCAATCGAGAAGGCCGAGAATGATGGTGATCCCGAAATAGATGACGATCGGGCTCCATGTCACCGGCAATGCGGCCGACAGGGCCATCCATAGCGGTAGTTCAGGGAAGGACCGGATCACCTCGATCACCCGCTGGATGACATTGTCGATCCAACCACCGTAATAGCCCGCAAGCCCGCCGAAAAACATACCCAGCGCGAAGCTGATCGTAATGCCTATCAGCCCGACGGTTAGCGAGATGCGCGTGCCCATCACAATCCGCGAAAACATGTCGCGCCCAAGCCGATCTGTGCCAAGCAGGAATAGCGTTCCGTTCTTTGGCGGGCAGACCAGATGAAACCGCATGGGGATCAAACCCCAGAAATGATAGTTGTCGCCCAGACAGAAGAACCTTATCCGGTCGACGGCATTTTTGTCGTCACTGTATTCCCGCTTCAGGTTTTCCATATTGAGCGTGTATTTAAGACCGTAGGTGAACGGGCTTTTCAGGCTGCCGTCATGGAACAGGTTGACGGATTGCGGCGGCGCATAGATGTGATCGGTATGGCGGGTATGCATGTTGTACGGCGCAATGAATTCGCTGATCAGCACGCTGAAATAAATCACCGCGAGGATCGCCCCCGACCAGACAGCCAGTTTGTGGCGGCGAAAGCGAATCCACATCATGCGCCATTGCGACGCCATATAGACCCGTTCCTGTTCGGGCGTCAGCGCATCGGCGACATGGGGATCGAACGGCGCATCCGATACCCAGTGTTCGAGTTTTTCATCGCTCTTGGAGGGAGAGCTCATCGCGTGGTCCCCCCGCCCAGCCGGATACGCGGATCCAGCATCGCCAGCAGGATGTCGGATATGAAGACACCTATCACGGTCAGCAACGACAGGAACATCAGGAAAGATCCCGCGAGATACATATCCTGGCTTTGCAGAGCGCGCAGCAGCATCGGCCCCGTGGTCGGCAGCGACAGGACAACAGACACGATCACCGAGCCTGATATCACCTGTGGTAACAGATTGCCGATATCGGCAATGAACGGGTTGAGCGACATGCGCAGCGGATACTTGATCAGCAGTTTGCCCGGCGGCATGCCCTTGGCGCGGCCGGTCGTTACGTACTGGCGCTGTAATTCATCAAGCAGGTTCGCGCGCAACCGGCGGATCATCCCCGCCGTACCGGACGTACCGATCACCACGACGGGCACCCAGAGGTGTTCAAGCACAGAGCCTAACTTCGCCCAGGACCAAGGCTGGCCGATAAAATGGTCGTCCATCAGTCCGCCGACCGATGTGCCGAACCATCGATTAGCCAGATAAAGCATGACCAGAGCGAGCAGGAAATTTGGCGTCGCAAGCCCCAGGAACCCGAGGAATGACAATCCGTAATCGCCCCACGAATACTGGTGGGTCGCCGAATAGACACCGATCGGAAACGATACTGCCCAGGTGAACATAATCGTGGTGATCGACACCAGGAAGCTGAGCCACAGGCGGTCGCCGACGACCTCCGATACGGGCTGATTGTGTTCGAACGAAAAACCGAAATCGCCTTGCAACATGCCGAACAACCAGACCAGGTATTGCTGCCACCAGGGTTTATCGAGACCGTATTGTTCCCTTAGGAAGGCGATCTTCGCCTCGTCGACCGCTTCGCCCTGGCTCTGCAGTTCGTTGATGTAACTGGTCAGATAATCGCCCGGCGGTAACTGGATGATCACGAACACGATCAGGCTGATCGCCAACAATGTCGGGATCATGATGAACACGCGGTGGATGAGATATCTGAGCATCGTCGTTCCCGCCTATTGCCGCGCCTGGCGGCGGTCAGCGTTGTCGAACCAGAACGTATCGGGCATATAGACACCGAAATGCGCCCCGGGGTTCCAGTTGAAGATACCCTTCTTGGGTACGTTGCGGAGGCTGGAATTGATCACAACCGGCTGCGGCACCGCCGATATCAGCCCGATCGAATACACCTGGTCCGCATTGATCCTGAGCATTCGGTGCCAGATATCCCGCCGTGCCGCACGGTCACGCGCGTAGGCCCACGCCCGGTTAAGCTTGAGCAGTTCAAGCGCATATTCATCGGGTGGTGCTTTCCCTGCGCGCCCGCGCGTCTGGAAATACTGCCCCCATTTGGGCCATTGAAGTTGCAACTGGTCTGTCGGCGCAAACTCGTCGGGAATGGTGTCAGCATTGGGAATCCCAAATTCATGGCCGGACCAGATCGAGACCTGTGTTTCGCCGGCAAATATGCGGTTGCGGAACACTTCGCGCTGGGATGGCCGCGTGAACAGCTTGATGCCGGCCGCAAGCCATGAATCATGGATTAGCTCGAGCACGTCGGTCTGTTCCGTGTCTTCGCCGGCAGTCTCCACGATGATTTCCATCGGCTTGCCGTTCGGCAACAGGCGGATACCGCGCGAATCCCGCTTTGTCAGACCCAGCGCATCTAGCTTGGCATTGGCTTCGCTCAGATCGAATTTCGCCCAGGCATCGAGGTATTCCTTCCGGTAAAGCGGACTGGCAGGCAAAACCGTGTTCTGACCTTCGATCGCCAGGCCGTAATAGATCACCTGGTTGATTTCATGCCGGTTGATGGCGAGGGAAAGGGCACGACGGTATTCGACATTCTGAAAAAGTTTACGCCACACCGGGTCCTTGATGTTCAGGTTTGGGAATAGCGCTAGATGTGATCCTTTTGCCGTCTGCCACAGCCGGACTTTGAAATTTTCGCGTTTTTCCGCCTCTTTCAGGAACGTGTAGTTGTTGAACGCGATGCCACGGGCCTGCAGATCGGCTTCGCCGGCGCCGGTCTTGAGCGGGATCACGCCCGCCGCGGCGACGCCCATCGCCACCCGGTCAGTATAGGGCAGTTGCCTGCCGTTCTGATCGACGCGGTGAAAATACGGGTTGCGGTCGAACAGAAAGCGCTGCGCGGGCGGCTTTGTCTGCAGCACCCAGGGCTGCAGGGTCGGTAGTTTCGGATTGTCGTTCTTATACTGGTTATCGCGCCGGTTATGCAGTGCTGCCCAGTTCCGGCGGCCTGATTTCTTGACCATTGCCATCAGTTTTTCCGGTTCAGCGTAGCGTGTATGTAAGCGTTTCAGATAATGTGCCGGCCGATAGATATAAAGCGGTGTCGCCGACGCCAGCGCGGGCAGAAAATGCGGGTTCGGCGAACTCCACGAATAGCGAACGGTATGTTTATCAATGATTTCGAACTTTGCGCGTTCACCGGCAACGACAAGCTGTTTGGGCGGACCAAGCGGCGACAGCTTCGGCTGATTGGCAATGTCTTCCCACCAGTAACGAAAATCTTCGGCGGTAAACGGCGCCCCGTCGGACCACCGGTGTCCCTTGCGGAGATGCAGCGTAAAGCTGCGGCCGAGCTCGTCATCCACCCGGGCCAGAATATCCGGCTGAAGGTTGAATTCGGCGTCATAGGTCACCAGACGTGCGTAGCCATAGACGACCATAATCCGCGTGTCCTTGGACCGGCCGAAGACGACCCGCAGGGTACCGCCGTGTTGTCCGGGCGTTTTGACATTTACAATACGAGGTTGTGACGGCACGCGTTCAGCGACAGGCGGCAAAATGCCTTTTTGGACGGCCTTCGCCAGTATCGGAGAATCAATCGGCTGAATGGCCTTGCCCGGTACCGGCATTAGCATCGCTAAGACTGCGGCGGTGATGATCAGTGATTTCATGCGACCAGTGCCTGCCGATTGGCGTTCGGGTCGGCACGGACATAATGCCCCTCGCCCAGATCGATCAGGCCCAGGTCGTGTTCGCCGTTGATTGTGAACGGTTCGGGCCATTCCGACGGGATCGATGCCTTGCCCTCCATCAGGGCGGACAGATCGAGACGGGAATCCGGATTCGGCTCGGGGACCGCCGATAACAGCGCCCGCGTATAGGGATGGATCGGCGACCGGAACAGAACTTCGCGCGGTGCCGTTTCGACCAGGCGCCCGGCGCACATCACAGCGATACGGTCGGCGATGTAGTCCACAACAGCCAGATTGTGCGAAATAAACAGATAGGTAAGTCCAAGGTCTTTCTGCAAATCTTTCATAAGGTTGAGAATTTGCGCCTGGACCGACACGTCGAGCGCCGAGACCGGCTCGTCGCACAGCAGCAATTCGGGTTTCAGCGCCAGAGCCCGGGCAATCCCGATCCGCTGGCGCTGACCGCCTGAGAACGAATGCGGATACCGGTTCAAATAGCGTGGATCGAGCCCCACCAGTGCCATCAGTTCCTGCACCATTTCGGCGCGGTAGTCGGCATCGCCGATTTTGTGAATGACCAGGGGCTCCGAAATGATGTCGAAGACCGTCATGCGCGGGTTCAGGGACGAGAACGGATCCTGGAACATGAACTGAATTTTGCGCCGATAGGGCAGCAATTCCTTTTCATTCAAACCGGTCAGATCGACCTGGTTGCCGCCGTCATTGAACAGAACCTCGCCCGAATCGGCGGACAGCGCCCGCATGATCATCTTGGACAGCGTTGTCTTGCCGCAACCGGATTCACCGACCAGGCCCAGGCATTCGCCCTGGCGGACAAAAAAGCTGACATCGTCGACCGCGAGCCCTTTTTGTGTTTCCCCGCCAGCAAAAATACCGCCCTTGCGCAGCTCGTAGCTCTTGCTCAATCCGTTCACTTCGAGCAACGGGGTATCGAGCACAACTGGTTCTTCTTCGCGTTCCGCCAGCAAATGACCCGTGCAGTGTTCAATTTCGCGCAGCGGCACCAGCCGTTCGCCGGGTTTCATGTTGAACCGAGGCACCGCCCGGAGCAGCGCGCGCAGGTAATCATGGCCTGGGGCGCGGAAAATATCGTCCAGCGAGCCGCGCTCCAGCACACCGCCGTGATACATGACGACGATTTCGTCAGCCACGTTGGCAACCACCCCCAGATCATGCGTAATCATCAGGACCGCCATCTGCAGTTCCGACTGCAGGTCGTTAATCAGTTTAAGGATCTGCGCCTGGATGGTGACGTCGAGCGCCGTGGTTGGCTCGTCCGCGACCAGCAATGCCGGGCGGCAGACCAGCGCCATCGCGATCATCGCCCGCTGGCGCAATCCGCCGGATAATTCGAACGGGTAAGTCCGCAGCGCACGCTGCGGGTCAGGAAATCCAACCAGACGAAGCATCTCCGCGGTCAGTTCCATCCCTTCGGCCTTGGTGACTTCGCGGTGCAGGAACAACGCTTCCGATATCTGATCGCCGACCGTATGCAGCGGCGATAGCGACGTCATCGGCTCCTGGAAGATAATCGATATCCGCCCACCACGGATTGACCGCATCTTGTCGCCGTCCTGATCAAGCGTCAGCAGATTGGTGACCGAACCGTCGCGCGGATCGCGAAAGATCACTTCACCGCCGGTGACTTTTGCCGATTTGGGCAAAATTCCCATCACAGTCTGCGACACAACTGACTTACCGGAACCGGATTCGCCGACAAGTGCGACCGTTTTGCCCGCAGGCACACGGAAGCTCACGCCGTTAACCGCGCGGACTATACCCTCCGTTACGTGGAATTCGACCTTGAGGTCGTTGACGTTTAAGAGATCCGGCATGGGGATCCGTTGTCTGACATGAATATCCTGTTATCCGGACTCAGGACTTCTATGTTCCCGAGTGTCGTGGATGAAAGTTGAATTTCGTTGCGATCCGCCATTTTTACTGCGTCCGCCACAATATCTTTGAAGCCCGAGAGAGTCGATTCGATCCGGATACTGGCACGCGGCCCTTTAACAACCAGTTGCATCCATCCGTTGCGCCCGTCACGACGGGTCGAAAAGTACCGGACACGCACATCGGTGAGGTCATCCCAGTCCACAGCGCGAAGCAAAGGGCCGGTCACCGAGATCCCATTTTCGTCGCATCGGACGGTGCTGGCGTGACGAACCGCCGTATGAATCGCATAGCCGGCAAACAGCAATAAACCTGCACCGAAAATCCAGGCCACGGTACCGGTCGTTTGAGGAAATAATAGCGGCCCGGCGGTCAGCAGAATCCCGGCGCCCGCCCGGATGTAGTCCGGTGCAAGTGTTCGCGTTGTGTGACGGTAGCGTGCGGATTCGATCATGACGGTACCGCGAAAATATCGCAGGCCGGCTGCCAGACCGCGGCGGGATGCGCCTTCGTCACACGGCAAAATTGTTCGACAAATTCCCAACAGGCTTCGTCTTGGGCGAGATGATGCGTCAGCAAGCCCGTTGCTTCCGCTGCGTCGGCGCGCCCCGTCCGCTTCCCCGACAGATGCGCCACGACCGAACCGATTACAGCATCGTCTCCTGCGAATGCCCGTGTGCCGGGCCAGTCGATGATATCCACATGCGTATTGGCGATGACGAGGCCCGGGACGGCGTCTTCCGCCCTGCGGGCCCCAAACGCCGTCAGGCCGTGAAACCCGAGACCGGGCAACAGATTAATTACCCTGGCATCAATTCGGTTCCACGGGGGCACCATAACATCGAGCCAGCCGTCATCGCCGAACAGCTCGATCATGCGCCCTCTGCCATCTGCTAGTTCGCGCGCGATGTCCCATAGGTCTCGGTCTGCCCTAAGCTCGGCTTTCTTTTCACCGGCCGGACGGTGATTGAGATGGGCGTACCCGTGCTGGAGAATATCAATTTCCTGTTCATCGCGCAGAGCGGCGGCGAGTGACGGGCGCGCGTTGGCCGGGATCACAGCCAGTGCCAGCGGCGACCCCACATCCCGGCGCAGCATCAGCAGACGATCCAGCGCCGGCGTCGCATCGACGGCATCGTCGTCGCGCCACCAGAAACCCGCTGCCCTGCCGGTTTCGGCCCAGGCATCGAGTTCGACCGACAGTGTGTCCCAGACACTCATGTAGCAGCCCCTTCGCGCACTGCACACCACGCCGCGATCAGGCTGGCACTGGTATCTGCGCCATCAGTGTCGAGCCCGGAGGCGTCGGGCGGCGCAGCCGCCAGCGCGGCGTCGATTGCCTGAGCCAGAGCGGCTCCGCTGAGCAAAGCTTCGGGGATCGTTCGAATACCGCTGCGGTTCTCCAGCAATCGAGCCCGCAGGGTCTGTTCGGTCTCGAGACCGCCGGCATAGGGCACGATCACACCGCGAGTCTGCGCTGTCATCATCTCCATGACCGTATTGTAACCACCCTGACTGACCGACAGGGCACAATTGGCCATAAGGGTTGGAAAATCTGCCCGCGCGCGCGCGACAATCATACCCTCTGGCGCCTCATCGCCGAGTGCCCTGAAGATGTCTTCAGACAGAGCATGGCCGGCAAGGATGCGCCATGTCCGGTCGGAAAGCTTGGTATGCGGACGCGCTGCCATCGCCGACCGGAACAGCTCCTCGCTGACGGCGCCACCGCCGGCCGAAACAATCACTTCGTCGCTACCCACGCCGCCCACTGTTTTCTGCGGCGTATCGACGACATAGCCGGTATAAGCCACCAGATCGGAAATGCGATCAGCATGGGCGAAGGTCTCGTCAAATGGAATAAGGGTCGGATCACCGTGGATCAACACCCTGTCGTAATAGGTTTCGATCCGTTCCAGCATCTCGGCGACGCGTTCGGGTTTCGGCGGCTCCACCAGAATATCGCGGACCGACGAGACAATCAGCGGCGGATGAGCGGCGGCTTTTGCCGCATCGAGTAGCGCCGTGAGTTCAAGACGCAGCTGACGGCGCCCAAACGGAAACAGTTCGGTCATTACGACATCGGGCGCGGCGGCGGCATAGGCGTCGAGCAACAGATCGCGTCGGCGTTCTCGGAAAGCATCGTCGATCTCTTTATCGTTCTCGTCGATCAATACCTTGAAATACTTGTCCGCAGCCCGGACAGGCGGCAACTGAATCAATTCGGCACCACCGATATCCAGACCGGGCACCTCATGCCCGCCGGATACGACAGTCACGTCCATGCCGGCGCGCCGAAAAGCCCGGGCCAGGGTTGCGGTCCGCTTCAGATGCCCGATACCCAGCAGGTGCTGGACCCAGAAAAATATTTTTGGCGCGGTCATGCCGCCTCGCCGTCCGGCAGCAGGCTTACGTTCAGGGCGTCGATCTCGAAGGTACCGTCGGCATGGGCGTTGAAAATATGTACGCTCGCCCAGTCCATTTTCTCCGGCGGTTTGCCGACCATGCTCCAGCCGGTTGCGAGCGACAGTGCCGCGCGAATGATGCCCTGATGGCACACAGCACCGATGGGCACACCGGACTCGGCCACTTGACGCGCCCATTCGGCAACTCTCTCACGGACATCGCGCGGGCTTTCCCCGTTATGGGGCCGCAGGTCGAGCCCGAGCGCTGCCCGTTCGGAAACTTCGTCACCGTAAATCTCGTCCAGTTCCGCGCGCGTGTGGCCTTCCCAATCGCCCCAGTCCATTTCGATGATCGCCGGTTCCAACCGTACAATATCGAGGCTCAGTATTTCCGCTGTCTGACGTGCCCGGCTCAGCGGGCTTGCGACCCATTCAAAGGCCTTATAGGTATCCGGTACCGACCATTCAGACACCTTGGCACGACCTTCATCGGAGAGCGGGCGGTCGGCATGGCCTTGCAGACGGTGATCCGCGTTCCAGTCGGTCGGGCCATGGCGGATCAGGGCAATGGGGGTCATGCGGCGCGCGCCTTCTTCGTGGTTTTAAGAATACTGTCCAACCGCTGCGCTGCTGCCGCTATATCGTTTTCCGCCGCGGTCACCGTCAATGCGGTATCGCGCATTGTGTTGAGCCGAGCAGATTTGCTGAGCAGGCGGGCGACGGTCTCGGCGAATTCTACCGGTTCGCCCACCGGGCACAGAGCACCGGTCCGGCCATCTCGCACCACATCCGGCACGCCACCGGTCCGCCCGGCGGCAACCGGCAACCCGGCCGCCTGGGCTTCGAGCAGCGCCATTCCATAAGCCTCGTTCACGGCAGGCCACACCATTAAATCCGCTGCAGCATAAAGCGCCGGCAGATCGTCCGACGCCACCGCGCCGGCATACACCACGCGACCGGGCGACAGATATGCAAAGGCGGCTTCAACATCGGCGCGCGCCGGGCCATCACCGACGACAAGCAATGACCAGTCATGGTCATTGAGCCGGCTCATCGCGTCCGCAAGCACGCGATAACTCGCAAGTTTATCGCCATCGCGCATCATGCCAACCGCCAGCAGGATCGGTGTTTCGGGGTCCAGGGCGAACCGGCTGCAAATTTCATTTCGACCGTCTGGCCGTTTGCCGGCTGCCGCGGCCAGGGGCGCAGTATCGGTGAACGGCAGCAGATGGTTATACTTATCCGGCCCGCTAAGCAGGGGCATCACGCAGGCAGCATCGAGCGTCGACAGGCCAATGACACCGTCTGCCGAACGGATCGCCGCCTCTGCCGCGCGATAGCCGATATCCCATTTTCCGCCCGCCTGTTTTGGTGCATGGGATACCTCGGCCATGAAATACGGGATGCCGAATGCCCGGCTGACAGCCGGCCCGAGCCAGTCGGGTGCCTTGTGATAGACGTGATAGGTGAACCAGGCATCGGGCATTCCCCCAGCCGTTTCCCAGCGCCGGATCAGCCGCGCCGCCATTTTTACGCCCAGATCTGCGATGCGCTGTTGGCGCACAGGATCACCCGTCCCGTCCCGGCTGCAAAACCGGCTGGCGACGGTAACCGTGTGGTTCCGTGCCAATGCGCGGATCAGGTTGCGTGCCATTTCCCGGTCACCCGATGGCACCGGGGAATCGGGATGTTTCATTGGGGCGTAAAAGGCGACTTTCATCTGCGCGTTTCGGTTCAGGCCGCGTCGCGGCCAGAGGCGGATTCGGGAGCCACCGGGGTCCGGCCGAATTTTTCGGCGAGGCGATCAACCCCGGTCGTAAACGAAAAGTTGCCCCGAACA
>Ga0315321_10002905_pt1 | contig 13336 bp, 23 predicted proteins | sample M180m21515metaG_FD_203464 | JGI IMG/M metagenome (GOLD analysis project Ga0315321, IMG submission 203464) | Ammonia-oxidizing marine archaeal communities from Monterey Bay, California, United States - M1 80m 21515 | ecosystem: Environmental > Aquatic > Marine > Intertidal zone | place: USA... | reverse complement strand
TGAGCAATGTCAATCGGCATTAAGCCCCCGCAACCTCTCTTTGAAACAGGGAAACCCCGTCATTAGAGTTGATAATCAAACTGATTCCTCCGCCGTGTGGCGTTAAATCAATGAATGATAGTTTGGCTTTGCCAACGATAGTGCGCAGAACATTTTCTAAACCGCCACCAATAATCGTAGCGAACTCATGCTTCACGCTCGGACATAGGTTTGTTATGGATTCTCCCTTGACAACATCACCGACTTTGACCGTAAGCATCGAACCGTCGTCTTCAAGGGTGTAGTGATTCAATTTTTGGTTGTTCATCGCACCACTGTTCAGTGCGCTAAGGAATGTGTTTGAGTCCACTTCATATTCTGCGCAAGGTTCGACAACATCGCCACTGGATAGTGTGTATTTGCCTGCGTTTGTCTCTATGGCCGAAGAGAAGCGACCTTCGCTATCATCAGCCCACTCCTTGATTGTCTTTTTGGTGTGCGAGAACGCCTTAGCCCTCTCGTCGCTCAAGAGCGTAGTCTGCTTGCCCGTAGATTTGATTAACAGTTTACCTTCGTTCTGCGTGAGACTTACTTCTTTGTCATGCTTAGAAAGTGCGCCGAGAAGAAGAGGGATGCTTGCGACTATAATCTCGCAGTCATCGCCTTCGACTGGCGTTGAGAACTTTGCAATACTCGTCACGCCATCCCGAACAATGTTACAAGTCGAAGCGATTCCGTCTTTGACGGTAATCCTCGTTCCTTGCACCTGCGGGACAGGGCGAACACCAACATTTTGAATGCGTTGGGTTCTCTCAATCAATCGTCGTAGTTCAAGCGTTTTCATTTTCACTGCCATATCTAATCCTTACTCCTTAGTCAATATAAACCCGTCGCTAATCCACTTTGTATGCTTCGGGTCTTTGTCTCATCATTTTATTGAACACTCTTTCACACTGCGCACATTTTAGTGCGCCTTCTGCGTCAATGTCGGGATGAAGCGGTTCATGCTTGCCGACAGAGGGAAAGCCTCTGCACAGAACATAAGAGAATGAACCATCCGGTGTGCAATCAACTGCGTAGTGTATGCGAGAGGAACGCCCTTGCATCAATACTCGTTTGACCCGTTTAACCGGCATCTCAACCCCATGCCAAGAAAGGTAATCCAGTCCATGAGACTTCACCGTTCTTGACACTTAAGACAGTGTGCGTAGAGCCTAAATGCTCTTGGTTGAAGCCTTTCATTTCTTCGATTGATGCACGAATCTCCCATGAGCCTGCGGATAGGCTCTTGTCTGCCTTGACACCTGCCGCAAGGTCTCCCTTTTGGCTGTATCGAGTCATCCAAAGTTGCTGTGAGAAAAGGCGCATTGTCCCTTTCTCCCATTCGGGTTCTTCACCAATCTTCATCAATCCCTTTTGGCCGTTGCCAACATCTGCGAATTGCTTCTTGTCTTTCAAGTGAAATGTGAAGAAGACTGCATCGACAGGCAGTTGATGCGCACGATTAGCAATATCTCGGAACAATTTGTTGCGAATACGCCACTCGGCTTGATTGAACTTGTCTCCGTCTTCGACATTGACAGGATTCTTTGAGCGATTCATTAGAACATCAGTCATTGCGAACTCGCACCACTTCAAGAATGAAGACATACCATCCATGATAACTGCGCCGACTTCTCCATCCCTGCACTTCTGCGCAACAATGTTAATGAAATGACCCATTTTATCGACAAGAGCCGTGTAGTTGGTCGAATTGTCTTCATTAAAAATCGTATCATCCAATTCGTCGTAGAGGGGGATGACGAGGATATTCTCATCGTCGGGATAGTTGGCCGCAATGGTTTGAACTGCGCTGTTATCAACATCGAAAATAATGATTTGCTTTTCTGCGCCGATGTGTTGGCGAGCGAGCGAAACAGCAGTGCCAGTCTTAGCGGTATTTTCTTTACCGACAAGTGCCATGCGCACTGTTTGAGTGCGAGAACGCTTCTGCGCAAACAATTGCTCATAGTGCGCTTTCATATCACGCATTGGAGGCTTGTCTGCCTGCGAATCCTTCTTACTTGCGCCTTTCTTTGCGTTTGCCCATGCGTTTGCCATTCAAAATCACCATCCCATAGAGTCTTCGACTGCTTCTTCGATTTCATCTGCGTCTTCTGCGCCGAGTCCTTCGACGGAGTCCATGACCCACCATCCGGAAACGCTCATGCGAGGCATTCCGTCGTCTTTGCCAATCCAACCGCCGCCGCAAGCGATGACGATAGAGCCGACTGCAAAATCAACCTTTGATTCTTCTTCTTTTGAAACCCATAGGTCAATCGGAGGAATCGGAGATGTAATGTCGAGGTCTGCAAGAGTGATGATGTAGCCACCTTTCTCTCTTGGGTCAATGTGTGCAACTTCAAGAGGCATTGCGCAGAGAGCATCCCACTTTTCTTTATCGGATAGTCCTTTGAGCCATCCTTCAAGGTCTCCGAGACCAGTGAGAGGTGTGACATTCGCAAGGTCTTTCAAGAGTCCGTTGCCTTCTTCATCGAAAGGCGCACTGTCGAACATCGAAACCAATGCTTCATCTGCACTGAAAAGAGAAACCTTTGACTTGGTGTAGCCAATGTCGCCATTTCGACCCAACTTCACCGGCAATGTGCCAGTTACAAATGTTGGGTGAATTGCCAATGCGTCTTCACCGTTGAATCGAACCTTGATTGGCCGAATCGTCTTGTCGCCTGCGCTGTTACCCAAGAATACGCAATCACGCATTGGTTCACTCTGCGCTCGGTATCGGCCGTAGCGGTAATTTGGACTGCCCGAAGGCCATGTTGGTGAACCCTTGTCTGCAATCAAAACAAAGTAGCCTGTGCCGTCGTTAATGTCCTTAGCCGCCTTTGGCAACTCTGTAACATGCTTTTCGGCAGAGGAAATGTCGAATGCTTGCTTGGATTCAAGGGATGGGTTGTGTATGTAGCGATAGCCACCGTTCACATCATCGTTCAAGAATAGTGCGCAGACACCTTGAGAGACAAGTAGTGTGCGTGCATCCTCGTCAAGACCCATGAGGTTTGTCTTCATGTTCTCATATTGGCGTGCCGCAATATCCTTTGTGCGTGGCACACTGATGAACATGCCTTCAATGTTCTCGCAACCGCTTCGGGCAAGTCTTGCAGAAACTACTCGTAGTTCTGCGGAGGCCATTCTTAGGGTCTTCATTTGTATGTCTTCGTCGGACAAACCATTCGCTTGAAGGTTTGCTTTGTTCGCATTCAAGACGCTCTCATGCTTTGCAAGCAGAGCCTCTGTGGTGCATCCGACATTCTTTGCTACTCTTTCGATAATTTTTTCATCAACCATGTTCTTCACTTTTCCTGTGTATTCTGTCCTATACCTGTTGCTCATATAAACCCCCCGATTAAATCGAGAGCATCCTCGCAAAATCCCATCGAACAACGCTTTCATCAACGCCCATGACAATATCACGCTCGCTAATTATTGCGCATTCGACAACCTTTGCAACCATTTTCGCATCGGCAGGACTGTTTGTTGCGTAGTCGAAAACTTTGCGCACTACGCTACGCATATTCATGTTGCCGCTCAACTTAACTGCTTCGGCCACCGCTCTTTCAGTAGTGGCAAGGCGCAGATAGCGACGAGCATCAAATCCTTCACCCAACTCAAGTAGGAACTTCTTTCCTTCTTCTTCGGATAGATAGCATAGGGTTTGTAATGCGCCTATTGTATTGCGCAAATCCCCTTCATGTATTCTTGCAAGGTTTGTCAAATCATCATCACATAGAGTCATTGATTCCGAGTCGAGAATATCACGCATTGTTTTTACTGCGCCCTCAACAGTATGTGATTTGAAGGTGCGAACCGAGCAACGGCTCTGCAACCAACGGGATATTTTGCTAAGGTCATTGCATGTCAAAATGAAGTAGCAAGAAGAACCTTCGATAACACCCTTCAATGCGCTCTGCGCCGCAACAGTAAGTTGGTCGGCTTCATCGAGAAGAATGATGGCTTCTTGTAACCCACTTTCGGCCATAGGCGCAAGTTCCTCTTCGACAAACTCAATGCCCCTTGTTCTCTTAGAAGAAGCATTGTAATGGTGGATTTGATAACCGAGACTCTGCGCAAGAATATACGCCAGTGTTGTTTTCCCTGTGCCTGCTTCGGGTGAATTGAAAATGAAATGTTGCATAGGTGCGTTATTGTAGATGATGTTTTCAAACTCCGGCAACAAATGACTCTGCCCTACAAATTGACGCAGAACCATTGGCCTGTGCTTTTCCCACCAAATACTGCTCATCAGTAAACATCTCCGTAAAGCATTGTCATTCTTGCGTCATGCTCATGTTCCCAACCCATGACTTCATGCTCGCAACCGTAGCAGGTTAATTTATCACCCAAAGTATTCTCGGTAATGGTGTCGCATAAATGGCAGAGATTGACTCCCTTTCTGCGCAGAAACCAACGGACAAAACGCTTAATCATTCGTCATCACACTCTCTGTCTCGGTATGCTTGATATGCCGCATCGTCTGCGTCTGCCTTGACTTGTTCCCAATCAACATACTCATGTTGGTCGGATGCTATTTCAAATACTAAATCATAAAGTGCGTCGTCTTCATGCAAGTATTCACGCAACATATCCTTCATCTGTTCTTCTGTTAAAGAATCCATCACCAAATCTACGGCCGAATTGTAACCGCATTCTTCTGCAATATCGTTTGCGCCTTGACTCATTCTAATGCCTCCACTAATTCATCAATGAAAGGGCGCAATGCTTTGAACATGCCCTTCGGTGAAAGTCCCGCAGTATCGAGAGTCAAAACCCTATCCGGTTTTCTTAACTCTTCGGGGGATGGTGTGCGCATAGCATTCTCGGAGTAATGCGCAAGTCTTTCGGGACTCGCACCTCTCTCAATCAATGTTGTTTCGGGCGCACGCAATCGGATAAGTATGCCGTTTTCAATGCAGAAGTCTGCCTCGTTATGATGGCGCACATCATCTATGATAGCGATTGATGTTTCGCCTTGACGATTGATGGCATCTTCTACTGCATCAACCCAATAATCCTCAAAAACCATTTGTCGCTTTGCTTGACCCAATGCTTGTAGCAGTGGGCGCACTGATTCTTTATGTGCCGCTTCTTTCACTTCAAGTAAGAACCTTGCTTCGGGAGAGCCGGACTTTGGCCAAAGAGCCTCTGCCACTTCTTGACGGACTGCTTCTGCGAATGAGAAGGTCATTGTTGTATGTGTCTGCTCAAGGTAATGCTCAAGGTATTCTGCGAGGCTTGATTTGCCAGTGCGCATACGCCCTGCGATTCCGATAATGAATGTCATATCCACCCCTCCTTCGATACCTTGTTGTTGAGTTTAGAGCCTTCTTTGAAAGAGAAGCAGTTCGGGCATTTGCCGAGAGCCATAGCCTGCGCATCAGTGAGGTTTGGGTTATGCTCGACGGGTGCGCCGCAAGCGTATTTTGGATTTGATGAGTCATAGTCGTTGCTCGACTTATGCAATAGGCTCTTTTGTTTCCCCATGTTTGAAAGGAAAGTGTATGTCCTCTTAAACCCCTCGACGCTCGCAAACCCTGCAAATATCCATATCCGGCATGTATCGCATTTGCTTGCATGAAGGACAGCGCACTGCTTGTTCCTTGAGCGCAGTATTCATGGATGAGTAAGGCATTGTCAGTTCAATGTCTTCTTCTTCTTGGATTAAACCCCTATCAACATCGAAAACCATATTGCGCACAGTCAATCCGTTGCTCAATTCGATTTTAGCATGGCCGACACTGACAACCTGCGCATTCTTGCTAATCAGTGCCGCAAGACTGGATTCAGTCGGAACTTCACGGAATAAACCCAAACGGTGTAATTCCGAAGAGACTTGAGAACGAGTCATCTCCCCGCCTTCATAGAGGATGCGCACTATTGTTCTACGCAACCGAGAGTTGTTCTTTGCCATTATTTACTGCTCAAGAGGTAAGGTATAAAAGACATACTGCTAATCGCCCATCGTTTGCCACATTGCCATGTTTGCAGAGGCAGGCATTTGACCCGACTCTTGAGTATCTCCTGCACTCTCTCCTTTCTTACGCATTCTGTTCGGCAGATTCACATATCTACTCCAAACGATAGTGAACCAAAATACAAAGAAGTATAAAAAGAACATTGATTCGGTCATAGCCACCCATCCAGTGTAGATTGTTGCCGCTTCGGTAAACCCTTCGGCAGAGAAGCCTTGCTCGTTATGCGCAAATCATTGGCGACCTCTTCATTGATACGGACTATTCTCTCCCAATGCAAATCTCCTTCACGGATGCCAAAGGGATATTCTTTATCGCCATCAACTTTCTTCTTAGGCCATGTCATTTTCTTCACCGGCTTATGCGCAAAGGCAATCATCGCTTGTTGAAAGTCTTCGGGAACATTGGTAAATGCTTTAGCCAGTGTGCGCCAAAGTGAAATATCGTTATTGTTTCTGCGTAAAAATGCAAGCATCAAGGGAACAGGGACATTTTTCGCCTCTGCGAATGCTTTGCGTCGATTAGTCCAACGCATCGTTGCGTCGATATTCCGTGTGTAGTCTTGAGATTTGAAATGTCCGTCTATGATAACTGCGTCGTTGTCCTTGATTTTAGGAGGTTTTGCGCAAACCCAAACCATACGGTATGCAATGTGAGGCAACCACCCAAGACACTCTTTGGCCGTCGGGTATCTCTTATGAACAATAACAGTCAATCCTTCAACTTGAGGGTCGCATGTAACTTCGCCGCCCTCGACATAGTCTCCGGTTCGGTATTTTTCAGCATCATGCGTGAAAATGAGAACTCCCATCCCAAACACCTGCCCGTCTGTATTCTTTGATGCCGCCTCTCTTGCGACCTTCAAGTGCGCCTTTACCTTCAAGTATGCGCAGAGCCTTTGCTACTGCATATACATTCATGTGCATGTGCGATTGAGGCAATGCTTGTATTGCTCTTGGCAACAACGCATCTGCGCTAAACCAGTCTGCGCTGTCCTCCCATCCTTCAACTGCTCTTTCAACTGCGAACTTTCGATATTGCTTACTCATAGAACCACCCCGTATTCATCATAGGCGTGGCATTCTACGCAAACAACCTTTCCTTCGATAATCATGCAGTCCTGCAAGTCATTCATTCGGCCGCATCGGGAACACTTTTCTTGTCTCAATCAACCATCTCCAAAGAATCAATAATCAAATCCTCAAGCAACTTTTGTTGCGAGGAATCACTGTTGCACCAAAAACCGACGGGGTCATCTCTAAACAGAGTCCAACGGTCTGCGTGGTATGAATCGAATGGTTTGTCGGGACAGAAAAGAGCCATAAACTCGTTTGCATTAACTCGACTGCGTATGTTGCGCAAGCCTGCCATCATTTGTCGGACACTTGGCTTCATTGCGCATCACCTTCGGGGTATAATTCCGTAGCCCAAAAATCGAGAACTTCCCAATTGACTCCGACGGTTGCATCATGCTTGCGCATAACCATGTTCAAGACATTCATTGCCTTTCTGTCATCCAAGTCGGGTCGAATCTCCAACACATCGTCTATGTGCCATTCAATGCTTATTTTCATTAGACTTCTATCGTTGCTTGTTTCGGAGACTACTGCGTAGCCCATCTGTTCAATCTCTGTCATAGCCCTTCGGACTTCATTCATGTCTCTCTTCAATTCTTCGTTCATTAAATCTGCCCCCAATCGCCTGCGACAACCAACAATGTTTCTTCTTGCGCCGTTCTTATACGCAAGTAGCCGACAATGTTCGGGTCATCTGTAATGTGAGTGATATTTTTAATTTTATGATTCCGACTTACATGCTCAACATGGTTCGGAGTCCAGTCGTCGTCGCAAAAGACAACGCTTGTAAAGTCTGCGACACATTGAATCCCCTTTTTCGTCATTCGTCTGCCTCCACTACTGCAATTGATTGTAGGTTGTATCGGCCTGCTTTCAAATATCCTTGAATCCAAGCAAACACATGTTGATACTCTCCGGTAATCACTTCTTCATGCGACCAATTGCCGTGTTCATCTCCGAATGCTAATCTAAACTTCATCTTCGTTCCCCTCTGTTAATGACATAAATGCGTCGTTGATATAAACCCACCGATAGAACCTCTTGTATTGATGCTCGCTTAAGCCCCACATCTCACGGACAACCGTTGCCGAAACTCGGTATCTGCCACTGAACCATCGGAGACCTTCGTTGTTGATAACGGCAATCAAACCGTCATTGAACATTCTCTCTGCGATGACGGGAAACTCGGATTCGGGGATTGGGCGTGAAATCAATTGGTTGAAGTGCGCACGCCACTTTACAGGTTCGCCTTCATTCATCCTTAACCACTCTCATGTAGCCGCAGTAAACCATTTTACCGGCCTGCCAACGCTTATGCGTGTTGTAGAGAACCTTTGCGGTGTAGCCGCACTCGTTGCATCTGCGCACCTGTCTTGTTCGCATCGAATAACCAAGTTTCCCTCTATCCTCGCCGTATGAAACACCCATTAGTCAATCACCTCATAGTCTGCTTCGATGGTGTGCGTAGGTGCTTTGAGCGCACCAATGCGCATTTCGATTTGGTTTAGAAGTCTTGGCTCACTGCGCAGAACATCGACGAGGATTCCCATAACACCATTCACTTGCTGATGTGCAAGTAGCATTTGAGAATCAACACCAATCTCTTTCTTTAGTGTGCCAATCAACTTAATGTTTGTATTGGCCTGCGCAACAAGACGAGTAGCAGTGGATAACCAGTCTGCGTCGATACCGTCTATGTCCTTTTGTTCCTCCCATTCGTCAAGCCACTTTGTTATGCGTGAGAATACATCTTCGGCCATGTCAAGTGTAGTAATCGCTTCACTGCGAGCCTCTTCTACATTCTCTGCTTCTTCGGGGTCATAATCCATGTGCGCAGTCATGTGTTCTTCAACAATGCCGACCTCCCAATTGAACTTTGACTCAAGGTATGATGTTGTAATGTTGCCGTTGAAAACCTGTATCTCCCAATCCCTTCTGTTGCGATGTGCGCATAAAGGACATTCGGGGGATTCTAAAGCCCAACGCAATGCTTCGATTGCCATAGGGTCGTCTTCTATTGCGAGCCGTTGTTCAATTAGCCATTTACTCTTCATCTGTTTCACCTCTGTTGTAATCGAAGAAGAAGAATCGAGTCTTGTATCTGTGGCCGTGTAAATCCGTAGTGTAGTCCTCGAAACTGCCAAATCGTTCATCCTTCATCATTTTCTGCGAAGCACTGTTTGCGCTCGTAGGGGAGTGTCTGTCGTCGGGTAATGTATTCAACAATAGCGAAGCAGTCATGCTTTCACCGTTCTCTTGGAGTAAAGTAGCCGCCTTATCCATCCACCTGCCATAACGCTTTCTGCGCATATTTTGCGGGTTTGGTTTGTTTCCGCCTTTACCGTGTCTCATACCTCGACCTCCTTTGCCAGTGAGTAGATGCCTCCGCCTTCGCATACAAATCTCTTATCGGTGCGCATAACATTATGAACTCCTTTGCGTATCGGTATTCCGCATCTCATCGGTGTGTTTTTCTTCGTATGTAGGTTCAACAGTAAATCGTCTATGTGCATTTGACCCGTAGGGGATTCTCGCAGTTGTCTAAAACATGAGTCTCGGAATGCTTGATACTTGCGCACTCCGCCAGTTCTACTACTAACATAATGTATTTTAACCATTATCGCTCACTCTCCGGAAAACCGAAACGACAAACGACACCCTTTCGCCCTCTGCCATCCTTCTTAGGAATATACTCTGTGAACCATGCTTGGCCGATTAGGTATTCTTCAATCCAACGCTTTGATGCTGTGTAGTCGTTGTTGCAGATTAGGCGTGCAATGTCTTTTAACAATACTGAACGGGGAACATCTTTCTCCCAAAATGTAGTGCGTATCAATCGAATATCCTCATCCATGACATTTCTGCGCATTTTTAGTGATGACTCAAGGATTTCTGTCAATCGGTCATCCATTTCAACCATCAACAGTTCCTTATCAACCCACTCGCCTTTCATCATAGTGTAGCCGATAGCCAGTCTGCGGAATAAGTCGCTTTCAAAACTGCGCACTGATTCTTGCAGAACCCATTGCTTGAACTTTTCACCAAAGACAACGCCCTGTGGTTTCTTTGCGAAGACTGCCTTCTGTCTGTCGATAAACCAGTTGCGCATTGCGATGGATTCTTGAATCAATTCTCTTCGTTCCTCCGGAGTAATGTTTGCTTGCGCATTCTGCGCTTTCTTATAGAGAAGTTCCTTTTCGGGAGTCATTGTAATGTCAATAATGAAAAATCTGCGGTCAAGTCCCGACTCCAATTCAAACCGAGCAGGTTGTGTTCCCGCCCACATAGTATAGCGTGTGTTGTATCGAACCCACCCACTGCGCATAGATTTGTTCACCCGCCCACTGTCAAGAGATGTAAGGAGTTGGTTTTTCATATCAACGGAATGGTCTTTGCGTGAAGCATCGGATATTGAAGAGAACTCTTCAAAGCATAAGAAGCCCCCGCACATGTAGCGTGCAACAGGATTTCCCATAATGTCTCCGTCTTCGTTCACCGAACCGAACATACCCGCCTCTGTAATGCTGTTTGCACCAACCATAGTGCGGAAACCTTCGCCTCCTTCTGCTTGACTGTTCCATAGCAAGCCTGTATTCTCTGCGCAGAACAAGTCGAGTAATACATTTTTTCCCGAACCTTTCTGCCCTCGAATGAGAATGTTAATGCGTGTGTCTGCAAGCCGAGTGGCCGGTGTGTATATCGGATAATCGGTATGTCTCAAGGGACAATGCTCGATGACAAATGCGCCTTCGGGCGCAGTCAAAGGGTCAAAGTCGCACATCGAACATTTGTTCACTGCGTTAAACATGTGTGCGCCGATGCTACATAGGAAAATAGGAACTTTGTCTGCAACATCGACCAAATGGTTCTTGTCGCAGAATCTCTGCACTCTGTCGAAAATATCATCAGTCATTCCTCTTCCCCCATCACTGATTCATAGGCTTCAATCAATTGCTCGGCAGGCCATACATCATCTGCGTGGACTGTGCCGTTTTCAATAAGCGCAAGTAGTATCATTCGATATTGAGCCGAAGTCAAATGAAACCCGTCTTCGTCGAGAAGGATTTGTAAATAATTATACGCTTTACTTTTTACATTCATTGAAACATCGCCCCTGTGTCGCTTAGGTTTTCCTCATGGTGCGCCCCAATCAATTCTTTGATGCGCTCTAAAGCCTCCGATGACAAGCCTATATATGACTCTTGCGCCCTTTTTGCCGAGCCTCTCGGTATTTTGTAGCCGTCGGCTCTAAGCAGGTTGCATATCTCATCGAACTTGGCAGGTTCAACAATGCTCTTACTGGATAAGTCCTTCAAGTCGTTGTGGGTTTCTTCGCTCGGCATAATGTAGATTGACCCATCCAAGCCTGTTATACCCCTCAAGGTTATGGGCAACCAAGACCAAATGCTCTGCAATGTCTCAACCGTATCGTCTTCGCCAATATCGCCTGCGGGTATGGCGAGGCACTCTTTGGGTAAAGGCGAAGGCGTAGTGAATAGACGATTGAGCGCAAAAGTAGTCAAAGTCCCGATTTGCTTTAGGTGTGCGAAGCGCATAACAATGTCTCTCGCAGGGGGATAATTGAATAGCCATTCGTTGCGGTGTGCGCCTAATTGCGTCGAGATTGTCGGCGGTGCGTTCACCATTAGAATGAGTGTGCTTTTGTATTTGAATATAGGCCACATAGGGTTTGTTTCGTTCAAGACTCGGTGGGGTTTAGTCAAAACATGCTTTGAGGTTACAAATCCAACTCTGCTTTCCGGCTTCTCAACACACCCCAACTCTATGCCAAGAAGCGCAGGCAGGTTGCTCGGTGCATTGCTGTTGATAATGAGCATGTGCGTTGCGTCTGCAACCTCCGGTGATAAGTAAAAGTCAGTCTCTCCTTCGGTGCTAAATTGCCATGCTTCTTCTGCCATGTTACAACCTATGCCGGTTGTCGGTATAAACCTGCTTATTCTTTTTGACGGTTTGAAGGAATTAAGAAAAAATAAATGGCTCGCAGTTCCCTGCTTCTGCGCAATTCTTTCAATTGTTCTAAAGGTGTGAAAGACTAATACTATACAGGGGGCGTAAACTAAACTCCTAAGAAGAATAAAAACAATAACTTGAGCAGGCTTTCAGTGTGCGCATTATTTCTTTATTTATTCCTTCAATGCAATGAAATAAATAAACGCTCTGCCCTTGAATGCTCAATGTCTTCTGCTTCTGCGAATCGCAGGCCGGAACTTGATACTTCGTTGCAGGGCAATGATTCATAGTCGCTGTCGCATAACTGGTGGTGCATATCTGCAATGGATGAAATAATTGTAGCCGGTTCTGTGCGCTTTAATGAACGGTGAGGTCTTATGTCGCCTTGACCCTGCTCATCGGCGCAGACAATGCTTGAAATCAATACTGGCGACTGCATATCGAATGCTTTGCTCTCGCTCATGGATTGCGCAGTAACCAAGCGGGGATAATCCCCAACAACCAACGACGGCAACCATCGAACCTCTCCCCCTCGCATACGCATTGGCAGGTAAATGCTCGCAGACTCGCCCCAAGAATTAGGCGCAGAGAGAATACATTTTGGAGACTTCTGCGCTTTTACTCTGCTTGCGTAGTGGCCGTGAAACATCGAGGTGCTGTTCGGCTCACTCACATGTGCGTAATGCCCCCGAACCGAGATGAAATCTGCGGCCGATTCATTGATGAAGTCCTGCAAGTCTTGCGCAAACGGCTGTTCCTCGATGAACTCGCCCTTCATCCCTTGATTCACTACTGCTCTCGGCATGTTGGGTTGGACTGCGTCAATGAAATCCCATACTGCGTCTAATCCGTCGAGCATAATGCTGTGGATTCCCGCCCGTAGAACTGCGCAAGGTTGAAACAACCTGCGTCGGCCTGCCCTTCGCCAACCAATAAACCGTTCAACGACTATGTCGCATGGGCGTGCAAAAATCCATTCTCCGCAATATCGAAACGGTTGCATGATTTAAGACAGGCAACTTGTTCATATCAACCTGCGCACTGTGCGCTCTGTTGCGTATATATTCAGTCAAAGAAACTGTTGTTTTGTGCATTCCTTGTTCGTGGTTGCGCCCAATCGGGGTCATCACTACGCACATAAATGTAGTCTGCTTCATCACGGCCTGCGTGCTTGCGGTGTGTCATTCTTTTTCCTTGCGCATCTACGCAATCGCATTCAAAAACTTCAGTCCAACAACCGCCCCAATTGAATACGGGGTATTTGTTGCACTCTGCGCATTT
>Ga0315321_10002904_pt1 | contig 13336 bp, 9 predicted proteins | sample M180m21515metaG_FD_203464 | JGI IMG/M metagenome (GOLD analysis project Ga0315321, IMG submission 203464) | Ammonia-oxidizing marine archaeal communities from Monterey Bay, California, United States - M1 80m 21515 | ecosystem: Environmental > Aquatic > Marine > Intertidal zone | place: USA... | reverse complement strand
AAGATGTAAATAGACAAGGTTTAATCATTATTGTTTAGAAATTTGAAAAAGATTTAATTGATATTCATTTTCATTATTCGCAAATAAATTGTTTTTGGATTCAACGAATTGAGAAATTACCAGAATTTTGACTTTGGAAGGAAAAGTTTACGATTGATCCTTTGCGATACTATGGCCCTGGGATGATTGCAATCTTCCACGAACCGTTTTCCAAAACGACGGGTAGGGGACTGATCAACTTGGAGTCAACCTCCTTGCCCTTGTATGAAATGGTGACTTCGCCCTTGGTATCGTAGCCTGCATAAGAGTAGGTGAAGTCCTCATTCTTTGCACCCGGAAACTCGTCCACCCAGAGCTCTGCATGGAGGGCCAAGAACTGTTTGCAAAATTCCTTTCGAGACCCGGGTTTGAATGCCTCAATGTTTCTATGAATCTCATCCGACCAAACCTTGTAGAAACCTTTTGAATCCGATGTCCTGACGGCTTGAATCCACTGAGCCACGGGTTGCTCCGGTTTCCGGTTTTTCAATGGCTTCCCCAAACGCTCGCCATGAAAAAGCGAGCATCCGCTCAAGGTCAGTAGGAGGATCACAGTACAAGTTCTCATAGGATTAAAACTCAGGTTGTCGGGGTTGAAAGATTCGGCTATTCAAAAATATTCGATTTCTTTTATTCTTCATCGATCCGGTCAAAGATTCGCTGCATTTCCTTACGGATTTCGAGGTGATCCGTATCCTTCTCGGGACGGTTTTCCGGACGCCCCAGTTGGTTCACTTTGATCAAATTCCCCTGATTGGTGTAGATCCAGTCTCTGTTTCGGATCTGCCGGTTGTCCTTGTACTCGATATGTACCCATTCCTTGGATGGACCTTTTTTCCCGAGTAACTGTGGCAGGAAGCTTTGACCGTGGACTTGTTGCATTGGTTCGGGAGCCGAGGCAAGGTCAAGAAAGGTAGGTAGGAAATCCGCCAATTCCACGAAGTCATCACACCGAGAGTCCGCCTTGATCTTGCCGGGCCAACTCACCATCAGGGGAACGCGAGAACCCCGATCGGTCATGGTCATTTTGCCGCCTTTGATTTTGGTTCGGTTCTCTCCCCAGATGGATCTCACGGGGCCATGCGTTCCATTGTCCGCGCAAAAGATCACCATGGTATTGTCACGAATTCCCAGTTCATCGACCGTGTTCATTAACCTGCCGACGTTCTTGTCCAAGTACTCGACCATTTCGGGGAAACATTCGGTGCCGATCTTTTGCTTCTCATCGGGCAAAGCATTGGTTTTCGGACCGCCGGGTACCCGGACGTAGGGAGTATGAACCAAGAGGGCGGGGTAGTAGATCAGGAAGGGTTGGTCCTTCTTTCGTTTGATGAAATCAATCATGAAGTCAGCAAGAACGTCCGGCCCGAAACGGTCTGCGATCGATTGCTCTTTAATCGAGCCATTGATCCGAAAATAAGGTTGATAGAAGCGGGATCTCTTGACCCCATCTCGGTCGAACATCTGCCATAAGCAATGTTCGTCGAAGCCCAAAGCCTTGACCGTGTCGTTTCGGGCAAGCCAGGAGATGTTCCACTTTCCGGCAACGGCAGTGGCGTAACCCGCTTTTTTCAATTGATTGGCAAAACTGTTGAATTTCTTGGGATCCAGAAAGTTATCATCCTCCCACTTACCGAGGACATGCTGGAAACCAATGAAACTCGGGTACGTGCCCGTCAATATTTCTGCCCGGGAAGGAGTGCACGCGGGGTTGGCAAAGCAATGACTAAACAACATTCCGTCCTTTGCCAACTTATCCAGATGAGGTGTATTGACTCCGTGTCCACCGTAGGCATTGAGTGCTTCGATACCTAGGTCGTCCGCAAAGACAAGTACGACGTTGGGCTTTTTTCCTGAATCGTCGGCCCGGGAAACATGGCAGAACAGCATAGCGTTGATAATGACGGAGAATAGCAAAGAGAGTTTCATCTAAGATCGTTGGTTAAAGTTCATTGTAATCAAAATGATCGGCCCAGGGTCACAGTCGATCGGCATACTTTGCCCGAAATACTCGCAGCTCATCTTTTGCCGAAGCAGAAAGCCTCTTGTCCGAGAGAAAATCACTGGTGCGACGGGCGATAAAAAAGTCTTTGGAGTGGAGGAGTTTTACGACGTCCGTCTCCACTTGGTTGGTGAAAAATTCCCGGTTTTCAAGTAGGCGGAGGGCCAAATGTATCGGATAGTAGTCTTGGTTTTCGAGATTCGAAGCAAGGGCCTCGAGTGTTTTTCTTTCCAGTTGCTCATCCGATTCGAGTAGTTCGATAACCAAGGCTGCGCCGTATTCATCTAGTTTGGCCAAAGTGGCAATCAGGGTAAGGTAACCAGAATTTTTATCCGGGCTCGCCTGCCGGATATAATCCATCGCCAACTCGATATGATCGATCCCTGCTGAAGGCATTACTTCAGCCACCTTGTCAATATATCGAGGGGTTACGGTTTTCTGTTCGAGCAAATGGTTAAGTACGAACTCAATCTTTTGCCAATTTTTACTATCGAGAAGGTGTTGCAGAAATTCGGGGGAAATGCGGGACTTTGTCATTTTCTGCATGATCGGTACGAGCTCCGTGTTGGCATACTTCCACAGCACCCAGGTAGTCCATGCTGCATCCTTGACTACCGCTTCTTTAACCGCTCCGGGCGTAGCCTTGGAAACTCCATCAACATCCTTTCCATCCGTTTCATCCTCTTCTTCGGAAGGTTCGTCATCCTTTTCGGTGGCCAAAAAACCAAGCGAATGATCGTCAAGAATTGACTCCCTGTCTTTTAAGATGGAATCAAGTTTCTCGTAGTCCGCCGGGGTGAAGGGTTCGTGTTCCACCTTCGTCAGAGGCTTTCCCTCGGGATATTCCAAGCTTTGGTAGAATCCAATCGCATCCCAATGCATTGTGACTTCCACAAGCTTGCAGACGTCGTCCAGGCACACCTTGTTGATGAGTTCCATGCTGTACCTTGTTGGAAATCCGCGCGGATCAAAATGTACGCTGAGGCTATGTTCTTTTTTGGGTTTCTTTGGGTAAACGGGGTCCGTCAGCTCAATTGTTTTTACAACCTTTGCATGCGCCGGAGAGAGGCATGCGATCAATAGGCAGAGGGGAAAAAGTAAGAATCCGAGAGTTGAGCTTAGAGCAATGCTTGGCTTGCCGAGCGATGAAGCAACCAGGTTGGCACGGGTCTCAAGTGGCTTGTCTATCCGCTGGGACATCATTCAAACAAGAGGGAATCCATTCGTTAGCGAGACTTCCCCTGACTTGCTGACGAACAAGGCGTCCACCGAGTCCATTGACTCAGCCATTTCCTTTGCCTTGTCAGGGCCGAGAACAAACAGTGCGGTGGAGAGGGCATCGGCTTCGAGGGCAGTAGGAGCCGCGACCGAAACTGCCGAAAGTTTGAGGGGAGAAAGACCGGTCCGGGGATCGAGCAGATGATGATGCCTGTAATCGGCGGAAAATTTGGTGGCGTAGTCTCCGGAAGTGGAAAGACAACGCCCTTGTAATCCGGTTTTTGCTATGTGACAGGCCTGCCTGGGGTGCTGTACGGCGATATGCCAAGAATCTTTTCGCATGGGGGAACCGATTGCATTGAACTCTCCGGCATCGATCAGAGCATCTTCGATCCCCCTTTGCTTGAGGGCCTGCTGCGCGAAATCCGCAGCCATACCCTGGGCCACTCCGTTTAGAGTGACCTGCATGCCGGGCCGGTCGAAGTAAATGATTTCCGGCTCGATACGGATATGCTTCCAACCAATCCTTCTTCGAACCTTTGCAATTTCGGTTTCAGACGGATGAGATCCGGATTGAGCATGACGGGCATAAAGATTCCAAAGAGGTTGGACCGTGACATCAAAAGCCTCTTCTGTGAGCTTGGACAAACCCATTGATTTCCTGAGAACCGTTACCAAGTCAGGATGGGGATTTCGTAAAACACCCTTGCGGTTGAGCAGACTTAGTTGACTGTTCGGACGATACAGACTCATCAACTGTTCCACATGCTCGATTTTATTCAGAGCCGAATCGATTCCCTTTCTGGCAATCTCCTCATCTGGGTGAAAGACCGTAATCTTTACCTCCGTCCCAAGTGCTTTGGCTCTACGATAGAATTTCTTATCGACGGGCTCTTTCGCCGAAAGGTCGCCATGGGAAAGCCATGCGGCCATCCCTGTACCAAGACTCAGGAAATTCCGACGATTCAAGATTGAACTACTCATTGGTGCGACAATGCCCCCTTAATCCTTTGTAGGTTCCGAACCGTTTCTCATGGTTTTCTCGATCCCCCGGTGCTGCTGATTGCGGTTCCGGTACTCAATACACGATGGGCATACTCAGCGAAGTGACCGTTTACGTCTTTGGTGTAGGCTTCGAGGATTTCGCGACCCTGATTCTGGTGATCCCCGCATTCGAAAAGAAGCGCCGCAACTAGAAGCTCTTTAAATTTATTATTCACCATGGATCCGCCATTTTTATTCACACCCTGACGAACGTAGACGTTTTTTTCCTTTTTCTGGGTATTGTAATAAGCAAGGGCTTGCGTGTGCCCTTTCAACTCTTTCTCTCTAAGAAATCGAGCCAAGGGCTCGGCAAGAGAATCATCCTTATTCATTCTCAATGCCAAGCAGACCGCCTTATAATGAGAGAGCGGACTCTTCAGCGTCAATTGATCCAGCTTCTCCAGCAAAGGGGCATGGACATCCGTTGAGTTCAAGAAACCCAGTGCAATCACTATGCGATCTATCGGACCATAGGTATTGGCATATTTACGCTGATTACTGTAATCCCATCCTTTACCCCAATCAGGTGCTTTTTTTACGGCTGCCACGAGTGTCTCTTTTCCTGTCTGATCTCCAAGGATAGCTAAAATACGGGCATAATTTAATTTCGCTGCTGGTTTCGAAATTTCGGTGTAAGCCTTCTTTAACAAAGGGATGGATTTCTTTGGATGGCTGATAACAACCGCTAACGCTTTATGCGTGTCGTCATGTTGAGGCTTTTGGTGAACGTCTATCGTCAAACCATCAAGAGTTTTAACTGCCTCTTGGATGGTATTCGTACTCAACGGAAAGGAATCCGCATCTTCAAGAACACGCTTTTCGAGACAGTTCTTCCTGACCAATTCTCTCTGTAGAGCCTTGATATCAACTTCGCGAACTTTCCCCCGTGCTCTGAGAACTGCCATCGCAGCAGCCGTACCCACCGCGTATCCCTGATTTTGAAGGTCGGGTTGCATGCGCACCAAAGTCATGGCATCACGTTCTGCGCTGGCGCCCAAACCAATCACCAGAATTCCTTCCAAGCCCTGAGGGATTACACATCGGTAAGGCATGTCACAGGTAAAAACAGGACCCTTCATATCTTTGATCAAAAACATTTCGGTATCCGGATGAGCTCCGGCATCAAAGTTACTTCTATGATGGCTGATCGTATCAGGGAAGGTACGGTTGGTAAGGATATCTTCGGTCGTCAAAGTGTATTCGCCAATGATGCGACGACGGTCACGGGAAGGGATGAGCTGCCCCATATCGTGAACTCCTACTGTGCCCGCTTTTTTAGTCCTGCCATAAATCTCTTGCCTAGCGGATAGCTTGAGGTGCCAGCGATCAAAGATATCGTTGTCATTGAGCATATACCTGGCCGGGTTATGTGTGCCCCCACCAAGTTTCCTGGGTGCATAATTGGATATCTGCACGGATAAATCTCCGTGTTTTGAAATGCTGTAATGCGTATTTGCATTGGCTGCTGCGGCGATATCTGCGTTGCCCGTGCCATCGACAACCACGTCGGCCAAAACGATCCCACGGCCAAAAGGGGTGGCCACAACTACACCGACGACTTGATTGCCCTTCGTAACAGTGCCACACCCAAAGCTGGCAAACCAAAGCTCGGCGCCACTTTTGAGGATTTGTTGACGCAGCCACTCCGACTTTTGAATTTGATTCCAGCTCTCTTTCGTACCAAGAGCTTTATCGACCTCTGCGGTATAGCCATTCCTAAAACCGTACCAGTAAGTTGAAATCATACCAGCCGTTCCCACTCCGCCCAATTCATCCATATACTCAATCGCCAAAGTTCTGGCACCCGCTCGGGCAGAAGCCAAGGCAGCCGGGGCTCCCGATGTGCCACCACCCACAACCACCACGTCCCATCTACCCAAAACGGGAAGCTGATTCGCCGAAAGCTTTAGTTCCGGGCGATCATTAAAACGAAAGCTCTTTGCAGATTCAGAGACCGCGAACTTCGCTTCCTCGCCGGTGGAAGCTAAATAGTCAATCTCAGTGGGCGCCTTCGTTTTATCGGCGAGCTGGGCCGCTGCGGTTCCGATCCTCTTGCCAATCGGAGCAAGCCTGTAGGGACTTTTCATAAGTTGATGACGGGTGGTTTCGTTTTTAATTCCTGCGTACGTGTTTAATACGAAAAAGTTGTCAAATCCCTTGGGGAGATAGTTTTCCGGGTCAGAAGGATCTTCACTGCTCGATCCGGTTTTAATCATGCGTTCGGGGAAGACCAACAGCCCTTCGGAATGATCAGCCATCTTTGAATCGGAAACCATGGACCGGATCCGATGGATCGCTTTGCTATGGGCACGATAAGTGTCTTCCTTCAAATCAATTTTTGCGTCGTACTGATAGACTGGGTAATCTTTCGAATACTTCACGCCCGGGACTTGCTTACCCTCAATCGTGTCATTTGCTTTTTTTAAATCTCCACCGATGACCGTAAAGGATGCCTGTTTTTTTCCTGCTCTAAAGTCCGTTAACACATTGGGTAATTGACGGGCCAGGGCGGCATATGGAGTGGCATCAATAATGACTTTCGCACGGATAGCCTGACGTCCACTGCGATTCACCATGGTCATGCCCGCGGGTTTTCCTTTGTTGTCGACCAATAACTCTGCCGGAAAACTACCGGTCAAAAATTGAATATTTCTTTTTAACAATACCCGGTCCAAAAGACCCTTTGTCTTCATGGGAGTTTGTTGCCTCTTACCATCAAAGATCCATCTGGTTATGTCAGTTTGTGGCTTTTCCCCAGGCTCGAGCCATAATTTCTGATTGGCACAGATGTCGTAGCCCAGGTAGGGGCGGGATTCAATGACCAGCACGGATGCACCCTTATCTGAAGCGACACAGGCGGCTTCCACACCTGCCAGAGACCCACCGGCAACCAAAACATCCACATCATAAGCTAGGGGCAAACTGGTTTCCCGTTCAACAATCGTACCCGATGAAGCTACCAGATGGGCTGAACACGAAAGCAGAGCATGTATGAAGATGGTTAATACAAAGGGATGTTTCATATCAAAATTATATGTCTCGAGTATTCGATTTCTTATGCTTTAAAAAGGTGTGTTATGATAATGATGCGTGAACCCGAATTATTTCCTAAATTTCTTATTCGCCTGTAGATAAGCAGCCCCCGTAAGCAGAAATGGGCCGATACCGTGCTGGTCATGTACTCTTGGCGCTTTGCCTTTTAAGTAATAGTTCGGATCTTCGCTAATGTCGGAGGGAGGACAGACTCCCGTTAGTTCATTGTTTTCATTTACCACGCTTAGTAATCCTTTCCATCCTTTCTTTGCGGCATGGAAGTAACTGTCATCCAACCATCCTTCATTAATACCCTTTAAGATGCAGTAGGTGAACATCCCCGAGCAGGAGGTTTCCTGATAAGAGTCATGCTTGTCGAGAATCTGATGCCATAGGCCCTCTTCACCTTGTCTTAGGATAATGCCTTTAATGAAACTACGGTAGTCTGTGAGTACCTCCATGTACTTTGAGTGGTCTTTCGGAATGAAAGTCAGCAGGTCTGTGATCGCCATGATATACCAACCATTGCCCCTTCCCCAATAAAGTCCGTAAGGTCCCTTTGTCTTTTTTAACCAAAGAGGGTTCATCAGTTTGTCTTCTTCGTCCCAAAGATAATCGAAGTAGTGTAGCGATTCCTCGATCGCTCGATCCAACCACTTGGGATCTTTCAGCAGCTCGGCTTTACGGCACCAGTATGGGGCTATCATGTAAAGGTCATCGATCTGTAAGCCTAACCCCCTTTTTTTTGATTTATTACGAACAAGTACACCATCATCAAAGCGAGGAGCGCTTTCGAGCAGCCCGTCGAAAATTTTCATCCCCCGGATGAACTCTGGGTTCGGTCTCAACTTGTGATGCTCTGCAAAGGCGGCAATCATTCCACATTGCCACATTTGACGGGGTTTGGAGTACCATTTGCCCGTTCCTGCCGGACCCGCTTTCATCGAATCACCAAACTTGGATTGATAGGATGCAAAAAAGTCGATGTTTTGCTTCGTGTACTTTTTATAGGAGACGTTCCCCGTTACTTCACCGAGTGCATCCATTCCCTCCATAATCATGAAGTTCTGATACATCCATAAGTTGTAGCGGGTCGGATTTGGTTTGTTTTTGGCGGCAGGTTCGCCAAGTGAGGTCTGACTCACCACGTCATCCGCAATTTTAAGGAGCGGATCTGCGTGAGCAGAAGAAATACAGAAAAACATAAGCAACGTCATTCCCCGGAATGAAGAGATTCGATTGGTGACAGCCCTAGTATTCATTTGATTTCTCTTTTTTTTGAATAAGTTCCTTTAAATGGCCTTCTGGAATCAGTCCCTTGCATACGATTTCTTCACAACTGAATCATCCTGCATCCGCAGGAAGATGCCTTCGCAATTTGGTTCCGTTGAGTCCTCTGGGTTCATGAAGAAGCTGAGCTTTTTGTCTGAATCCTCAATGATGTTGGGGGGAAGTCTTTCCCCCCCGGATGGATAGTGTTGGTCGACCAGTGTCATCACTTCGGCCCGACTCATTCCGACATGGATATCACCATATAACTGCTTATAGGTTTTGTATCTGCCGTCGACTAACTCCGGTTTGATACATATGAGGGCTACTCCTGATGGGGTTAGAAGAAAAAGAGCTGCCACTATCAGGATGCCACGCTTTAACCAATTTGAAGCCAAGCACGCGGAAAATAGGCATGCCAAAGTCCCGATCAGGGTAACGGCAGCGATTAAGAATAGAGGATGTAGTCCAAATTCCATTTTATTTCATTACTCATCGTTTATATAAGTAGGATTGTGTTCTGGATACAACTCACCTTTTTCGGCGAAGTGTTGGTCAATCAATCGGCCAAGTCCCAGTACTTTTTGGGCATCTTTCTGGCTAGGTCAGTGTCAGTCTCGAAGTTCTTCCCGTTCTTCATTCTCCTTTAACCTCTTCCATTGGACACCCGTGACCTTGCAGGTTGGCAAGGCTTTTTGAAAACGCTCCAATGCAGGCAGGACACCCGATGTGTCATCCCTGTAGCCAAAAGCATAGTAAAGGTCGATGGTCTTCAAGTTTTTGAGTTGCTTTAACTGGTCCAGGCTCTTGGGGGAAAACTTCTCACAATGACGCAGGCTAAGTTTCTCCAGTTTGGCCATCTTCGCCAAATGAACAAAGCCTTCGTCCTCAATTCCTCTCCCACGCGTGATACGCCCCAAATCCAGTTCCTTCAGGTTTTTCAACTGAACGAGGTGCCGAAGACCATGTCCCTCGATCCAACAGCTCTTCAAATTCAAGCGCTCCAGATTCTTCAGCTCGCCGATAGCCTTCAATCCTTCATCCCTAATTTCCGTACCCATCAGGTTCAGGGACTTGAGTGACTTCAGCTTGGATAAGAGGGGCATATCGACATTCTTGAGCCCCTCATCCTGGTAACCGGTAAACGGCAGGGATAACGAAGTCAGGTTTTTCAACCCAGTCAGGCGCTGAAGTGATGCTTTTGGAAAAACAGCGCTCCGCAGGTGCAGATTATCCAAGGCAGGCATCCATTTCACAATCCGAAGAAAATCATCGTCGGTTAGATGGGGTCTCCGCAAATAAAGCTCCGTGCGCACGGCAAGTTCCTCCGGCTTGACGCCGGAGAATTGTTTGGGGTCCAAGGTGCGGAGGCGTTGCAGAAATGCCTCCCTGGTGAGGTGCAGTCCCTGTTTGCGTCTGTCTTCCCTGGCACGCTCGGCAACCACTGCCTCCGCCCTAAACTGTTTCGCCTGCTCCGGGGTAAGTACCTCCAATCGATTGACGACTTGGCCTTCCGGTCCACCGCCCCGGTGTTCCCAACAAAGCAGAACCGTTTGCCCTTCTTTGAGCGCCAACAATTTTTCCTGTAGTGGCGTTGGCTTTTGGTGCTTTGCCGGCAGAAATTTATTCAGGCTTTTCTGTTTCTCTCGGCCATATTTACCCCGAATTTCATAGTTCAGGTACTCGGTGATGGTGAAGACGGCAAAGGGCACGGAGACCCTCGGCCAAATGTTTTCGGGCATGGTTTCAGTCCCCTTGTAGACCGCCAGGGTATCGTGAACGGCAAGGATTTGGGGATGGTCATGCTTTGGCAGGGAAAAGAAATCATCGGGTTCGGCAGCAAACGAAAAGCTACTGAAAAATAGGGCTGCCAGGCAGGTGGACATCAGTGCATTGGGGAGCGTGTAGAATCTACTCACTCGTTTTTGATGAGGATGATTACGAAGTGTCATTGGTTGTCTTCGGTTGGTTTTGAGGACTTACTTGGTAGCACCCGAGCAATTCCCAATGGTGGCGAGCTTTTTCATTTCGTTGTCAGAAAGGGCCCGATCGAAAACGGCGACACCGCCGATCCAAGCGGATAGGGTTGCGTGTCGGTTGCTGTGGATGACGCGACCGATGGTAAGCGGTCCACCTTCTTCAATTGTCTTGGGAGCATAAATGTCATAACCGAAATAGTAGGGGTTGGATTTCAGGGAAACCAAATCACGCTTCAGTGGTTTCCCTAACTTTCCGTCCGGCTTAACCTGATAGGTGGCCTCAATCTTGGAGAACGGATAGGTTTCCAGCCGTACTATGCGATCGGATGTCCGTTCGATAATTTTCGTTTCAACCGGTTCATCCTCGGGAAGTCGATAATACTGATTCTTCGGAAAATTGACATCCTCTCCGGATTGAATTCCATCGATATCAGCCAACTGACCCTGTTGCCAGGCACGATAGGCATGCTCAAAGAAACGAGACTCTTTGGGGTTCTCCACCCAGACTTCGTTGGCCGAACCATTAACATAGGCGGTCACACGATTTTCTTCATTATGAAAAACCATACCAACCGCATTCCAGTATTTATCGGTTTGGCTGGGTTTCATATCCGGTTTGATTTGTTTCATTTTCGTTGGTTCGGACGCCAGGTGCCGTGCATAGATGTTGCCAAAAGATGAACCACCATTTTCCGAAACGTGAGCGCCGATTCCGCCCTTATTTGCCTGTAATCCAGCAAAGAGGCCGAACTGCCGTTTTCCGGGCTCCTTTACTACGGGAGGTTTTCCCCTCGGGGTAACGGTGCCCTCATGCCACATTCCTGCGATCGCATGATTGCCTCTTTCGTAAAGCAACCATACCACCATAGATACGGACTTTCCTTTTCCTTTGATATCCAAAGATGAGTTATGAAGATTCTTTCGCGGTACGGTCAGGACCGGTAAATCCGTTGTACTGCGAGGACTCGAAAAGCGGACGGCTTGTCCAAAGGGCCCCCGACCATACAACTCGAAATCTTCAAGGGTCGCTTCTTTTCCCTCATGCCAAAAATCCAGCGATATGTTTCTCGGTTCAAGTTCATAAGTCTGTCCCCCAGACTCTCCGGGAATGGAAATGAATGGATTGTTCGTCTTCCACGAATCACGCCGCTGAACAAAATCCCATAAAGCGACCAATCCAGGTATTTGCTTAACGATGTCGACGCGTTCTTGATTAGCCACAGTGAAGTGCTTCTCGCCTCCCGCAAACTGGATCGGCGGTAATGATTTCACATCCGTTTCCCTGATTTTTTCTTGAATAACATTCTTATCCTTTAACCATTGCAAAAAAAGGTCCGGCCAGGTGGAAAGTGGGTACTGTTTGGGCCGAAGGGTAAATCCGTGACCGCCCTTATCAAAAAAGTGGGTACGAACGGAGGCACCCGCTTCTTTGAGTGCATTGGCATAGATTGGACTTCCGGGAAAGAAGCCCTTGTCGTCTTTGGCTGTTACAATCAGGGTCGGGCTGATTTTACTGGAAACAGTAAAGTCCTTACTCAACTCCTTCCCCTTGTTCATGTAGGCGGGGTAAAGCAAAACCGTAAAGTCGGGTTTGCAGCTAACACCATCATGCTTATCGACCTTCTGATAGGCTTGAACATCAAAGCCCGTACTGACCCGGGCCGCAAGGTGTCCTCCCGCGGAAGACCCCATTACGCCAATCCGCTTTGGATCTATGTTCCACTCCGATGCCCGCGAGCGGACAATCCGGACCGCTCGCTGAATATCCTCGAAGGCATCTTTACGCTTCTTGGGAGTCCGGTAAATCAAGATAAAGGCAGAAACTCCGTGTTGATTGAGCCACTTGGCAATCGACTCCATCTTCGTTGTGACGAGATAGGTGTATCCTCCCCCGGGACATAAAATGACCGCGGGTCCAGGCTTCTTCGTAGCGGGAGCCGGGAAGTGGCGTATTGATGGCTTGGTTACGTCGGTGAGGCGTATGTGTCCGTCACCCCGATCGGGCCTGGGCGTTCCCATCCCGGTTCTGTCTTGGCTCACTCCATCCTCGGGCCAGAGCATAATGATCTTACTTGCATCCTTCTGGTTCGTATTCGCGATGACTGCAGTGCTCCCAAAAATGATGCCGCATAAAATAATGAAAAGTGGTCGGAGTCTTTTTGAGGTATTCATAAGTTGATTTTCAGTTCCTTTTTTAAGTCGGACGTCATGCTGACCGTTTGTAGGGCTGGGCACAAAGCGAGCCGTTCGGCAATACGAGTGAAAAAACTTGTTTGGTTCATGTTTATTGGCGATTCCGATGATTGGTAAGAGCTAGAGTCCGTACGACTCGGCATACCAAGTTCGCCAAAGCTTGCTGAGGCGTTGAACGACTTCATTATTCTGTTTCGCGACATTTTGCGTTTCAGTCATATCGGCACTCATGTCGTACAACTCCCAGGTAACTTTGTCCTTCAACGGATTCTTTGGTTTCTTGGGTATGGACTTGGTGACGAGTTTCCATTTGCCGTCTCTCACGGCTCCGCCGCTACGAAACTCAAAAAAGATGGGTTTATCCCGCTTGGGCAGCATCTTCCCTTGGAGTGCAGGTAACAGGCTCTCCCCTTGTAAGGGAATGATTCGTTGGCCATTGAAACGGGTCGGATACGAAGCATCCGTAATATTGGAAACGGTAGCCATGATATCGACAAAGTGAACCGGCTGACGATTGATTTCCCCTTTGTTCTTAATCACTTCAGGCCAGTAGGCGATA
>Ga0315321_10002901_pt1 | contig 13346 bp, 14 predicted proteins | sample M180m21515metaG_FD_203464 | JGI IMG/M metagenome (GOLD analysis project Ga0315321, IMG submission 203464) | Ammonia-oxidizing marine archaeal communities from Monterey Bay, California, United States - M1 80m 21515 | ecosystem: Environmental > Aquatic > Marine > Intertidal zone | place: USA... | reverse complement strand
CGTCGCGTGACGCAAGACGAAAAAAGCGCTGGCGGCATCATCATTCCTGAAACGGCTCAAGAAAAGCCGCAGGAAGGCGAAATCGTCGCTGCAGGCTCCGGCCGCATCAGCGAAGACGGCGCAGTTCATGCGCTTGACGTTAAAGCTGGCGACAAAATCCTGTTCGGCAAATGGTCCGGCACGGAAGTTAAGATTGACGGCGAAGAGCTGCTGATCATGAAAGAAAGCGACGTTCTGGGCATTGTTGGCTAACGCCAACGCCCATTGTGCGAGTCGGCTAACGCTGACGGCACATTGAACGACCAATATTTTCGGGCTGGCCAGCATAAATTCGGCCCAGTCCGCACCAATATGAAGGAAAAGAAAAATGGCAGCGAAAGAAGTTCGCTTCGGCTCTGATGCCCGCGATCGCATGCTCAAAGGCGTGAACACGCTTGCAGACGCGGTTAAAGTCACCCTCGGCCCCAAAGGCCGCAACGTTGTGATCGACAAGGCGTTCGGTGCCCCGCGCATCACGAAAGACGGGGTTACTGTCGCCAAAGAAATCGAGCTTACTGATAAGTTCGAAAACATGGGCGCACAGATGGTTCGCGAAGTCGCGTCCCGCACCAATGATGAAGCTGGTGATGGCACGACCACTGCTACCGTTCTGGCTCAAGCAATTGTCCGCGAAGGCGCTAAGTCCGTCGCAGCCGGCATGAACCCAATGGATCTGAAGCGCGGCATCGACCAAGCGGTCGAAACCGTTGTTGCGGACCTGAAGAAGCGCTCCAAGAAGGTCAAAGACTCTTCCGAGATCTCTCAGGTCGGCACCATCTCAGCCAACGGCGAAGCAGCCATTGGCCAGATGATTGCTGAAGCCATGCAGAAGGTTGGCAACGAAGGCGTTATCACCGTCGAAGAAGCCAAAAGTCTCGAAACTGAACTCGATGTCGTTGAAGGCATGCAGTTCGACCGTGGCTATCTCTCCCCGTATTTCATCACCAACGCTGACAAGATGATCTGCGAGCAGGAAAGCCCATACATCCTGCTGCACGAGAAGAAGCTTTCTTCCTTGCAGGCAATGCTGCCGGTTCTGGAAGCTGTTGTGCAGTCCAGCCGTCCGCTTCTGATTGTTGCTGAAGACATCGAAGGCGAAGCGCTCGCGACCCTCGTGGTCAACAAGTTGCGTGGCGGCCTGAAGATTGCTGCTGTGAAGGCTCCTGGTTTCGGTGATCGTCGTAAAGCGATGCTCGAAGACATGGCTGTCCTGACGGGCGGCACGGTCATCAGCGAAGATGTTGGCATCAAGCTTGAAAATGTCACGCTTGAAATGCTCGGCACTGCCAAGCGCGTCTCCATCGACAAAGACAACACGACAATCGTCGATGGTGCCGGCAAAAAGGCCGACATCAAAGCCCGCTGCGGTCAGATCCGCCAGCAGGTTGATCAGACCACGTCTGATTACGACCGTGAAAAGCTGCAGGAACGTCTGGCAAAGCTCGCCGGTGGCGTTGCAGTCATCCGCGTCGGTGGCGCTTCTGAAGTTGAAGTGAAAGAGCGTAAAGACCGCGTCGACGACGCCCTGAACGCAACCCGCGCTGCTGTCGAAGAAGGCATTGTTTCTGGCGGCGGGTCCGCTCTGGTCTATGCTGTTCGTTCCTTGGACAAGCTCAAAGGCGAAAATGACGACCAGACGGTTGGCATTAATATCGTCCGCAAGGCGCTGGAAGCTCCAGCACGTCAGATCGCTTCGAATGCTGGTGCAGATGCATCCGTGATCGTTGGCAAGCTGCGCGAAAGCAAGTCCGAGACATTCGGTTACAACGCGTCTAACGACACGTTCGTCGATCTCGTCAAAGAAGGCATCATCGACCCGACGAAGGTTGTGCGTCATGCGCTTCAGGATGCGGCTTCTGTCGCTTCCTTGCTCATCACGACCGAAGCCATGGTTGCGGAAAAGCCAGAGCCTAAGGGCGCTGGTGGCGGCGGCATGCCTGATATGGGTGGCATGGGCGGCATGGGCGGCATGGGCGGTATGGACTTCTAAGTCCAGCCAACCATTAAGCTACTGCGGATTAGGCCGCGGGGAAGAAATTCCCTGCGGCCTTTTCTTTTGCACACGATCTGCCCGGTTGTTCCGGCATAACAAGGACGCTGCTCATCTTGAAAGCGGGCGCTCAGTGGCTCAAATTGGAGGCACAGACGGGTGGAGCGCGCGCCATGACTGATATCCATATCCTGCATGAAAACGCTGAATGGCTGCCGCCGTTCCGCGCTGCATTCGAGCAGCTTGGCCTCACGCCTATTGAGCATAATTTGGACAAAGGCGTGCTTGATCTCAGCACTGCGCCTGCACCCGGCGTCTATTACAATCGCATGAGTGCGTCCTCCCTCGCGCGCGGCCACGCCCATGCGCCGGCAATGACAGCGGCGCTGCTCGATCAGGCTGTGCTAGCCGGTTACACAGTGATCAACGGCCCGAACGCGCTTCGCCTGGAGATGAGCAAAGCGGCGCAATATGCCGCCCTCGCGGCCCATGGCGTTCCGACGCCCCGCACGATTGCCGCCATTGGCGCAGATCAGATTGAGGCAGCGGCAGAAGCCTTCGGCCAAGCGCCCTTCATCCTGAAGCCAAACCGGGGTGGCAAGGGCCTTGGCGTCTCGCTCATCCAGAATATGGACGATCTCCGCGCCCGCTTGCCAGAATTGCAGGCGAGCCCGAACGCCGATGATGTATGGCTGGTCCAGGAGTATTTGCCGAACCCAGACGGCTCTATCACCCGCATGGAATTCATTGGCGGCAAGCTACATTACGCTGTCCGCGTGAACACCGGCGGTGCCTTTGAGCTTTGCCCGGCAGAGGCCTGCGCCATCGGCGATGCGCCGCCGATGTTTGAGATCATTGAAGGCTTCGAAAGCCCATTGCTCTCCCGGCTTGAGGCGTTCCTCGCAGCAAATGATGTGCAGATCGCAGGCATCGAATTCACGCTGGACCAGAACGGCGAGCCCGTTGTCTATGACGTGAATTCCAACACGAATTATAACCCGGATGCTGAAGCCCGCGCTGGCGTGGTGCCAGGCCCTGTCGCAGTGGCAGCGTATCTCGCAGGTCTGGCGGCAACGCCGAGCCTATTGGTCGCCGCTTAGAGGCCTTTAACGGCAGCAGCGCGGACTTTTTCTGGCCGTCGCATTGCGAGAAGGCGCTTGGCGTCTTCGGTGGCACCCTGCTTTAGCAAAGTTCCAAGCAGCGCATACTCCAGCAGATCCCGCTGGGCGCGGCTGCCGCCGATGCGTTCGTGGCTGGCCATAACGGCGGTCAGGTGCTTAGTAGCGTCAGCCCATCGTTCGTCGGCAATCGCTCCGAACGCTTCCGCCAAGGTTTGCACGACATCTGCCGCAGGCCCTTTGGCGTCGGTTCGAATGCGGTTTAGGGCATCCATATTGCCGGCCATGGCGTGGGCGAGCGCTGCGTGTACGTCTCCGAAAGCAATACCGGGATTTGGGAAAATATCTGCCGCGAAACGGCTAACTTCCGCCCAGCGGCTCTTTGGTACGTCCAGACCTGCAAGCTCTGCCCGATACAATAGTGAAGCCATATCGGTCATGATATTCAGCGCCGGGCCCCAGGCTTTCCCCGGAGCAACGTCCCGGTCGAGCACCTCCCACATCTGGTCGATATTGCCGCGTTCCATCGCCCAAAGTGCGACATGCCAGGAGATATGGCAGTGCAGTGCGCCGCCCTTGTCATAGTCTTTGATCCAGTCAGCCATAAACGCCGCGCCGGCTTCAGTTTCCCCGGCTTCATAATAGACATGGGCGCGGATATGGGCGGCGTTGGCGTTCTTTGGGTTCAGTGCGAGTGCACGTTCCAAATTAGCTTCGGCGTTCTTGGTCTGCCCGGCCTCAACCTGTGAGAAGCCGTGTTGGCAGATGAACCACCAGTCCTCGCCGTAGTGGGGTGCCAAGGAGGTTGTGAAGGCGAGCTGTTCGGCTTCTCTACCCGGTTGGCCGCTAAAGCCGATCATGCCGAACACGCCCATGCAGGTCTGCGCAATCATGGCGTCGCGGGGATGGTCTAGCAGATGGGCGCGGATGGCTTTGTATGCGCCGGGGCCATCGCCGCTCAGCAGTAGGGAGAATGCGTTGAAGTGGCCAGCCTCCCGGGCGGTCATAGCACCTGCGTTGTCTTTGACGACACCGAAGGCTTCCGCTGCATCTTTGCCCCTGCCAACAGCCTGGCGAACACGGGCGAGGCCTAGATGGGCGAGTGTGAAGTTGGGGTCTGCTGCTACGGCTTGCTCAAAGGCACCCTCGGCACCCGCCTGTGCTGCAAGGAACCGGTCAACACCGTCGATATAGGCGTCCTTGGCAGCGGCGGAACTGGTGGAGAGGTCATTGCCATAACGGTCTTGCAGCATGGGGTGTTCCTTCGTCGCGGGTTCAGACGTTCCAATCTTCTACCCGAAGGCCATGGGCGCTGGCCACCTCAGCCAAGGGTGCGTGTGGGTTGACAGCCACGCCAATGGACGCCCAGGTCAAAAGCGGTAAATCGGTGACGTGGTCGCTATAAGCGATGGAGTGATCTGGCACGTCATCGCCCAGCAGAGCCTGCACCCGGCGCAGTTTCTCTTGCCCATAGCAATTTAGGCCATCGAATTCAGCTGCTAGCTTGCCATCCTTGGTCCAGGCTGATTTGGTGGCGACGATGTCATCGAAGCCAAGCGCCTTGCCAAAAGGTGCGGCGACCAAATCGACTGCTGCCGTCGCCAGCACCAACCTATCGCCAGCTGACTTGTGGCGGGCGATGATGGTCTGTGCATTCTGGCGAAGCGCGGTGCTTGACCAATGTTTAGCGAACGCAGCACCCATGGCTTCCGTATCCGCGCGATCTAGTCCGCCCAACACGGCGCGCCACATCTCCGCTTTAACATCATCCCGGTGGCGGAGGCCGAGCAGCATCATCAGGCCTAGAAATAAAAGCCTGGGCGCATACAAAAACCGTAATGGCCTCTGCCGCGCCGCGAATAAAATGAACGGCGTATAGCTGGAGCGAACGGTGAGCGTCTTATCCAAGTCAAAGATCGCGACCCCGCCTTTGCTGTCATCCAACATCTAACCGCCTTGTAAATATGAACGGATGGGCCGCCCCTGCCGCTGCATCAATGCTGCCTGCCCAAGGCGGAAGAAATGCACGCCCATGCAGATCGCAACCCAGGCGGCGACGGCGATGAGGCCATAGTCTGGCACGCCCAAGATGGCGCTGATCATCAGAATGAAAAGGTTCGGATTGCGCCTGGCTGTGATCGACCGGAAAGCGAAATCAAACGGGCGCCAGATATGGCCTTCGATCTTGAACAGCCAGAGGAACGCGCCCTCATAAATCCGTTGCACCACATAGCCGATCACGATGACCCAGAGCGCCAGGTCATACACCTCGACAAATTCTGGCCCCCGTGTTGCCGCCAATCCGCCAGCGCCGACAGCCCAGGCCCACCACCAGAAGGGTGGGTGGATCAGGTCAATGCCATGATCGTAGAAATTCCCGAACTTGGATGAATTCATGGTGACCCGGGCAAGCTTGCCGTCCACTGTATCCAGGAACGTCATCATCCAGGCAAGCGGAATAGCGAGTAGCCATTGGCCCTGACAGAAGCCCCACATCGCCAAGAACATCAGGATCAGGCTGACGGTCGTCACTTGGTTCGGTGTCAGGCCCCAGCTTGCGCACCAGCGAGTGACATGGCGGGCCGGCCAGGGCCACACGAACTTGGTCACGAAGTCTGTCGCACCTTTATATGAGGCACCGAAGGTGAGGCGTTCCAATAAATCATTCGGCGCATCGCCAAGGCGCTCAGCGAAGGGTACGGCTTGTTTCCGCAGCACGTGATCATAGGACCCGCCGATAGCCTCCGCATCGCCATAGCTTAGGCCCTGTGGCGGCGCATCCGGCGCGGCTTCGGCTGTCAGCAATGCTTCTGCGGCCATAGCTGCATCGCGGCCTTCCACCATTGCGGCCAACGCTACGTTGCCCGGCGCATTGCGAGAAGGCGCGGTTAGCACTGTGCCTGGTTTTTGGATGAGCGCTGTGGCCAAGCGTTGCTCGATCACGGCATCTGCGCGCACTAAGAACGCGGGCTCATCCGCCTTGAGTTGGTGCAGGGCCTTAATCCCTCCCGCACCGGCGCGGGCAGCCATGCGGCCAAGCCTGGTTGCAGCGGGCTGGCTCCAAAGCCGCAGGCGAGTGTCGCCGATGATAACGGTTGCAGGCAAGGCCATGGGCTGGCGCCCTCACTCAAGCAATTCGGAAGATGGATCTCATGCGACCTAACAGATCATCGCGCCAATCGCTATGGCTGTCTTGCTCAATATTGGAATTGATTGCGGTCGTCGTCGCCAGCCTGTCGGCGACTGGCGACGACGACCGCAATGGCTTCCGCAGCATCTGGCCGCGCCTTTAATACTGGCTGTAGCGCTTGGCGATCAATCCGCATGAGAACCGCACTGGTGACGGCCGTGACCGTGGCGCTCCGTGCCTCGCCAGTCAGCAAAGACATCTCACCAATCACGTCGCCAGCTTTCGAGCGCCCAAGCACGGTTGGCTGACGCTCGGCATGTTGAACCGCAGCCTCCAGCACGCCTTCGAGTACAACGAACAGGCTATCGCCTGCAGCACCCTCTTTCAGCAACTCAGCACCGGGAGCTAAATGGGTACGTGCCGCTTGGTCGGCCAGCGCTTGCCGCTTATCCTGTGAAAGTGGTGCGAAAACGGCGATGGCGGATAGCCAATCCAGCGTCGCTTCCGTCATCGCAGCTCTATCCGCGTTGATTTCCCCCACCCAGGTCTCCCGGGGGCGGCGGGGCAGGCGGAGGCCTGCAACGCGGATATTGCGCAGAATATTCTTTTGAATTTTCATCCGCACATCGTCTCTGGCCAGCCGGTCTGGCGTCCAAAAGCGCAGCTCAAATTCAATGCCGTCAGCGCTGATATCAGTTATCCTGGCCTCAGGTTCGCGCGGCAACTTAGCTGAAGCCTCAACGGCCTGTGCGGCGGATATGAGAATGCGTTCGGCTTGATCTGGGTCTATATCTTCGCTGAACCGCACACGTGTGGAGGCCCTGAGGAACGGCTGTGGCTTGCTCAGGTTTAAGAAAAGCCCAGATGCCAGCCTGGAATTTGGCACGATCAGGGTGAATTCTTCGCGGGTCAGCAGGCGGGTTGCCCACCAGCCCATTTCGATCACCAAGCCATCACGGCCATCGGGCATGCGCAGCCAGTCATTGATCTGGAATGGCTGTTCGAATGCGATCACCACACCGTAGAAAACATCAGCGATGACGCCTCGAACGGCAAAACCGATAATGGCCAGAATGACGCTTGAGGTCGTCAGTAAGGTCGCCGATACGCCTTCATAATGAACCGTAGACGCGATCACTGCGCCAGTCGTCAACGCTAGAACCGTCGTCATTGTATGCGCGAGGCGAGGGGACGCGTGACCAGATTTGCGAGGCAAAAAGTGCCTGCCACACAATGGCGTCGATCAGTCGTGCGATTGTCCAAGCACCAAGAACGATCGCAGCGGCACCCAGCGCCCGCGCGATCGCACCGGGATTGGCCCCAAACAGGCGCTCAGCTAGATCGACAAGCACAACTGCAGAGAGGCCGACGGCGACAAACGCCGTCAGCATCAATGGGATAACAACCCGCCCCCAACGGACAGGCCAAGGTTTGGACTGCGCCGCCCGGCTCACTGCTTAGGCTAACAGTTTCTGGACGATCCTGTCCCGCCAGTCTTGGGCTAGTTGGTCCAGTTCAGCATCCGTCCGGTCCTGGATTGGATGCGGTACGAAAATCATTGCAGGATCAAAGCCAAGCGCTTCGCCCTGGGCTGCAGCCGCATCAATGAATTCGGTCGTCGCGATGCCAACGGCTGGAATGCCGCGGGCCTCCAAGTCTGCTACATCATGCGTACAGCACGTTGTGCAGGAGCCTCAATCAGCAAGACCTTCAACCATGAGATCACAGTCTTCTGCGATTTCCTGGCGGAGTGCTGTTGGCGCCGGCTTTGTGAATGTCGGCTTCTGGTAATGCTTGACCTGGATGCCCTCGGCACTCAGCGCCGCGCCCAAGCGCTGCATGAACAAGTCACCGCGCGGCTTGGAAATATCGAGCAGGCCAACCGTTAGCCCGTCAACAGCAGACGGTCGCGTCGCCGCCGGTTTTGCCGATGGCGCACGTTCCGCCGTCGGATCAAGAATAATCGTCATCATTTTCCCCCATGCAGCCCAGCAAAAGACTGGGACGTGGAATAGCAATTTAGCCTAACGCAAGCAGCGGCGCATGTCACAAGTACCAGGGTCAGCCGAATGGGGTTGGCGGCTTGGGCCGCACACCATCGCGCGCATCAACCCCGTGGGCGGCAAGCGCATTTTGCGGAAGGGGGCGATGATTCATACGTTCAATGCTAACGGAGAACTCGTCTAACCGCAGCACTGCTTGGATGAATTTCTCAAATTCAATTGGCTTGGTCATGCAGGTATTGGCTTGCAGATTATACATATCGACGATGTCGCTATCGGCGTCGGACGTTGTCATGATAATCACGGGAATCGATTTCAACAGGACGTCACGCTTGATCACGGACAGCACTTGCTTGCCGTCAATTTTGGGCATGTTCAGGTCGAGCAGGATTAGGTCCGGGCGGCGCTGGTCTTCAAAGCCAGGCCCGCGCTGCAGATAATTCAGCGCCTCTTCCCCATCACTCACAGCTTCCAGGTGCACGGCCAGATGCGCGCTCTCGAAGGCGAGTTTTGTCAGATGGACGTCTGCCGGATTGTCTTCAACCAGCAAAACCCGGATTGGGTTGACCTCTAGCAGCCTGTCCAAATCGATAAGCGTCTTCATTTTGGTCTCCCGGAAGATCCGGCATTGTGAAATAGAACGTCGAGCCGACGCCAAGTATGGATTCGGCCCAGATTCGACCGCCAAATCCTTCAACGATCCGTTTTGCGATGGCGAGACCGATGCCTGCGCCAGGGTATTCGTCTCTTAAGTGGAGCCGCTTGAACATGTCGAAGATCTTATCTTGGTATTCCGGCGCAATCCCAATGCCATTGTCCTCAATTGCAACGATCCACTCCCCAGACCCACGTTTCACGGACAAGCGCACCATTGGCCGCGTGCCATTGTTATATTTGACGGCGTTGTCCATGAGGTGACGGACAAGTTGCGTTATCCGCGCCTTATCTCCCATAACTGTCGGTAAGGTTTCCGCTAAGACTTCTGCGTCGGCGTTTGATATTTCCTCGCTTAGTATTTCTTCGACCGTTTCCAGAACGCCATAGAGTGGGACTGACGTGCGTAATGTCGGGTCCGCTCCGGCTTTGGAATAAGCCATCAAATCCTTAATAAGCTGTTGCATGCGTGTGGCACCATCCATGGCGAAACGCACGAACAGGCGTGCTTGATCGTCAAACTGATTTTGGTACCCGTCATGCAGCAATTTCAGGTAGGAGCCGATTGTTCGCAGCGGTTCTTGTAAGTCATGAGACGCGATATGAGCGAACTGTGCGAGCTCTGCGTTTGACCTTTCAAGCTCGGCAGTCCGTGCCTCAAGGTTACGTTCCGCGCGCTTTACGCGGGATACGTCTATGGCAGCAGAGACAACGCCACCGTCTGAGGTGGGTGTGCATAAAACCAGCATGTCACGACCATTGATATGCAATTCGCACGGCTGCAAATCATCATAGGCGAGGGCAGCTTCTTCCATGCTTCATCGCATTCGTACTGGCTGATGCCGATCGCTTGCATGCGGGCCAAAAACATTTCTTCGTGTGGCATGTCCTCGCGAACAGCGATGCCGGTATCTTCCTGGAAGCGCGCGCCGAACGGAATATTCCAGAACTTCAGGCGCCGTGAACGGTCCCGGTGCGCCACTTCAACTGGCATAGCGTTAATCATGGATTGGAGGAGGTTGCGGGTCTCCTCTAGCTCACGTGTCCGTTCTTGAACATTCGCTTCAAGCGTTGCGTTGGCCTCCGCCAGTTTGGCATTTGCCTCCGTCAACTGTGATGGATTGGGGATCGCTAGCGCTTTTGGAATCATTCGCCAGAGGACGAACGCAGTACTTAGTGAGATGATGGCCGCAATCACCTTCAGCATGCCTAGGGCGATGAAGTCTGGGAACCAAACGACCCAGATACCGGATGCATGGGTCAACGCGCAAAAAAAGATGAACTCGGCGAACAGCTGAATAACGCCTCGGAACGCGATGTCGTCACGTTGACGGACGAATGACAACAGGATGAAAAGGATTGAGAGATACGCCATTACGATCAGTGCATCGGCACCAACGTTCAGCCACAACGCGCCTGGTTGCCAAGACAAGCACATGCCATGGGGCATAAAGCCTTCGCCTGGCGTTAAAAAGCTATCCCGAATGAATTCGAGCATTCCGGGCGGACTCCTGCAATCAACAGCGAGGCCATGTTTACGACGCGGCCGCGATTTTGAGGGCAGACAGGGGTTAACCGATGCTGATCCAACCCATCTTTAGTCTCAGCAACGCCCAAGCAGCGCCGCATTCGCACGTCAGAACAAGCTTAGGCATTAGTGTGAATGGAGAGTCAGGATGCGCGGATGGGTGGAAAATTTTTTGAAAGATCAGGGCGGCGGGCTAAAGCTGCTGCTGATTGGGTTTCTAACTCTGGCGCTGCTGATACCGCTGAGTATGGTGGAAGGCATAATCAGCGAGCGCTCCTGGCGGCATAAAGAAGTGCTGGCAGATATCGCGCGCCAGCATGGTGGTGAACAACGCATCGTCGGCCCGTTTCTGTTGGCGCCATATGTTACGGAAACGTCCATCACCGTTCCCGCAACTGAGGAGATACCTGATCGCTAGCGGCTTGTCCGCAGTGAAGGGTATGCGGTCATTCTGTCTGAGGACCTCAAGGTATCCGCAAACCTCGCCCACACCATGCGCGAGCGCGGCGCCTATTAAGCGCCTGTTTATGGGGCGGATGTTGCGGTTAGCGGCGCGTCTGTCACGCCGGATTTGCGGGCTGTAATTCCGAACCTGAAATCGATCCAATGGGAACAGGCAGCCGTCGTGATTGGCGTTAGCGACCTGATTGGCCTCGCGGCTGCGGGGGATCTTGCCATCGGCGCTGGAAAGCAAGCCTTTCAAGCCGGTGCACCAGGATTTGCAGGGCGGATGTTTGTGCGGATCAAACAGGCGTCGCCGGCCTATCGCGATTATCCGCAATCCGGCGGTGCAGACGCCCGGTTTGGTGCCATCCATGCCCCGGTAAACTTCGCCAGCCGTTCGGAACCGGGGGCGCGGGTGGCTTTTAACACCTCGCTGAGCCTCAAGGGTTCCGGTGGTTTCTTCATGGCTCCAGCTGCGAAAACCAGCCAGCTTATGATCGAAAGCGACTGGCCACATCCAAGCTTCCAGGGCGCGCCGCTGCCAGGAACACGGAAGGTGACGACGGCGGGCTTTACGGCGTCATGGTCCGTTCCGGCACTGGCCCGTGGTTATGGTGCGGTATGGCATGGCGAGCACGCGAAGAGCCTTTTGGCAGACGCTGTCCAAGGTGCCATCGGTTTTAGGCATGCACGGCCTGATGATTTTTACGTGGGGGCAGAGCGGGCGGTGAAATATGGCGTGCTCTTTGTGGCCCTCACGTTCCTCGCGTGCTTCGTGCTGGAGCGCTTCGGTGGGTGACGATTGCACCCGGCACAATATGGGCTGGTCGGGCTTTCGCTGGCATTGTTCTATCTGCTGTTGATTTCATTGGCTGAACGTATCGGCCTCGCTGGTGCATATATCAGTGCCGCTGCTGTCACTGCTTTGATGAACGGCGCTTATGTTGGCGCATCCCTGTCGTCATTCAAACGCGGTGCTGGTGCTGGCGGCGCGCTCGCGATCCTCTACGCCGCGTTCTACGTGATTCTGATGAGTGAGGATGATGCGCTTTTGATCGGTTCCAGCCTGTTGCTGCTCGGCGTTGGTCTCGCCATGGCCGCAACGGCGCGTATCGGCAAGCGGCAGGCGGATAGCGTCAGTACGACTTAGGCAGGCCAAGTACCCGCTCTGCGATATAGCAGAGCACCATGTGGGGCGTGACCGGTGCGATACGGTGAATAATCGCCTCGCGCAGATACCGCTCCACATGGAATTCTTTGGCATAGCCCATGCCACCATGGGTGAGGATTGCGTTGTTACAGGCATTGAACGTGGCCTCACCCGCTAGATATTTAGCGGCATTGGCCATGGCGCCGGCATCTTCCTTGCGGTCATAAAGCTGGGCAGCGCGGAAGGCCATCAGATTGGCAGCCTCAAGCTCAGCCCAGGATTGGGCAAGCGGGTGTTGGATTGCCTGATTTTGGCCGATGTGCCTGCCAAACACCACACGGTCATTGGCGTAATCCGTCGCGCGCTTTAACGCCCGGCGGCCAAGCCCAATGAGGCCAGCTGCGATTAAGATGCGTTCTGGATTGATGCCGTCTAGCAGATAGCGGAAGCCTTTGCCTTCGTCGCCAATGCGGTTCTCGACGGGTATTTCCAGGCCGTCGATGAACACCTGATTAGAATCAACGCATTTCCGCCCCATCTTCTCAATCTCACGGATCTCGACCTTGGACCGGTCGAGGTCTGTATAGAATAATGTCAGGCCATCCATAGGCCGGGCGGTCTCGCCTTCATCCGCCGTCCGGGCGATCAGCAGAACTTTGTTGGCGACCTGAGCTGTGCTCATCCAGGTCTTTTGACCATGCACGACATAGTGATCGCCTTTGCGAACAGCCTTGGTTTTGAGGCGGGTTGTATCAAGGCCGGTATTGGATTCCGTTACACCAAAGCAGGCGATGTCCTGGCGGCTGATGACAGGCGGCAACATGCGCGCTTTTTGTTCGTGGGTTCCGTATTTCACAACCGGGTTAAGGCCGAATATGCCAAGGCTGACAGATGAAACCCCGCCATTCCCTGCGCCAGATCCTGATATTGCCTGCATCAGGATTGCCGCTTCAGTGATGCCAAGACCGGACCCGCCATATTCTTCAGGGATGGCGATGCCCATATAGCCCTGGTCTGCGATCATCTGGCAGAAATCTTCTGGGAACCGGCCGTCATTGTCGCGTTCTAGCCAGTATTCGTCGCCGAAATCAGCGCATAGCCGCTCGACATTCTCCTGAATTTGGCGCTGCTCGTCTGTAAAATCGATGCTCATGGGTGCTGCTCCTGGACGTGATCTATACCCAGCTTAAACACAAAAGGCCCGTGCGTTGAGCACGGGCCTTTTGTGATGTAGCGAGTAGGGTAAATCGGAGGTGCCATCCTGGCACCTCCGAACCCGCTTCAGGGTTA
>Ga0315321_10002900_pt1 | contig 13347 bp, 14 predicted proteins | sample M180m21515metaG_FD_203464 | JGI IMG/M metagenome (GOLD analysis project Ga0315321, IMG submission 203464) | Ammonia-oxidizing marine archaeal communities from Monterey Bay, California, United States - M1 80m 21515 | ecosystem: Environmental > Aquatic > Marine > Intertidal zone | place: USA... | reverse complement strand
GAAAAGAAAGAGAAATGAAAAGCACTGAATCATTTAGAAATAACATTGTGCAAAAACATACTTCAATTAAAGCGTTTATTAATTGGTTTTATATAGAACATAATGCATACAATTGTAATAATACTGTTGATACAGTAATAGATGAACGTATAAAAGAAAGTTATTAAGTTTAAACATAATAAATTTTATATTTAAATTTAATAAATGGAAAATAAGATATTATTTGTTATGGGAAACGGACCATCATTAGGTGAAATAATGAATGATCCAAAAAAGTTAAGTTTTATAAAGAAACATGATACATTTGGATTAAATGCTGCTTATAGAGCATTTAAAAAGTATAATTTTTATCCTACTTATTTTGGTTGTTTTGATTATGTAGTTAATGAAAGTCATAAAGCGGCATTTGAAAAACTTGTATTAGAAAATAATACCATTAAAGAGTTTTATTTTATTGGAAAGGCAGGACTTGGACAAAAAATGTATAAGGTTTATAATAATAAACGGTTTATAAAATTTAATTTTAAGCATGTACCGATTGATAAATATACTGGGATATCGAAAAATTTTAACGAATATTATAATCCTGGGTCATCTGGAGCAAATGCATTGCAAATAGGTATAATGAAGGATTATAAAAAAATTGTTTTACTAGGTTGTGATTGTAATTATGTTGAAAAAATACAAGGAGCAAGTAGTTATGACAGAAATGCATCTCATCGTTTAGTAATGACTAAAAATATAGCTAAGAATCCTAATTACTGGTTTAATGAATATCAGAAGAAAGGTGATAAATTTAATTTACCGAGAACATCAAAATTTCAAATGGGATCGTGGAAAAATATTGCAAATCATAAACCAAAAAATGTAAAAATTTATAATGCCTCAAAAATTTCTAAGATACCTTTTTTTGAAAAAATAGATTTTCAAACATTAATGTGATTTTATTATAAATATATTCGGATCCTTCATATGAAAGATGCATATTATCAACTGTATATTTTTTAACATCTTCTTCACTCCAACTTAATAAGTCTATTTTATTTTTAAACTTATTACTGTTTATTTTAGCATATTCTTCGATAATATTTATATTTTTGGGTCTGCCAAATGGATTTTTTTTTATATAATTTCCTTCCCAACCTTTTACAATTTTATTACTATTTATAAATATTAGTTTATTGTTATATTTTTGTAAATATGGGATAACATATTTTTCATGCATATTTATGCTTATCAAGCTTCTCGTATGTTCACCTTTATAATCTATACTATGATTTTTAACATTTAAATTATTTTTGCCAAAAAACTTTTTGAAAAATTTTCTCTTATTATTTATGATTTTAGGGTGTTTATTTAAAATTAATTTATTAAATGAGATTGTATCATTATTTTTGTAATAAGCATCACAAAAATTAGACAGTGGCCTAGGAGAATATTCTACAATTCCTGTATATAAAATGATACAATCATACGTATCTGGATTTAAATGGGTTTCTTCAATGCACTGAATAAAATCTAAAGTGGATGTCCATTTAAATGGACATAACATTAGATCACATGAAATATTTTTTTTTATTAAATAATCATATAATTTTTCTGTAAATATTTTTTTATTTTGAAATGTTCCTTTATGTTGACCACGTGAATCAGTAAATATTAAAACTTTCATTATAAAAATAAAGTTAATTTATTTTAAATTAATTTATTTTAAATTAATTTATTTTAAATTAATTATATTTAAAATATAATATGGATGAACAAATTAGAATTAATCCCGAAAAAGAAAAAAAAAATGCTACTAATTATTTAGATAAACTAATACATGACTCTGTAAATGATAATAATATTATAATAAAAAATAAAAAAAAATTTTCATATGAAAATAGCTATGGTAAATATATAATAAAAAAAAATTCCACTAATTATAATAATATAAATTTTCAAGACATAACAATTGTTCTTTGTTTAAAAAATAGACCAAAAAGATTTAAATTATATTATACATTAAACAAATCATTTTTTGAAAAATATAATATAAAATTAATAATTACAGAAGGCAAATCAAATAATATGATTGATACCAGTATAATAAAGGACGTTAACTATATTACACATTATGTTGTAGATATTAAAGATGTATGGTCAAGAGCAGTATTATTAAATTATGGAGTTGATAAATGTAAAACTGGTACAGTTATATTATCAGATATAGATTTTATTTATACTCATGGATTTTGGAATAATATATTAGATCTTTTGAATCATACAGATTTAAAAAAATCATTTATTGGATTAGCATTATATGAAACCGAGAAAACTATTCATGATAATAATAATAATAAAGTTATAAGAGATAAATATGAGCCATATAGTGCTTGTTATATAATAGATAAAAATGTTTTCATTACTGTTGGTGGGTTTGATACTAAAATGATAGGATTTGGGTGGGAAGAACGAGAATTGCAAAAAAGATTGCTTAAAAATAAAGTAGAAACTATTTATACTGGTTTAAATTATCCTTATTGCTACGTATTACATTATAGTCACACTGGTAAATTACGTGGAACGCCCAGTTTAAAAAATTTTGATTTATTATCAAAATCAGAAACTAGTAAAATAGAATTTAAAACTACTTTATAATAAATGAATTATATATACAATGGATAACAATAATATAATTACGTTTTTAAAAAATTATTCAAATAAAAAAATTATTTACATTCCCAATCCTGGAAATGCAGGAGATTCATTAATTGTTTTAGGCACATTCACATTATTTAATAAACTAAATTTAAACTATGAAATAGGCAATATTAATAAAATATATAATAACAAGATTTTATTTTATGCTGGAGGTGGTAATTTGGTAGGTTTATATAAAAGTTGTAAGAATTTTATTTTAAAAAATCAAGAAAAAAATAAGATCATTGTTCTTCCACATACAATAAATAATGAAGATAAATTATTACAAAATTTGAATAAAAATGTTATTCTCATTTGTAGAGAGAAATATTCGTATAATTATGTTAAAAAAAAAATAAAAAATAAAAATAATATTTTTGTATGCGAAGATATGGCATTTCATATAGATGTTCAATATTTAAAAAAATTTCAGAAAAAAGGTAAAGGGGCATGTAATTGTTTTAGACTTGATGGTGAAAGAACCTCTATAAAAATACCTATTAATAATAATGATATTTCTCAAACATTAAGAGAAGGAATTGGCAATAATACTTCTAATTTAAATGTTATACAAGATACATGTAATAAAGTATTTTCATATTTATCGAATTATAATGAAATTAATACCAATAGATTGCATGTTGCTGTTGCTGGGATATTATTAAATAAAAAAGTTAATTTATATCCAAATTCTTATTGGAAAAACAAAGCTATATATGAATATTCAATAAAAGAAAAATATCCAAATATTAAGTTTATAGAATAGTTTTATTTAAACTACAATTTACATAAGAAATTACATTACTATATTTAATAAATTGTTGAATATAATAAGCTATAATCATTTGATTACTATATATTCCATGTTCATATCTACCTGTAGTTTTACTTTTTCTATTTAATATTATTTCTTTTGTCCAGTTTATATAATCAATATTATGATAAATTTTTGTTTTTAAAAATGTGTAAAAATTTTTAAAGTATTTCATATAGTCTTTTGATCCAATAAAAATAAAATCACCAAAAAATAAAGGCGAGTGTCCACCTGTATAATCAGTATATACTTTACTCTTTTTTAATATATTTAAATTTATTTGTTTATTTATGGTACAATCATATCGTAATGAAATAATATACTCGTATTCTATATCACTATCTATTAATTCTATTGATTTACTTATTGAATACGCATATGAATAGATATTTTGAAAATATAAATCAATATCTAAATTTTTTTTATTTTTCATGTGTTTATATCGTTCTTTTACAATTGAATCTTTTTTTGGTATATTTTCAAACTCCGTTTGAAAATTTATTTGTTTTTCAAGAGTATATTTTCTAGGATAATAATTATTTATTATATTTTTAATATCTTCATCATTGCCGATCCAACCATGTAAATAAAAATCAAATCTATAGTTTTTATTACAATTTACTATATTATTGAAAATACTTTTAATACACAAGGCATAATCAATAGATTCGATTTTACCTGTTTTGTTATTTATATTTGTATTTTTACAAATACCTCGCATACATATTGCTACACGTTTCATTTATAATATTAATATATATATATAAATATATAATGTCTGTTATTTCAAGATGTAACTTAAGTGATGTGGAACGTCAAATGGATAAAATAGGTTTAAATAATTACAAAGATTTAAAATATAAATTTTTTATAACAAATAGTGCATTAAATATTGATAATTTTATAAAAATACAAAGTATAGATGAAATACCTATAGACCAAATTAAAGAATCTTTATTTTATTTATATTTCGATACAGATGATTTATATGTATATCATCTTGATAAAATTATTAAATATAATGGAAAATTCTTAACTCAAATAAACTATGGAAAATATAATTATGTTCATGCAAATAAAAATTGTAAATTAGCAGTGCGCAAAACTATTGATAATGATTGTAAAAGAAATTCTAGTAATTTAAGACAGATACAACATGCAAATATATGTCAAGCATTGGAACAAACTAGAGATTTACCAGGGTCATATGTAGAAATAGGAGTATATAAAGGAGATAGTGCATTAACAGCAATAAACTATATGAAATATTCTAATATTATAAGAGAATCTTACTTTTTAGATACGTATGAAGGATTTGATTACACTGAAGCTGTGAATTCATCTGAAACACATTGGAAACCTAATAATAATAGTCATAAAATTATGCCTGTTGATGAACATATTAAATATGTAAAAGATTTATTAGGTAGCCATAGTCATAATAACAATTTTAATATAGTAAAATCAAATATATGTAAGGATAAATTACCAGATAATATAAAAAATATAGCAGTTGCAAATATAGATGTTGATTTATATGACGCAACAAGAGATGCTTTGGAAAAAGTTGCTCCAAAAATAGTTAAAGGAGGCATTATAATAGCCGAAGATCCGACATCTACCCCTTATTTAATAGGCGCTTTTTATGCGATGGAAAAATTTTTAAAAACAGAAGAAGGTAAAAAATTTATGAAATTGCATTTATTAGGACAATATTTTTTAATAAAAATGAAGTAATATAATATTTAATTTAAATATATAGAATAAAATGAAAAAATGTATTGTAATGATCTCTGGGTTACACCGAAATTGCCATTTAACTGTCGATAATCTTTTTGAAAAATTAGTAGAACCAAATATGAAAAGTTATAAATTTGATATAATTATTTGTAGTGATTTTACTAAAGAGAATAGTCCTAAGTGGGGTAAATTACCAAAATATTCTGGGCAATCAGCTGTAAAGCTGTCTAATTTATATGATCAAAAGGAATATAAAACAGAAGATGAATTTAAGAATCAATTAAAGAAAATATATAACAAACATAATCAAGTTAAAAATGTAATAATATATAACTGGAAGCAAGGTATAAATCCTAGACCAACTAGTTGGTTTAAAAAAAATGATATAGCTAACGCTTTTCTAGTATGTGGAATTCATAGAATAAAATTATGCGTTGAAAGTTGTGACATAGATATGTATGATAGATATATTTGGTTAAGACCAGATATATTAATAGAAAAAAAAATTAATCTAGATTACTATAATAATAAAATGTCTATGATGAGTTTTCATGGTAATGATTTGTTGGATGGTATGTGGATCGGTGACAAAGCATTATTATATTGGATTTGTTCATTTATTGAAATTAATAATAAAACAAAAATATTTAATAAATTTAAAGCATTCAAAAAATTATATATAAATAATAAAAATATAATGAATAACATAATAAAAAAGCACTTTTCAAATAATATATGGTTTAAAAATTATGAAAACATGAATTTGGTAATGAAAAATTGGATAATTATAATATATTTTTTACAAGATAATAATTATTTATATGAAGTAAGTTCAAATTATAATAATTTTATAAAATATTTAAGATAATTTTTTAAAAAGATAGTGCTTTGGGAAATTTTCAAATACATTTATTGGAGTGTCTCTTTCATTAGGTTTAGTTGTAGGAAATATTCTATTATTTTCTCTATCGTATATCGGAACATAATTATGAACTAAAAATGTAGTATTATCTTTTCTTTTATCATAATCATTAATATTTTCTGTAAATTCTAGTGGTTTATATTTATGTGAAACGCTTGAATCTGTAAATAAATAATTAGCATTTGTCATTAAAATAACACCTCCAATATTTAAAAATTTATCAACCAGATTGATATATTTATCAAAAGTATTAAAATTAGATATTGTTGTTGTATTTGGACCCCATCCCCATCCACTATGTCCTTTTTCAGCAAAATTGCATAATACAGCATTTATCATTATTAAATCAAACTTAATATTAGGAAAATTTTTTACTGGAAAATATTTTATATTATCTTTATCATAAGAGTCTTTTATAATTATATCTGTTCCATATATATTTGCATTGGGAAAATAGTTTTTAATAGTTATACACTCTGAACCATCACTACAACCATATGATAATATATTTTTACTTTTATCTTCAAAATTTTTTTTTAAATATGAAAAAATTTTAGGATATCTATTTAATTTTGTTGCGTTTGATTTTTGCATTTATACATATAAATAATAAATATTTAATATAATAATTTAATATAATATTAAATGAAAAAAAGAATTGCTATTTGTTTAAGAGGAGGCATTAGTAAAATAAAAACATGGTTTAATAAAGATAATAATACGAGCTTACTTTATTCTAGTAATCCATATGTCCCATATGAAAGCTGTTATATTTCAATAATGAAACATATAGTTCAAATAAATCCTAATTATGAATTTGATTTTTTCATTCAATCATGGAATTGTGATTTAAAAGAATACTTAATAAAATTGTACAAACCAAAAAACACTTTATTTGAAGATCAAAGACAATATATAGATTTGATAAACAAAAATAAAATTAATAGATATGGATATACCGCACAAAAATTAGCCATTAAAAAATCAATTGAAATTATGCTTGAATACTCCAATAAAAATAATATTAAATATGATAGAGTTATTATTTATAGACCCGATGTTTTATTGTGGAAAAATATGATTATTTCCAATTATGATAAAGATTTAATTTATGTAAATCATTCATTGAATGAAGATTTTCATTTTATTATGTCACAAGAAAATTCATTACTTTTTTCTAAATTATTTGAGTATAAATTAAGTATTAAAGATTTTGTATATAAAATAATGAAAAAAATTTTTAGAGCGGATGATATTAAATGTGGTATTCATCAAGAAGTTCTAAGAAAACTTAAGTTTGGTTCAATTGATAGACATAATATTCCCGAAGAATTGTTTTATGACTATGGTTTATCAAGTGAACAGATACAACAATTAACGCATGTATAATTATTACATAATTTTTTATAGTATATTTATTCGTTTATATTTAAAATCTTTTTGATATGATAGAATACATGATTTTGATCCCATTAGGAGGAACTGGACAAAGATTTAAACAAAATGGATATACTAATCCAAAAGCATTTATAAATGTTTTTGGCACCCCTATCATACATTATTTATTAAATAATTTAAATATTACTGATGAATTGGTTTATATTCCCTATAATAAAGAATATAAATCATTTCGAATTGAAGCTCGTCTTAAAAAAGCATATCCTCATATTAATTTTATATTTTTTTGTTTAGAAAAAAATACAAGAGGAGCTGCTGAAACTATTAATATTGCTCTTTCCAAATTAAATATTCCAGATGAACCTATTTTGTGTTTAGATGGAGATAATTTTTATAATATTGATATACTTCAACTTTGGAATAAGGAAAATAAAATATTTACTATTGAAGACCTTAATGTAAATCCTATTTATTCATATATAGAACTTAATGAAAATAAAAATATTACAAAAATTGTAGAAAAAGATAAAATATCTAATTTAGCCTGCACAGGAGCTTATGGCTTTAATTCATATAAATCGTTACTTAAATACACTAATATTTGTATTGAAAATAATATATTGCAAAAAGGAGAGTTTTATACATCCAATATTATTGATCTAATGATTAAAGATAGTCATATATTTAATAACTATACTATTGAAAAAAGTAAATGGGTTTGTCTAGGAACACCTACTCAAGTAAGAATATTTTGTAATAACTATCCTGTTATAAATTGTAATAATTTTTCATGTAAAATTAAAAATAAGAGAATTTGTTTTGATTTTGATAATACATTGGTTACTTATCCCAAAGTTGATGGTGATTATACTACTGTTGAACCCATTCAAAAAAATATTAATATTTTAAAAACATTAAAAAGATTTGGCAACACTATTATTATTTATACTGCAAGAAGAATGAAAACCCATAGTGGAAATGTGGGAAAATTATTAGCAGATATAGGTATTATTACCTTTGAAACATTAAAAAAATTTGATATCCCTTATGATGAAATTTATTTTGGAAAACCATATGCTGATTTTTATATTGATGACCTAGCTATTTCTGCTTATAGTAATTTAGATAAGGAATTAGGATATTATAATGATAAAATTAAACCTAGAGATTTTAATACAATCCAACACGATATTATAGAAAGTTATAAAAAAATATCAGACAATCTTTCTGGTGAAATTTATTATTATAAAAATATCCCAAATCAATTAAAAGATATTTTTCCTATATTTTTAGATTACCATCCTGATAATCTATGGTATAAAATTGAAAAAATTAAAGGCATAACTGCCTCTTCTCTATTAACATGTGAGCTCCTCACTGAAAACAATCTTATCGCTATTATGGATACAATTCGCAGAATACATTCCTTAGAACTCCCAGATACTAATAATGTAGATATATATTCTAATTATGTAGAAAAATTAGATAAAAGATACAAAAATTTTGATTATTCCAAATTTCCACAAAGTGGTGTTGTATATCATAAATTAAGAGAATTATTAATTTGTTATAAGTCTAATAATAAAGGGAGAAAAACCATTATCCACGGTGATACTGTTTTATCAAATATACTAATAAATACACATGAAAAAATTAAATTTATTGATATGAGAGGAAGTCTTAATGGGGTTTTATCTATTCATGGTGATTGGTTATATGATTGGGCAAAATTATATCAATCTCTTGTTGGATATGATTTAATTTTAAATAATAAAATTATTTCTAATGAGTATCAAGCTAAAATGATTATTGTTTTTAAAAAATTCTTTTTAGATAAATTTACTCAAGAAGACTTCCAAAATTTAAAATTTATTACAAAAAGTTTGTTATTTACACTTATTCCTCTTCATAATAATGATAAATGCATATATTATTATAATCTTATTTTTTCTGAATATTTAAAAGAAACTTTTTAATTTATCAATAGCTAATTTACTAGTTTTTAATACTGCATCAACAGTATTAGAACCATTATGAGAACCATATATATTTTGTTCATAATTCATTAATTTATTGTTTTTTGATAACGGTTCTATTTCAAATACGTCAAATCCTACTGATTTTATATGACCTTCATCTAATAATTCCATAACATCATCTTCTATTACGATTGGCCCTCTAGCAACATTAATAATTATTACACCTTTATTGGCCAATTTAATCACTTCTTTATTTATCATTTTATTAGTATGTTTATTAAGTGAACATGTTACTACGATATAATCACACCCTTTTACCGCTTCTTGTAAATTATCACAAATAGTGACTTCTTGAATATTTTGAGGTATTTCTAATTCTTCATTATATTTGCATTTTATTTTACCACTTCTCTCCATATCGTGATAAAAACCGGGATCACTTACATTAACATTTAAATTAAACGCCAAACATTTCCTCGCGGTACACCTTCCAATATCTCCAAACCCTATTAGTGCAACCTTTCTACCTGTTAGCGTCCTTCCGGCTGGTTTATACCATATACCTTCTCTCACTTTTTTATTAATTATATGTGTTTCTCTAGTAAGTGTTAATAGATAATTTATTGCTATATCCGAGACCTCTTCTCCAAACATAGCCGGAGTGTTTGTTACTGGAATATTATATTTTTTACATGCATCAAAATCAACATTATCTACACCAACTCCCCATTTTACTAGTGCTTTTAATTTACCTTTAATACCAGCTTTTATAACATTTTCAGTACATGGATCATCGCCAATAATCCATCCATCATAATTTCCTATTATTTTACATAAGTCTTCTTCACTCATTAATCCAGTAAATTCAGGAACTGTTATATTGATATTATGTTCTGTCATAATATTTCTTAATTTTTCTAGTTGGCCAATCATTGGTGGACATGTTAGTAAAATATTCATTTTTATATAGTATAATTTTATTTCTTTATAATTATATTATAAAATTTAAATTATTTTTTCGTATATGAACAACATATTCTTCCTCCACGAAACACTAGTTTTGATGTAGCGTTACCCTCATCACAACCCATTAAAAAATCCATTCCCCTCTTATTAATGTAAGCCGTTCCTGGTCTTGTTGCTATTGCTTTATTTAATTCAATTATTGGTTTATCTGTTGATATAGTTGTTTCTGTTGTTTCGAAAATTAATTTTTTTTTAAAGAGTTTCGCAAGCCTAGATGGAACCATTTCATTACCAATATGATAGAACACTCCTACAAATATTATATAATCATAAGAACCTAAATTGTTTAAAAAATTTAAATCTTTCACATTCTGGACATTAAAATTAATATCTAAATTCATCTCTTTTGCTAAAAATCTTGCCTTTTTAATAGAATCTTCACTATAGTCATAACTATCTACTTGTAACGCCCCTCTTTTTTTTGCTTCTATGGAAAATGCCCCTTCTGCACAACCAATATCCAATACTGTCATACCATTTAAGCTTTCTGGTAGTTCATTTATAATAGCCTCATAATTTCTACCTCTAGCAGGAGGCGTCTTTTCTCCTTTACAATAAAGTCCATTTACACAAATATTATGATACCAGGGCTTAATTTTGTTTATTTCTTTTAGTTTTTGTTTTAAACTTTTTGAACTGTCATTAATGATATTGTCCATATAAATATATACTTTATTCTCCATTTAAATACTTTCTATCACTATTTAAAAAAGAAACTATTTAAATTAATATTAATGAAAATATATGCTTTGATCCCTATCAAACACAATTCTGAAAGAGTTCCAGGAAAAAATTACAGAGATTTTAATGGCAAACCTTTATTTTATTGGATTATCAATACTTTACTTAATAGCACATATATAGATAAAATTATTATAGATACTGACTCTCCGACAATTAAAGAACTTGTTCCAAAGCATTTTAGTGATACAATGGATAGAATAATTATTTACGATAGACCAAAACATTTACATGGAGGACATATAGCTACTAATGATTTATTTGTAAATGTTATACAAGATCTTAGTTTAGACGCAGATTATTATTTTCAAACACATACAACAAATCCACTTTTAAAAACATCATCAGTAAACGATGCAATTGAAACATTTTTAAGTAAAATTAATGATGGTTATGAAACACTATTTTCTGTTAAAACGCATCATACAAGATTTTATAATTCAAATGGTGAAGATATGAATCATAATAGATTTCATTTAATTCCTACTCAAGATTTAGATCCTATATATGAAGAAAATTCATGTATGTATGTATTTAGTAAAGATACATTGATGAAATACAATGCAAGAATAGGCAATAAAGCATATTTATACAAAATGAATGATATCGAATCAACAGATATTGATTGGCCTGAAGATTTCAAAATAGCGGAGAGTTTGCATAAATATAAATAATAACATATATATATGTTTAAAAATCTTAATAAGAAGGGAGGTGTTTTCAAAACGTCAAGTGCAAATACAAAAAGAAAACAACACATAGCATATCAAAATTATTTAATTAAAAAACAAATTGAATATATGAATTTTTATAGAAATAATTCAATTACTACTAATAGACGGAAAATAAATGAAATTGACTATTCTAAAATAAGAAATTTAAAACGTAATAATTATATAGATGAATTTAATGTTGCAAATAAATTTTTACAAGATCCAAAAAATTATTCATCAATACAAAGATATAACGGCAATTTACAATTTGGTCCTCAACTCGCTAAAATTGTACAAAACGATACAAAATTTACAAAAAAAGATTTAACTATTGTATTAGCTATTAAAAATCGAAGCAAGCGGTTCAAAATATTTATAGAGTACTATAATAAATTCTGCTCAGATATTAAACTTATAATAGTAGAGGCAAAAGGCAATGATATGTTAGATAGGAAACTTTTAGGTAATAATACGGAGTATATACCAACTGATATTGGTGAAAAATGGTGCCTATCTAAACTTAGGAATATGGGAATTCAACATTGTAATACAAAATTTATCATATTTTCGGATGTAGATTTTATTTACAATAATCTATTTTCAAAACACATAGAAACAATATTGAATAGTAAAGATGTAATAAATTCATTTATTGGTTTACCTATTTTTGAATCATGGTATACGTTTGACCACATAAAAAAAAAAGTGAATCGCAATATTTATGATGAATATGGAGCGATGCATTTATGTGAAAGTGAAATGATTAAAAAACACAAATTTAATGAAAATATCAAGGGACACGGAGGAGAAGAACGTGAATTACAAGTACGTTTAAAACGTAAGGGGATTCGCACAAAATTTATTAAGTATCCTAACATTCCTATATACTGTTTACATTACAGTCATGATATGAAAACAAGAGTATACTAAACTGAACAAGGCAATCTGAAATTTTATAATATATTTAAACACTACTCAAGTAATAATTTAAAAATTTAAAATCAAATTTAACATTTTTATAACTATCATTTTTAATGTTGTTATAATGAAGATAACTGGATAATACTATTGATGGTGATATTAACATACAAATAACATAAATACCTTTCATTTATATTATTTTAATACTATTATTTAAATAATAAGTTATAGATTTTATTAATGTCTACTGTTTTAATAACTGGATCAAATGGAGGTATAGGCTCCGAAATATGCAAAACGTTTAAAAAAAAAGGATGGTCAGTAATTGGAATAGATATACATGAAACATCTTCCAATCCTGATACTACATCTTATTATCAAGTAAATTTGTTTAATAGTGATGAAATA
>Ga0315321_10002896_pt1 | contig 13353 bp, 11 predicted proteins | sample M180m21515metaG_FD_203464 | JGI IMG/M metagenome (GOLD analysis project Ga0315321, IMG submission 203464) | Ammonia-oxidizing marine archaeal communities from Monterey Bay, California, United States - M1 80m 21515 | ecosystem: Environmental > Aquatic > Marine > Intertidal zone | place: USA... | reverse complement strand
ATGCGGCACTGAATGGGTATCAACTTGAGCAGCACAAAAAATATTTCGCCACCTCGTTCACCCCCACGCCGCCGGCCGAGTACCGCGTGCATTTGCAGGATTTAAACGAGGACGGCCATCAGGATGCTCTGGTGCTGATGTTGGGGCAGGATCACGGCGGGACCTGCGGTCGAACGATGTTTATATTTCGCGGCGGTAAATCATTCCGGTTTGTTTCGCGAATGACCTGTGTGCAGCAGCCTATATGTATTCTGGATAGGCACACCAAAGGCTGGCATGACCTCGCCATTGGAGTCTCCGGCGGCGGAGCCAAACGCCGGTATGCCCACATGCGATCCACGGGTGCGCAGTATCCGTTGAACCCCACCGTGGCGCCGGTGTTGGCTGACTGGCCGCAAGGTGCCTTTGTGCTCTCACACGGTGATGCCACCGTGAAGGCGTTGACCGCTGGCCGGTCGCACTTCACCGGAGTGCTTGGCAAGGCCACACGGTTTCAACTCGGGCTGCAGCATGATACGGGTAAGGTGCAGGGATCTTATTTTTACGAGAAGTACGGTAAACCCATTGCGCTTCAGGGCACAGCCAGCGGTGCACGCGTGCAACTGGATGAAATGAAGGGGGAACAGGTGACTGCGCGTTTGTCCCTGAAACGTTCGGCCACCGGTTGGGCCGGGGAATGGCGCAGTGCTGATGACCGCAAGGTGTACCCGCTACGATTGCAACAGGTGGCCATCGAGCGTCGGCGCGATCAGCACGGACCGTATGATGCGCATGTGTCCACGGCGTACCCGGTGTTCACCGGCGAGACCGGTCGCCGGTTTAATACCGCCATTGAAAAGACGTATTTGGATCGGTACGGCAAAGTGAATGCCGACTATGAAGAGACTTTTCTAGATTTGGAAAGAGACCTAGCCAAGGATCCCGATCTGCTGGGCGAATGGTACAAGGGTTGGCGCTCGGATGAGAGTGGCACGGTTCGGTTTCATTCGGTCGATCTCATCAGTGTGCGCGGGCACGTCTATGAATACAGCGGCGGCGCCCACGGCAACTATTGGGACTTCGGGGTGAATTACTGGTGGAAGAACGGGAAACCCCGGAATCTGGCCTTGGCCGATTTATTTGATGGCCGCAAAAAATGGCAGACGATCGTGGGCGGCTACATCCGTCGAAACCTCATCAAACGGGAAGCCTCGTGGCCGCCCAAGACCGATCAGGATGCGGTTGATGCGCCGTTCACGTTTTCGCCGGCCGGCGTGGAGTTTCACTTTGCCCCGTACCACGTGGGTTCGTATGCGGAGGGCATGTATCATGTGCTCGTGCCCTATACCGTCCTCAAGCCCGTCCTGCGCCCGGGTGGTCCATTGGCGCGTTGGGCCAAATAACTGCATCCTGTGGCAGTTTTGTGACGGCGCAAATTGCCGTTGACCCTCCCTGCCCTGCGGGCCTACCTTCTCCCCGAACCCCTAAACATTAGGATACACAGACTTATGAGCAAAATTGTTCCTCTTATTAGTTCCGGTACCAAGGGCCCGTTGGGTGTGCTGCACCTACCGCGTCTTTGGCAGAAAGTTTCCCTCGAAGCCGCCGGCAAAATCGCCGACGGCTACCCGGGCATCGGCGCAGGCTACGACAGCATGGTGATTGCGGGCCTTGGCCTCGACGCCGAAGCAGTGCGCAGCTATATCACTAACGAGAAGCCCTCCTACACTCAGTTCGAGGCCTGGGTCCAGGCGCAGGAAGGCGCGAAGCTGGACAGCGAATCCGTTGACGCGCTGAACGCCTCCATCGCTGGCTACAACCACGACGCGGACACCAAGGCGGGTATCCTCAGCGCTTGCGGTATCGAAGCCGGCCCAGACGACGCAGTGAACCTGAACAACCTCGACGACTGGCAGGAGTTCTACAACGCCGAGATCGCCAGCTAAGGTTGGTATCCGATGAATCACGACGGCGTCCGGAAACGGGCGCCGTTTTTTGTTCAGAGCACTTTTTTCAACGCCCGCCCCAATCGCGCGATGCCTTCCTCGATCTCCTTCAGGCTGGCATTGCCGTAGCTGAGGCGTAGTTCGCGATTCGGTTTACGGCGGGTCGTATCATCGCAGTAGCACAAGCTGCCCGGCACATAGAGAACCTTGTGGCGTAGGGCCGCCTCAAATAAAGCGCTCTTCAGACCGCTGCGTACTTTGGCCGGTAGCCTTGCCCAGACGTACAAGCCGCCGGTCGGGTTCGCCCACTGCGCGGCGTCCGGGAAATGCGCCGCGCAGGCCTGTGTCATGGCCTTGGCCTTGCGCGCGTAACGGCGGCGCAGTCTCGCCACCTGAGTTTCGTAGCTGCCGTTGGCTAGTGCCTGGGTCAAAATCTGTTGCAGAAAATTGGCTGTGCCGAAATCATGATTGCCCTTCACACGCAGCGCTGCCGTGAGCAGAGGTTCGGGCAATAGGCCAAAACCCACGCGCACGCCGGTGGCAAATGGTTTGCTAAATGTGCTGGTGTACACCACTCGATCGGCTCGGCGATCGAGGCTCAGGGCGCTGGGAGTATCCTCACCGGCAAACCGCAGTTCCCGGTAGGCGGCGTCTTCGATCAGATAAATCTGATGACCTGCCGCCTTTTCGTATCGCCGCAATAGCTTCAACGCGGCCGCCTTTTTCGTCGCGCTGGTGGTGATGCCTGCGGGGTTGCTGTGGTAACTAACCAGATACAACGCCTTCAAACGCGGCAGTTCTCCGGCCTGTTGGAGTTGATTCAAGGTCGCTTCCAGATGCGCTAGATCGATGCCATCGGCCTCCAGCCGAATGCCGCGTCCGCGAATACCGTGGCTTTGCATGATGCCGAGGTACACGAAATACGAGGGGTCCTCGACCAGCACAAGGTCGCCGGGATCAAATAGAATTTCGGATAGGATATAGAGCAACTGCTGCGAGCCGTGGGTGATGAGTAGTCTATCCGGAGCGTAGGCCGCAGTCTTGGCGGGTCGGTTATCCAGGTGAGCCAGACGGGCGGCGGTAAGTTGGCGCAGGCGGGTATCGCCGGGCGTCGTGCCGTATTGCAGGTGTGGTTGACCTTTTTTACCACGCAGCAGGCCCTCGACAATCGCGCCCGTTTCCCGGACTGGCAGGGTTGGGTTATCCGTAAAACCGGCGGCCAGCGAAATAAGGCCTGGACGTTGCAGGGCCTGTTTCATCAGCCAAGAAATGGGCGGCTCCGAAGTGCGGCGGCCCAGTTTGGAAAGCGCATTCACTGGGAGCAACATCAACCAAAACCAGCGCGTGAGCGAGGGAAAATCAAGTCAGTCTCGACGCTGGCGGGCGTTCGGCGTACTTTGGCCGCGTGGCTGTGGCGCCGTTGAAGATAGCCGACCGCGAGTTTACCTCGCGCCTGATTTTGGGTACGGGAAAATTCGCGTCGCCCGAGCTGATGCGTGATGCCCTCGAGGCCAGCGGCACCGAGATCGTGACCGTTGCCCTGCGTCGCGCCGATCTCAGCGGTGAAAAAGATCCCTTCGCCAACATTCTCGAGTTCATTGATCCGGAGAAATATCTGTTGCTGCCCAATACTAGCGGCGCGATGAATGCCGAGGAAGCCGTGCGCCTAGCGCGCTTGGCGGTGGCGGCCGGGTTGCCCAAGTGGGTGAAGCTCGAGATCCATCCGGACGCACGCTATCTGCTGCCCGATCCGGTGGAAACGCTGGCGGCGGCCGAGCAGCTGGTGCAGGAAGGGTTCACTGTGCTGCCCTACATCAACGCCGATCCCGTCATTGCTAAGCGCCTGCAGGAAGTGGGCTGCGCCACCGTGATGCCTTTGGGGGCGCCGATCGGTAGCAATGGCGGCCTGCAAACACGCGATCAAATTCGCATTATCCTCGATCAAGCCACCGTGCCGGTGGTGGTCGATGCCGGCATTGGCGCGCCGAGTCACGCCGCCGAGGCGATGGAGTTGGGCGCGGATGCCGCTCTGGTGAACACCGCTATTGCCGTGAATGACGACCCATGTCGCATGGCCCGTGCCTTCGCGCAGGCAGTTGAAGCCGGTCGTATGGCATATGAAATCGGTCTGGGATCTACCCATGCTACGGCGCAGGCGACCAGCCCGTTGACTGCTTTTTTGGATGAGTAAAACCCTCCCAACCCGACGTGTGAAAAGCCTGCTGCGCACGGCGGCCAAGAGCCGCGTGTTAGTGGTCGGCGATGTGATGCTCGATCAGTTTCTCTGGGGACATGTTAAACGCATTTCGCCGGAAGCCCCCGTGCCCGTGGTGGAGTTTGAACGCGAAAGCTTTATGCCCGGTGGCGCCGCTAATGTGGCGCGTAATCTGACGGCCTTGGGCGCGGGTGTGGAGTTGTTCGGTCTGGTGGGCAAAGACGACGGCGCCAAGCGGCTGCGGGCGTTACTGAAGGAGGATGCCGTGGGTAGTGGTGGCCTGAAACCGGTGAGCGATCGCATGACCACTCGCAAGACGCGCGTAGTGGCGCATCAACAGCAGGTGGTGCGGATTGATCGGGAAACCAAACAGGCTGGGGATCATCGCACTACCCAGCGGTTGTTGAGTGCGGTTGAGAAGGATCTCGACGGCACGGACGCCATTGTGGTGGGCGACTACAACAAAGGAGTGGTGACACAGGAATTGCTGGAGGGCTTGTGCGCATTGTGCCGGCCACGTGGGATTTGGTTGAGTCTCGACCCGAAACCCTCGCATCAACTGGATATCAGCGGGTTGTCGTTAATCACACCCAACCGCGGGGAGCTGTTTGAGCTTGCCGGGCTCACGGACGAAACGCGTCACCCAAATCCGTTGCGCGATAAAAATTTGATGTCCGCGGTGAAAGCCGTGCAGGCCGCGTATCAACCGGCATTGCTGCTGGTGACCTTGAGCGAACAAGGTATGCTGCTGGCCCAACGCGGCGTGAAGCCGGTCGTGATCCCCACCGTGGCGCAGGAGGTGTACGATGTCTCCGGCGCCGGCGATACGGTGATCGCCAGCTTCACCGCGGCTATTGCGGCCGGCGCGTCGTCGTTGGAAGCCACCTTGTTCGCCAATCACGCCGCCGGCGTGGTGGTCGGGAAAATCGGCACGGCTACCGTGACGCCCAAGGAACTGGCCGCCAGCTTCGCATGAACCGCGCCGTTTTCCTCGATCGCGACGGCACGCTCAATGTGGAGCGGCATTATCTGCACGACCCCGATCAACTCGAGATCATCCCCGGCAGCGGCCCTGCCCTGCGCCGTCTGATGGATGCCGGATACAGGCTGTTCATCGTCACCAACCAATCGGGCATTGGCCGGGGCTATTACACCGAGGCGGACATGCATGCGGTGAATGACAAATTATCGGCCGAGTTGGCGGCTTCTGATGGCGTCGCTTTTGAGAAAATTTATTTTGCGCCCGAATCTCCTGAGGAAGATAGCCCCGGCCGCAAGCCCAGTCCCCAATTTCTGCGCGATGCCTCTCTGGAATTTGGCATCAGCCTCGAGCAAAGCTATATGGTGGGGGACAAGACCGCCGATCTCGAATGTGGCTGGAATGCCGGCGTGAAACAGAGCATTCTGGTGCGTACGGGCTACGGTGCGGAACTCGAACAGGCCGAGCCGACTCTCGTGGCGCGCGCCGCCCTGGTGGATGACGTGGTCGGTGCGGCGGATTGGATTTTGGAACAGGCATGAACATCATCGGCATTATCCCAGCGCGTTATGCGTCCACGCGGTTTCCCGGCAAACCGCTGCATCTTATCGCGGGCAAGCCGCTGCTGCAGCATGTGGTGGAGCGTTGCCGCGGGGCGACGAGTCTTTCGGAGGTGATTGTGGCCACGGATGACGAGCGCATTGCGGAGGTGGCACGAGAGTTTTGCTCGGTGGAAATGACGCGGGCCGATCATCCCAGCGGCACGGACCGGATCGCGGAGGTGTCGGCGCGGCTGGATTGTGATGCGGTGGTGAATGTGCAGGGCGATGAACCGTTGATTGCTCCGGAGGTGATCGACGCGGTGGCCGGCGCCTTGAGTGAGGCGGAAATGACGACGGCTGCCACGCTTGTGAACAACATTTCGGATTATTCGGACCCCAACGTGGTGAAAGTCGTTGTCAGTGCCACGGGCCGCGCCCTATATTTTTCGAGACGCACGATTCCGTTCGTGCGCGATCTGGCCGAGGAGAGTCCCGAACAGCAGTTACAGGCTTTTCCATTTTTGAAGCATCTGGGCATTTACGGATACCGGTGCGAGGCGCTGCGGCGGTTGGTGGAGTTCCCCCCTTCTCCGCTGGAGCAAGCCGAGCGGTTGGAGCAATTACGGGCGCTGGAGAACGGCATAGAGATTGCCGTGCGCCCAGTGGAATACGAGGCCATCGGAGTCGATGTGCCGGAAGATGTGCAGCGTGTGGAGGCGTTGCTGAGTAGATGAAATATATTTTTTTGACAGGCGGCGTAGTAAGTTCCCTCGGCAAGGGATTGACGGCTGCCTCCCTCGGCACGCTGCTTGAGGCGCGCGGTCTCAAGGTGACGCTGCAAAAGTTCGATCCGTATCTCAATGTGGATCCCGGCACGATGAGCCCGTTTCAACACGGCGAAGTCTACGTGCTGGATGACGGCGCGGAAACCGATCTGGACCTCGGTCATTACGAGCGGTTCACCCATTCAGAGCTCACCCAGTTCAATAACCTCACCAGTGGCCGCGTGTACCAGACCGTGTTGGAAAAGGAACGGCGCGGCGATTACCTCGGCAAAACCGTGCAGGTGATTCCGCACGTAACCGATGAAATCAAGCAACGCATTAAGGAAGTGGGTGAACAGAGCGGGGCTGATGTGATCATCACTGAGATCGGCGGTACCACTGGCGATATCGAGGGCCTGCCGTTTCTAGAGGCCATCCGGGAATTCACGCTCGAATGCGGTCGCGGTAATGCCATTTTTGTTCACGTCACTTACGTGCCCTACATCCGCGCGGCCGGCGAACTGAAGACCAAGCCAACCCAGCAATCCGTCGCCAAACTGCGCGAGATTGGGATCGCGCCGGACATCCTCGTGTGCCGTACCGAGAAGCCGATCAACGATGAGCTACGCCAGAAGATTTCGCTCTTTTGCAACGTCCCCCTGGAAGGCGTGGTGGAGGAGATCGACGTGGAGCATTCCATTTATGAAGTACCGTTGATGTTGCAGCGCGAGAAAATGGACGAACTCGTCTGTCAGGAACTGGGCCTCGAAACGCAGGCGGCCGACATGAGCGAGTGGGAAGCCGTCATTCAGCGTATCATCAAGCCGCAACATCAGGTGCGCATTGGGGTGATCGGAAAATACATCCATTTGCAGGACGCCTATAAGAGCGTCTACGAAGCCGTCACCCACGCCGGCGGCGCCAACGATTGTGCTATCGAGATTGTGCGGGTGGATTCCGAGGATATCGAACGCGACGGTGCTGCGGCGCATTTAGCTGAGATGGATGGCATCCTTGTGCCCGGCGGCTTCGGTGAACGCGGTGTGGAAGGCAAGGTGTTGGCCGCCCAGTACGCGCGAGAAAACAACGTGCCCTACCTCGGCCTCTGCCTCGGCATGCAGATTGCCTGCATTGAATTTGCCCGACACGCCCTCGGACTGGACGGCGCGCACTCGGCGGAGTTTGACGCCAAGACGCCTCACCCCATCATCGCCCTGCTCGACGAACAGCAAAACGTCACCGACATGGGCGGCACCATGCGCCTCGGCGCGCAGGCCTGTGCGCTCACGCCCGGCAGCAAGGCCGCCGAGTTGTACGATGCCGAGGAGATCAACGAACGCCATCGGCACCGCTACGAATTCAACAACGCCTACCGCGAACAGTTTGAGGCGCAGGATTTTGTGTTCAGCGGCACCTCGCCGGACGGCAATCTTGTGGAGTTGATTGAGCTGAAAAATCACCCCTACTTTATCGCCACCCAGGCGCACCCGGAATTCAAGAGCAAGCCAGTTCAGGCGCACCCGCTCTTCGCCGGCTTCATTAAAGCCGCCCAAGAATGCTCCAACGGCTAACGTGCTGCTGGCGCCTCGCTGGCAGATCACAATGACTTCTAGTTTTCCTGGCGTGACTCTACGCACACGGCGTTTTAAAAATCATCGACCTGCCGGTATGATATCGGCGGCACCTCAAACGTGACCTATCCCGAAGCCATCGATTGGCTGTACGATCTGCGCCTGCTTGGTTCCAAGCTCGGGTTGGACAAGCCACGCCAATTGGCGGCGCTCGCGGGCAATCCGCAGGAGCAGCTCCAAATCATCCACGTCGCCGGCACTAACGGTAAAGGTAGCGTGTGCGCGATGCTGGAGAGCATGTATCGCGCAGCCGGCTATCGAACCGGCCTCTTCACCTCGCCGCATTTGGTCAGCTTTCGCGAACGCATCCAGATAAATCGTGAACACATTCCTGAAGCCGAAGTGGTCGCGTTGGTGGAATCCATGCAGCAGCGTATCCGCGGGATTCCCGCCGATGCCAGCCCGACCTTTTTCGAAGTCATCACCGTCATGGCACTGGAAACGTTCACCCGGCACAAATGCGATGTGGTGCTGCTCGAAACCGGTCTGGGTGGGCGATTGGATGCGACCAATATTGTGACTCCGTTTGCGTCCGTAATCACGCCGGTGGATTTGGATCACCAACAGTACTTGGGCGAAACACTCCCTGAAATCGCTGCTGAAAAATCCGGCATCATCAAGCCCGGCATACCGGTGTTCAGTGCTCGGCAGGAACCGCCCGCTGCCGAAGTCATTCAACAAACCGCGGAATCCCTCGCCGCACCCTACACGCTGACACTCGGTGGTGAAACTCCCACAGCCTTGATTGGCCGGCACCAACGCGAGAACGCCACACTGGCCAAGCTCGTGGCCGAGCGAACTAATTTGCCGGTCACGCCCGAAGCCATCCACACCGGCCTAGACCAAGTCCACTGGGCTGCCCGTGCGCAATGTCACACCTTGGGCAGTCAGCAGGTAGTGATCGACGCAGCCCACAATCCCGCCAGCGCTGAGGCCTTGGCGGATGTGTTGCAGGAGGAATTTCCCGGCCAACGCCCCACCCTGCTGATCGGCATGTTGGCTGATAAAAACTGGGAATGCACATTGGCCTCGTTGGCGCCGCTCTCCACGCGCGTGGTGTGTGTACCCGTGAGCAGTGAACGAGGCCTGCCGCCGGCGCAATTGGCTGAGGAGGCAAAGGCCGGTTGCGAGCAGGTGGAGCATCACGACTCACTGGCCGATGGATTGGTAGCCGTGCGAGAAGCACCGCTGGTTGTGGTGACCGGCTCGCTGTATCTCATTGGCGAAGTGATGGAGCAATTGGGCATTATGACGGCCGCCGGCGAACGGGGGTTGAACGAATGGAAACTGTCGAAGCCATAACGCTGGATGTCGGCGGTACGCTCATCGAGCCCTGGCCATCGGTGGGGCATGTGTATGCCGAGGTTGCCGCGCGACATGGCGTGCAGGCGGAGCCGGAAGAATTAACCCGACGCTTTGTTCAAGCGTGGCAGGCACAGGATGCCTTTCAATACACTCGGGCCGATTGGTCGGCTGTGGTGGATGCCACTTTCAAAGGCCTAGTCACGAAACTGCCCAGCCAGACATTTTTCGGCGAACTCTACAGTCACTTCGCCAAGGCGGAATGTTGGAATGTGTACGAGGATGTAATTCCCACGCTGACGACGTTGCGGCAACAGGGCATCCGCATGGCGGTGATTTCAAATTGGGACGATCGCCTGCGACCATTGCTGGAATCACTCGAGCTCGCGCATTGGTTTGAAGCCATTCATGTGTCCGCCGAAATCGGCGTGCATAAGCCCGATGCTCGAATTTTCCAAACCGCGGCCGAACACTTCGGAATCCACACGGCTGGCATTTTACATGTGGGGGATAGGGAACGCGAAGACCATCAAGGAGCCTTGGCCGCCGGGTTTCAATCCCGCTTGCTGTGCCGGCGTGAAGCGGAATCCGTGGCCCACATTATCCCTTCTTTGGATCATCTCTTGCGGTAAAAAGAGACATTAAGTCACACATATAAGTGTGCCAATATAGCGCTTTTTACTAGTTTATTCTTAATTCAATTTTAGTTAAACAGCCTTTTTTTTGGTGTTTTAAACGATTTAAATGGATTTTTTACGGAATTAGTGGATGGCATGGGATCTGATGTTAACAGGACAGTATTTGCATCCATGGAGTGGGTTCAAATTTAATTAAACAACCGAATCGGCCATGGCGGGCTGGTTTGGTGGAATCAAACATCGCCTGAAAGGAATGAGTATGAACACATTGAATATTTGGAATCCGGTCCATGAGATGGACGCGCTGTTTCATAACCGGCTGGCATCGGTGCTGTGTGGTGGTGAGCAGACATCGTCAGCGTGGACGCCGGTCGTGGATATCGAGGAAACGGTGCAGGATTACGTGATCCGCGCAGAGTTGCCGGGGCTGGATAAGGATAAAGTAAAGGTGGCGGTCGAGGGCGCCGTGTTGACGTTGTCCGGCGAGCGGGATCTGGAGCGCACGGCGGAGGGTAAAACCTATCATCACATCGAGCGCTCGCACGGGACCTTCAGTCGCAGCTTCACGTTGCCGGAGGATAGCGACGCGGAACGTGTGGAGGCGCAGTTCACGAACGGTGTCTTGACCGTACGTGTGACCAAGCGCGAGGAGGCGTTGCCGAAATCGATAGAGGTACGCGTGGAATAATCATGGAGCCGCCGGGGAGTGCATTGCTCCCCGGCAGGCTTACACAGAACATTTGAACCAAGGAGAATTATCAATATGGACAAGTTAACTCAGAAATCTCAGGAAGCGTTGAAGGCGGCGCAGGAGTTGGCGCGGGAGCGGTCGCACCAGGAATTAGACGGGCCGCACTTAGCGTTGGCGTTGACGCGACAGACGGGCACGATTGTGCCAACGCTGTTGCAACGGGCGGGAGTGGACTTGGCGTCATGGGTATCGGATTTGAACACGGAACTGGATCGGCGCGCGCAAGTGGAGGGGGTGAGTTCGAGCGATGTGTTTCTGAGCCGTGATTTGAAGCAGGCGTTGGATCGCGCAGAGCATGAGGCTAAGGCGTTGGCCGATGACTATTTGAGCGCAGAACATTTGCTGCTCGGGCTGCTGGAGTGCGGTTCGGTCTTGAAGAAATTATTTCAGCGGCAGGGCATCGCGCGGGCGGTGTTGTTGGAGAAGATGAGCGAGATGCGCGGATCGCAGCGGGTGACGGATACGAATCCGGAAGATAAATTTGAGGTGTTGGAGAAGTATGGCACGGACCTCACGGCCTTGGCGAAGGAAGGGAAGATTGATCCGGTGATTGGCCGGAACGATGAGATTCGCCGCGTGATGCAGGTGCTGACGCGGCGCACAAAGAATAATCCCGTGCTTATCGGCGAACCGGGCGTTGGTAAAACGGCGATTGCCGAGGGGTTGGCGCGTCGCGTGGTGAGTGGGGATGTGCCGGATTCGTTACGTGATAAGCGGATTTTGGCGTTGGATTTAGGTGCGATGATTGCCGGAGCGAAGTATCGCGGCGAATTTGAGGATCGGTTGAAGGCGTTCCTCAAGGAAGTCACGGCGGCCGAGGGGCAGATCGTTTTGTTTATCGACGAGCTGCACACGATTGTGGGCGCGGGCAATGCGGAAGGTTCGGCGGATGCGGCGAACATGTTGAAGCCACAGTTGGCGCGCGGCGAGTTGCGTTGCATTGGCGCTACCACCCTGGATGAATATCGCAAACACATCGAGAAGGATCCGGCGCTGGAGCGGCGGTTTCAGCCGGTGACCGTGGCGGAACCGACAGTCGAGGAGGCCATCGCAATTTTGCGCGGACTGAAGGAGCGCTATGAGGTGCACCATGGCATTCGTATCCAGGACAGCGCGCTGGTGAGTGCCGCGCAGTTATCCAACCGCTACATCGCTGACCGTTTTCTGCCGGATAAGGCGGTGGATTTGATGGACGAAGCGGCCTCGCGCCTGCGCATGGAGCTGGACTCGATGCCGGTGGAGATTGACCAACTGGAGCGTGAGATTCTGCAATTGGAGATTGAGGAGACGGCGCTCATGAAGGAGAAGGGCAACGCCTCGCATGAGCGGTTGGAGCTGTTGCAGAAACAGCTGGCGGACCTGAAGGAACGCTCGGTGCAGCTCAAAGGCCAATGGCAGGATGAGAAGGCATCGATCGATGCGGCGAGCATCATCAACGGCCAGGTCGAGGAGGCACGTCGCGATCAGGAAACGGCCGAGCGTACGGGCGATTTGTCCGCGGCAGCGGAGATCCAGTACGGGCGTATCCCGGAACTGGAAGAGAAACTGGTGGCGGCCGAAGCGGCGATTCGTAAACAGAACGGCAACCGCCTGCTGAGCGAAGAGGTGACCGAGGAGGATGTGGCGTGCGTGGTGGCCACGTGGACAGGCATTCCGGTGAGCCGCATGCTGGAAGGGGAACGGCAAAAACTGGTACGCATGGAACGCCGCCTGCACGAGCGGGTGATCGGTCAGGACGAAGCGGTGACCGCGGTGGCCAATGCCGTGCGCCGCGCGCGCAGTGGGTTACAGGATCCGCAGCGACCGATGGGCAGCTTCATTTTCCTCGGACCGACCGGCGTGGGCAAGACTGAGCTGGCGCGGGCGTTGGCGGAGTTTTTGTTTGATGACGAACAGGCAATGACGCGCATCGACATGAGCGAGTACATGGAGAAACACAGCGTGAGTCGCCTGATTGGAGCGCCTCCGGGCTACGTGGGGTACGAGGAAGGCGGGCAACTCAGTGAGAGCGTGCGCCGTCGGCCGTACAGCGTGGTGTTGTTCGACGAGATCGAGAAGGCGCATCCGGATGTGTTCAACGTACTGCTGCAGGTGCTCGACGACGGCCGCTTGACCGATGGCCAAGGATGTACGGTGGATTTCCGCAACACGGTGATCATCATGACCAGCAACATTGGGAGCCCTCAGATTAGCGAGCATTTTGCTTTGGGTGAAGCGGCCAACGAGGCGTTGAACACAAGTGTCATGGGGGAAATGAAACGCCACTTCCGACCGGAATTTTTGAACCGAGTGGATGACAGTATCATTTTTGGTAGTCTCGACGAGACACAATTGGGCGCTATTGTGGACATTCAACTCAATCGCGTTGACAAGCGCTTGGCCGATCAAAAGTTGACATTGGCCGTGGACAACGGTGCACGGGCATTTTTGGCTAAAGCTGGGTACGATCCGCAGTTTGGAGCACGTCCGCTCAAGCGTGCTATCCAGCAGCACCTTTTGGATCCGTTGGCGCTTAAACTACTCGATGGTGATTTCAAGCCGGGTGACGCGATTACTGCGAAAGTTAAGCAAGACTCTGTGGAATTTTCGATTGCGGAATAAACCAC
>Ga0315321_10002890_pt1 | contig 13360 bp, 10 predicted proteins | sample M180m21515metaG_FD_203464 | JGI IMG/M metagenome (GOLD analysis project Ga0315321, IMG submission 203464) | Ammonia-oxidizing marine archaeal communities from Monterey Bay, California, United States - M1 80m 21515 | ecosystem: Environmental > Aquatic > Marine > Intertidal zone | place: USA... | reverse complement strand
AAGCAGGACAAACTGCGAAATTGCATCCATCCATCCCCGTAAAATGGAAAGGCCGACGACTGCCCCAACCAAAAAGGCAAAGCCTGCGATGCAGAAACTGTGCAAGGTCGCGCCGGTTCCCTCTTTGCCTTCTTCACCGATGCGCTGGAGGTAATCCGCATCAATTAGGTTCGAGCAAATTCCGAAAAAGAAGCCGACTAGGATCATGTAACCAGCCAAAGGCAAATAAAGAGCTTGGGGCGCATGAACCAGCGCCAAGCCTACCTCTACGAAAACCGGAATGCCCGAGACTAGTACCAGTAAGGTCAGGCCTGACAAGAACGCAGCAGAATAACGCTTGGGCGCGAAACGGGTAGACAAGACGTTGCCTGCGATAATGCCAATCGCCGCATACAGGGACATCAGGCTGCACTCGGTGGCTGTGCCCAATGCCCGTTGCTCGGCATAAGCGGTAACTGCGAGGCTGACCGCACCGGCCACCCCCCAGAGCAGAGGGGAAGAAAGCAAGTACAGGATGTGCTTCACGAAGAGTGAAATCGAGTCTTCGACCAAATTGGCGTAGGCTTTGCCAAAGGCGATTTTGCGTTCATTCTTGTAGACCAAACCGAAGGCAAAAGCGGAAGCCGAAACGAATATCCCGATTCCCAGCGCTACACCCCGAAGAACGTCCCAATCATAACAAAAGGTCCCCAAAGGCAGGCCCGCCAGCATTCCGACAATGTAAACCGCCGAGAGCATGCCGTTTACGAAAAACGGACTGCGTCCACTGTCCTCTGCCTCGATCGGTACGGTCGACATCTTGGCAGCTGCGAAAACACTCATGATCAAGCCGATTAAAAAGAGGTAAAGCCAAGCTGATCCCGGCCAACCGGTGAAATGGCCCACAGTCAGGATCACACCGGTCAACAAGGCGCTGCCAGTCATGACGTATCGTTTCTTGAAGGCCGATACAAGGGGGGCGGTAAAGACGTAGGCAAGTACCGGGCCCACGGTCAGCAAGGAGTTGATGGTCTGGATCAACCAGATCTTGTCAGAAGCCGTATAGACCTCAGAGCTCAGGTATCCGAGCACGAAGAACTTTACGTAGCCCAAGCCGAGGGCCGAAAAGAAACAAGAAAGTAATAAGAGTACTAGTTTCAAGGGATATCGAGTAATTGAGAAAGACGGGTGAAAGTTGCCTCATTGAAACCCATCGCCTTTTTGAATTGATAATCCTGTTCCAGGATATTTTGGCAACCCTTCCATTTGCGCCAATCCTTCCAGGGTAGAAAACCCTTGATCCAAACCCCCAGCCCGGAAACCGGCACCGGATAGTCACTGCCGTGAATAATCCTCTCCTGAACTTCGGGATCCAAAATCTTTTTGATCGTCTTGTTCCGGTTCAAGCTGCAAAGAGCCGAGTTGTCCCCGTAAAGATTGGGGAATTCCTTGAACATTTCCAACAGATCATCCGTGTAATCCTTGTCTCCCGGATAAGATCCACCTGCGCAGTGCGCCGCTATGCAGGTCACCCCGCATTCCAAAGGCAAAGTAAGAATACGCGGGTTGGCATAGGCCTTGTTCATGACAGGGAGCGTCATTTCACCGCCCGTATGGGACAAAAAGATAACCTTACCCTCCGCCATCCGGGTCCAAAATGCAGTATGCCTTTTGTCGTTGCAGTCGATGTTGATGACGTTGGGCAACAGTTTCAGAACGCGGGCTCCCGATTCGATACAGCGTTCCAACTCATCCATTGCATCGGCTCTGCCCGGGTGGATGGAAATGGCCGGAATAATTTCTTCATGCCTCCGACCCAGTTCGAGCACCACGTCGTTGGGAACGTAAAATTTCGATTGGTCGGGCAAGGGCGTTCCGTCGTCCGCATGGGCAATGTCCTGAGCGAGCAAAACCAAGGCATCCAGGCTGGAATCCTTGATAAGTTTAACCAATTGTTCGGTATAAATGCGATCCAGGTCATCATGCATGGCCGACGGCTCGATTCCGCATCCCTTCAACATCAGCCGAGCCTGCAGGCGGTCCCACCAAGTTTTCAGCTTGAACCACGTTCCCGATTGCGCAGTACCTCCCCCGACAAAGTGCACATGACAATCAATCTTTTTCATGCCTACTTTTATACTATTAGATTAATTATTTGCGCAATATATAATGACGCACACAGAAGAGAATAGGGCGCAAATTATTCCAATTGGCTCGAACAACGCGTGTTGATTTCTCACACGGGTTGCCTCGTGAATTCTTTTTCAGCCTTTAGGCTTTTCCAGTGCTCGTCCCCCTGGATCCTGGGGTAAAGGCGGGCAACGACGAGCAGCGAAAGAACGATCAGTGGAATGGCAAAACCGAAACTCATGGCATACCCTCCATAGTGAGCAATCAGGTAACTTGCGCTTGCGCCGATCATCATGGAGAAAACTCCGATGCAATCCATGCAGGTATAATCCGTTCCGCCATGCCTTTTTCTACTCCAGTCCATCATGAGAGAGAAAAGAGCAACAGTCGTCATACCTGAAACCACGTGGTCAATGATCACCACGGGAAGAACCGCCTCAGGATTGGTCAATGATCCACTGCTCAGAAAGATATAACCCCCGACGGAGAGAACCTGCAAAGACCCGAAGAGGAGCAAGGAACGCAAGCGGCCGAGTCGGTTGATCAAGAGTCCGGCCGTCAAGGCACCGGTTAGCGCGGCAACGGGTGCGACTACTCCCAGGGTTAAGCCAATCCCTTCGAAATCCATGCCCCAGTCTTTGAACATTGTCGGAAGCAGGGAACGAATGAATCCTTCGAGCATTCGGAACGCCGCAACCAAGCCAAGGATCAGCAGCACTTTGGGCTGTCGCAGAAAATCGATCAGACCGCTGAAAGTCTTGGTCGAAGTCTTGCCCGTCGGGTCCATCTGTTCCGGTCTTTTGTGAAAGAGAATGGGGATGGTGGCCAAGAGGGTGATGATGGACATGGCAATCAAGAGGAAGTTCCATCCAAGAGAATTCATTAGCAGAAGGATGAGCCCCCCACCGATCACGTAACCGATCCAAAAGGTTCCGACTTGAACCGCATTGCCCCATCCCCGCTCCCCGTAACCGAGGATTTGAACGGCCTGTCCATCGGTCGACACGTCCTGCATGGAACTGAAGACGTTGATCAGGGCAACCCCGAGAACGAAAGTGGAAACAGAGGTTCCGAATTGCCAATTGGCCAAGCCAACCAATCCTCCTGCGGTAAGAATTTGGAGCGGGATGATCCAGGAACGGTACTTGCCTTGTTTTTCCGAGTGGAATCTGTCTACGAAAATCGACCAAATGAATTTAAGCATCCAGGGAGCATACAGAGCGGGATAGAAAAGAGCTATTTGTTCAAGAGACAGGCCACTGTCCCGAAAGACAACTGGCACGGTGTGCCGGAAGAATCCGTTGGGGATTCCCTGAGCCAGGTAAAGGCTGCCAATCAGGATGAGTTTTGATGATGTGGTAAGTGGCATCGAAGGATGATGTTTTTCCTAATTGGCTCGAGTTGTTCGAATGCGACTCTTTTGGTAAATCTTATATCAGTCGTTTGACAAGTCGAACTTCAATGATTGAAGAAGATAAAGGATTGCATGCTTGACCCATGTCGATTCTAGAAGAGGGATGACCATTGAAATGATGAGAGCCTTGGGATGCTTTTCTTTGTTTTTGCTCGCCTGGATTTGCTTCGGTGCGAACTCGGGAGGAGCCCCCGAGATGTCTTGGCATAAGTCTTACCAGGGGAGCGGGGATGAAAGTCATCCTCATTACGTCATTGAGACCAAGGACCGTGGATTTCTGATGGTTGGAGAAACCGGGTTTGTGGAGGACCGGTCGTCCAGGATATTAGCGGTCAAGACGGATCGTAAGGGTGATTTGATTTGGAAGAAGGAATTTGGCAAGCCGGGGTATAATTTGGGGAACTGCGTGAGCGAAACGCTCGACGGGCATTACCTGATCGCGGGTTGCCTAAATTTGGACGCCGCCTTGATCAAAGTCGATTCCGCTTCCGGCAAGACCATGTGGGCCAGAACTTGGAACTTGGGGAAGGAGGATGCGTTCGAGGGGTTGACGGTCACTCCGGATGGCGGAATCTTGCTCACGGGTTACAAGAGCGGTTTGGCGGAGGGAACTTTTCTTAACTGGGGCAAGGGCGTGCTTCTCAAGACCAATTCAGAGGGAAGGGAAGACTGGAGGCGTGACTTGTCCGAATACACCTCCTCGGGTTACCGCATAAAACCGACCCCCGGCGGCTTCCTTTTGGCATGCCACCCGAAAGATGAGGAATTCGAGGATCATAGTCTATTGAAGGTGGATGAGCAGGGCAGGGTGCTTTGGGCAAAGACTTACAATACGGTTTATTGGGGGTTCGATACCAATCCCACGGGGGAAATCCTGCTTGCCGGTCACACCCGCAAAAGCAGCTTGAGTAAGAATTGGGATGCTGAGCTAACGGTGGTCGGCTCAGATGGAAAGGCTCGTTGGACAAAATTCTTCGGTCAACCACGGGGATACGACGGCCGGTGGATTCATGACGAGGTGTGGGGCGCCCGAGCGACGCCCGACGGAGGTTGGCTTGTGGTTGCCGGAACGGGAGACGAAACCCGGCGGTACGAGAAGAGCGGACATCCGACCGGACCCTCCGGGCAATGGAAGGTTTATCTGATCAAGACCGATTCGAAAGGTAAGTTGGAATGGGAAGGCATTTATGGTTCGCGGGAAGCGGACTGGGCTGGTGAGGATGTTTGTATTACCCAGGATGGCGGTGCTCTGGTCGCCAATGACTGCGGCGCGTTCGGATTCACAAAGATATCGCCTTTTCTGCAGAAAGGGAAAAACTCAAAAGGAGAATGATGATCAAGTTTTGCAAAGCAATGAATACCTGGATTTTTACTTTTTTGGTCTTCGGCTTGAGCTTCTCGGTTTTGGGGAAGACTGATCCTTCGGGTGAAAGAAATTCCCTGAAAATTTTATCCTATAATATAAAGCATGGTCGGGGAATGGATGGCAAAGTCGACTTGCTGAGAATCGCCAAAGTAATCGGTGCCCTTTCTCCGGATCTCGTCACCTTGCAGGAAGTTGATAAAAACTGTACGAGGAGCGGTTCCATTGACTTGACCCAAGAGTTGGCAGGGATTTTGAAAATGGAGGGTCGCTTTGGGAAATTCATGGATTTTCAGGAAGGGCAATACGGCATGGCGGTGTTGTCGAGGTTTCCTGTTGTTTCTCACCAAGTTCATGTCCTTCCCCGAGGAGCTGAGCCTCGATGCGCTTTGGAAGTGCGTGTTAATACTGGTAAGGATTGGGGTGAAATTCGTTTGTTCGGCATTCATCACGATTGGACCAGGGAGAACCTGAGGGTCACTCAGTGCGAAGCTCTCCTGAAGAAGATCGGGAAGGAAAGGGGACCGGTGATCTTGGCAGGGGATTTCAATGCGGGCCGGAAGTCTCAATCGGTCAGGTTGCTGGTTGACTCTGGTTTTGAAATTTTGACGAAGGATCAAACCAATACTTTCCCTTCGGACAATCCCAAGGTGGAAATCGATTTCATTATGTCAAAGAATCTAAACTTCACCCGCTTCAAGCATCAGGTAATTGAAGAAAAACTAGCATCTGATCATCGGCCTGTTCTCATTGAACTGTTTAACTAATTCTTCTGAAGCCTCAAGAGCGTGCTTGCCAAAAGGGTAATCCACGTAAGATGACATATGCTTAAATTATTTCTGTATTAATCATGAAGCTACTCATTTCCATCCTCTTCTTGTCTTGGCAATCTCTGGCTTGGGCCGCTCTGAAATTCGAGGTCCAGTTGCTCCATAAGGACAACGTCGAGTCCTGTGCCGTGGGAGATATCGACAAGGATGGCGATCTGGACATCGTAGCGGGCGAGCATTACTACCTCAATCCAGCATGGAAACCGATCAAGTTTCGCTCCATCAAGCCTTTCGGTAAGGACTACATGCAAGACAACGGGGACTATCTGTACGACGTGGACGGTGACGGAGACCTCGACGTCTTCGCAGGGCAGTTCACTCTTTCTGAGGTGCTTTGGTTTGAGAATCCCGGCAAAGAGGGGTTGCGTGCCGAAGATTCATGGACTGAACACGTCCTCATGGATACCGGATTTAAGCATAACGAGATGATTTTTCTCCGCGATATGGATGGTGATGGTACCCCCGAGTACGTGGCGAACAGCTGGAATGCGAAGAATCCCATGCTTGTCTGGAAGTTTGCCAAGAAGGATGGAAAGACCACCATGACCAAGAGCGTGGTTTCGAAATCCGGAAATGGCCATGGTCAGGGCTTTGGAGACGTCAATGGGGACGGCCACGAAGATATCGTATTCATGCAGGGATGGTATGAACGCCCGGCCAAGAATCCCTTCGGCCAACCATGGAAATGGCACAAGGACTTTACTCTTCCGCATGCAAGTTGCCCCATCCTCGTCAAGGATTTGAACAAGGATGGCCGCAACGATCTGATCTGGGGAGACGGCCACAACTATGGGCTCTACTACCACGAGCAGCTCGAACCCCGCAAGGACGGCACCACGGCTTGGAAGCATCACTTGATTGACAATAAAATCAGTCAGTTGCACGCCTTGGCTTGGGACGATTTGGACAAGGACGGTCAGCCTGAGATCATTACCGGCAAGCGCTACTATGCGCACAGCGGAAGGGACAAGGGTGCCAAGGACGAGATCGTGATCGCCCGTTACCAGCCTAAATTGGGGGAAGACGGCAAGGTATCCTTCCGAAAAGAGATCGTACATACCGGACAAGCCGGCACGGGCTTGTACATCCGGACCGCTGATTTGGACAAGAACGGGTGGAAGGACATCATTGTCCCAGGAAAGTCAGGTACTCACATTCTCTGGAACAAAGGAACGCGTCCTTCTCCCAAAAAGAAAAAGGGCTAGGCGAATCTGCCTTAGCCGTTTTCGGGAGAATCGGATTCGGTCTTGTTGAGGTTTGCCACGTGGTAGGTCGGGTCGTCCGGCAAGACGATGATATCGACCATGCTCCCTGCCTTCTTGAGCAAGTTCCGACAGTTCGGGCTGATGTGTTGGAGTTTGATGGTCTTGCCCAATGATTGATAGCGCCCACCCAGTTTGTGAATGGCTTCCAAGCCGGAGTGATCCCAAACCCGGGATTCCTTCATGTCCACGATGACCGAGACCGGGTCGTCTGCAGGAGTGAAGCCGAGGTTGAAGTCCGTTACCGAGCCGAAGAAAAGGGGCCCGTGTAGAAAATACACTTTGGTTCCGTCTTTGTTGACTTCCGAATCCCGGTGAATTTGCTTGGCTGATTCCCATGCAAAGCCAAGGGCGGATATGATCACCCCACTGATGACTGCCAAGGCAAGGTTGTGAGTGATTACGGTAATGGCGGAAACAAGGACGATCACAAAGGCATCGGTCTTGGGGATCTTTCTGAGGATTCGAATGCTTGACCATTCGAAGGTTCCCAAGACCACCATGAACATGACTCCGGTCAATGCAGCCAACGGGATTCTTTCAATGAGCGAACTGGCAAAGAGAATAAAGACGAGAAGGAAGATACCGGCCGATATACCGGACAATCGACCTCTTCCTCCGGAACGGATGTTGATAATGCTCTGGCCTATCATGGCGCACCCTCCCATCCCGCCGAAGAAACCGGTGATCACGTTAGCCGTTCCTTGACCCAGGCACTCTCGTGTGCTGTTTCCCCGGGTCTCGGTCAACTCGTCGATCAGGGTCAGGGTCATCAGGGATTCGATCAATCCGACTGCGGCCAGAATGAAAGAGAAGGGGGCGATGAAGGTCAGGGTCTCCCAATTAATAGGGATGGAAAAAGATACCAGACTTGGCAATTCCCCCCCTATGGAAGCCATGTTCTGAACGATCAAGGTATCGAGGTCGAAGCCAATGACGAGTAGACTGACGGTCAAAATCGCAACGAGGGAGGAGGGGATTTGCGTAGTGAGTTTGGGCAGGAGGTAAATGATCGCCATGGTGAGAACGACCAACCCGAGCATGAGAAACAAATCGTTGCCGGTTAGCCAGGAGGAGTCCGGAGTTGTGGGGCTTTCGGTAAACATTGGAAATTGGGCCTCGAAGATTACGATGGCCAACCCGTTTACGAATCCGAACATCACCGGTTGAGGGATCAGACGAACGAAGCGTCCAAGCTTGAGGCATCCGCATCCGATTTGAATGATTCCCATTAGGATGACAGCTGCGAACAGGTATTGGACTCCCATGTCCGGTCCGAGACCCAGAGACTCCCCTCGTTCGTTCCCAAGAAGTACGAGCGAGACCATGATTACGGCCAAGGCACCGGTGGCGCCCGAGATCATGCCTGGCCTTCCGCCGAGGATCGCGGTAATCAGACAGACCATGAAAGCCGCATAGAGCCCGATGAGGGGAGACACCCCGGCTATGATGGCAAAAGCCACTGCTTCCGGCACCAGAGCCAAGGCAACGGTCAAGCCGGACAGGAGATCGTCCTTGGCTTGGAGCCGATCACCGAATTTACGATAGATTAATTTGAACACTTTAGGAAGAGATTGTATGTAGTTGTACCCGACTTTTTCTCAGGTCCGAGGTTGGAAGTCGTCTTGTCGCGATACCACCCGGTATCCGAGCAAAATTTGAGCAAGCGGAGGAACATAGACCAAAAGGAGATCCGAAACAAGCAGATCTCGCTTGCAGGGAAAACCAAAGGTTTCGGAGAACCCGAAATCCGACGTTTTGCATTCGACTTCGGGGTCTGAAGGGTCAGCCTATGCGGGCATGATAACTTCCATCGTTACCCACCCGGGAGGCGCTCACAAGGATGAATTCCTGGCCTGCGCCGTACTCATTTCAAAGTTTCCGATTTCTATCTTCCGTCGGGATCCCACGGAGGACGAACTGGCTGACCCGGAGGTAGCTGTGGTGGACGTCGGACACCGGCATGAGCCGGATCTCAACAATTTCGACCACCATCAGTTTCCCCGCGACATGGATCCGACCTGTTCCCTGTCCTTGGTTTTGCAAAATATCGGAATCTACGAGGATACCAAGGAGTTTTGCTCATGGTTGGAGACAGCAGAATGGTTTGATTGCCGAGGGCCGAACGATACCGCGGACTGGTTGGGCGTGGACCGTGAGGCCATGGCCAAATTGAACTCTCCGCTCGACGTCACTCTTTTGCAGGCCTTTGCCAAGCAGTCCGAGCATCATTTGGGAGAACCGATCTGGGAAGTGATGAAGATGATCGGCGCCGATCTGGTTTCCTACGTAACCAACTTGCGCTCCCGGATGGATCAAGTCGCGAAAGTCGAGCAGGTTTGGGATCTGAGGGAGGGCGATCAAGGCATCAAGGCGATGTTTGTTCCCCGAACGGATCCTCCCATTGAAGATGCATCGGGAGCCTTGGGCTGGCGGGTCAAGGAATTGGAATTGGAGGAAGAGGTCGTGGCGATGGTTTACCCCGACAGCCGGGGGGAAGGATACGGCATGCGCCGTTTCAATGACAGCCCTGTTTTGGATTTCAGTTTGCTTGCGGACGAACCGGACGTTCATTTTACCCACGCCCGAGGATTCATAGCCAAGACCTCGAGTGCGGAAGTTGAGAGGCTTAAGGCACTGCTTGGCAAGGCGTACAAGGGCTAGGGTTTTTCTGAGCAAGTGCGGGCAAGAGGCGTTTTGTTTTCCCGAGTAATGGGTCAATCCTCCTTATCCAGTTCCAAAAGTTTCTCGGTCTCGATCTCCCACTCGTAGTTTCTTTCTTTGAGCTGCCGGGCGATGCTGGCAGCTTTTTCATTGAGTTCCTTGGCTTTCTCCGGGTCACCGTAGGACTGCGGGTCGGCCAGTTGTTCGTTCACTTCGTTTTGTTTCTCCTCAAGGGCCATGATTTCCTTTTCCAGCCTGCGCACGGAATCCTCAAGCTTTCCCCGTTTTGCTTTGAGGCGTTCCCGTTCTTGGGAGCGGGCCCGTCGGCGCTCTTTGGCGCTAAGCGATTTGCCTTCGGAGGTTGGCTTGCTTGTGGAATCGGGGCGGGCGTCCCGAAGCCCTTCCACCAATCCGGTTTGGGCCGATTCGGAGCCCGATTTCCAAAGATAGTAGTCATAGTCGCCTGCAAAGTTCGTGGTCTTGCCAGCCTCGATGCGGATCGTCCGTTTCGCCAAAGCCCGGATGAAATGAATGTCGTGACTGACGAAGATCAAAGTGCCGGAGTAATCCTTCAAGGCTTGGATGACGGCGTCAATACTTGGCATGTCCAGGTGCGTGGTGGGCTCGTCGAGCAGGAGGAAATTGGGGGGCGAAAGGAGGAGCTTGACTAGCGCGAGCCGGCTTTTTTCCCCTCCGCTCAAGACCTTTACTTTTTTGAATACGTCGTCGCCCTTGAAGAGGAAGGCACCAAGCAGGGTCCGTACGTCCTGAGTGTGGATGCTCGGATCGACCTGGTCCATGGCTTCGTCCAGGACACTCCTTTCAATGTCGAGCACGTCCACCCTTTGCTGGGAAAAGTACCCTACCTCAACGTTATGTCCGAGCTCACGCTTGCCGTCTTCGATCGGCACGAGATCGGCAAGTATCTTGAGCAGGGTGGATTTTCCCGCCCCGTTCGGACCGACCAAAACGATTCGCTCCTGCTTCTCCACTTCCAGATCAAGTGATTCGTACACCAAGTGCTCGCCATAGGCCTGTCTTACTTGTGAGAGAGTGGCTACCCGTTGTCCGCTGCGGGGGGGTTGGGGGAAACGGAAGGCGAGGGTGGCCTCGGCGCTCTCCGGCGCCTCGATGCGTTCCATCTTCTCAAGAAGCTTGATGCGGGCTTGGGCTTGGGAAGCCTTGGATGCCTTGGCCCGAAACCGTCTTATGAAATCTTCGTGATGAGCGATCTCTCTTTGTTGGTTACGGTAGGCTGCTTGGTGCTGCGCTTCGCGCTCGGCTTTTTGGACGAGGTACTGGTCGAAGTTTCCCTGATAACGGTAAAGCTTGCGGTGACTGATCTCGATAATCCCGTCGCAGATCGCGTTGAGGAATTCACGGTCGTGAGAAATGGTAAGAACGGATCCGGGAAATTTTCTGATTTGTTCCTGAAACCAGCCCAGGGTCTCGAGGTCGAGGTGGTTGGTCGGTTCGTCGAGCATCAGGAGATCTGGTTCCATGACCAATAAGCGGGCTAGATGCGCCCGCATGATCCAACCGCCGCTCAGAGTGCGTGCGGGTTTGTCGAAATCATCCTGGTGAAAGGCCAAGCCGGAGAGAGTTTTCTTGGCCTTGGCTTCGAGGGTGAAGCCGTCCAATTCGGCAAATTGCTCGAGGGCTTCCAGTCGAACGGGGTCTTCCGGATCGGGAGCTTCCCGGAGAGTTTTTAGAACCGTTTCCAATTCCGAGGTTACGGAAGTGGCTAGCTCGAGCACGGTCTCTTCACCCGTCGGGGCGCTTTCCTGAGGGAGGTATCCGATTCGGGTTCCGCGTTCCCATTCGGCCTTTCCTTCGTCCGATTCGCTCTCACCAAGAAGAATGGAGAACAACGTGGTCTTGCCTGCCCCGTTCGGTCCGACCAACCCCAACTTCTCCCCGCGCATCAGACGCAGGGAAATTTCCCGAAAGAGGATCTTCGGACCAAAGCGCTTACTGACGTTGGATAGGGTGAGCATGGCGAGACAAAAGCAGACAGGTTTGCGCAAGCCGTGAATTTGGCAAAGCAATAAGCGCGAATCCCAACGAATTCGTGAGCCTCAACCGATCAGTCCGCCCTGGGAAGGTTTGCCAACTTAGCCTTGGCCGAAGAAATTGATCAACCTTTCTTCCGCCGGTACTTTCATGGGGAATTTCTTGCAGAATGAGTGGTCGGCGACGTTTGCATGTTCGCGCAGGGCCTGATGGAGGTGCTCGGGGCGGACCCGGATGCCCTTGTCCTTATCCAAGGCCAAAGTCTTTGGCTCTATGGGGGTGAGAAATTGACCGTCGTCAGTTTCCCCGATCACGCGGTTTCCCTTGATCCCATTTCCCATGAACATGATCGAGCCCACTGACCAGTGATCCTTGCCGTCGCCCTTGTTGTAGTGGGGTGTCCGTCCCATTTCGCTCTGGATGACGACGACCAGCTTGTCGCGGATCTTCAGTTCTTCGGCCCGCTTGATCAGGTAGTCGATCCCGTCGAGGAATTCGGGAATCAGATTCATCTGGTCACGGTCGTTATTGGCGTGGCTATCGAATTGGCCGATGGATAAGTTGGCCGATACGCAAACCCCCGCCTTGAAGCAGGACAGGGCGATCTCGGATTGGCGGTGGAGCCTCACCTTGCCGACCTCGCCGCTCACCTTTGCCTCGACGCGCTTGAGGGCCTTGGAACTGGACTGGGCGGCGTAGAGCATGCTCCGGGAGCGTTCGGTCCGGGGTAACTGAGGTTTCTTGATCGGCGAATTCGCTTTCTCGTCAAGGGCTTTTTCAATCAGGTCCTGAGCAAAGTCGGCATGGTAGGGGAGGCGTGAGATTCCCTTGATCGAGTCTGCATTGGCGACCAGGTTGAGCGAAGGGACATAAGGAATTCTTGCCATCGGGACTAGGTTTCCGGTGGAGGAATAATTACCAAAGGTCAGGAATGCCAGGGGGGTCTCCGGTCCCCGGCAGGCGGCGACGAGGGCGGCAAAGGTCGGGTAGGCCAAGCTGTCCAGTTTGCCGGTGGCCATATAGCGCTTGCAGGGGGAATGGTTGTTGATCGAATAGTCCATTCCGTTGAGGACGAGCAGGTCATTTCCGTAGGTCTTGAAGAACTCCAGGTTGCTCATGCCTTTCTCGACCTGCTTGGCATTCGGCGCGAACTTGTGTTTTCCGTGGGTCAGGATATCGCCCTCCTTGTACAGGCGGTTGATTTCGTTCACCCCTTTCGGATCCATCAAATACGTGGTGTCCCAACCCCCCGAGGCATTGAAGACGACGTAGTAGGGGCCCTCGTACGGATCGGCTTCTTTGCTCTTTCCAGAAAGAAGAGTGGGGGCGCCCACGGGAAGGGATAGCCCGAGACCGGCTTGGCAGCATAATTTGATGAAGTCTCTTCTCATGATCTATTCGTAAAGAAATTCCTGATGACGGAGGAGGTAGGTCACGACTGCCCGCCAAGACCGGAGTGTGTAATGCGGATCATCGACCTGCTTGCCACCGATCCTTCCGCAGTGATAGGTTCCCCGTTTGTCGATGCCTTTTCGCTTTTTCGCCTCCTTTACGACGGACGCAAAGAGCTTGAAAGTTCGCTCGACCTCGGGATCATCGACCGAGACTCTTCTGTCCAGAAGGTGGCCGTGCAAATGAACGATGCCTTTGCGAATTTTCAGGTCGGTTACCGGTAGGACGCTTGGAACCATGTTCTTTTCGACTT
>Ga0315321_10002888_pt1 | contig 13361 bp, 5 predicted proteins | sample M180m21515metaG_FD_203464 | JGI IMG/M metagenome (GOLD analysis project Ga0315321, IMG submission 203464) | Ammonia-oxidizing marine archaeal communities from Monterey Bay, California, United States - M1 80m 21515 | ecosystem: Environmental > Aquatic > Marine > Intertidal zone | place: USA... | reverse complement strand
CACAGTTGGAACAGGCGGAGCGATTGGTATACTACAATATAGAAATGGCGGTAACGTTAGAGGCGACTATCTTATTGCAAGTAATAGCGCTGGTATATATTTTAGTAGTGCTTCAGATTATAGATTTAAAGAAAATGTTAGTACAATCGAAGAAGACCATTTAACAAAACTAACTTCACTAAGACCTGTCACATACACAGAAAAAGAAGGGTGGCAGGCAGATGTTGACACGGAAACGGTTCATACGGGCTTTATAGCACACGAAGTCGAGGAAATATACCCAGAATTTGTAGAAGGAGAAAAAGATGCTCTTTGGACACAAGAAGAACTCGACGCAAGAGGGGATGAAATAGATCCCGAAGAATCAGTAGGCGATCCAAAATATCAAACTGTTGCATATACTAAAAAAGAATGGAATGTATATATGATTAGAGCTTTACAACAACTGAAAGCAGAAAACGAAACACTCAAAGCCAGATTAGACGCTTTAGAAGGAGGAGAATAAAGAATGGCACTCACAAAAATTAGTACAGCAATGATCAGTCAGTCAGCCGCAGCAGTTGACCTAAACGTTGACGCTGGTACGTTCTATGTTGATACTACAAACAATCGTGTGGGTGTCGGTGGAAAAACAGATCCAGATACTCCGCTTCATGTAATTGGTACTGCAACCGCAACTCTGTTTGCGGGGTCAGGTGCTTCGCTCACAAATATTCCAAATGCAGCACTCGTAAACTCAAGTATTACGATTAACTCTACCGCTACAAGCTTGGGCGGAAGCATTACTTTAGGTACAGATGACGTTGCAGAAGGTTCTTCAAATCTGTATTACACGAATGCAAGAGCGGATGCTCGTATTGCAGCCGCAGACACTGATGATCTTTCCGAAGGTTCTTCAAATTTATACTATACTGATGCTCGAGTAGATGCTCGCGTATCGGGAGGAAGTTTAGGAAATATTACCACAACTGGATACATTCGTGGACCTGCTACATTTACTATCGACCCCGCAGCGCATGGAGATAATACAGGAACCGTCGTGATTGCAGGGAACCTGCAAGTCGACGGGACTCAGACAGTTATTAATTCTACTACTATGACGGTGGATGATAAGAATATCACTCTTGCTAGTGGTTCATTGAATGCTGGTGCTGCAGATGGTGCTGGCTTTACAGTTGATATTGGGACTGGAACGAATCCAGCGATTACTTACGATGGCACAAATGATGAGTGGGCTTTTAATAAGAAACTAAATGTTAAACAGGATGTAGATTCCTTTATAATGAAAGTAGAGAATGATGGTAATTCCGCAGGAACATCTGGAGCTTCATACGCTGATGCATCGGATGGTTTATGGGTAGATACTCGTTGGAATACCAGTTCTAATACTCCTTTCAAAGTTACTTCTAATAGTGGCACCGCCCCTATGATGATTATTAAGGGTAATGGCAACGTAGGTATCGGCACAGCTACTCCAAGTCATACGTTACATACCAGTACTTCTGCTACTGGAGTTTATATTCAAAGAGAGCTTACCTCTAATGCAGCTAACCTTTCAGAGTTTAATTCACATAGATCACTAATCATAAAAAATAGAGCTAGTGGATCCTTCCTAATGTTTGGTGGGAACGGAGCAAGAACTGATATTCAAGCTACTGATGGCGCAGGAACCCCAACTGCTAAGAACATTGCTTTAAACCCCTTTGGCGGCAACGTTGGTATTGGAGAAACAGCACCGCTTGGCAAACTTCATATAAAATCGGCAGATGCGGGGTCTATTACACCAAACTCTAGTCATGAGGACCTTATTATTGAGGGTAGTGGCAATACTGGTATTAATATATTTTCAGGAACGTCATCATATCAGTATTTAGCTTTTGGCGATAGTGGCGGATCTAATCGAGGTTATGTAAGATACCACCATGGTTCGGATCAAATGGTTTTGAGGGCTGGTGGCACGGATACAGTTCATATAAATGGTAACGGCAACGTTGGTATCGGAGAGACTAGTCCAGGATCAAAACTTCATATTAAAGACGCAACTAATATAAGTGCATCTGCTCAAGGAGCGGGACAGTTCCGCGTAGAAGGTAGCGGGTATACCACTTCGATAGCAATGGATGCTACTCGCGCTCATATTTATCATAATTCTTCTTTAAGAAATCTTAGTTTCGGAACCAACGAAAGTATAGACATGACAATTAAAGGTAGCAATGGCAACGTTGGTATCGGAACAACTAACCCAGCATCAAACTTACATATAAAAACTTCTGTAGATAATAGTGTAGCTCAAGGATTAGTTATTGAGAGAAGCGCAAATACTGATAGAGGTTATATTAATTATAATGGTGGCGGATTCCAGTTTAGGTCAACAGTCGGTGATCCAATTGTATTTGGTGAGACTGACGCTGAACATATGCGAATTCTGCCTGACGGCAACGTAGGTATCGGCACATCTTCTCCTAATGCGACCCTTTCATTGTCAGACGGAACTGATGTATTTGATTTCGGTGTAACTGCAAATCTTCTAATGATAAAATCTGTTACAGCAGATGGATCTGATGATCATAGAATTATTCTTGATGCTGGTAACGGAGGCACATCTTCTACTCGAGGCGCATTTATAGCTTTATCTGGTAACGAATCAACCAGTGAAGCAGGTAAAGCCATCTATCAAATGGGTAATGTCACCACCGCTTCTCATGTGTTTAGAAAAGCAGGTGGAATTGATGCTGTTACTATTGATCGGGATGGTCAAGTTGGTATCGGAGCAGTTTCTCCAGGTTATAAACTTGAAATCTCTGACGACACAAATAGTACCGTAAATTTATTAAGACTAAGAAACGCTGACGGTACTTATTCTCAAACATGGGATTTTCAACTAAATACAAGTAAACATTTAGAAATTACTGGAGCCAGTGGTTCGGGGGGTATTGTATTAAATCCCGGCAGCACAGGTACTACAGCCAACAATGGTTTATATGTTACCGGTAATAGCACTTTACAAACGGCAGTTGCAAAAATAACAAGAGTACAAGCTTCTGCTTCCAACAATACTTACACATTTGAAGTAGACAGTTCAGCACATACCTCCAATATGACATCTGGGGGTGCTATGAAAGTTGATGTTAATAGTGGAAGAGCATTCACAATTAATGGTAGTGGCAACGTTGGTATCGGAACAGCTTCTCCGAGCACAAAGTTACATATCAAAGGAACTAATAGTAGTAGAAATACTATTGTTTCTAATTTAACTCTTGATGGGGGAACAAGTGCAGCAAATCCCTATGATGGATTCGGTTTTGGAATTAATTTTATAGGTAGAGATTATGGTAATGCCATAAGAAACTATGCACACATTTATTCTGTAATAGAAGGCCAAACATCTAATAGTGGTGGTGGCGATGCAGGATTTAAATCTCTTCTAAGTTTCTATACTAATAGCGGTGGAGCAAGTGGAACTAATCCAACAGAAAAAATGCGGATTACTTCTGCTGGCAAAGTGGGTATCGGAACGGATAATCCATCTGGTTTATTGTCACTAAAAAGTGGTACTTATTGCGATGTGGAATTTTTCTCGCACCCGGACGGGGGCACCGTCCAAACATTTAATAGGACATCTGCTTCATATGGGTATTTAAGATTTCTCACTAAAACAGGTAGTGCGGGCTCTGAAACTATGCGTCTTACACCTGACGGCAACGTTGGTATCGGAACAGATTCTCCGGGCCATTTATTAGATATACTGAAAAGTGGCAGTGGAGATGCAACTGTAAATATAAAATCTACTACTGGCGGAGACCCTACACTTATATTCAATAGTGCCGCGGCAAATAGAAACGGTCTAATTAAGTATCAAGACAATGGTACGAATGTAGGTAGAATTGACTATGTTCATAATGGCGACAGAATTGATATACAAGCCGGTTCAGCTACCGGCGCTACAATGAGTATAAAAAATGGTGCTGTTGGTATCGGAACAGATACTCCAGATGCAATATTAGAAATAAATGCACCTTCTTCAGGTCATGATTCATCGGCCAGAGTAGCTACAATTACAGCGCCTGTTTATCCATCGCTAGAATTCTACAGTACAAATACAAATACGAATAATAGAAACTGGAAAATAGCCTCAGTATATAATGCTTATGGAACTCTTGAATTCTTACAGAGTTCTGCAGCGAATGGTGCTCCAAATCAAACAGTAATGTCCATGGATAAAGTTGGCAACGTTGGTATCGGAACAACTGATAACGGAGGTAGACTAACTATTCAAACGGCTGATGCAACTACTAACTCTGCTGTTAATAGTCTTATGATTAGAAATTTGTCTAGTGGTACTACTACTACAGGTTTTGGTGGTGAAATACGTTTCCAAGCTCAAAGAAATAATGGTGTTAACCAAAACACTGGTGGTATAAGATCCATAGCCGAAGTTAATTCTGGGTCTAACATATCTTCCGGCATGGCTTTTGATACAAGTACAGCTGGTGTAAACAATGAAGCACTAAGAATTACTTATGATGGCGATGTATTAATTGGTACTAGCACTAATTTAAATGTTTTATCAGGAACTCCAAAGCTCCAAATTGGTTCCGGTACTGGACATGCTTCATTGCAATTCTATAGTGGTACGACAAGTGTTAATGGAATCTATTTTGGTGACACTTCTAATGCTAATACTGATAGGTATAGAGGTTATATAGAATATCGTCACAACGATGATACCATGGCGTTTAGAGCAAACGGAGCCTCCGTACTGACACTAGATTCTAACGGATTAATGCAAGGTTCGTTATCAAGATACACTAATAGTAGTAATGTTAATGTGATAATGGAGGATGCACACGAGTCTGCGGCGACAATAGGCAGTAGTTGGACAACGCTAACCTATTGGATAGCTAGTCAAAGTGGTGAATTAAGAACAACCTTAGGCTTATATATCTCATCAGGCAGTTATTACTTTAACTACAGATTCTTTAATGCGACTAAGAATACAGTAGTAAAAATGTCGAATAACTCTACCGATGCTTCACATTTCTATACCGCTAATCGAACAAGCAATGAAGGTAACGTTCACCATTGGCAATACTACCAGTTAGACTTGGGTGTAATTGATGCAGGTGATGAAATTAAAATTCAAATGCAGGCCGCCAATGGCGCCGGAGTTGCGGCCGCTGGTAATGGTCAAACTGGATATGTTAAGCAATGGAGATTTTTATCTGGCAAACAAGTACCCGTGGAAAGAGACAACGGCGTTATGGAACGTCCGACTGTCAGAGGTGTAATGCGCCAGAGTCAGCTACAGAATGGAACAGGGCCGGTAACACATACTATACCTATATTTTTAGGGTCAGGTACACATGATATATTCTCGATACTTACTGGTTTCGATCAAGGTAGTATGGCAGTTGCTTCTATTCGTTATGTAGGTCTATACGCATACGCAGCCAACAACTCAGCCCTAGGTGATCAACAAGCTACAATACGTAGAGGAACTGGTAACACAGTGTGGCAGACTGGCGCAAAAACAGTACATTTTGAAACTAATGGTGGTTCACTGAGCACGCCCTCTTTTGCTTGGACAACAGGTGGAGTATTACAGATGATACTAGCCGGTTCTCATCAGATTGTAGGAGAAGTCACAATTACAACACATAGTATTCCAGGATATAAGTACGGTGTAAACGTCTAAACATGAGCATAAATAACCAAGCATAGCAATAAAAAGCTAACAAAAAATAATATTTGACAACACACCTCCTTGGTGCTATAATTCAAAATATTCAGGTGCTTTTCAAAGCAAAGTTAAAAGAGATAAATAGATATGGCAAAATCACGCGCACGCTTTCTATCCGAACTGCTAGGAACAACAGGATTGGTCAAAAAGTCCAAGTCTGCGCTCGCGGGTGCGGATGAAGTAATTGACTTATCTACTCTTCCAAGTATTCCAAATTCCAAACTGACAAATTCAAGTATTACTATAAATAGTAGTGCTACTAGCTTGGGTGGAAGCGTTACTCTGACTACTGCAAATGTAGCAGAAAATACAAATCTCTACTACACGGATTCTCGTGTGGATGCAAGAATCACTGCAGCAGACACCGGTGACCTCTCTGAAGGCTCAAATCTTTACTATACAAATGCAAGAGCAGATGCAAGAGTTAATTTACAAACTGGCTCAAACTTAGATTTAAGTAGTAAAGACACAGGAGATCTTTCAGAAGGCTCAAATCTTTACTATACAAATGCAAGAGCAGATGCAAGAATTGCAGCAGCAGATACGGGGGACCTTTCAGAAGGCTCAAATCTTTACTATACAGATGCTCGTGCTGATGCTCGCGTTGCTTTAGTTGTAGATTCTGCGCCAGGAACTTTAAATACTCTCAACGAATTAGCCGCAGCACTTGGTGATGATGCTAACTTTTCTACTACTGTTACGAACTCAATAGCAGCAAAACTACCTCTTGCAGGCGGTACAATGACTGGTGGGCTGAACATGGGTTCCCAGAATATATCTGCAATAAACAACGCAACTGCAGTAAGCTTCCTGTCAACGAATGGATATTGGGTAGGCGGCACTCAGCGCATGAATGGTAGCGGGAATTTATTAAACATCGGTTCTATTACTGCTAACGGAACTCTACAACTAGACGGCTCATTTGTAATAGATACAGACACGGGTAATCAACCCCTATGCATCAACCGTCTTAGCTCAACAGGCACGGCAGATAATCAATCTCTTCGTATTCACATTGACGATTCAGCTGCAGTATTTGAAAGCGAGCAAGATGAAACAGGCAGATATGGCGGCTACGTATTCAGATCAAAAAATAGCACTAATGTGCGAAATCGGTACCAAATTGAACACACTACGGGAGACTCTATTTGGTACAACGATGCTGGCACGGCAAAAATGCTATGGGATGCAAGCGAAGAGCGACTCGGCATCAACACGACAACGCCTGCAACTACGCTCGATGTAAATGGTGCTATTACTAGCACAGGCACAGGCTCCTTTGCTGGAAAATTAACAATATCAAATGCTTCTTACGCTAATCATTTGGAACTTGTGCGTGGTAGCGATACGATTTACCTCACGCCTAGCGGTGGACAATTGTTGACTAATGGAGGGTTTTCTCCAGATGTAACCAACCAAGATGATTTAGGAAGAACAGATAAGTATTGGCAAGACCTATGGCTAGGCACCTCGCTCAAGATGGGCGGAACCACAGTAATAGACGCTAATAGAAATATTACAGCGGGCACTATCTCTAGTGGTGCTATTACTAGCAGCGCGCACACAATCTATACTCAAGCGTCTACGCTTGAGGGTATTAACCTTGTTGCAAATGTTAACTCTGCTAATCAAAACTCTGACTCGCCAAAAATACAGTTTAACGGCGAGTATCAAAGTAATGGTCCTTATATATACGGAGATAATATCGGATCTTATGGCTATAAATCCCTAAAGTTTTACACGAACAGAAACAGTGTGACAGACTACACGACAGCGCCAACTGTAACGCTTACACTCGATTCTACTGGTAATGCTCAGTTTACAGGAACCCTCTCTAGTGGTGCTATTACAGGTACAGGTGCAATAAACTCTACTGGTACTGGTAGGGCAATACAAGTCAACGGAACTACAAGAATTAATAGTGTAGGAGACATAATAGGTACATCTTACTATGTCGGTGCAAATGCAATTGTAGACACTAATAGAAACCTCTTAAACATAGGCACTATCTCTAGCGGTGCTATTACTACTAGCAGTACCTTTACTGGGCATAATATAAATCTAAGAAATGATACTGCTGGCGATGGAGCAATTATACGAGATATTAGTTTCCTAACAACTGCAGCACAAGGAACAGATGATAGAGTAGCACTAATTCGTGCTAGTAATCAAGGAGGGGATGGTACAAACAGAGGTGGAAAGTTTACTTTTTATACTCGTCAGTCTGGGGCTGCGGGCTTTAATTCAGCATTAATACTTGATAAAAACGGTAATTCTACCTTTGCTGGCACTATCTCTAGTGGTGCTATTACAAGCACAGGGCTTACAGTAAATGGCGGAAGCACAAATGTTGTTGCCAATTTTGTTTCAACGGACAGTATTGCAGGAATAAAATTACAAGACAATAATGGCAATGTTGAGCTCTCTGCATCAGGAAGCACCTTCCGTGTTCAGCCTAGCGGAGGTACACCCGTTTTTGAAATAGATAGCAGTGGTAATACTGATATTGCAGGCACCATCGGCTCAGGAGCTATTACAAGTACAGGAGCTGTAACGGGCACTTATTTTTCGGACGGTTACGTAACGTGGAACGGTGCTCAGTTTAATAGAAGTGGGGCAGCAATAGAATTTCAGTTTACTCCTACAAACGCAAATTGGAAAGTTAAAATAGGAGCTAACGGAGATAATCCTACAGAATTTAATGCTTATACTGGAGATGCAGATTTTTCCGGCGAAGTTTCTACTCCTTCTGCAAAATTAAAAGCAATCGCTGAAAGCAACACAGACACAGCGGTAGCTCTTTTCGTCTATGACACACGCAAAGATAGCGATGGTGGTGCATGGAGAAAGCGCACACAGAATACAAGTTGGTATAACGAAACGCTGAACACAAGTACTCGTGGAGCAAGAAAAGAATTTCCAAGTGTTGCTGTGATTGTTGCAGAGCAGAATGAACTTACAATCTACGATGGTGATGATCCTGCTCTGCCAATGTGGATGGTTTTTTCAGCGCCCAACGGTGGCTGGTCTAGTTATGCCATGGGCGGAGGCACTACAATTTCTAGTGTTAAAGCGTTAAATGCTACTATAGCTGTAGGTAATTCTGGGTACGGGCTAACACTTAATAATTTTATATCTGAAAGAAGTTCTTTTCAAGAAAATGGATATAATAGGCTTAAGTATGGAGGCTTAGTAGCTAGAAACAATGGTATGACAGTTTCGGGAGACTTTGGAAGTGGTGCCAACGCTCTACATATGGGTGAACTAGTGCACGATCAAGTATATGATGTTGATCTTATGGCCCGTAGAAATGCACCTATAGATCCTCTTACGGGACTGCCTGCTTTAACTATAGGGGTTGCTACTTATCAAGGTTTAAATATTTTTAAAGATGATGCAACAAGAATTACACGGCTAAAAGCAGAAACCTCTAATCACGTAACCAAAATTATGTTTGATGGAGACGATCACTATGTATATGTGGAGTATCATTCTAGTACTGGGCATGCCTCTGCTATCCGAAGAGCAGACCTAAACGAAACTGGAAATCTTGGAGGTATACATCACGAGACTCCGGACAGGTACTTCTCAAACTATGATTGGGCGGTATATAATCATAGTAGTTACGGACATGATGAGACTGCTGCAAGCCATGGAACAGCTATAGCTTCCACAAATGACTTCTTCCTTTTGGGTAGTCCTAGACATATAGCAGGTAATTTAGGGTTAACTCAAGTTTTTTCTTCAAGTGAAGCTCCTCCTTATACTTACAATTATATTACTTCTTCTTACAATACAGGTTGGATGTTTAAAGACATTAAATTAGCTACTCTGAGTAATACTTCTACTGCTGCATATGCCGCCGCAGTCGACGGTATCAGCGCGGGCAGTGCACCAGCTGGAGCAACTTCATCTATAAGCGGAGGGGTTCTTACAGCAACGTCAAGCTCTGCAAGTAATGTTGCATGGATTATACCTATAACATTGGTTGAAGGGCGAACTTACTCTGTTTCAATGCAACGAGAGTCTGGAGGAGATTCTTTTACTCGAGTCTATGGGCCTTGGAGCACTGCGCATGCTATAAAAAGAAGTTTTGCGTCGACAGGATCAGTAGAAACTATTACATTTACAGCTAGGACCGGAGGAACTAGTATTAGCTTAGTAGGCGCTAGTGCGAATTCTGTAGTAAAAGTAAGTTCTATTAGTGTTCGTGAGGCAGAAAGAGATCGCACTTGGAACGATAAAGGTTTCAAAGTCCACGGTGCAGTTACGAAAGCTGTAGTAGCAACGGGTGCAAGCCTCGTTGGGTACAGTGGCTGGTCTACAAGTAATTACCTTGAACAGCCTTATAATGGTGACTTGAACTTTGGTACAGGCGGATACAGTATAGCGGTCTGGGTTAATAGAGATTCTGGGTCAGCTTTAAGATATGTATACTGTAGAGGCACCGGCGACGGTACAGAAACTATAAGATTAGGTATACGAGATGCTGGTATTTATTTCGACTACGGAAACGGAGCTGCATATACTCAAACAAATATTAATTTTCCGAATGCTGTCTGGACTCATGTATTTTGCACTGTTAATGCGGGAGGTAAGGGTAAGGTATATGTTAATGGAATACAGCAAACCACCACAGTTAATAATGTAGCCCCCTCTCCTTTAATGAATGCCGCAAATTATACATCACTGATTGGCAGACACTACGACAATAATAATGACTATGTATTCTCAGGAGACATAGCACTTTTACGCATATCAGGACAGAGGGCTAATTCAGAACAAATCGCAAAGATGTACAACGATGAAAGGCATCTTTTTGAACCAAATGCAAAAGCAGTACTTAATGCTTCAAGTAATATTGACGGTATAGCATACGATCAAGATACAGAATTACTTTACGTAGGAACAGCTTCAGGGCGTAACACCTTTCAAGGGCTCCGAAGAGTTGATACAACAACAGATGCTATAACTAAGGCAATCAGTGCAAGCAACGGCTTCATAGTAGAGGAATAACAAATGGCAGTTAAATTTACAAAACCAGAAATCAACGTTCGCGAGAAGCTTGCTGAACTGGACAAACCTTCAGGAATTGCCGGAGAGGCGATGCTACGTGCTGAGACCCCGCAGGAACAGTTTACTCTGATAGGTGCTGGTCGTAGAAACATGCTCATCAATGGCGACATGAAAGTAAGTCAACGTGGGGATTTCACGACAGCTTCATCAATGCCCAATGCTTACAAACTTGATAGATGGCTGTGTGATCGTAATGGTACAGCTACTGTACAACATACAACGGGCCACGATATACCAGGAACTCCTGCAATTTGTAAAGCTGTAAAACTTGTTCAAACTGTAACAGGTAATAATTATTTAGGAGTAAGACAAAAGATAGAAAACCCTGAACAATATATAGGTAGAACTGTCACTTATAGCGCTTGGGTTAGGTCTAATACATCTAATGCTCGTATTGAGTTCTATATTCCTGGATCTACAAGTCATCTCTATATAGGACCTAATCATTCAGGTAAGGGTGAGTGGGAATACCTATCTTTTACCGCCACAATTAAAAGTAGTGGCGCATCAACAACTGCTTGGTTTGTTGACGCATTTATAGACAATGGAGCATATAGTAATACAACTATTACGGCAGGTGACTATATCGAAGTCACAATGCTTCAGATGGAAATAGGCAAAGTAGCCACTCCCTTCGAGCATCGTTCATACGGCGAAGAGTTGGCGTTGTGTCAGCGTTACTTTCAGCGTTTATTTGAGGTTAGTTCATCAGGCAACGGAAGTAGATGGCAAGGACGAATTGGTTCCATTTATAATACAACTCGATGCTTTGTTACTGTAGACTTACCTGTAACTATGAGAGCAACTCCAACTATTAGTTATAATAGTAGTTTTAGTTGGAACATGTACTCTGCGGACTCGAGTATAGGGCCAAATAGTTCAATTAATAATGTATATCCTACTCTAAATAGTGTAGGATTTGATATGCAACCTGCAGGGGGCAGCGTGGCTAGTAGTTATGTTGGAAATGTATTTCATGCAGATGTAAATGCAGGCAGCTGTGATGCAAGCGCGGAGTTATAATATGTATACTTTAATAGAAGATTCAATGTTTAATACAAAAATCATAAAAACTGAAAATATATTCATACCTCTAGAGACGGAAAATACCGAGTATCAAAGAGTACTCGATGATATTATCGAACAAGGTGCAGACTGCTTTGAAGGTGATATTCCAACAGATCTACAAACTGCTGCAGATGCGAAACAATTTGCACAACAGGTAGAAGCGTATAAAGAAGCGAAAGCTCGCGTAGCGCAGTATCAACTTTCTGTAGGTGTACCAGAGTCTACTCAAACTATTACTACTGGAATGCAAGAGTGGAACGAAGAAGCGGGAGAGATGCAAGATGTTACAGAAACATTTGTAATTCCTGCAATTCCTGCACTCGAAGCAACTGTAGAAGTCACTACTCAGGAAATCGACGAAGACCCCGTTACAGCTACAGTCGCAAATCCACTCATTGTAAAAGACAATGAAGAAAGAGCAGCAGCTCAGGCAGTTATAGATGCGACCCCTCAACTCGTAAAAGATCACGTTAACGGATAAATAAAAAAGGGGCTCAAGGCCCCTTTTCGTTTTACTGTACTAGCTCACCTTCACCTTCTACAGGTGCGGGATTTGCAATTTCTTCTTTGAGAAGATTTGTAAATCCTTGTCGAGCTACTTCAATCTGATCTGCTCGTGCAGACGTTTGGGTAGCTTGTTGCTGAAGATCCTGCAACTGACCGACCAAATACTTGGCTTTGTCAGAAAGATCATCAATTACGTGGTTTTCGCCATCTAAAACTAGAGTGGGCTTGTCTTGTACTTCAGTTGTCATAATAGAATCCTATTTAAATATGTCTTGCCAGTTTCCCGTAGTACTCGCGCGAGCATACTCGGTGGCACGGTTTTCAAAAAAGTTTGTGTGCTCTACTGCGTTTAACATATAGTCAAGCCACGGTAGAGGGTTCTTGTCACTGCCGAAAATTTTCTTCATTCCTAGACCGAGCAGTCGGCGATCAGCAATATATCGAATATACTCTTTTACTTCTTCTGGTGTTAGATCAGGCACATCAGCGCCTTCAAAACATAGATCAATAAAAGCATCTTCGAGTTCTACAGTACGCTCTGCAGCGCAGTAGATTTCATACTTCAACTCGTCATTCCACAACTCAGGATTTTCCGCAATGAAAGTTCGGAATAGTTGAGACATGCCTTCGACATGAAGTGTTTCATCTCGAATAGACCATGTAACAATCTGTCCCATCCCTTTCATTAAGTTGTGGCGAGGGAAGTTTAATAATATTGCAAAACTACTAAATAATTGTACTCCTTCTGTAAATCCAGAGTAAATTGCCATAGTCTTTGCAATGTTCATGGGTGTATCCATGCCAAAAGTAGATAAGTGTTCGTGTTTATCCATCATTGCTTTATGATCCATGAACTTTTGGTACTCATCATCTCCAAACCCAAGAGTTTCGAGAAGTAATGAATACGCTTCTTGGTGCACTGCCTCCATTGCAGCAAAAGCAGAAAGCATCATACGTATTTCTGGTTGCT
>Ga0315321_10002887_pt1 | contig 13369 bp, 10 predicted proteins | sample M180m21515metaG_FD_203464 | JGI IMG/M metagenome (GOLD analysis project Ga0315321, IMG submission 203464) | Ammonia-oxidizing marine archaeal communities from Monterey Bay, California, United States - M1 80m 21515 | ecosystem: Environmental > Aquatic > Marine > Intertidal zone | place: USA... | reverse complement strand
TCCTGCTCCTACTCGTGACGCTCGTCCTCCGGCGCGTGAAGCTCGTCCTGCTCCTACTCGTGACGCTCGTCCTCCGGCACGTGAAGCTCGTCCTGCTCCTACTCGGGAAGCTCGTCCTCCAGCGCGTGAAGCTCGTCCTGCTCCTACTCGGGAAGCTCGTCCTCCGGCTCGTGAAGCTCGTCCTGCTCCTACTCGTGACGCTCGTCCTCCGGCGCGTGAAGCTCGTACGGAAGAGGCTCCACGACGTCCAGGCGCACCGGTTCCCGCCCCGCGTTGAGGTAGTAGTTCAAATCATATTCGACAAAGTCCCCGGGGAAACCCGGGGACTTTTTAATTGTTGCATACTTTCACACTATTAGCCTACTCCTCACGCAGGTATTACTATCACTTCTTCAAGGTCGCGAATCCCTTGGTTAGTTAGAGTAATTCCCTAAGGAAGTACCCCTCCCCCTCCACTTGGATGAAAATCTTCAATCTTGAGCCCAAAATAAAAGTTCTTTGCGTGATCTACTTTATGGTCGCGCAAAGTTCAATGATGGCTCGAGCCACCTCCGACGGATTTCTTCTTCAGTACTTCGAACCGGAAAGCATCCCGCAAATGGTTATGGCCGCAGCGGGTTTGTCTATACTCCTTGCGTTACTGACAACCTATCTCTGCAGTCGTTTCCAGGCATACGGGGCCATGAAATTGGCGATTGGCGGGCTCGCAGTCGCTATGCTAGGCGTGGTAACCGCTGTATTTCTAATCGGTGATGCCAATAAAGCCGTTTTCGTCGTTGCCTATATGGTCTGCGAAGTAGTGGTGATTCTACCAATGGTATTGTTTTGGGGAATGGCTATGGGAGTATTGAATCCCAAAGAATCGAAGAAGTGGTTTGGGATGATCGGAGCCGCAGGTACCTGCGGTTGCATTCTCGCAGGTTACACCGTTTCATTGGCCAGTAAAAGTGAATCGGTGAACGAATTGTCACTAGGGCTAGTGACCGGGGTATTAATAATCGTGCTGGCAATTTTGCTGGCAAAGGCAGAAATTTTCACCATTCGAGGAACTAAGGCTGACTCGTCGGGCAATCAAACTGCTAGTATTTTTCGAAAATTAGCGATGATGATCAGCAGTCGCCAGTCCATTATGATGACTTGGTTGGTCGTTTTTTCTGCTATGGTTCTCTGCTTGATCGACATCAACTTCAAGTTTCTGGTTCGCAAGGATTACGCCGGTAGCGAACTATACGACTTTTTCGGCCAGTTCTACACTTACAGCAGTGTGGCCCAGCTTTTGCTCCAACTCATGATCGTGCGTACGATCCTGACACGTGGGGGTGTATTCGCAGCTATATCGATCCTACCCGGCCTACTTCTCCTTACTGCAATAGCCGCATTATTACTCAACAGGCAGGACGCGGTTTACGTCGGTAAATTCATTACACAGGTAGTTTACTTTACAATCGAATATGTTGGTTTGCAGATGCTGTACTTGTCGGTTAGCAAAGAACTTCGTGGGCAAATGAACAGTGCTATCGATGGCTTGACGCGACCTGCGACCATCGCAGCCATTAGTTTGCTCGTGACTTCCACCTTTGGGTTTTGGCAAGAAGACGCGGTAATACGATTGAATTGCATTATCATTGTACTGAGTTGCTGCTGGCTCTTCGTTGCCTGGCTCAATTACCGTCAATATTTAAGTTCTTTATTAAGCATGCTCAACACACGGGCGACTGAATTCGCTCAAGAAACAAAACTGAAGATGAGCTCACTTTTCGATTACCAACTTCGCGACTCCTTGAGCAAGGCAAACGTGGCGGAAGCATGCTTTTGGGGCGATTGGATTGTCGACATGAACAAAAAGGGATGGGTGGACGAGTTCAGGGTTATGTTGGCCAAAGAGGATGAAGACCTCAAGATTCGGGCGATTCGCTACTTGTCCGAGTTCGGTGAGAAAGATGATCTTGAAAGCATTGCGGATATGGCCCGGAAAGGTCCGACCAAGTTGCGACTGGAATCCCTTAGGAATTTGGCTATCCACAGTAAGAGCGACGAGCTGAGATTCCTTGAACCCTTGCTCGATGACGATGATCCAAGCATCCTTTGCTCGAGTGCCGCGGGATTGCTGAATTCCAGTGATTCATCGATAGGCAAGAGAGCAGAATCTATTTTTAATGAATTTCTCTACTCGGAAAACGTTGATAAAAGGTTCCAAGCCGTAAAAAGCGTCTGCATGATACGCAAAGAAGATACGGCGGAAATCATAAGCCAATTACTAAATGACCAGGCAGACGTAGTTAAAGTGGAGGCCATCCGCTCGATAGACGAACCAAACTTGAATTCCACTTTTGAAAGGTTGACTAAGTTAATGACCGAAGAATCTCTCAAGTCAGAAGTAGCTAATTGCTTGAAGAAGATTGGTCGACCCGCCGCCGAATTGATTGAAAAAAGCCTAGCGACCATGAGTTACGCAGATGCTCCAAAATCCTATTTCTCCCTCGTTCAGTTATTGATTGAAGGGAACGAGCAAAAAAGGTCCGAAAAAATAGAGAAATTCATTGGTCAAGTCACAGTATAAACGGAAAGAGCCCAGCTTTCGTTGGAATACTTTTCGGCCATTTCTAATATGCCAGCCAGTAGGAAGTTGAAGAAATTCGCCCGAAAAGAACTGTCTAAAAACCTTGAGCAAGCAGAGTTTTACCGGGAAAACCTCTCAAAGTTGCCGTTCATTCCCAAAAATGAACTCATGCGGACGGCATTGGACTTCCACTTTAAATTGCAAGTAGAAGTCTTACTTAAGCTGTTATCTATTTCCGAACCCACAATCGACTATAGGAAACTTTTTAAGGTTTCAGCCAAGGGAGGTGCCAATGCCGAGGCCGAAGCGACCGAAGTACTCAAGGGAGTGGTGGGACCGACCCTTAGTGACCGACTCATCGCTCTGAGCAAGGATATTCAGAAACCGATTGTCAACCCTGCTCAGGTGGACTACTTTCTTCAAACTTTTGCCGAAACCCATTCGAGGTGGATATTGAGTGGATTGTTGCTCATCTTAACTAAAGATGATTACCAATTACATCGGGCGTTCGTCCAAACTTGTTTGAAAAACCAAGATCCAGTAGTTAAGGAAACTGCCTTGGAAGTATTTATCGCTTATGAAAATCAAAGAGGCACGGTTAAGGAGGAATGCACGGCTTTAGTCAATGACTCCTGTCAAGGCATCGCACTAATGGCAAAAAAAGCACTGGTCGCTTTTTGAATTATGATTCTGATCGAAAAAATTTTACTGTTTAAGAAGGTTCCATTTCTCTCTCATACTTCTCCTGACACGCTGGCTTGGCTTGCGGAATCCGCCGAGGAGCAAACCGTGAATGAAGCTGAAGTGATTTTCGAAAAAGGCAGCGAGGGAGAAAAGATGTACGTAGTCGTTGAGGGGTCGGTTCAATTGTACAATGATCAAAAGACTCTTCGATCCTTTGGTTCTGGCGACTATTTCGGACTTCTCAGCTTGCTCGACGAGGGGAAAAGGACTGCCTCCGCCAAGGCGAATACTTCATGTATATTGCTTGGGATTCGACAGGAAATCTTTCATCGAATTCTCTTAAAGCATCCTGAAGCCATGAAAGCTCTTCTAAGCATTCTCGCAAAAAGGATTCGTGGACAATGAGCCCAAAAACAGTAAAGCTGAATTTAAATTAAATAAAATGAAATCCCGATTTACATTAATCACCTGCTTGCCTGGCTTGCTCTCAAGCGTTCTTTTTCACACCACGACAGCCCAGCAAGACGCCGATTCGCAACCCTATCAGCCAGAGCCGGAACTCGCGGCGGCTCAAGTGGATTATTACCAACCCCAAGAACCCGCTCCTGCCAGAATACCTGCAATTGGTTCTCCTGGCAGTACCCTGAGTTTTTACACATACAAGCTCAGTTACATGCAAAGCGATCGAGTTCTGGGTCTACTGAAGGCTCTTGGGTACGCTACTGTAGAGTTTTATCCAGAAAATGGAGAAAGCCTCGACACCTATATCTACAACTCGATTCAGCCAATACAGGATTATCCCTTGATCATAAAAATGATCGATGCGGGCAAAACAAGCCTTATGCAACCTGCTCTAGACGGAGGAATTGGCGAGGGAGGAGCGAACTCCTTGGGGGGGACCTACCTACACCAACAAACGACCGGCGCACCCGAGCAAAGGTTGTTTATCGTTTATGAAAAGACAGCCCCCGAACAATTGCATGCGCTCTTGCAATTAATGCGGAATGAAATCGACGTAGCGGCCAGTCAGATGGTGATCGAGGCGCTGGTGGTGGAAATCAACACAGCCAAGGCCAAGGAACTCGGTTTCAGTTACAATCAAGTAGACAAGAAGACCAGCTCTTCTCAATTATCCACAGGAAAATTTTCGAGTACTTTCAGATCCAATGAGAATTCTTTGTTTTCATGGGATTCGTCTAACGATCCCATAGGATCATTCCTTCATACCGATGGCAACCGATACCCTAACTACGGGCAGTGGACGAGAGCTGCACCTCTGGGATTGACTGCTTCCATCAGTGCATTCGTGGAAGACGGCCATGCAGAAATCTTGTCCAATCCCTCTGTTCTCGTCCTGGATGGTCGGCAGGCTCGTATACAGGTTGGCCAACAAGTGCCTACCAGCAATGTATCCACGACTGCGGCAGGTTCGTATGCGAGCGTCAGCTATATTCAGACCGGGATAGTTTTAAACATAAGGCCTAGAGTCAGTGAGGATGGCTCTGAGATTACAATGCAGATCGAGACAATCGTTAGTTCCGCAGACACTCAATCCGGTTCGACCGAAACGGGAGCTCTCTTGGCCCCTGAAATCGAAAACAAACAAGTACAGACTTTTGTGCGTGTTGCAGACAACACCCCTTTCATCGTAGGCGGTTTAATTAGTAAAAAAGACGACAAGGACACCACAGGTATTCCTATTTTATCCGACATCCCGATACTCGGTAATCTCTTCAAGAAAAAAACAAGTCAGAATAACAAGCGAGAAGTTATCATCGTACTGACTCCCCATGTTATAAATACCAATGATAAGTCTTTTAGCTATGTAATCCCCAAGGACTCCCAGTCCTTTGACTCCTTTGACAATCTTCTTTTTCGCAATGCTTATCGCATTAGAGATGACGACCTCTTCGATCTTTCTTTTGCCACCAAAAGTGATTACTATTTGAAAATCCTCAAAGATTTGAAGAATTTCCGGGATACTCACGTTGAGTTGGCTGAGGAAGAACCCGTGTTTGGCTTCCTCGACAAACAAGTACCGGGAGAAGAAGTAATCGTACGTCGCATGATCTGGGAAATCGTGCACAAAGCCAAATACCACGAATATATCACCGATGATCACATCTTGGTTTTTGAATCAAATGAAGCCGCCAAGTTCGGCAATAAGTTCAAGACAAACCTTCTCAGCGTATTGCTCGACGGCCTTGTCAAAAACAAGAGGGAAAACTCCTTGGTACTTGATTTTGCCGATCACAAGGCGAAGACGACAGGCCCATTTGAACATCCGCGAGCGTTGATCACCACAGCAGATATCGAGAACCCCGAGGACTATGTGGAACAGATCAGCTTGCTTAACGCGGACGACCCGAACCGCAACACCATACTCTTGTCTTCAACTATTGCTCCTCCGGGGGTTCGGAATGCAACTGCCCTGGAAGTCCTAAAAGGCGTACTCGTACTCAAGCGTATCCTTTCGTTGAACAGCAGCATGCCGGTAACGATTAAGGAGTTCCGCGTCGGACGGCAGATAATCTTTCCCACAGAACAGGAACTTAAGGACAAATACCATATTATCGATTACGACGTAGCTCGTTTCTTTTACGAAATAATCAACTACTATCCAGAATTCGAAAGAGCTTTCAATCGTGATGCTCAAGCAATTGTCGATCGCATTAGCGAAAACAATAAAACGGCGACGACTGTCGATTACTACCTACGCGAAGGAGATGAAACTACGGGGCCGTTTACCGTGGAACAATTAAGGCAATCAATAGCGGATGGTTATATCAAGACCGATGACTGGGTATGCCTGGCGACAAGAGATGCAGAATGGGAAATGGCGGGCGAGGCTGATGGCTTAAAGCAGTTCTTCAATGCTCCTGTAAAAAGAAACCCCACAGACCCAACCCTAAACTCACTCAACGAGTAGAACCAAGAAGGTTGGCAAGAAAAAGCATTTAAAAAATTGACTGGACGAACCTCGGGAAAATGCCTCTGAACAAAATGCCTTTCTCCCCCCCCCTCGATCTTGTCCGCGCTTGGTGCAAGCTTTATCGAATAACCTCAAGTTTACGCTCTCATTCTTCAGTCTATTTGATTCCAGTCGCGTGGGGAGTGTTGGCTCTTCTGTCTAACGCGTGTACTGAAGGAGAGCATACCTCAGATACAAATGCCGCCGATCAGCCCGCACCTCCGAACACCGAGAATCTGAACATCGAGAACGATCCGTTCGTTAATGCCGCCACCAAGGAGTCTCAATTGTCTGTCCTCCATGCGCTTTTCAACCCGCAGACGGGCTATCGTCTTCCGGGAACATACGACAAAGCGAAACTCGAGGGATTATTCCTAGACATCAGAGCCGGATACTTCGTCAAGACTGAAGGTATTGATGAGCACATCCGTCGGGAGTACCACACCTTTACTCATGCCATCGACGTCGTTGTCACCATTCACGAGCTCTTGCGCGGCGGAGGCGCAGTGTATCTGAATGAACACGAGCAGTCCGCACTTGTACTTGCAGCGCTCTCTCACGATGTGTTGCATTCAGGCGTAAGCAACTCCTTCCTAATCAACGTCGACCATCCTCTCGCCAAGAAATGGGGTGACAAAAGCTTGCAAGAACGCCGCTCGGCAGAGCATACTTTGTTGTTGTTGGACAAGCACGGGGTTCTCGTGGAGGAAGATGGAATTGAGGACAGCTTGAAAAGCTCCATTGCCGATGCCCGAAGGATTGTCGAGAAGTCCATTCTTTGGACGGACATGGAGCGGCACAAGGAGCAGATGGAAAAGGTCGCAGCCGCATTGAGCCAAGTGATGATCGTCCTGAAACAAATCCGTAAGGAGGAAACCGTGAATGGCGGAGCCACAGCTGAGGATGTTAGAAGAGGAGTGAACGTTGCTTCCCTGCTCGACAAAGAAACTCGTACGCTGCTTGCGGCATTTCTTCTACATTGCGCCGACATAAGCAATCCCTCGAAAGACTGGCCTTTGTGTGAAAGATGGGCAGTGATCGTGATGAACGAGTTCTTCTCGCAAGGAGACGTCGAGAGAAAACTCGGGCATAAACTGTCCATGAACTGCGACCGAGAATCAGTCTCGGTTCCGAAATGCCAGCTAGGTTTTGGGAATTACGTCATTCGCAGCCTGTTGCAACTGCTTGAAAAGCTCGTGCATACGGCGGGAAGTCAATCGCTCGAGAACTTTGAGGCAAATCACAAGCATTGGGAAGAAATAGCCCAAAAGGAAGTCGATAGCGGAAAGCCATATTTGATGAAGCTCAACCCGCCCTCCAAAGAAGGCGGATGGTTAGGCGATCTCCGAGAAAGAGAGTAACGGGGGCTCAAGCAACCGGCATTGATGGCCGAACGGCACGGGCGGCGGATCATCGACTTCGCGACGGGCTAGAATTTCCTTGAGGAAATCTTTTTGCCGTTTTCCCAGACGCTTTCTGACGACTTCGATCCGTCCTTGCGGTACCCAATCCACTTGCCGTGCTTTTTGCCGTCCATATGTGAAATTTCACTTCTCTTAGATCCATCCTCGTTGTGCCAAATCGCAGTGCCATGCTTCTTGCCATTCACGAAGGGGTATTCGCTTTTCTTCGAACCGTCGGAATAATACGCAATCGCCGTGCCCGTGAATGGTTCAGTTGCACCTTTGGCATACGAAACGCCGACTCGTTCTTCTATTTCATCTATTGAAACTTCTTTAGTTGTATCCTCGACTGGCGCCTCCTCCTTGGCCGGTTTGTTTTCAGCATCCTCCCTCTCCCCACACCCTCCAAGAAGCAGGAGCAGTGATATCGCGAGCAGGAATAAGGGTACGGGGTTCATGGGTTATGGCTTCTCACTAATCAACTTTACTGGCCTACCACCCCAAGTATCACGCCAGCCCTTGGCTTCGGGTTTGCGGTAGATGGTGGGGGTGGCTTTGTAGAAATGCTCGTCAGACGCTGCTTTAGGGGCATCCCCGAGAAATGTCACGGCGGTCAGGCTGGCGCAGCCATAGAAGGCCCCATCCTCGATGGTGGTGGCGCCCTCACCGATCGTGATGCCGGTCAGACTGGTGCATTCATAAAAGGCGTTTTCCTCGATGCTGATGTCGCCGTCAGGAATTGTGATGCTCGTCAGGCGGGTGCAATAAATGAAGGCATTATACGCGATGCTGGTGACAGACTTGCCTTCAATTGTCGCAGGAATGGTTAACGCAACCGATGCTTTTTCATCCCAGCCAGTTATAGTGACCGCATCACCTTTAATTTTATACCCTAAGGCGCCCGCTTGATGGAAGCCGAGGACCTTGAGCTGGGACTCTACGGTGAGGCTGATCTCGGAAGGGTCTGGAATTCTGCCAGTGGCCGACTCCGAACCTTCGGATGACGACTTCTCACCACAACCGATGAGGAGTAGACAACTGAGCAGTGGAAGCAGTAGGGGGCATAAGAGCCACTTCATCCCGCAACCCTAACATCAGTGACGAAGCACATGATCAACGTGCTTAAAAAAATCATCCATCGAAGAAACCAGCATTAAGGGCGTCGGTCAAGGAATTCGGGGGTGGACCGACTTGGACTTTCCTTCCTTGATCGGAGCAAACTACACCACCATTCCGCGAACTCCGTAACAAACGAAGTGTCACTTCTTTCTGTGGCGTTGCTAGCCTTGCCGTAGTATCTCACCAGACAGGTTTTGCACCCTCGCCATCGTAGGATTTGGCCAACTCCGCTTTCATTAACAATTCGGCAAGTGATTTCCCATCCACATAAACATCGGCAATAATTCGGAAATACTTGCCACGCTGTGGGTTTTTCAACTCTATCTTCTCAGCCCCCAACAAAGCCTTTTCGGTTAGGTCTCGAGCTTTTTTCGCAAGAACTTTAACATGGTCTTCGGATCCTCGTATTTCGGGAGTATCGACACCGAACAAACGAATGGACACGTCATCACCAAAAAGGGGATGAACACCTGCCAGGTCGATCTTGAAAGTATCACCATCATAGATGCTGACGACATTCTCAGGAGTAAAAGTGAAAATATCTCCGTTGGTAGCAACTTGTGAAGCGCTCGTCTTAGTTACGATACTTGAACCGCCGGCGAAATACCAAATACAAGAAACCGCTAAAGCGAGAATTGATACGATTCCCACGATTGCGTATATCTTATTGCGTAATTTCGTTTTCTGGACTTTCACGACGTTCAACTGTTGAACCTCTCTTTCAACATCGAGAACAGTTGCAACAGTTACCCAGTTTGTTCCGTCATGACAGGCATAGTCGGTTTCCAAGCAATGACCTGCTTCCAACGATCGACGAAGTTCCTCAATGGGAAAAGGACCATTCGGCACACCGTCTTTTATTAGGTAGACCTGCATGACTTTCACTCGCTAGCAAAACGATAAAACGGGAACCAGTGGATAATCAGTTCGATTCATGACCAAATAGAATCAAACCCATTCGCAATGATGCATTTGCTTTCTGACATTCGAAACAATGGGGCTTTAATTTTAATTATTACAAAAAGTTCAAACAATTAACAAAATACACAGAAAACCGAATAAACCCATAAGGTAAGGTAATGGAAATCGAATAAATACACAGTTTCGCAAAACAGAAGAAACCAAGCAAACATCTTCTAGACAACATAGCTGACTGCAAAATCACATAAATAGTGGCAAGTATGACCACAAAACTATTCAGCGAATAGAAACAAGCGGTGACCCGAAAACGAGTAGAAAAACTAATCAAAATCAATAAGAAATCGATGACTCACATTGGGTTTCAATGGATTTACGGAATAAGGCTCATAATAAATCATCTTCTTCGCCTTTTGGAAGGCGAACTCCATGCCCAACCGATGGCGTCCCCTACCCTGGGCGTCCAAACATCCCAACGTAGATCCCATCGACGGAATCGGAGGGGTTCGCATCCACCCGCTGCTGATGTTCACGGAATTCAATCCGGAGCTAAAAAAGAAAGTGCTCCGAGCGCTGGCACCTAAAAACAGGCAGATGAACAGAAGGACGCCTTTCATAATCGTTTTCATTTCATGTTCTTTCAAATCATGCTTTGTTAGAGCCCACATCCTTAATGCAAATAACTTGCATCAACGAGCTTCTTCATTAAATAACATTTTCTCTTAGAAGCCTCAATAAGGGGATTTGTTAACGCAGAGCCCTTAAAGCAACAACCTATCACCCTAGTTAAATAGCTTTGAATACTCAAATCAGCAATTCATTAGATCGCATCGCCATTTCAATGGCTGTCATCTGTGGCATTCACTGTCTTGTGACGCCGGTTTTGCTTGTGGCATTACCTATCCTTGCCACGACCTTCTGGGTCAATGAGAACTTCCATCTCTGGATGATCTTGCTAGTTATCCCGACGACGAGCTTGGCACTCTGGAGCGGCTGTCGGAGGCACAAAGACAAATGGGTCTTGGCCGCAGGCGCGATGGGTCTTGGCATTCTAGTGATGGCCATCTTCTCTGAACGTGTTGCCAAAGCGAATGCTCAGTATCAAGGTATTGAAGCTACTTTGCATGCTGAGACACAGAAAGAAAACCCTGGTTCAGCAGCCCATGCGGCGGGAGGTGGATGCTGCCCCTTGCATCCAGTCGAAGGGGCATCCACGGAGGACAGTGATGCAGTAAAAACAAAATCCGCCTCTTTCCATGGGTATGTATTGCTGAATATGCTGGGCGGGTTCACTCTTGCCGTGGGGCATATACGAAATTTCTTACTCTGTCGAAAAAGCAAGTGCTCTCACGAAGATGCTTGTTCTTGAGACGTAAATTGACCCGGCGAGCTAAGTAATCTCACAAGCTCATCTTAGACAATACAGAGGGACCTTCAGCACGGATCTACAGATCGACAAGGGCGTCCCGAGAAGATATTTGATTTAATCCAGCCATACGAGTCGACGATTTAAAGATGGATATTTGTTTAATTATCTAAGGATTTTAAGTAACAATTAAATTTTCGGGACATTACACACATAAAAATCTTCACTATGAAACGACACTTCCTGACTCTCTTTTTTGCCTTCTTAACCACCTGCATCGTCTCTGCCGACGATCGACCCAACGTTCTCTTCATTGCCGTTGACGACCTGAACCATTGGGTAGGTCACTTGGGTCGGAACCCACAGGCTAAAACCCCCAACATCGATCGTCTGGCTGCCATGGGCACCACCTTTACCAATGCGCACACGGTCGTCCCTGCCTGCGAACCCTCACGTTGCGCGCTGATGAGTGGCCGCCGCCCATGGGTAAGCGGGTGCTACAAGAACGGACACGCATGGCGGAAGTACCAAAAGCCCGGTGAAGGTTTGTCCGCTCAGTTTCTACAAGCCGGATACTATGTTTCCGGAGCCGGTAAGATTTACCACCAAATGGATGTTTTGGAAGAAGAGTGGAGTGATTACATGGACAAAGGCAAATTATCCGGTAACGGTCCGGGTGTCGACAAATACGACGGTTACCACGTCGAGAAAACTTTTCCGAATTTAAAGGATGAAGACATTGTTGATTGGCATTCGGTTGATTACTGCGTTGAACGACTTTCCAAGAATCGTAAAAAGCCCTACTTCATTGCCTGCGGGCTCTACAAACCACACTTGGCCTTCGTGGCTCCCCTCAAATATTACGAGGATTTCCCACTCGATGAAATCAAACTTCCGCCTCACATCGAAGGTGATCTCGATGACATTCCCCCTGCGGGAATTAAAATGGCAGGGCCCCAGGCGGATCATGCCAAGTTTTTGAAAAGCGGACGCTGGAAAGCAGCGATCCAATCTTACCTAGCCACCTGCGCATACACCGACATGAATGTGGGCCGCCTCCTCGATGCCTTTGAAAAAAGTCCCGATCGGAAAAATACGATTATTGTTTTCTGGAGCGATCATGGGTGGTCACTTGGCGAAAAACAGCATTGGAGGAAATTTGCCCTCTGGGAGGAAACGACCCGAATCCCGATGATATGGGTGGCTCCGGGGGTTACCAAGCCCGGCACGAGATGTAGCCAACCCGTCGACACCATGAGCATTTACCCCACTCTCTGCTCGCTGACAGGCGTTAAAAAACCTGGCCATGTCAGCGGTCACGACATTTCCTCTCTCTTACGAAACCCAAAAGCCGAATGGAAACACCCGGCCATCACCACCCACGGCAGAGGAAATCATTCAGTGCGGACGGCAAGTGAACGGTACATTCGATATGCCGATGGTTCCGAGGAATACTATGACCACTCCAAGGACCCCTATGAATGGAAGAACCTTGCAGCAGTTTCCGACCTTACCCGGTTTAAAAAATGGTTGCCCCAAAAAGAAGTGGCTAGCAAAGCTCTGAAGAAAAACTCCAAGAAGCCCAAGAAGTAAGACTAGTCGAAAAAGACTAGAACGGCTTCTTTTGTTTTGGAAAATCGGCCTTGTACTTCATTAATCGTTTCAGGCGTTCGACTTTTTTTGGAAACTGATTCGCAACATTCCTGGTCTCACCAATATCCTCTTTTAAATTGTAGAGTTCCCAGTCCCAGGATCCGGCATCTGCCAAGAACAACCCCACTTTCAAGGGCGAGATTAGTTTCCAGTCTCCTTCACGAATCGCATTTCCTTGAAGAATCCTGGTCTGCACGGATGCAGAACCCGGATTGTAAAGATATGAGGTACGGGCCGACTTGGAGTTACCCAAAATGAAATCCAGTTGATTGACCCCGTCGATGATCCGGTCATCGGGAACCTTTGCTCCGGTCAGGGCGGCAAAGGTCGGCAACAGATCGATGGTGGCCATGAGCCCGTCATTCGTTTTTCCCTTGGGGATTTTTCCTGGCCAACGCATGATGCAGGGGACACGGATTCCACCTTCGTAAATGGATGCTTTTCCATCGCGCAACGGTCCGGCATCTCCCCAAAAAATTGAATTCTTGGGATGCCCCTTTTTATTTTTATAATACTTCGGTTGATTCCAGGGGCCATTATCGGTGGTAAAGATAACCAAGGTGTTTTCTTTCAAACCAAGTTGATCAAGGGTATCGAGAAGGCGGCCGGTTTCATAATCAAATTCTTCAACCACCGCACGATAGAGGTTATCGCCCGTTTTCTCCTTAAACTTAGGGGAGGCATCGATAATGGTG
>Ga0315321_10002886_pt1 | contig 13371 bp, 7 predicted proteins | sample M180m21515metaG_FD_203464 | JGI IMG/M metagenome (GOLD analysis project Ga0315321, IMG submission 203464) | Ammonia-oxidizing marine archaeal communities from Monterey Bay, California, United States - M1 80m 21515 | ecosystem: Environmental > Aquatic > Marine > Intertidal zone | place: USA... | reverse complement strand
ACGCGTTTGATTCCGGATTCTACGAGGGCCTGGCTGCAGGGAGGAGTTTTGCCGTGGTGTGCACAAGGCTCAAGTGTAACGTAGAGAGTCGCCCCGGTTAAATCTTCTTTTTGACACGCGGCTAAGGCGTTCACCTCAGCATGCGGTCCCCCAAAGCGTTCGTGCCAGCCTTCGGCAATGAGTTCGTCATTGACAACAATGGCACACCCCACCATCGGGTTCGGTTCCACCGCTCCTTGCCCTCGACGTGCAAGATCCAATGCATACTGCATCCATCGTCGATCACTATCGCTGGTCATGAAATATCTGCCTTCGTCTGAGAACTAATCAGGAATCCATAAACCGGATCCTTCGGAGTCTCCGGCGTTGTTCGAGTCTGAACCTGGTGTCCAGATGCCGCCCTCGGATTGATCGCTAGCAGGCCCGGAAGGGGTGGCACGAGTGCCATCAGGGTTCATGACTCCCATTTGAACTAGTAGCCCATATAATTGTTCGGCGATGCCTGGTTCGTTAATATGGTCGGTTTCCAACTTGCGAATCAGGTCAGATGCAGCCTGAGCTTCCTGATTCATCAGTCGCAAGGGTATTTCACGCAGGAGCCAGGCGGCAGGAGATTCTTGCTCGCTGATTTCTGCTTTTGCCAGTTCAACGAGTTCGAGCCGGCCTTCGAGCGAATCACGACTTTCCAACAAAGCAGCATATACGTCAGACATATTTACGTGTGGAGGCTTTTCATCACGTTTGATGATTTCTTCCGCCGCATTGATAAACCCTCTCCGGAATCCAACAAAGTAACAGCGTTGGTAGACATCGCCGAGTTGTTGTGTATTAAGTTTTGAAACGTCGTACCGCGCCAGTCGGATATCAGGAACCTGATTGAGGTCAACGTCGGAGGGATCAACAGCTTCAAAACCATTCAGATTGAGAGATTCACGAACCTCATTGAGAGTGGCATTGTGATCACGACATTGAAGGTTAGATTCAATGATCAACAGGCAGGCCTCGAGCTTGATTCTGCCTTCAAAGTCAACCGAGGCCTCTTCGGGTGTCATGCCTTCTAATGCCGCGAGCTTGATCTTAGGAAATAGTTTGGTAAGACTGGTGTTTCGATGCTCCAGCGAAAGCTCCTGAATCTTTTCCTGAGGCGTGTCCTCAGGAAAAACAGGATTCCACGCCATACTGTCGGTGAGCACAGGCACTTGAGAGATCTCTTCTGACGAGTCTGGTTTTCCAAGCTTCCCGTCGGCAAGATCCGTCAGGGCATCACCGGCAGTTTGTTCGCCACCGATAGAGCTTGGGACAAGTTCAATTCGAGCTTCACGGTCGGTTTGCTTACCAAATAGATAGATCGAGGCAATCCCTATGGGGACCTGTTCGAGAGTCAGATCAGCACCACTTTGGGGTTGAGGTCGATCTGTAAGAACAAAGATCGCGCGGGGAGGAGGATTGTCCGGATCCTCATTAGAAAATCCAGGGGAAGGGACAAGGCGAGCCTGATCACTGGCAACAAGCAGTTCCTGTACTTCGTCTAAGTCTGCCACGTAGTAGAGGACTCGGTTGATTGGTTGTACGTCAGGATTAGACTGGTTTTCAAGCATTTGAGCATAAGCTTCCGCTTCAATAGCGTCATCCGAAGCGTTATCGATTGTGGCAAGGTAATCTCGCCAGGCATCGGCACCTTCATCCTGTCCAAGGTAAGTGTTTAGAACAGCAATGGCTTTCATTAGAACTTGATCGTCTTTGTTTTCCTCTAGGAGATCTTCCGTTTTATCCAGAGCTAAAAACCATGCGCCTCGGCGAGACAGTTCGCTAATTTCTTCATAGGCGTCGGCATAAGATGCGCCGTCAGTTAAGGCAGGTAACGGCAAACGTTGTTTAAGTAGTAGCGGGTAGTCAGGGTTTTGTACGAATTCAAACATTCGCATGACGGCCTGTTGATTGCCGCGAGAAATCGCCGATGCCAAGGTGAGGTGTGAAAATGCAGCGAATAGATTGCCTGAAGCGAACAGGGCATCAGTCACTCCCTGGATAGCCGGCAGGATCAACTGAGGGATCTGCTCGGTGGATGAGTGTTCAAGACATTTCTGAACATATTCCATGACTTTGTGAGGTTCATCGGCACTGGTGATGGCACGCTGAGCCCAGGCAGTGGAGTTTTCTGGTTCGACGTCGAGAAACTCGAGAGCATTTTCCTGAGCCGCATCTATCTGGCCAGTCGCCATCAAAGCGATTCCTTTTATGGCCAGCAGGCAAGCGAGGTTTCCTTTCTCTTCAATTAAACTATCGACTTGTTTGAGTGTGGCAATGTACTGCTCACCTTCAATCGCCGAGGAGAGTTTATCGAGTTCTTTGACGATATGTTTGCCACAGCAGAATCGTATTTTGTCACCACTGCCGCAGGGACAGAAATCATTAGATGAAAGTGCCATTGAGTGTATCCGGAGAGGTCTCGGGTATTAATGTTATTGATTGATATCTGGATTCGTGCACTTGCCTGTTCCATCTCTAGCGAGATCTAGAGCTAGAGATGTTTAGGCCGCTGCACGGTTTCAAACAGATGTGGGGCATTTGGTAGGACGTTTCCTACTTCAATCCTATGATGGTACCACGTTGAAGAAACACTGGGAATAAACCCCTAACAGGCTCAATTGATATATTCCGCGCAACTTTTTAACGAGTTTTTGGTGGTTTAGGTAAACAGGGGGGAGTGCTCCTTGGGATTCGAGGATATTTGCGAACGTCATAAACTACATTGACGTAGACGCGATGAGTACACAGCGGTACTCTTTTATACTTAAACACAGGCGAACTATGCGCGTAACCCTTTGATTATCGGGTGCGCAGGTCAGGATTTAGAGTTGTCCGACAAAGAACAATTACCATTGCTCAATCGTAAAGCTCCGTTTCTTGGAGTGACTAATGCCCTATTAGTTTTAATGGTGGTTTGCTTTCTCGTTCCCTTTGCTTTGCGGGGTTCCCGCACAGCCATGGAGAACATGCAGAATGATGTGAAGAACTGGTTGCCATCGGATTATCCTGAGACTCAGGAGCTCAACTGGTTCGGTAAACACTTTATGGGTGAACAGTTCATTGTTGTTACCTGGGAAGGATGTAACGAGAACGACGAAAGTTATCAGTTACTGATTGAAAAACTCAGAAATGAGATGTTGGTGCTCCCGGAAATTGACCCTAATCTCGAAGGCGAAGAGTTAGCTCGAATTCAATACGAACGTCGGTATGCAGAAGAGTTACTCCGAGCTCGCGAACGGGCAGATGAACTCGGGCTTTATGCTTTGGATGACTACAATTTTGATTTTGCCGGCCGCGGTGAAAAGTGGTTGAAGGGTAAGGACAATAAGTCTTACTTCATCACAGAAGATGGACAGCTCTGGGTTTCGAAAGAGACCGATGATGTGATTGCCAACCTGATGCGGGCATTTCGTCGAGGCGTTCTAAAAAATATTTCGGTTGAGGCTGAGTCGATTGATCAGTTTGGCGAAGCGTTCCGTGAAACAGGTGAATCGAACGACTTTTTCGATGATCCACGTAAACTAACGTCACGGTACTTTACCTCCGTTCGTTCGGGCCCTGATGCGATTGAAGAATTGTCCGGAGTGAATGGGGTCCTTCTCCCACGCGGTCAAAATATGTCAGATGAGAATCGCGAGCAATATGCTGAGCAATTGGCCTATAGTCGATTGACCGGCACTCTGTTCGCACCGGTGACTTTGCCGGGGTTCGTCTGGACACCTCCGGCATTTGTTGAGGTGTTAGGTGCAGAGAAAATCGCTGAATTTCCAGTTGGCTGGGAGGCGAAGCTCGACGCGTTTGTAACCCGAGTTGTTGAAGAGCAATTTGCCGGCGATCGGGAGGCCTTGAATCAAGTGACGGCATCTCAGCGGGCATCTCTGTGGTATGCATTTTTTGAAGAGCTGGAGGTTGAGGCTCCGCCTCGCCAAACTTGTATCGTTGTGACACTGAGTGATATCGGTGAAGCGAATCTAAAGAAAGTTGTTGGTCGCGGGATTGGTAAGGAACCCCGTGGGAAATTGGTCGTACTGGCAGAAGAATCCGGAGTGATTGCTCCGCCAAGACCATCGATGGCGCCTTGGGCCACCGAAGCAAAACTCGAAGGCAAAGTCATCCGCATGGGTGGGCCTCCCGTCGATAATGCATCGATCGATGAAGAAGGACAGATTACTCTGGGCCGTCTGGTCGGACTCTCCGTTATCCTTGGCGTGGCGTTATCTTATTTAAGCTTTCGCAGCTTCAGCGTGACGTTGATGGTTTTCTTTGTAGGTGGCGTTGGTGCCATCATGAGTATGGCGATTGTTGGATATGCCGGCGGTATTGTTGATTCAGTTCTGTTGTCGATGCCTTCTCTGGTCTACGTGCTTGGGATTTCCGGTGCCGTTCACATCGTGAACTACTATCGGGACGCCGTGTTTGAAGAGGGGGAGCTTCGCGCCAGTGAAAATGCGTTAGCTCACGGTGCCTGGCCCTGTGCAATTGCCTCGTTTACCACGGCGCTTGGATTGTTCTCACTGTATATCAGTAATCTCACGCCAATTAAGAACTTTGGCCTCTATTCAGGCTTAGGTGTACTGGCGACGTTAGTACTCTTATTTACATACTTACCGGCTGCTTTGAAGTTGTGGGTGCCCAAATTTAGTAAGCCGAAATCAAAGAAAAAGAAAATCAATGAAGAGTCTTTGCTGACTCGGTTTTGGATGGCTGTTGGTGGTAAAGTGATGGATAACTACAAGTTAGTTATCTGTCTCGGATTCTGTGTTCTAGGTCTTTCCGTCTGGGGCCTGACCAAAGTGAATATGTCGGTGCAGTTATTAAAGCTGTTCGACGGTCAGGCTAAGATTATCCGCGATTATGAATGGATGGAACAAAACTTTGGCAAACTGACTCCGATGGAGATGGTTGTCAAAATAGGCCCGGAAACCGCTTTGCCTGCCCGGCAGGAGCGAATTGATAATCCGCCAATCACCGTGGCAGAACAAAATCATCAAAAGTATCAACTGACGATGCTTGAACGAGTGGAGTTGGTTGAGAGTATTCAGTTGGCCGTGGAAGAAGTCTTTGGCGATCAAGGCCAGGACGTTATCGGTCAGGGTATGTCGGCTGTAACCTTTGCTCCTGAATTACCACCGGCCTCTTCGAGAACCACACGTTCCACGACAAACTCAGTCTTAGAACAGAGTGCTCAGCAACTCATGGATGAGGATTATCTTGCTTATGAGATGCTTAGCGGAGAAGTGGAGAATGAGCTTTGGCGAATTAGTCTCCGTTTAGGAGCGTTGAACGATGTTGATTACGGTGAATTTGTTACGAATTTGAAAACCGTCGTTGAGCCAATTCAGATGGCTTACCAATTTCGTAACTATCTGTTACATCGATTTGAAGCTGACCGAGGTCAGGGAGCAGATGTTTACAACGCTGAAAACGTATTTTTTGATAAGAACAGGGTTTTAGTTATTGGCGCGGATCCAACTCGTCCCATTCTGCGAACGGGAGGCGATTCGGAAGGAAATGCTGCTTCTTCCGGCAATGTATCAACAAGTGCATCGGTGGACACAGTCGGTTTGTTTTCGAAAACACTGAATTCGCTTTTGCTTGTAAAAGGTTTTTATAATCAACCGCGACATCCCAATCAGCTATGGTGGCTGGATCCAGAGAAGGATCAGGTTGCTGAGATGTTAGAGGGACTTAGTGAAGAGCAATGGAAGTCTCGTCTGGCAGCTTATGATTATGTGATTGCTGTCGGGGACGATCCTGTTTTTGATAAGAAACTAATCGCAGAGAATTCTACGAACTTTATTGATCTGACCGGGTTTGACAAGGCCGGTCTGGATGGTGTTGAGAACGTTTTGGGTTCTTCCGAGAATACCGAAGCAGGGTTTGAGATTGTTTACACCGGCGTTGTACCGATCGTTTATAAAGCTCAGAACGAATTGCTAAACAGTTTGATTCAAAGTATTGGTTTAGCCTTTGTAATGATTGCGGTTGTGATGATGGTCATGATGCGAAACGGTAGTCTTAGCCCAAGCAATTTCGCCAATATCCGTGGTGGAATGGTATCGATGATTCCGAACGTCTTTCCGGTTATTCTCGTGTTCGGCTTGATGGGGCACATTGGTGCTGCTCTTGATATCGGTTCGATGATGACAGCGAGTGTTGCCATGGGGGTGGCGGTTGATGATACCATCCACTTCCTGACGTGGTTCCGTAAAGGTCTCAATAAAGGTCTCGCTCGTCGAGGAGCATTGATGTTGGCCTACCAACGTTGTGGTGCGGCGATGACGCAGACGACACTGATTGGCGGATTAGGATTGAGTGTATTTGCTTTAAGTTCCTTCACGCCAACTCAGCGATTCGGCGTCTTAATGCTAACCTTGCTAGCAGCCGCTTTACTTGGCGACTTATTGTTTCTGCCGGCTATTTTAAGTAGCCCGCTTGGGAAATACTTCTCTTCGAAAGAGACGAAGAGTAAGAATGAATTGGAGTTAACCGCGGCGGTTGAATTGGTGGGTGATGAACGCATTTCGATCGGACGCCCTCACGATCATCTCGCGGATGAGTCGAATCTGGAACGCATTATTCGCCATGATCAAGGCCATAAATACGAGGAGTAGGCGCCTCTGCGCGCTTTGGCTGTGTTGGGTTTCCGGTTGCTCTCATTGACTGGATCGTTGCGAAACCAATTGCATTTTGCTGGTTCTGACGATCATGCCGCTTACAAACGGCCATCCTTACCCCTCTAGTGAAAAAAATCTCGACCTGTCCAGTTGCGCGCTCCGACAATTAAAAAACCAAGCAACGATTACCTTGCGGTAGAGGGCCTTTTTATGTCGATCATTACTGTCAAACCAGTGGAAACACGGCGAGAGCAAAAACAGTTCATTCATCTGGCAAACGAGATTTATGCCGGCGATGATATGTGGTGCCCGCCACTGCTGATCGATTTAAAGGAACGTGCAGGTTTCTCTAAACATCCGTTCCATGAGATCAATGATACGCAGACCTTTATCGCATTACGGGACGGTAAAGTCGTCGGTCGCATTCAGGCTATCGTCAACCATGGCCATAACGAACGTTATGAAAAAGGGTTGGGATTCTTCGGCTTGTTTGAGTCGGTTAATGATCAGGATGTGGCAAACGCATTGTTGGAGAAAGCTCATGCATGGCTTGCTGAGCGTGGCATGACAGCGATGCGAGGTCCGGTAAACCCAGGACTCAACTATGAAGTGGGATTATTGATTGATGGTTGGCATAGCCCGCCTTGCTTCATGATGACATATAATCCTCCCTACTATGCCGAGTTGCTCGAGCATTACGGGTTACGCAAAGTTGAGGATATGGTGGCATTTTACGCTCCTACGGATATCGTTGAACGTCTGGACCCGAAGATGTTCCGAATTGTGGATATTGCCAAAGAGAAGTTCAATCTCAAGCTGCGAACGTTAGACAGAAAGCGTTTCAAAGAAGATGTACGAACATTTTTGGATATTTATAACAAGTCTCTTGTTGGGACTTGGGGATTTGTTCCGATGAGCGACGCGGAACTGGAACACATTGCCAAGGGTCTCAAGTTGCTGATCGTACCTGAGTTGACGACGTTTATAGAAGCAGACGGGAGAGTGATTGGCGCGAGTGTTGTGCTTCTCGATTACAACGAAGTTGTTAAGGAAATTGGTGGAAAGCTCTTTCCGTTTGGTTACAAATTATTTACCAAACGTAGGAAGATTACAAAGATGCGATTGATCAGTGCGAATGTATTGCCCGAGTATCAAAAGTGGGGATTAGGCGTTGTGCTTGTCTCGCGATTGAAGGACTTGTGGAAAAAATGGACCGTAGATCACCTCGAGATTTCCTGGGTGCTGGAAAGTAATCACTTGTCATATAAATCGCTGGCCCGCGCCGGCTGCACAGTTGATAAGACCTATCGAATCTATGACAAAACGTTTGAAGAGAGTTCGGAAACTCGATAGATGAGCCGTTATTTGATCACGGGAGCGACAGGATTCATTGGCGGTCATCTGGCGAAAAGGTTGGTTGATCGCGGTGCTGATGTGCGTTGCTTGATCAGAGCAACGTCAGATACGTCGTTGCTTGATCCGTTGGGAGTGGAAATTGCCAAAGCTAGTTTGTACGAGCGTGACTTGGTACAGCAGGCGATCAGAGATGTAGACGTGGTGATCCATTTGGCAGGTCGTACCACCGCTTTCGATTTAGAGGATTTATTGAGGGTGAATCGTGACGGCACCTATTATTTGGCGGAAGCCTGTGCCAATCAGGAAGCTCCTCCCGCAAATGTCGTCGTTTCATCCATTGCGGCTTCCGGTCCGGTTGCCAGAAATCAGGTGCGGATGGAGGATGATGCTCCGCGTCCTGTCTCTAATTATGGATTGAGTAAACGAGCTGGTGAATGCGCCGCCTTGTTGTTTGCGAATAGAGTCCCGACTTCGATCGTTCGGCCGGGGATGGTTTTCGGTGAACGTAATAAAGAGATGTTTCCTGTCTTTCAATCGATGGCACGAATGGGGTCACATGTGGTGTTGGGACCAGCATCACCGCGAGTGCCAGTAATCCATGTGGAAGACTTATGCGAGTTGTTAGTCCGTGTTGCTGAGCGAGGTCAGCGGATTACTGTCGATGATAAACTTCAGGCTGTTTCAGGGGATGGAGTTTATTTCGGAGTCTGCGATGAAATGCCGAGTTACGCGCGGTTAGGCTCGATGCTCAAGCAGGTGATTGGTAAGCGAGGGGCGAGGCAGGCAACCGTTCCAAGCCCATTGACTTGGTTGCTGGGAGTGACTGTGGAAGCATTCGCTCGACTGTTTGGCCGCCCAATGTCATTCAATCTCGACAAAATCCGTGAAGCTCAATCTGAGTCGTGGGAATGTTCCCTTGAAAATGTGATTAATGATCTCGACTATGAATTTCCGATCCGCCTCAAATCCCGACTCGAGCAGACTTATCGATGGTATCTGGCGAACGACTGGCTCCAATAGTTCATTCTTTTCCATTCGATAGATATTTGATGGAAGTCCAGACGGACTAAACATGGCTGGAATTGGTGGTGTCCGCCCTCGAACCGAGTGAATATCCCTTAAAAACAAGGTGAATCCACCATGTTGGGGGGATTCACTGAAAGAAACATTGATTGGGGCGTATGTCGATATGTGATAATATTAATAGGGAGAAAACAGATAAAGGAATACAGTGATGCTTACGATATTTGGACGCAATTCAAAAACTGAAAAGTTCTGTGATGGACACAGTCGACGTGACTTCTTAACCATCGGATCCGCGGCTGCCTTAGGTGGTATTACTTTACCTCAGTTACTGCGAGCTGAAGCTCAACAAAGCTTGGGGCGACAGCACAAGGCGGTGATTAACGTATTCCTTCCAGGTGGACCTCCTCATCAGGATATGTGGGATATTAAGCAGGATGCTCCTTCTGAAATCCGTGGTGAATTTCAGCCGATATCGACCAACGTCTCAGGGATTCAAATCGGTGAATTGTTTCCTAAGATGGCAAAGATGATGGATAAGTTCACCATCATCCGTTCGATTGTAGGAGCTGCTGGTGGGCACGCTTCGTTTCAGGCGATGACTGGCTTTGCCCCGGGCAGTGAGCCAACGGGCGGCTGGCCTTCGATTGGTGCTTGGGTATCCAAGGTGCAAGGTCAGGTCAATCCAAGTATTCCGGCCCACGTTAGCATGTTCTACAAGACAAGCCACAATCCTTGGGGAGATCCCGGAAACGGTGGCTTTCTAGGTATGGCTCATGGACCTTTTCGCTTGGTTGGTGGAAAAGGGGAAACAAGCAAAACAGACAATATGGTTCTCAAAGGTATTTCGTTGGATCGCCTGCAGGACCGTAACGCTCTACTCGCATCTGTTGATCGTATCAAACGAGAAGTCGATCTGACTGGTGCGATGGATGGGATGGATGCTTTTACTCAGCAAGCCGTGGGAATTCTGACTTCTTCGGAACTGGTAGATGCGATGGATATTTCTGATGAGTCTCCAGAGACTCTCGAACGATACGGCAAAGGGGATTCGGAATTTCGCGCAGACGGCGCTCCGAAGATGACAGAGAACTTCTTAATTGCTCGACGATTAGTGGAGGCTGGTGCTCGTGTTGTATCGCTGAACTTCAGTCGTTGGGACTGGCATAGCGGTAATTTTGATCGTGCTCGTCAGGACATGCCCATGCTTGACGGTGCGTTATCAGCACTTGTTCAGGACCTTCATGACCGAGGACTTAATCGAGACGTCTCAGTGGTGGTTTGGGGTGAGTTTGGCCGGACACCAAAGATTAATCCTAAGGCTGGCCGTGACCACTGGCCTCGTGTTAGTACAGCTGTTTTGGCTGGCGGTGGAATGAACCATGGTCAGGTTATTGGTGAAACTAACCGTCTTGGTGAATATGCCGTTGATCGTCCTGTAAACTTTCAGGAAGTTGCTGCCACGTTATATAACCAAATCGGAGTGAACCTTCGAGCTACTCGAGAATTCGATCTCCGGGGTCGTCCTTATTCCCCAGTGAACGCAGGTGTCGAGCCAATTCGCGAATTACTGTAAGGACAAAGTAAGCGTCACAGAATTCAATCAAATATGAATCATCTGACAGCCACTTTCGTTGTCAAAAGGAGTTTGACAGGTGCTAAAAATACTCGATCGTCCGGTAGCGGGAAGTAAGTTTTGTGATGGTCATGACCGTCGCACATTCCTTCAAATTGGTGCTTTGGGAAGCTTAACACTTCCTCAGTTATTGCAGGCAGAAGCTGCCAGCGGTGTCTCCAATTCGCACAAAGCGGTCATTATGGTGTATCTGTGCGGTGGACCTCCTCATCAGGATATGTATGATTTGAAGCCCGACGCTCCGTCTGAAGTGCGCGGTGAATTCTCACCGATCAAAACAAATGTACCGGGAATTGAAATCTGTGAGCATCTGCCAAAGATGGCAGCGATGATGGACAAGTTTGTCCCGATTAGAACGATGGCAAATTGTCAGGGAGGACACACAGGTTTCCAGTGTTTTACGGGCAATATTGCAAATAACGAACCGGCGGGCGGTTGGCCTCACATCGGTAGCGTGGTCTCTAAATTTCAGGGACCCGTACATGATGGAGTGCCTCCCTTTGTTAGCCTTTGCTATACCACCAAGCACAAACCCTACAACGAACCTAAGGCGGGATTCCTTGGCCTGGGACATAGTAGCTTCCGTCCAAGTGGACCAGGTAAAGATGATCTCGTTCTGAAAGATATCACGACTGATCGACTGGATGATCGCAAAACTTTGCTGGCATCGGTGGATGGATTTCGTCGTCACTGGGACAACTCAGGGAAGATGGAAGGTATGGATTCCTTTTCACAACGTGCCATGGGTATCCTGACATCATCAGACTTGTTCAAGGCTTTAGATGTCAGTGAAGAATCGGCGGAGACGCGTGAACGTTATGGCTATGCTAATCCAAATCAGCCGAAGGGTGATGGGGCTCCTCGTGTCCCGCAAAACCTCTTATTAGCTCGTCGCCTAGTGGAAGCGGGAGTACGAGTCGTAACGGTGAATTACAGCTTTTGGGATTGGCATGGCAGTAACTTCAAGATAGGTAAAGAAGAGCTTCCGATTTTCGACCAGGGTATAACCGCCTTGGTGGAAGACCTTCATCAAAGAGGTATGGCGGATGACGTTTCCGTGGTTGCCTGGGGTGAGTTTGGTCGCACACCAAAAATAAATAAGAATGCTGGACGTGATCACTGGCCCCGAGTCTCGAGTGCCTTACTTGCTTGTGGGGGTATGAAAACCGGACAGGTGATTGGGCAAACAGACCGTCAGGCTGGCGAAGCGATTGAACGCCCGGTTCTATTCGAAGAAGTCTATGCAACACTCTATCGAAATATGGGTATTAATCTGAATTCGGATCGTTTATTCGACTTTCGTGGGCGTCCTCAATATCTGATTCCATCCGGTACGAAGCCGCTTGATGAATTAGTATAGACCATAGTATGAATTCACCTCTTACGCCGAGTTGCTAAGGAATTTCAACGTGCATCGTTGCTCTCTAATGTATGACGTGTGTGCATGGAAACGGCATGCTGGACGGCTCTTGGTGGTAGTCCTGATCTGTCTTTGTGTGCTTCAGAGTGTGCAGGCTCAGCAATCGAAGAATCCCTTTCCCCAGGTGCGTTTTGATATCGAAGTGGAAGCGGTTTTGGCAAAGGCCGGTTGTAATATGGGAGCCTGTCATGGCAATCTAAACGGCAAGGGTGGCTTCAGATTGTCGCTGCGCGGTCAGAGTCCCAATGACGATTACCAGTGGTTAATGAAAGAGTATAGCCGGCGTCGGCTCAATTTATTGGAGCCTGCTCAGAGTTTGATTTTGCTGAAGCCTATAAGTGCTGTTTCTCATCAAGGCGGGACACGCTTTCGTACCGATTCTTTGGAGTATTCGATTCTTAGTCGTTGGCTGAAAGCCGGAGCACCGGGACCGGACGAGAACGAAGTCAAGGTAACGAATTTGGTTGTGTTGCCGGAAGACAGTGTTGTTCGAGCACCAAGAGATTCGGTCCAACTTCAGGTCATGGCTCAATTTTCTGATGGCTCAACGGCCGATGTAACCTCTCTGGCTGTTTATGAACCCTCTAATCTGGTTGCCGAAGTTTCAGCAGGAGGACTAGTCCATCGTCTGAAAGATGGTGAATCAACGATTGGAGTTCGTTTTTTAAATAATCAGCTGGCAATTCGCGTTGCGTTTATGCCGCGAACAAGTCGTAAGCGTATTCGTTTCCCGGAAACCGTTAATTATGTGGACGAGTTGGTATTTGAGAAACTCAGAAAGCTGGGAATTCAGCCAGCGGAATTAACGAATGCCTCAGAGTTTATTCGTCGAGCATTTCTGGATGCTCTGGGGATACTTCCCACCGGGGAAGAAGCGAAAGCATTTGTAGATGATAGTAATTTGAATAAGCGAGCAATATTAATCGATAGTTTGCTCGATCGACCGGAATTTAGTGATCGCTGGGCCCTGGTCTGGTCAGATTTGTTACGTAATGAAGAGAAAGTTTTAGACAGTCAGGGAGTTGAAGTATATCACCGCTGGATTCGTAATTCATTTGAGCAGAGAAAGCCACTGGATCAATTTGTTCGTGAGTTAATCGTTGCCACCGGCAGCACTTATGAAGTGCCCACCACGAATTACTGGCGAGCCAATAGAACTCCTGATGTTCGAGCCGAGACCACGGCACGAACGTTTTTGGGTATCCGGCTTCAATGCGCTAAGTGCCACAATCACCCTTTCGATCGCTGGACTCAAGATGATTATTATGATTGGGCAACACTCTTTAGCG
>Ga0315321_10002880_pt1 | contig 13381 bp, 12 predicted proteins | sample M180m21515metaG_FD_203464 | JGI IMG/M metagenome (GOLD analysis project Ga0315321, IMG submission 203464) | Ammonia-oxidizing marine archaeal communities from Monterey Bay, California, United States - M1 80m 21515 | ecosystem: Environmental > Aquatic > Marine > Intertidal zone | place: USA... | reverse complement strand
AGAAGAACTCAGTCTTGCCTTTCAATCCCCTCTGGCCCAAATCCAAAAAGTGAGCACCATTATCTGCCGTGCCATGAATTTCTAGGCCAGCAAGTCTTTCCATCAATTTGGACACAGTACCTTCGACAACGAATTTTGATTCTTTAGTGAATGTATCAAAATCAATCCCCAGTCGAGAAAGTGTATCCAGCATCCCGTTTAGCACTGGTTGGTAGGCATCTTCAAATTGTTTCAAAACCGAATCATCACCATGTTCAGAAGCATGTACCAATTTACCTATCGCTTCTTCGATGACAGGGTTGCCATCTGCACGCATTAGCTGGGCAGCTTGATACCAACGGACCATCTCATGATCCGGTTTACCATTCCAAATAGGATTAATTCCATCTTTATCATGTAGAAGTGAATCTACTTCGTCCTTTGAGAGATTAGCAATGGCCCAAGCCATAACTGCTACTTGTTTACCCATGTCATCGACGTAGTACTCTGCACGCACCTCGTTACCATACATACGGTTCAACCTGACCAAGGTATCACCCAGGATGGCATTTCTTGCACGACCTACGTGGAATGGACCGTTTGGATTAGCGCTAGTGTGCTCGATTAGTACATTCTTGTTGCCTGGCATTTCAGTATGTGTCATCACTTTGGAGCAAAGCCAATTTGATTTTGCGCTAAAATTCAGATAACCGCCAGCGGTTGAAACATCATATTCCCCGGAAAGTAACGATTCAAGTTCTGTTGCAATCTCGGCAGGATTACGCCCTAGTTGCTTTGCAAAGGGAAAGCATGGTAATGACAAGTCGCCTTGATTACGCTCCCTACTAGGACCCAGTGCCTTCTTCCAAAAGTCGCCTTTTACCCCAATGGTTTCAAGGGCAACTTCCAAAGATGGTTCAATGATTAATCGAAGAATATCCATTTTATCACCTACATCATAGGATAACGAAGTACAGCTGCTAAGCCGCCAAAACCAGAGTTTAGTTGTGCGCCCTCTTCGGTATCGGTTGAGATAAATTTGACTTCAGATCTTCCTTTGGCGGCTAGCAAAGAGAATTCATCAATCAAAGAAATAGAATTAACCTCAACTAAATCATCACCATCGGACTTACATTTGGGACAGGCAGGTAAAGCATCCATACGGCCTATTGTGACCGACCATTCGTGTGAACATGATTTACACTCTATCGTTACTGAATTCTTACGCATCCCTTCACTGATAAGTAACTTAGAAACTGCACCTTGCTCTAATGCTTGGCGAATCATCACCTCTCCATATGTTGCTTTAGGTTGTGATTTAACCAATTCTTCTAAGAATTCTGTTACGACCTTTCGTTCTGTGTCCAGTTGAATCTCACTCATTAGTCCGCCTGCGTTATCGACGAGTTCTCTAACTCCACTTTCATTGGAATAACCAACATCAAATGTTGTTTTAGCAATCTTCTTAGCGATTTCATGATGGAAATAATCATTCTTTACTACGAAATCTTTGGTCGCACCTGGTCCTCCAATGATTATCGCCTGTATATTTTCTAGTTCAGGTAGCCAGTATGAACAGGCATGCTCACTTGCACGTTTGAAGAAGTTGTGAGCCGCTTCTTCAATCAGTCTTTCGAATCTCTGAGCAGACTGACCTCCTTGTCTGTGTTTACCCATGATATTCGAGACTAGTGTTTCTTGCACATGTATTCTCTTACCACTAGCGATTCCGTATGCGGCTTCAGCACGATCTATTACGAACAGTCCATACGATTTTTTATCCACAAGCATATCTTCTAGTTGCGATAACTCAAATTTAGAGTCACAGCGATATCTGAATGAAATTAGTGGTTGTGGTGGGTCATCAATAATCACAGTCGTATGACGAGTCTTATTATTGCCCACAATGATTGCTCCAGTGAAGAGTGCAAGCCCTCTTTTACCTGCATCACGGTATTTAGAGAGCAGTGAAATTGCAGATTCAATCGCACCCTGTACGTTCTTTTTTGTGGATTTGGATTTGATATTAGCCGCTTGTCCATGCTCGTTTTGGAGCATCTGTCTTGCATCTGAAACCTGACGATCTGGTGGAATGATTACTGTAACTAACTCAGTTCCTGAACCCTTCATCTCTCGAAGGTCTTCAAGTGCTAGTTTCAATTTAAGACGGCGGGTCTCCTGCTCAGCGTCATCACCCATACAGCTCTCCCCCAGCCCTTAGGGCTGAGGCGGGGACTTTCAAGCCTTCTGAGAAGGAAGCATCATCAATGGTCGACATTTACGTAGTAATGATGACGACCCATATCATTGCTTTGGGAGGCTCGCTTCTACGCCCCGAGGAGGCTGAACAAAGGTCTCAGTGGTTCGGCCAGCTTCGACAACTAGCAGTGCACCTTGAGGGGAATGGTCGCCGATTGGGAATCGTCGTTGGTGGAGGCCTACCGGCCAGAGAAGCCATAACCTTAGCAAGACAATCATTCTCAGACCCCTATAGACTGGATACCGTCGGCATTGCAGCAACTAGAATTAATGCCGCAATTTTACAGCAATCCCTACTTGATACGGGATGTAATGTCTGCCCTATAATTCCAAATTCAACAGAAGAGGCTGCCGATTTACTGACTGAACATAATTTTGTGATCATGGGCGGAACTACTCCCGGCCACACCACTGATGCTGTTGCTGTTGCTTTGGCAAGAGATTGTGGGGCACCTCACTGTGTTATTGCAACAAATGTCACACATGTCCATGATAGTGACCCAAGACTCAATAGCAATGCAAAGCCGATTGAAGAGATGACTTTGGCAGAGTTGGCAAGAATAACTGGAACAGAGCCCCTTGGCCCTGGAGAATCAGCAGCAGTCGACCCTGTTGCAGTCAAATGGGCGATTGAAGCAAATGTTCGGTTAGCAGTCCTAGATGGGAGAGACCTATCTTTACTGGAAGACGCAATTGAAGGTCGACCATTCGTAGGTACATTAATTCGAACGGAGTGAGAAAAATGGTAGATGCAAAAGCGATTAAAGATAAGGTAAACAAAAAATCTAGTACACAGAGGTCTAAAGTTTCATCAAACCTACCTTCTCACAAGCATTGTAGGATGTGTGGCATTGAAATTGATGCGAAAAGAGACCCCCGCATATGTAAAAATGAGGACTGCGTCAACAAAATGGAAAAGCAAGGTAAAAACGACCGCATGATGCGGATTATGTTCTTCGTGTTCTTCATTGCAATCGTTGCGCCAGTGGCTTTGCAGTTGTTTGGTTTCGGACGTTAATCTTGCCTATACCAACCGTCAGGTAACGCCATTGGGTCACTTGCCATATTAGCCTTACAACGTCGAACCATTTCTAGCCTAAGTGCAATTACACCAACTTCTTCTTGCGCTGAAATTGTAACACATCCTTCCTCATCAATTAGCACTGGCAAATCGGGTTCACCCTCACCATCCCATTCGGATTCAAATTTCTTTACTTCATCCCAATTTACGGGTAGTGGATCCATCAAATCACCTTTTGAGACTACTACGATCATATCGATTTCAGGAAGAAGCTCCTTAACTTCGGCAAGAAGGTTGTTTTGGTCTTCAATACTAGTACCACACTTTTCCGAAATATCCATCAAGAAAATACAGAGGCTACCAACATGCTGAATTGCAGCGATTGCTTGTAATTCAATTGTATTACGGTCATACATTGGCCTATCAAGTAAACCCGGAGTATCAACCATTTGGTGAGGAACACGTCGGTGCTTGAAATGGCCTACGTGAAGTTGTTTAGTTGTAAATGGATAATGGTTTACTTCCATATTGCCACTTGAAAGTGAGGAGATGAAAGCACTCTTTCCAACGTTGGGTGCACCACAAACAACAATTGTGGGGCACAATTGATCGATAACTGGTAATTTACGTAATACTAGCCTGCTTTGATGAAGCCATTCAAGAGAGGGACTAATTCGGCGCATGATACTTGAAAGTCGACCATATGCCTCTTTCCTCGCATCATGCATTACTTCAAATCTAGCACTGCGAATAATTTTGATTGAGTTCTGCTTTGCGATTTTACGCATCTGCTTTGCACCCCAGCCAAGCATCGAAAGATGGTGACGATAATCATCACATCCAACACAGGCATCGACCATTGCTTTGTCAAACAACGGCATTCTGTCAAGGCTAGGCCAAGATTTTTCTGTATCTTCCAAATATTGCGACATTACATCCGCAGATGTTTGAACCATTCGAGTCAATTGCTTTCGTACACGAAAAACCTTGACTGGGTCGTCAACACGGTCGGCGGCTTTCTTACCACGGCTGAAACCTTTGTCGAGAACCTCCTCTTCTGTAAGGACGGTTGTCAGGTCGCGCCATACTACCTTCATCGGAATGCCTCTATTTCAATCGGGTCGACTCCTATTCTTCAATTCGTAGGTTCCTTTTGAGAGCGTCAGGGCTTAGAAGGAGGACCCCCGACAGCCAGATATGTCGGACCTACCAGATTGGGCACAAAGCATGTGGGAAGAACTAGGATCACCTTCACTTGAAGAAATTGATAGCGTCCACACTGGAGATTTAATGGAACGTCGCCATGGTCTGAGGAAGGATGACATTGTAAAAATTCAAATCGATGCGAGAGCACTTGCCGATGGCGATGACAATTGGGTCCGAGGGCGCTTGTTATCATCTGGTAAATCTTCAATCGAATTACTTACTACTGAAGGCGAGCATGTATACCTGGCAAGAGAAGTAGTGGTACGTGTGGTTCTGATTACTCATACCCGCCCCGCCTATATCGATGACAAGGAATTGCTAGAGTTTGAAAGAGCTGACCAAAAGAGACGTTCCAATCTTCATGAGAAGGTTGAAAAAGAAACAAAAGGCAGTGATGACTCACACATCTGGGGTTGAAAATGTGCCATGGAAGGTTGTTGACAACCACCACTTGGAAAAAACATTTACATTCTCTAATTTCATTTCGGCACTAGATTTTGTAAATTTAGCCGGCGGTATTTGTGAATCTCAAGACCATCATGCAGAATTTGTGTTATCATGGGGTTCCGTAGTCATCAAGACTTGGAGCCATGATGTAGATGCAATAACAGAGCGTGACCACAATCTCACCAAAGCAATAGATGAGGCGGTTTCAAATGGACCCTAAGGGAAGAGAGACGCCAGGGTATAGAATGCATGCATTCGTATGTGGCCATTCACGTCCAGAGGGATCTACGAGGGGATGTTGCAGTGACAAAGGATCACTTGAATTGATGAAACAATTCAAGCAAATGGCAAGAGATTCTGATATTAAGGATGTACGTGTTCAAAAATCAGGTTGCTTAGATTTTTGTGAAAGTGGCCCTACATGCGTAATTTATCCAAATGGAAACTGGTTTAGAATAACAAGTGAATCTATACCAAGTCTTGTCAAATTCCTAGATGGAGGAACTTTGCCAAGTGAGTTTCTGCTAGATATCAAAGCTTGACTGGGCGAGTAGCACCACAGGCTTGACACTTGAGCAAAGTAGTTCTTTCTTGCTTGATGAAGTTAGTATCGGGTGCACTGCATTGTCCACACTTGATGTATGCGTTAACATAGTTCACGATTGTCTTCTTGATACGCTTAGGAGGAATTCTTCCCTTGAATCTAATTCTGGGCCCATCTCTAGAACCGGCTGTTCCAAGTTCATTTAGCATAAATTGGTAAACATGATTTTCATCACGCTCCATGTGATTAACTACTTCCGCAAAATTACGGAAAATTGTATTTGAACCCTCAATCATAATCTGAGGATCAGGTAGTGTCCAACGGGCACGGTTAGAGATCTCTTCGGGAATATTTGACCTTGCGCGGTCTAACAAAGACTCGTATTCGAAGTCGGACATCAAACCTCTCGCCGAGTCCGCTCCATTTGAGGGTTTCCGCCTCTTTGCGTATTTTGTTAACGATGGTTTGATGTCTGAGACACTACTCGAAACTAACATGGAGACCGGAATGAGTATCGAGGAACTGCGTGGAATGGCAGCAAACCTTCGCAAAGAAGGGTTGAATTCTCAACAAATCGCTGATGAACTTTCATTGTCACAAGATACCATTTCTTGGCTACTGGCAGGAAGCACTGCCGAAGAAAAACCACGTGATGTACGAATTGGGTGGAGGACTATCGGAGTACGACCACAAAGAGTGTCCGCTATTGGAGCGATTATGGCAGATGTTGTTGCAGAAGAATGTGGCGATGGAATCGACACAATAGTCGGAATTTCAATCAATGGCGTTCTATTTGCTAATGAAGTTGCTAATCAATTAGATTGTGAAGTTGCAATTCATCGAAATGTAGACGGTGGCCCTGGCAAAGGATCTCTTTCGAATAAGTATGGGCAGGTTTCTGGTAAAAGAATCGTAATTGTCGATGATGTGATCTCAACTGGAGTAACTATGCGCCGTACAATTGATTCGATGCGAGAGGCTGGAGCAGAAGTTGCACTTTGCATGGTTTTAGTCAACAAAACTGTACGTAATGAAGTCGATGAAGTACCACTTCGTGGCATAATTCGTGCTGCAGTTGTTTGAGGTGAGCATTGATGCATTGGGCTGATTTTGCAGCACAAACCCTCTCACAGCGTGGTGGGAAACACATTATTGCATCAGGGATTACACCAAGTGGTGAATTTCATATCGGTCATCTCAGAGAAATTCTAACTGGTGATATGGTCACTAGAGCATGTCGTAATGCCGGAATCGATGCTGAATCTGTATTCATAGTCGACTCAGCCGATCCTTTACGCAAAGTGTATCCCTTCCTATCAGATGAATATGAGAAATATATTGGATGCCCACTTGCAACAATACCTGCGCCTGATGAAGATGGAAATCCAACAAATGATGGTAGGAATTATGCGCAACACTTCCTCGAACCATTTCTCGCTGCATTGGAACAAATCGATGTACGCCCTCGTATTATTGACAACTACACTTCTTATTCGAATGGAGAATTTGCAGATAGATCACGTATAGCTTGTGAAAAGGCAGATGAAATACGTGAAATCATCGAGCGAGTTAGTGGACGAGAACTTGCACCTGATTGGTTCCCATTCAATCCATATGGTCACAATGGTAGCCTCGATGGAGTTACCGTCACCGGATACGAATGGCCTTATGTTCATTGGGAACAGAATGGAATACCAGGTAAATCGGACTTGAATAAGGCAGAAGGGAAACTCCCGTGGAGAATCGATTGGCCCGCTCGGTGGGGATGGATTGGCATAACTTGTGAACCGTTTGGAAAAGATCATGGCGCCGCAGGTGGCTCATATTCTACCGGCAAAGAGATCTCTAAATTATTTGGAGATGTCCCTCCCCATCCACTGGTCTATGAATGGATTTCTTTGCGAGGCCAAGGAGCAATGTCTTCATCGACTGGAAACACAATTGGTCCGCTCGAAGCATTGGAACTGGTGCCGCCTGAAATTCTTAGATTCCTAATTGCATCAAACAAGCCAAAGAAAGCGATTACGTTTGATGCAGGCATGTCATTGGTCGAACTCGCTGATGAATATGAGAGATTGCTATCTAGGAATATTGTATCTGAACTTGCAGATGAAACCCTGTCAAGGCGACAAAAGGTTGCGGTTGAAGATGCAGAGGGTGCTCAGCGTATGAGTAAAATTAGAGATTCTCAACGAACAAGTGTTACGTTTAGACATCTCGCAATGTTATCTCAAGTAAAAAGTGATGACGAGATACTGGAATCTTTTGGCCAGGATTTAGCTGACCGATTAAATCGAATGCATAATTGGATTGCAGGACCTCATTTTCCTGAAGAATTACGAATTAGCGTAATCGAAGAACCCAAAGGTGGACTCGACCGAACAATAACTAATGCTCTTGCAAATTCTCTTACCAATTGCGAATGGAATAATGAGGCGATTGGTGAATGTATCTCAACTACCTTCAAATCTAGCGACATTAGCACAAAAGAAGGCTACAGAACTCTATATCTCGCAATATTAGGTGTAGAAAAGGGCCCACGATTATCGCCAATTTTAGCAGAATTAGATCGAGCACATGTTCTAAAATTACTCGGCTAGCGTCACAATTGCCTAAATTAACCAAATACCTGCTTTCCGCACCGTTCGATTGAAAGGGGCCAAGGGTTGTTGGGGTAACATGGGCGGCGTCTATTGTCCGGGATGTGAGGCTGGTGTCGAACCAGCATCAAAGTTCTGCCTTTCATGTGGTAATGACATGACTGTTCGTGGTCCAATCACGGCTACAGGTCATGATTTGAATCAACTAAAGGATGTCATTAGGACACGTGATGACCTCTCAATGGCTGAAAAGTTCGATATGATTGCCAAGGTCGAAGATGGTGCAAACCCGATTCTACTTGGAATCGCCGCACCTGCTGATGGTGATGAAGTAGATATCGCCGAAGCATTTGCTGCAGGAGAGGGAAGCGACGAAGAAACAAATGCTTTCAAGGACTATCAATTTGGTGAGTCTGCTGCTGCTGCTGCTGCTGTTCGTGCCACAGTACGTGGAACCGATGGATGGGTTTTGGTTCAGAAAGGAACACTAGACCTCTCAGAAGGGCTTTTCCGAGATGCTATGAATCTCGGTATGGACGCAAGTACTCACATTCATGATGTTTCTAGTGGTGAACACGAAGGGATTGACCCAGAGGCTATGCGATCTATTCCGGTTCTAAAGCCTCCAAAGAGATCATTCTGTCCGAAATGCGGTTCCGATATCCATGCCAACACAATGTTGCAATGGAGGAAATGGAGAGACTCATCTGGGGATGTGGTTTCAATGCAACTTGAAGCAAGTATGGAAACTGCACTCATTCAAGTCGCATCTCACTATCTAACTGTCATTGAAAAGATGAAAGGTGATGCATCATCTGTAGATGAAGCAGCCATCATTAAGAAACTCGAAAAAGAAGTTCGTAAGGAAATGGAAAGCGAAATGGAAGGCCGTAACGTTGCGTCCAAGGGTGAGGAAAAAGAAGATAAGAAAACCGCATCCAAATCTAGCAAAGCGAAAAGCACTCCTAAGAAATCCAACGCCACCTCTCCGAAGAAAAAATCTGGTGGCATGTTTGGAGCAAAGCGACCTAAGAAAACATTTGAAGGAAAGGCTGCTGACAAGCCAGATTGGTTCTTGGCTGAAGCTTTGGACACAATATTCGATCCTCACGGTACAGGGAAGGTCATGAAACCGAAAACCATTGTTGCAAGGTCTAGTGAAGGAAATGTACGAGTCCAAGATGTCGTGCGAGTTTATGCTGCAGAAGGTAAAGATGGCATAAGTGAGCTTGCTTGGACAAGCCCATTCACCGAATATATCATCGAAGCATACGATTCTTGTTGATCAATAGTTAACCTTGAGACGCATTGGCTGTAAGTCTACCTCTTTCATTGCGCGAATTGCAGAGACTTCCATTTTAGCACCCGACATAGTTGTCACCAATGGAATATTCATCTCAACTGCTAATCTCCGCATCATATTACCATCTCTAACTGCTCCTCCAGAGATAGTAGGGACATTTACAATAAATGATACCTCACCCTTACGCATTAAATCAAGTGCGTCAGGATGCTTTCTGTCGGCTATTCTATAGGCGGTTTGAACCTCTACCCCTTCTGATCTGATTACATCAGCAGTACCAGGTGTGGCATAAATTGTGAATCCCATTTCTACGAGGTCGTGAGCTACAGCGACTAGGCTATGTTTGTCCTCATCACGTACAGTCAGGTATACTCCACCAACCGATGCAACTGGTATTTCAGTTGCTAATCTAGCTTTGAGATATGCTACGTCAGCACGTAAATCAGAGCCATATACCTCTCCTGTGGATTTCATTTCGGGTCCAGGTGCAGGATCCAGTCCTTGTAATTTGATGAATGGGAATACCGGTGCCTTTACCGCCACGTGCCCCGATGTAGGAATTGGAATATCTTGGGATTCTAGTGGGATTCCAATTGTAACCCTTGCAGCGATTCTCGCCATTGGAACTCCTGTCGCTTTAGCAACAAAAGGAACAGTTCTACTACTGCGGGGATTTACTTCTAGACAATACAAATCATCGCCCTGTATTGCGAATTGGATATTAAAACAGCCATGGATGTTTAACCCTAAGCCGATTTTCTTGGTTTGCTCTCTCACTCTTGAAAGCATTTCTTCACTGATATTTTGAGTTGGAATAAAGCAGGTAGAATCGCCTGAATGAATACCTGCTTCTTCCAAGTGCTCCATAACTGCTCCAATCAATACCTCTTTCCCATCTGCTGCTGCATCGACATCCAACTCAATCGCATGCCCAAGGTATTCGTCAACTAGAAGTGGTTTATCTGGAGCGAGATATGCTTCTGTAAGATAAGCGTCTAACTGTTTCTGATTGGATAGTATCTCCATTCCTCTCCCACCTAAGACATATGATGGCCTAATCAATACAGGGAAACCGATTACTTCAACCGCATTTCTTACATCATTTGCGCTAGTTCCCGTTGCACCTCTCGGCATTTTAAGACCAATTCTTTCTGCAAAGGCTTCGAACCGTTCTCTGTCACTGGCTTCATCAATAGCGTCACAAGAAGTTCCTAGAATCTCCAGACTAAGGTCTAAATCAGCAATCCTAGATTCAAGTGGTAATGCTAAATTAATCGCAGTCTGTCCACCAAATTGCAATAAAATCCCGTGAGCCTCTTCTCTGAGAAGTACCTCACTAACACATTCTAATGTAAGGGGCTCGAAATACAATCGATCAGAAGTATCAAAATCCGTGGAAACAGTTTCGGGATTGTTATTCATCAAGATTGCATCCATACCAGCTTCCCTGATTGCTTTGACTGCATGGACGCATCCATAATCAAATTCAATACCTTGTCCGATTCTAATTGGTCCGGAACCAATTACAACTTGTCTTTTCTTAGTACGGTTGGCAAGATTAGGTAGCAAATCTATTCCGAATTCGCCATTTGGTTCGTATGTTGAATAGTAGTACGGAGTTTTTGCAGCAAATTCTGCGGCACAAGAGTCAACCATGCGGAAAATTGGATGCACTGACAACGAATGACGTACATTCATTACAGCAGATTCACCTCGGTTTACAGCTATCTCTTTCAAGCCCAATGCAGGGAAACCAGAAAGAGCATCTGCAATATGTCCATCGCTAAAGCCCAAACTCTTCCAACGACGTAAATCATCTGCTGTGAGATCATTTGGGGAACAGGATTTGTTAACGATTTCGTTTTCAATTTCTGCTAAATTTTGGAATCCGTATAGGAACCATCGGGTGATCCGAGTTATTTCATGGACCCTTTCAATACTCCATCCGCGCCTAAATGCCTCAATTACCGCACCCATTCTACGATCTGTAGCAACCCGTAGCCATTCGACTAGTACGCTATCAGGCAACTCTTCGTTAGCCCTTTCAGCCATTCCCTCACCCTCTGACTCATCCGCTCTGGTCAAGGGCCGAGGATAGTGAGCACCTTGTTCTAAAGACGCCCAGGCTTTCAAGAAAGCCTCTTCGAAGCAGCGACCAATAGCCATAACTTCACCAGTCGATTTCATTGAGGTTCCAAGTGTTCGGTCTGCAGTACGGAATTTATCGAAAGGCCATCGTGGAATCTTGACCACACAATAATCCAGAGTCGGCTCGAAAGCAGCAGTCGTTCCTTCCCCGGTAATCGGGTTAGGTAATTCATCAAGCGTATATCCTACCGCTATTTTTGCAGCCATCCTTGCGATTGGATACCCTGTTGCTTTGGAAGCAAGTGCTGAGGAGCGAGAGACACGGGGATTCACTTCGATGACTCTGACTTCACCAGTCGATTGATTTACTGCAAATTGGACATTGCATCCACCCTTAATATTCAATTTTCGAATCAAAGATAGTGACATGTCCCGTAGTTGCATATGATCTCTATCCGAAAGAGATTGAACTGGGGCCACAACAGTGGACTCCCCGGTATGTACGCCCATGGGGTCGATATTCTCCATAGTACAAACGATGGTTGCATTATCTGAACCGTCTCGCATTACTTCGTATTCATATTCCTGCCATCCAAGAATACTTTCTTCGATCAGAACTTGGCCAATTCTACTGTTTCTTAGACCTAGCGTGGCGATTTCAACCAATTGACCAGTGTCCCATGCTGTTCCGCCACCTAGACCTCCAAGAGTGAATGCAGGGCGTATTAGAATTGGCCAACTGCCAATTTCTTCAGCAGCAGAGAGCACATCTGATATCGAATTACAAGCGATTGCATCAGAAATTGGTAAATCTATTTCCTGGCAAACTCGATTAAACAAATCTCTATCTTCTGCCTTATCGATTGCATCAAGATCAGAACCAATCAATTCTATACCGAGTTCATCCAATACGCCCGCATGTGCTAACTCACTGGCAATATTGAGTGCTGTCTGGCCACCCATACCCGCCAAAAGGGCATCTGGCCTCTCGATTTCCATAATTCGCTTTATGGTATCTGGAAGTAGGGGTTCGATGTAGACCTTGTCGGCCATTTCAGGGTCATTTTGAATCGTTGCTGGATTCGAATTTACAAGAATCACTTTGTAGCCGTCTTCCCGTAAAGCTTGGACTGCTTGTGAACCTGAAAAATCGAATTCTGCTGCTTGACCTATTTTTATGGGACCCGAACCAAGAACAAGAATCGTCTTCAAATCATCTCTTCGGGGCATTATTGCATCCCTCCGTAGTGGTTATCGACGATTTCTCTAAATCGAGCAAATAGGGGATAAGCGTCATGAGGACCAGGGGCCGCTTCAGGATGGAATTGGACAGTAAATACTGGGCGGTCAACAAGATCTAGCCCTTCGACCGTACGATCATTCGCATTGACAAAACGAACTTTTGCTTGAGCTCCATGTAAGTTATCGCCAGGTGGAGAACAAGCCCCTGAAGGATGGGCTGCAAGCATTCCTTCATCTGGATCTGCCACTGCAAAACCATGGTTTTGGCTAGTTATCCATACCCTCCCACTTTCCAAATCGATACACGGCTGGTTTGCACCACGATGCCCGTATCTCATCTTGTAAGTCTGGAGACCACTTGCCAGACCCAGTAACTGATGGCCCAAGCATATTCCCATTACTGGAATGTTGGCCCTAACAGCCTCTGCAAGAGTGTTTCGTGCCATTGTTGCTTTACCTGGGTGGGCAGGGTCTCCCGGGCCATTTGAGCAAAATAGTGCTTCAATTCCATAGGATTTTGCTTGTAAAAAGCTTGTACTGGGTGGGCACCAAACCACTTCAAAATGGCAACATAAACTACGAAGAATATTGTATTTGATACCACAGTCTATCGCTGCTATTCTCGGCAATGGATTGCCAAGTACATCTGTTGCACCCTCATTGATAATCACAGCCTCGTTAATTGATACTTG
>Ga0315321_10002876_pt1 | contig 13391 bp, 7 predicted proteins | sample M180m21515metaG_FD_203464 | JGI IMG/M metagenome (GOLD analysis project Ga0315321, IMG submission 203464) | Ammonia-oxidizing marine archaeal communities from Monterey Bay, California, United States - M1 80m 21515 | ecosystem: Environmental > Aquatic > Marine > Intertidal zone | place: USA... | reverse complement strand
GGACCCGACTCTCCCACCCGAGCGGCAGCGAAGGTACTGCTCGACGGACTTCACGCCTGGGATGGTGCGGCGCCTGGCCATCGTGTCGCGACCTACGACGACGAGACCCGACAGGCGCTCATCGACCTCGGCTACCTCGACCCCGACACGCCCGAGTAGGCCATCAGCAAGGGGCGCGCGGCGGTCCAGTCGTCGGCCAGCGCGCCCACCAAGCTGCCCTCCAGGGTGAGCAGCTCGTCGAGCACGTCGTCTTCGGGAACAATGCGATGGCCGAGCACCTGGGCGGCGAAGCGCACCACCAAGTTGTCCAGCATCAGGATGTGCCAGTCGCCGGTGAGCATGTGGTGGCCCTTGCTCGGTCCCATCTCCACGCCGATGCGGGTGCCCTTGCCATAGGGGCCTTCGGCGACACTGCGGAAGAAGCGGGTGGCATGCTGTTCGAGCCCCATCGCGTTGCCGGCGGCCGCCACCATGAAGCCACCTACACCGCCCTCGGAGCGGAAGTCCACCGCGGGCAGTGTGGAGAAGCGCGCTTCGAGACGAGCTTGCTGGTCGGTGACCCGGTAGCGCAGCGGTACGGTCCAGTGCTGCACGGATAGACGGGTGCTCTTGAGGCGCACGACCCCCTTCGGACGCAGGGCGAGATCGAGCGAGGTGGCGTGCTGGAGGTCGATCCCAGCGTCGAGTCGGGCGGTGTCCCCGCGCGTGGGGACCAGCTTGCCCTGGTGGATATGGAAGCGGAGCCCGTACTGCCCGGGACTCTCCACCCAGATGGTGCCGAGGTGGCCGTCCCGGCTGTCGACAGACACCGAGAAGTCCGCCACATCCGACATTCTGCGTACAAATCGGGCGAGGGCAGGGTAGCCGGCGGCGGTGAGACGCTGGGGGTCGATGCGCGCCTTGATGTCGACCTCGGTGGTGCCATCTAGACCGGGCCGCGCGAGGCTGTCGAAGGTGATCACCTTGTCGAGCAGCGCCATGGTGTGGGGCAGGTCGGTGCGGAGGCGGGCGTCGAGAGAGCCGTTGGAGTGGGCGTCTTCGATGACGAACAGGACTGCGGCTGCGACGGCTCGGGCGGTGGGATGGCCGATGTTGGCTGTGGACATCGCGACCTCGCCCTGCGCCACAAAGGCGGGGGCACCGTCCCAGCTGCGGGGGGTGAGGGCGGCCTGCCCTTCGAGGTCGCCAAACGTGTCGCGCGCGGCAGGCACATCGGCGCCGAGAATGATCTCGTAGCGTCCGCGTTCGTGGTTGTTGCGACCCGAGAGGTGGACGGCGCGACGGGTGCCCTGGATGTCGGGCAGGCGCTTCCAGGCTCGCTCCAGGTCGAGCTCCAAGAGGCAGTCGCGGAGGTCTTCAAGCCAGGCTTCGGTGGCGGTGTCGACTTTGATGCCGCCTTCGAGAGCCCGCAACAGCCCGGCCACCTGGTCGCCCTGGTCGGCTGCAGTCGCGGGGTCGCCATGGCCGAGAGGCAGGGCTGCACGCCACAGGCCCAGGTCGGTGCTCGCTCCCGTGAGAACGGTTGTGAACGTGGCCAGCAGGCCAAGGCGGAGGCGGTCGACAGCGGCTCCCGGGGCAGCGGCCCGCGGGGTCTATCACACGATGTCTGGCTGGTTACCGGCGAATTCGGCCGCATCTTGTGCAGCTGCGGCGACCGTCAGCCCACCTCGCGGGCCTCTTCGCCCATCGCATCGTCGGCGCGCTCGATGGCGCGGAGCACGGCTTCTGGGGTGGCGGGCAGGGTGAGACGGGCGGGTTGGTCGTCGTCGTGGAATGCCGAGATGGCCGCGCGCAGAGCGCTCACCACCGACAGTCCATGGACAAATGGGGGCTCTCCCACCGCCTTGCTGCCGCGCACCACCTTGGGGTTGGGGTTGTTGGGCAGCAGCGTGACGCGGAGGTCGAGGGGAACGTCGCCCGAGGTCGGAATCTTGTAGGTGCTGGGACCGTGGGTGAGCAGGCGCCCGGTGTCATCGACCCGCAGCTCCTCGCTGGTGAGCCATCCGGTGCCTTGCACGAAAGCGCCTTCAATCTGGCCAATGTCAATGGACGGCACCAACGAGTTGCCGACGTCGTGGAGGATGTCCACCCGTCGCAAGCGGTGCTGGCCGGTGAGGCCGCAGACCTCGACCTCCGACAGCGAAACCCCGAACGCAAAGTAGAAGAACGGCCGGCCGCGCCCGGTGGCGGGGTCGTAGGTGATGCCAGGAGTGGCGTAGTAGCCGGTGGAAGCGAGGCTCACCTGCTGTGCCCAACAGGCTCGGGCGAGCTGCGAAAAGCCCATCGAGCGACCTTCGGGACCGGTGACTAGGCCGTCCGCAAACGAGATCTGCAGCGGGTCACGGGCGCCGAGCTCGCGGCTGGCCACCTCGCACATGCGGGCGTGGATCTGGGCGCAGGCCCGGGCGACCGCAGCCCCGTTGAGGTCGCTGCCTGAAGATGCCGCCGTGGCCGAAGTGTTGGGAACCTTGTCGGTGGCGGTGGTCATCACGCGCACGTGGTCGGTGGAGATGCCAAATGCGTCGGCCGCGATGGCGCGCATCTTGGTGTGGAGGCCCTGGCCCATCTCGGTGCCGCCGTGGTTCACCTGCACGGTGCCGTCGGTGTACACGAGCACCAGCGCGCCGGCCTGGTTGAGCAAGCTCGCAGTGAATGAGATGCCGAACTTCACGGCTTGCAGGGCGAGCCCTCGCTTGCGCCAGGTGGACCGGACATTGAACGCGGCGATGGCGTCGCGACGGGATGTGTAGTCGGCGGTTCGCATCACCGTGTCGGTCATCTCGACGAGGCGGCAGTCCTCCACCTGCTGCCCGAAGGGCGTGTCGAGACCTGTGGATGACCCGTATAGATTGCGTCGGCGCACATGGGTGGGGTCGAGTCCGAGCCATGCCGCCGCTTCGTCGATGGCAGCCTCGACGGCGACCATGCCCTGCGGCCCACCAAAGCCTCGAAAGGCCGTGTTGGAGGGTAGGTTGGTGGCACAGACCCGGCCGGTCACTCGGAAGGCAGGGATGTGGTAGGCGCTGGCCGCATGAAAGAGCGCGCGGTCCATCACGGGCCCCGAGAGGTCCGCCGACCAGCCGCCGTTGCTGAATAGCTGGACGTCAAAGCCGAGCAGGCGGCCGTCTTGGGCAAATGCGGCCTTCCAGCGGGCGAAGAAGGGGTGGCGCTTGCCGGTCCAGGCCATGTCCTGTTCGCGGTGGAGCCAGCAACGGCAGGGGCGTCCCGTGGCCCAGGCACCCAGGGCCGCAAAAGCAGCGAAGGGGCTGGCCTGGCTCTCCTTCCCGCCGAAAGCACCGCCCATACGGGGCACCTCGCAGACCACCCGGTTCGATGGGAGTCCCAGCACCTCCGCGACGACGTGCTGCACTTCGGTGGGATGTTGGGTGCTCGACCGCACCCGCATGGTGCCGTCCTCTTCGGGAAAGGCGAGCGCGGCCTGGGTCTCAAGGTAGAAGTGGTCTTGGCCCGGAATGCGCTCCTCACCGGACAACACGAGGTCAGCCTTTTCGAAGGCTTGGGTCAGGTTTCCGCGCGCGATGGTGTGGGCGTCGGTGTGGAAGCGGTCGTGGGCCAGCGCCTCGTCGATGGTGAGAATCGGATGCTCGACCTGGATCTCGACTTCGACGGCTGCGGCGCCCAGCCGGGCGGCGGCTTCGGACTTCGCCACGATGAGCGCGATGGGCTGACCGATGCAATTCACCCGCCCTTTTGCCAGCAGAGGCTCGTCGGCCTGGATGGGACCCCAGCGAAGCTTGCCCGGGATGTCGTCGGCGGTAAGCACGGCGACCACGCCGGGGACCTCGCTGGCGTGGGTGGTGTCGAGGTGGCGCAGGCTCCCGTTGGCCACGGGAGAGGGCACGGGTAGGACCACGAGAGTGCCGGCTGGACCGGGCTGATCGGCGACGTAGGTCGCGGCACCGGTGACGTGGAGGTGGCCGCTGTCGTGGGGTGCGTTGGCTCCGACGGCGCTCATGGGGTGCCTCCGCCGGTGACGGTGCTCACGGGTCGGTCCGGCAGTCCTGGCTTCGGGTCGGCGCGGGTCTCGGTGAAAAAGGACCGCAGCAAGTTTGCGGCGACGGTGGACCGATACCAGGCTGAGCCACGGTGGTCGTCGATGGGAGTGAAGTCACGAGAAAGAGCGCGGCAAGCCTCTTCAAGGGTATGTTCGGACCAGCTGCGGTTGCGGAGGGCAGCCTCGGTGGCCAGTGCGCGGCGGGGGGTGGCGGCCATCCCTCCGTAGGCGATGCGGGCGTGGAGAACGAAGCCGCTGTCATCGGTGGCCACGACGAAAGCAGCCGCCACAGAGCTGATGTCGAGCTCTCGTCGCTTGCTGACCTTGTGAGCGGACTGCCGGGCACCCACGGGCGGGCGGGGCACGAAGACCGACAGCATGACCTCGTCGTCGAACAGCGCGGTCTTGCGGTAGTCGAGAAAGAAGTCGTCGAGGGGCAGTGTGCGGTCCCCTGACGGACGGCGCAAGGTAACGATTGCGTCGAGAGCGAGCAGTGCAGGGGCCAGGTCGCCAATCGGAGAGGCGTTGCAGAGGCTGCCGCCCATCGTGGCCCGGTTCTTGATCTGTCGGGAGCCGAAGTAGCGGAGCATCCGGGCCAACAAGGGCTGACGGTCGGCGGACCAGTTCTCCAGCTCGGAGAGCCTCACCCCCGCTCCGATGGTCCAGCCGTCTTCGTCCTCGTGGAGGATGTCGAGGCCAGGCAGGGCCGAGAGGTCCACCAGAAGAGGCCAGGTGGCGTTCTTTTTGGTGATGTCCAGACCCAGGTCGGTGGCGCCTTGGATGAAGCACGGGGCGTCATCGCTCTCTGCCAGCACTGCCCCGAAGGCCTCCCAGTTGGTAGGGCGCACGAAGCGGTTGCCCCCATGTGTGAGATCGACCGCTTTGAGGGGGGCTTGGGCCGTGGCCGTGGCCTCGGTGAAGGAGTCTTCGGGGCGCGTTCCGGCGACGCGCTCCAGTGCCTGGCGGATGGGGCGGTAGCCGGTGCAGCGACACAAGTTGCCGCTCAGCTGATCGTCCTGAGCGGGCTGTCCGCCGATGTCCTCGCGGTAAGTGGCCTCGAACAGACTCATCACCACGCCGGGCGTGCAGTACCCACACTGGCTGCCGAGGGTGTCGACGATCGCCTGCTGGGCGGGATGCAGCTCTGGCGCCAAGGTGTGACGCGCGGCCGGCTTGGCGAGGCCTTCGATGGTGACGATGTCTTGATCGGCAAGCTGGGCGATCGGCAGAATGCAGGCGCACATCGAGCGCCAGCTGCTCTCGGACGGTGTGGTGCGGTCGGAGGTGCGGACCGCGATGGTGCAGGCGCCGCAGTCACCTTCGGCGCAGCCTTCCTTGGTGCCGGTGAGGCCTTGAGCACGAAGCCAGTCGAGGGTGGTGGTGGTGGGGCTGACATCACTGGCAGTGACGGGCTTTCCGTTGAGACGGAACGTGACGGACATGGGGCTCCGGCGTGCGCGGGACATAGGCGCAGAAGACTGCAACCTACCAGATTGACGTGAGTCGGGCTGTCAGGGTGCCTCGATGATGGAGCAGGTGGCCGCGGATTCGCAGAAGTGGTCGTCGGGCAGGTTGTCTTCGAAGACGACCGCGGTTGCGCTCAGCGTGCCTCCTGCGGCGTACAGGGCGGCGCCGCTGGTGTCGGCGCGGTTGCTGCGGAAGACAGTGCCGTCGACTGTGGCGGAGCCGGTGTCGACAATGGCGATGCCGCCGCCCACTCCACCGAAGCCATCGGCCATCTCACCGCCGACCACATCCAGGGTGCTGTCTTCGCGAACCGCGACGGCCCCTCCTGCGATGCCCGCGGAGCAGGTGTCGAAGGTGGTGTCCGTGAGGTCGGCCGATGCTCCGGTGCGCAGGAGCAGGCAAGCGCCGTGGGTGTCCACGAGGTGCGGGGCGAAGGCGACCTGGGTGAAGGCCACGCGTGCATTGGCCCACGCCGCCACACCGGCACCGGTGCCCGCATCACTGCCACTGACCGTGACATTGCGGAGCAGGGCGCCATCTTCGCCATGGAACCACGCGCCTCCCCCGGAGTCGGTGGCAGTGTTGCCCGAAAGTGTGACCACGTCGACTGTGAGGCGCTGGCCGTCGCGCGCGGCAAGTCCGCCACCGTCGACCGCGCTGTTTCGATCGAGTGTGGAGCCGGTCACCACAGCGTCGGTGGTGCGCAGGAGCCAGATGGCGCCGCCTTCTGCCTCGGCGTCGTTGCGCGAAAAGGTGTTGCTGGCGACTTCGGTGGTTGCACTGTCGACCACGCTCAGGGCACCGCCGCTGCCGCCCGCCTCATTGCTGGAAAACTGGTTGGTGGTGAGCAGCACGCCGTCGGAGGACTCGATCGAGACCGCGCCTCCATCTGCGAGCGCCACATTGTCGTTGAACCGGTTGCCGATGATGACCACGCCATCGCTGTCGATGACCCGCAGCGCAGCGCCGAAGGTGCTGGAGCCCCCGGTGAAGGTGAGGCCCTGCACCCGAGTGCCCGGGGCATCTTCGATGGTGAGGATGGCGTTGCGGCCGGCGCCATCAAGGATGGTGGCATCGGGGTCGCCGGTGGCCTGGATCCACACTGGATGGCTCAAGCGCGCGCCTGACCAAGTGCCTGGAGCCACGCACACGTAGCCGCCGACATCGGCTGCATCGACGGCCAGCTGCAAGGTGGCGACTTCTTCGGGAAGACGCACTCCGCCGTCGCCATCGCATGACTCCGACACCCCGTTGCAGGGCAGCTCGTCAGCGCCGGGGTGGACTGTCGCGTCGTCGTCGTTGCAGTCGCTGCCGTCGGTCAGTGTGTTCTCCGGCTGCACACACGCGGTCTGTCCAGTGCGCTGACCGCCGTATCCATCGCCATCTAAGTCGATGTACCAGGTGAGCGCGTCCGCCGCGTCGTCCTCGTCGACCTCGCCGTCGCAGTCTTCGTCGCCACCACCGCACAGCTCGGGCGCGCCCGGGTAGACCTCCGGGTCGCTGTCGTCGCAGTCGTCCTCTTCGGAAACACCGTCGCCATCGGCATCTAAGGGGGCTTCGTCGTGGGGCTTGGTCGTCTCATCGGCGCGGCTGGAGCACCCCAGAGCGACGGCGAATACAACAGATACAGGTGACGGTCGCAGGGCCATGACGCCTCCGAGGCGCACTCTATCCACCGCGAGGAGGGTCCGGCGCGCGGGATGGGCCATGCCGATTCGGGCCTGGGCGGCTAGGGGTCCCGACCTCTCGGAGAGCACCGTGCCCGAAGCCGAGTCCTCCCCCAAGAGCCTGCATGGGCTCGCCCGTCCGCTGGCCATCGGCGGAATCATTGCGGTGGTCGCCTATGCGGCGCTTGCGATGGTGTCCGATGGGGGGGCGGTGCTGGAGGCGGCAACCGAGGTGCCAGCTGGTGTGGTGCTGCTCGCTCTGGCGGCGTCTACCGGCAACTTTGTGCTTCGGGGGCTTCGCTGGGACTTCTACCTGCGTCATCTAGATGTGAAGGTTCCCCTGATGGACCGCTGGCTGGTCTTTCTGGCAGGTTTTTCGATGTCGCTCACCCCCGGGAAGGTGGGCGAGCTGCTCAAGCCAGGCTTGCTTCACGACCGGCATGGCGCCGATGTCGCGGCGGTCAGCTCGGTCGTTGTGGCTGAGCGCATCACCGATCTGCTCGGTGTGGCCCTGTTGCTCGGACTGGGCGCACTTGCCGAGCCCAAGGTGGCGCTGGTGGCCGGGCTTGTGTGGGTGGGCGTTGCAGTCGCGCTCGCGGTGCTGTCGTCGGCGGCGCTGGGCCAGCTCGTTGTGTCGGTGGTCTCGCGCATTCCCCGCATCGGCCCATCGAAGCTGGTGCCGCTGGTGGGCGGTCTGCTCACGACGCTTCGCGTGCTGTCTCGTCCTGCGGTGATGGCGCCTGCACTCGGTCTTTCGGTGGCAGCGTGGGGACTGCAGTGCGTGAGCCTGTGGCTGGTGGCAGGTGGCGTGGCGGGCGTGGAGCTCAACCTACTGGAGAGCGTGCTCGCGTATGTGGCTCCGCTTCTGGCAGGCGCTGCGGCGCTGGTGCCGGGTGGGGTGGGGGTCGCCGAGGCCACCATGGCCGGTCTGGTCGCGCGGCTGGGCGATGCCACGGTCACGCAAGGCGGGGCCATCACGGCGATTGTACGTGGCCTGACCCTGTGGTGGGCGGTGGTCGTCGGAATGATGGCCCTCGCGGCATTCTGGCTGCGCAAGCCGCGCGGCTGACAGCCCGACTCGTCGTCGTCTTCGTCGAAGTCTGCGGGTCTGACGCTAGACCCCTGCCCCTGCCCCTCGCGCTTGGCGCGTCCCCAGCTGTCGCCACGAGATAGGGCCGGTCGCCCTTCAACAAGGTGTCGAACGATGTCAGAGAGTGTCCGTCCCTTCGTGGTGCTCAAGTTTGGAGGCACCTCGGTGGCCACCGCTGTTCGCTGGCGCACCATCCGCGACCTTGCGCGCCAACGCTGCGAAGAAGGGCTGCGACCCGTGCTGGTGTGCAGTGCGCTCGCAAAGGTATCTGACCTGCTGGTGCTGCTGCTGGATGCCGCCCTAAATGGCGGCCATAAAGCCATTGTCGCCAACATTGAGGGCCGCCATCACGCGCTTGCCGCCGACCTTGGCATCGCGGTCCCACCCGAGGTGAGTGACCGCCTCGGGTGGCTGAGTCGGGTGGCCGAGGGCGTCCACTTGCTTGGCGAAGTGCCGGTGCGCACTCGGGCGGAGGTGCTGGCGAGCGGCGAGCTGATGAGCACCTGGCTTGGCGTACATGCGCTGCGGCACTGGGGACTGGCAGCGGGTCGGGTCGACGCCCGTGACCTGCTCACCACCATCGATGATCCCTCGCTTCCGGAGGCCGTGCGCGTCTTGTCTGGCAGCTGCGCGGTGGGCGGCGGTGTGGCGCCTGCGGTGGTCGAGGCCTGTGCGCAGGCTGGCGATGTGGTGGTCACTCAGGGCTTTATCGCGCGCCTGAGCGGAGGGGAGGGAACCGCTCTGCTGGGACGCGGCGGCTCCGACACTTCGGCAGCTCTGCTCGCGGCCCGTCTTGGTGCGGTGCGATGCGAGATCTGGACCGATGTGCCGGGCATGTTCACCGCCAATCCACGGGTCTTCCCCAGCGCCCGTCTGCTGCGCACACTCGACTTCAATGAGGCCCAGGAGCTCGCCTCGATGGGCGCCAAGGTGCTTCATCCGCGATGCATCCCGCCCCTGCGCGCTGCTGGCATTGAGCTGTCGGTCCACTGCACCCCGCGTCCGGAGCTGGACGGCACCCGCATCCATACGCTGGTGGAGTCTGCGCCGGGCCTCAAGGCCGTGTCGTCTCGCAGCAAGGTCACCCTCATCACGATGGACACGCTGGGTATGTGGCAGCAGCCCGGCTTCCTCGCCCGTGCGTTTGGTGTCTTTGCGGATCTTGGTCTGTCCATCGACCTTGTGGCCACCTCCGAGACCAGTGTGACCGTCACCCTCGACCCGGGCGTAGCTGCCCTCGACCCGTCGGTTCTCGACCGCTTGCTCGTGCGCCTCAACACCTTCTGCAAGGCGACCCAGCTCGGTGGACTCGTGGCCGTCAGCCTGGTCGGCCGGGGCATCCGCGCCATCCTCCACAGGCTCGCGCCGGTGTTCGAGCTGTTCGAGGAGCAGAAGGTCCATCTCATGTCGCAGGCTGCCAACGACCTCAACCTCACCGTTGTGGTCGACGATGTGCATGCCGACCGACTGCTCGCGCAGGTCCATGGCGCGCTCCTCGCGGAAGTGGACGGGGCCGCATGGCTGGGAGGGTCCTGGGCGGCGGTGATGGGTGCCGAGGCCGCTGAGTCTGTGGCGCCGGTCGACACCCGGGTGCCTTGGTGGAAGGTGCGTCAGCAAGACCTCATCGAGGTCGCCCAGGCAGGGTCGCCGGCCTACGTCTACGATGGAGAGCAGGTCACTCTCGCTGCCCAGCGACTCAAGGGGCTGGCCACTCCCGGTGCCGTCCTCTACGCCATGAAGGCCAATCCCCATCCAGGCTTGTTGGCTCGAATCGTCGCCGAGGGCCTTGGGGTGGAGTGCGTGTCGCCCGCCGAGGTCGCTGCGGGCCGTGCCGCTCTCGATGCCGCCGGTTCCGATGCGCCTCTGTTGTTCACACCCAATTTCGCCGCGCGCGAGGAGTATGTCGCGGGCTTTGAGGCGGGTGCCTTCGTCACGCTCGACAACCTCCATCCGCTGGCGGAGTGGCCAGAGGTCTTTGCGGGCCGTGAGGTGCTGGTTCGCATCGACCCCGGCGGTGGGGCGGGTCACCACGCTCATGTGCGCACGGCTGGCGCACGGTCCAAGTTCGGCGTGTCGCAGGAACAGCTGCCGGAGCTGGCCCGTCTATGCGCGCTCCACAACGTCGAGGTAATCGGACTTCACGCCCATGTGGGAAGCGGCGTGCGCGACCCTCATGCCTGGGAGCGCACCGGCCATGTGCTCGCCTCGGTCATCTCCGAGTGGTTTGAAAGTGTGCGCATCGTCGACCTGGGTGGCGGCCTCGGAGTCGTCGAAAAGCCCGGTCAGGCACCGCTCGACCTCGATGCCTTCGACGCATCTCTGGCCGGTGTGCAGGCCCTGTTGCCGGAAGGCTGCGCACTGTGGCTGGAGCCGGGCCGATACTTGGTCGCGGAGGCCGGCGTGCTGCTGGCGCGGGTCACTCAGCTCAAGTCGAAGGGTCCGGTGCGCTACGTGGGCGTCGATGTCGGCATGAACAGCCTCATCCGACCTGCGCTCTACGGCGCCTGGCACCAGATCTACAGCTTGAGCGCATCGAGCGAGGAGCGCGAGCTGGTGGAGGTGGATGTCGTGGGCCCCATCTGTGAGACCGGCGACGTCATTGGACGCGCCCGCCGGCTGCCGTCTCCGCAAGAGGGCGACGTGCTCCTCATCGGCACTGCCGGAGCCTACGGCCGGGCCATGTCGTCGAGCTACAATCTCCGCAGCCCGGCGCGAGAGGTGGTGCTCGGATAGGCGGAAGCAAGGAGGTGCCGATGTCTTCACTGCGGTCGATGTTGGTCGGTGTTCTGATGTGGGCGGGGTGCTCCTCGGAGCCTCTCAAGGTGGCGGACGGGCGTGCGGAAGCCGAAGACTCGTCGGCCGTCCTCGACCAGGGCGAGACGGGTGAGCACACCGGCGAAGGCGACACCGCGCCCGCCCCCGACTCCGGCGATGGCGACAGCGGCACCCCTCTCGACCCATCTGCAGACGCCGATGGTGATGGCCTCACCAACGCCGAAGAAGGCGCTGAGGCGGGCATCGACACCGACAACGACGGCACTCCCGACTACCTCGACACCGACAGCGATGCCGACGGCATCGACGACAGTGTGGAGCAGGGCCCCCGCAACGACGACGGCACCCCCGCAGACACCGACGGCGACGGCACCCCCGACTTTCGTGATGGAGACAGCGACGGCGACACCATCCTCGACCGCGATGAGGCGGTGGCCCTCGATGGAAGCCTTGGTGCGGACACGGACGGTGACGGCATCCTCGACTACCGCGATCTCGACAGCGACAACGACGGCACCCTCGATGCCCACGAAGGCACCGCCGACTGGGATGGCGACGGGCTGCCCAACTGGCGCGACCCCGTCAACGACATCACTGGCCTGGAGGTGGAATTCGTCGCGATCTCCACTTCGTTCAACCAGCCCGTGGGCATCGACTTCCACCCGCCCACCAGCAGCGTGGCCTTGTCGGTCAACTACCCGAGCGGCTCGCCGTCGGTGCTTGAGCTGGTCGACGCCAACGGCGACCACGAGAGCTTCTCCACCATCACTGGCTTCACCAATGAGGTCAAGATTGCCACAGTGCGTCCCGGCAATCCCGCGGGCTTCGTGGCGGGAGAGCTATTCGTCGGAAATGGCATCGACGGGCAGATTGTGCGCGTGTCGGCGGACGGCACGAGCGTGCAGAATCCATGGGTTGACCTGCCAGGCTCCGGCAACGGCTTGATGCGGGGCTCGCTGTACGTGGACCGCACCGGCGTGTGGGGCGGAGAGCTCATTGTGGCCACCACCGTTGGCGAGATCTGGCGGATAGACAACGCCGGAAACGCATCCTTGGTGGCGGACCTCGGTGGCGTGCACCTCGAAGGACTCATCACGGTGCCCGATGCCCCTCTGCGCTTCGGCACGCTCGCCGGACGCGCCATTGCCGGCGCCGAGGGGGTGGGCCTCATGTATGCGGTGGCCACCGACGGCACCGTCGACATCTATGATGTGGGCGTAGCTGTCGAGGACATCGATATCATCGTGCCCGACGAGAATTTCTTCGGGGTCAACTTCGGCTCGTCGAGATTGCTCGGGGTGCAAGGCGATCAGATGAGACCTGCCGCTGGCGACATCCTGCTCACCCAGGAGATGGTGGGTGCAGTGGGTCTCTACCGGCTCTACTGGACGGGCACCTCCCACGCCGTGATGGAGCTGACCGCGGCCGCCGGCAGTGCCTCCATTGCGCAGTGGGAGCACGTCACCTTCGCCGACGCCAGCATCAAAGAGATCGAGTAGCTGCTCCTGTGGCAGTGCGACGATGTCGTGGTGGTCGGCGGTCGGGTGAACATGTGATGATGGCGCACAGGCGACTGCCGCCCCGTTTCAGACGTCACCTGGTGAGCCGGGTCTCCGCCGACCCATGACCGGTGCCCTCTCCTGGAGTCTCCATGTCTCGACTGCTTCCCCTCACTCTTCTCACGCTCCTGCTGCCCGCTTGCGCCAAGGACCCCGCGAAAGGCGCTCAGGGCGCCGCTGATCAGTCCGAGAAAGGCGACGACACCGTGGAGCCCCTTGAGTTCACCATGACTGCGCCGAGCTCGGGGGCCTTCGTCTCGTCGAGTAGCGTCACTGCGGAGGGCAGCTGGGCAGGTGGACGCGGTACCGTGGTCACTGTCAATGGCGTGGACATCGGCGCTTCGGAGCCCGGCAGCTGGTCGCTGTCCTCCAGTCACAGCGATGTCCGCTGGCCCGACTCACCGCTGTGGCCGGTCCTCGGCGATGCCCGCGACAGCGATGGGGCCTGGATGCGTGCGCGGGCCACTCTCATCCATGGCGACGCCACGGCCGGAGATGCGATCGCTCCCAGTGGTCTGATGTTCCGGCTCACCGACAACGTGCTGTCTCAGCTCGATGGCGCCCTCGACGCGATGGTGGCGGACCTCGATCTCGCCGAGCTGCTGGTCGGCTCCGATCCGGTCACGACGATTGCCGGCATCGACGTGTATGTCACGGGCGCTACCTTTGGCGAGCTGTCCCCCACGCTCGACTTCGCTTCGAGCGGGCTGGCCTACACTGTGCGCATCGAAGACGTCACCATCAACATGTTCGTCGATGCGGGCATCCTGGGCGACTACGACGTCGACCTACTGGCGGATGCCGTCATTCTGTCTGGG
>Ga0315321_10002874_pt1 | contig 13392 bp, 10 predicted proteins | sample M180m21515metaG_FD_203464 | JGI IMG/M metagenome (GOLD analysis project Ga0315321, IMG submission 203464) | Ammonia-oxidizing marine archaeal communities from Monterey Bay, California, United States - M1 80m 21515 | ecosystem: Environmental > Aquatic > Marine > Intertidal zone | place: USA... | reverse complement strand
AGGCGACCTCCACCCCGCCGAGCTGCTCGGAGTGGCGCCGTCTGAAGTAAGCGACCACCCTGGCTTGCCGGCACTCCGAGCTGCCCTGGAAAGCGAAGAGGAAGCGAGCCGCGACTGGACTCGACTTCGGACCCGGCTGCGGGCACGACTTCCGCCTTCGCCCGACGAGCTGAAGGAGCTGAAGGAGCGCTGGAAGCAACGCCGCCGCCAAGACGACCTCCATCGACTCGCTACCGCGCATGTGCGAGACGGTCAGCCCGAGACGGCTGCCCAGGTGCTCTTCGATGGCGCGCGCCGTCTCCGTCGAGCAGACCTGCGCATCGCCGCCTTGCAGCGGGCCTGGGCCTTGGCCTGCGATGTGTGCGCGGAGCTTGCGCTGTCAGCCGGGCGACAGGTGGCGGTGCTGGCACCCTCTTGTTGCGCACTCCTGCAGGTGGCCCGAGTGGGAGCGGGGGCCACCGAGACCCTCATGGTGTTGCTGGAGGGACTCTACGCCGACGAAGAGCAGGCGGAACTCCAAGCTCTGGCCGAGCTACTCAGCGGACTTGATGAAGTGGTGGCCGCTCGCCTTGAGATAGCAACGCCCGACTGGTCGGAGCCTGGCCACCCGGCTCCGCCCACCGTCGCGCTGCTGGTGGCACTCGGCTGTCCGCTGTCGGTCTCAGACAGCGGACCCGCGTGCGCCTGGCTGTCCACGCAGGGGCCACCCAGCTTCGCGCGGCTCCATCTTGAGGGCGCCCCCCCAGACCTCGACCCACTGACCCTCGCCGAAGTGCTTCGCTGTGACCAACCCTCCCGACGCACCGACACACCCTGGTATCGCGCCCTCGTGGGCCAGTTGCTCACCCGGCGATGCGCCCACGTGCGGGGCTCCCCTGCACTCCACGACGACTTCGTAGCCCTGGCCATCGCCTGGGCCGACACCGTCCGCCTCGCCGACGGTCTGGATGCAGCACTGGCCGCGCTGGAGCGGTTGGCCGCCCACGCTCCCCGTCACAGAGCACTTCGCCGGAGCTTGTCCACCGCCGCAGCTCGTGCGGGAATGGCCCCACAGTGGAGCTGAGATCAGCCGCCCACCACCCAGGCCCCAACTGCAGTGACGGAGTCCCCGAGCGACGTCAGGGCGATGATGCACGCGAGCGTGACCAAGCCTGCCACGAAGCCGTACTCGATGGCGGAGGTCGAGCCGGCGGTCGTTCGGGCGGGCAAGAAGCTCTGCATGGCGCCTCCAACGACAGCGGTCACCTTGGAGAGCGGATCCGACGCAGTCCGACATGAGGGGGGAGCTGAAAAAAATCTCGATGACGCGAACAAAGACCTGGGATCGCCCTAAGTCGGCGGGCCCCAAGGGCTCCCACAGTCCCGACACAGCGGGCGATCAGGACGCCCTCGCGCGGCGCAAGCCTGCACAGCCCCAGTCCGCTCCTGGCCCCGCCAGAGCTCGACAAAGCTGCCTGGCGTGACCTCACCCAGCGGCGCCACCAGCTGACGGTCCCGCGTGCACAACGACACCCGACCATCCCAAGAAACGACCGGTTCCGTCGCTGGAAGCGCGCAGGGGGTCGGGCCGCTCGGTCGCACCACCGGCGGCTTACCAAGAGACTCGCTCACCTGTGTCAGTGCAAGCCAAGTCTCGGCGTTGCGCTGGTAGTGGTCATGCACGGCGCCTCGGACCCACAGGGTGTTCCCGTGACCCGGTCGCTGGCCCACATGGACCTCGAGCTGCGGCCAGCGCAGCATCCAGACCCGAGGGTCGGCACCCGTTCCGGCGGTACACACAGCAGACACCGACACTCCGGGCCCTCTCGCTGCCAGCAGGACGTCCATCCCGACCCCATCGCCTCGGTCCAGGTCCACCACCCAGTGCTGAGGACCGCCTTGGGACACCGTGGCCAGCACCTCATCGGACAAGAAGCGACCGTCCGTCTCGACACAGATCGCGTCCGCCACCGAGCCCACTGCCTCGGACATCAAGAAGCGCAGGATGGGAGCGACTTCGGGGTGCAACAGCGGCTCGCCCCGCCAACGCAATGCAAGAGTGCCTACCCTCAGTCCACCGTCTCGCAGGTCGTTGACCACGTGGCGCACCACCTCGAAGCCCATGAAGCCGCGCCCGAAGTCGAGGTATCCTCGGTCGCGCAGATGGCACCACGTGGCCGCTGAGGGTGCGGGGTGGCGGGGAGCTTCCCGAGTGAGGGCCCGCCAGCGCTCGGGAGGCGTGGAGCAGCCCTCCCAGTCACATGGACAGACGTCACTAAGCTCCAGCCGCAGGGTCACCTCGGGAGCATGCTCGGCGCGGGGGACGAAGCGACGTGCCTGGCGAGCGAACCCGCGGGCCGCGAGCCGGGCACCGTCCACGAGAATATCTCGAGCACGGTCACTCTCGGGCCGCAGGTAGCACTTTTGAATACACGGAGTGGTGCAGGTCTTCACCACCTGTCTTCGCTGGCGAAGTGTGGGATCGGCCCAGAGCTCTCGCAGCGTCTGTTGCCGAACATCTCCAAACGCGCCGGCAATGAAGTCCAGCTTGCCGTCACACATCACCGCCTGGCCGTCGGCGTTGATGTAGAGCTCTTTCCAACCTGCCCAACACGGAGCTTCGAGCGGTTGCATGTCGCCGTCGTAGTAGCGGGGAACCCTCCGAAGCTCTTCGGGCCGATTCTGGATCTGGTAGCCCGAAGGAGGCTGCGCCTCTACACGCTTGGCCAGACGCTCAGAGAGCGCAGATAGCTGGGGGAAGCGCTCGGACCGGAACCAGAGGGCCTCCGACTCTGCGGGAGCCTCGACAGGGTCGGAGCGAAACAGCGTCAGTATCTGGACCCCATCGAAGCCAAGCTCGGCCTGTTCGTCGAGAATGGCCTCAAAGCGGTCTATATTGCGGGCATGGAGAATCGTGTTGGCGAGTATCTTGCGGCGGGCATTGCCCGCATCGGCGTCGGCGGCTCGGATGCGTTGGTAGCCCGCAATGGCCCGCGCCCACATTCCCTCGCCACGGATGAGGTCATTGGCTTGGGCATCCCCGTCGAGCGAGATGTTGAGGTGGAGACGGTCGGACGGAATTGCAGCGACCGCGCGAGCCCGGCGCTCCGTGATGAGGGTGCCGTTGGTGGTGACCGTGACGTAGAAGCCGCGACGCACGGCATAGGCGAGGATCTCCTCTATGTCGCCCCGCATGAAGGGCTCGCCGCCCAGCGGGTTGAAGACCTCGACGCCCCATGCTGCGGTCTGGTCGATGACCGACTTGATCTCGTCCGTCGAAAGCTCTGGGGCGTCGTAGCAGGTGGTGCACATGGTGCAGGTGAGATTGCAGCGCAGTGTGACGTTGAGGCTCACACGGTCGGGTGGCGCGAGGCTGCGGTTCAGCACCCGAGACAGGTACATGCGGGTGTCTCTGTGAAGCTGTGCACCGGTGCGCATGTCGACTCGCTAGCCCATCTGTCGGCCGCGGGCGATGCGGCGCCTGGGATAGCATACAATCCCGTCTTTCCTGGGAGCGCGAGATGCGCGTGCTGCTCGTCCACCATGGCCGTCGTCTTGGCCCCGGTCGGCCCGTCACTGGCGGTGCTCTCCGCGCGGAGCAGCATGCATCGGCACTCCAAGACGCGGGCTATGAGGTCATCTGCATCCACAGGGACCAGGACGGACCGGGCGGCTTTCGGTCGGCGGCAGATCTTCGGGACACCGCACAGGCGCTTCGGCCAGACCGCATCATCTGCGTTCAGGTGGAAGACGCCCCTGCTCTTGCGGGCCTCGGCGTGCCCCTCGCCGTGGACCTCTTCGCGCCCCGCGTGCTTGAGGCGGCCTTCGGCGACTCGCTGCCCGCCGCGGTAGCCCAGGTGATGGGTGCGCTCGACGCAGGCGATGTATTCTTCGTGTCCAACGCTCGGCAGAGGTGGAGCTGGACGTCGGTGCTCGCGCTCGCCGGCTTCGACCCCGCCGATGCTCCCACTCGGCTGGTGCCCATCGCGTCGCCCCAGGGCGTGGCTCCTCAGCCAGCCCCCGCAGAGCCGGTGTTCGTCGCCGGTGGAGCACGCTGGCCCTGGCAGTCCCCGGGGCCAGGACTGCGCCGAGTGTTGGCCCACCTCGATGCACGCGGTGAAGGCAGTGTGCGCTGGTACGGAGGTGCGCCGATGCTCGGCGAGGACTCTGGCGGCTGGACTCTCCCCGTCCATCCTCGCCTCCATACGCCCGGTTGGCTCGCCTACGATGCCCTGCTCGACAATTACGCAGGCTGCACGGCCGCGATAGATTGGATGGGTCACAACTTGGAGCGGAGCTTGGCGTTTTCGTTTCGGCATGCCGACCACTTCGGGGCCGGGCTGCCGGTGCTGTCTAGCAGCGACAGTGCGTTGGCCGATGTGTTGGGCAATGCGGGCGTGGCCTCCGATGACATCGAGTCCACCCTGGACCTTGTCCTGGACAACCCCGACAAGCTCATTGCGATGCGGGCTGCGGCTCGACACCTGGGCGCCAAACGCACTGCTGCAGCATGCTCCGCGGAAGTTGTGAAGTGGGTAGCCAGCGGACGAACACACAGCCAACACAAGGGGCCATTGTCAGACTCTGCATCACTGCTGCGCTCCGCACTTGAGGCCACTCAGGCCCGCAGCATGACCGAGGCTGCGCTGTCCCGTGCCGAGGCCGAGGTTGGGAACAAGCGCGAAGAGGTTGCCCGTCTGCACGGTCAGATCGCACTGCTCACCGACACCGTGGCGCGCCAGGCTCGCGCGCTCGACGAAGTGGCAGGCTTTAAGCGCGAGGCAGTGCAGCTCCTCGGCAACCAAGGCGATCGAGCCCGCCGTGAAGCCAGCGAGCTGTCCAACGAGAATGCCCTACTACGGGCCGACAACGAGAAAAAGAGTGCGGAACTTCGGGCGATGGATGACCTGCGGGCGCGGCTGGAAAACGACCTCGTCAACCTGCGCGACGAATTGGAGCGCACGCGGTCATCCAGAGGGATGTTCGGACGCCGGGGGTAGCGGTCCAGCAAGGGTGCATGGGGTTAGGTCGGTGCTCCCCCCAGATGGAGGTCCCATGCCCGCGTTCGAGTACCAGGAGATGTTCCCCAAGGCCCACCCCGTCGATACGCCCTGGCGCAAGCTCGAGGGCCTCGAAGGGGGCGTCACCACTGGTGAATACAAGGGCACGCGTGTGTTGGAGGTCGACGGCAAGGTGCTCACGGCACTCGCTGCCGAAGCCATGCGCGACGTGAGCCACTTGTACCGACCCGGTCACCTCCAGCAGCTCCGCGACATCCTCGACGACCCGGAGTCATCGGACAACGACCGCTTCGTGGCTCGGTCACTACTCCAAAATGCCGTCACCAGCGCCAGCTTCGTCCTCCCAAGCTGCCAGGACACCGGCACAGCCATCGTGATGGGCAAGAAGGGTCAGTGGGTGGTCACGAGCGGCAATGATGCCGAGGACCTGTCGCGCGGCATCCACAAGACCTATGCCGACGGCAACCTGCGGTACTCCCAGCTTGCTCCCATCAGCACCTTCGTAGAAAAGAACACAGGCACCAACCTGCCAGCGCAGATCGACTTGCTGCACACCCCTGGCGACCGCTACGAGTTCCTGTTTGTGGCGAAAGGCGGTGGCAGCGCCAACAAGACCTACCTGTTCCAGAAGACCAAAGCGCTGCTGAATCCGAAGAGTCTGCGGGAGTTCCTCATCAAAGAGATCCCCAAGCTTGGCACCGCGGCATGCCCGCCGTACCACCTGGCCGTGGTCATCGGCGGCACCAGCGCAGAGTCCAACCTAAAAACAGTGAAGCTGGCGAGCTGCCGCTACCTCGACCACCTGCCCACTGAAGGCAACACACTGGGACACGCGATTCGCGACCCGGAGCTCGAAGCCGAGATCCTTCAGATTACCCGTGAATTCGGCATTGGCGCGCAGTTCGGTGGAAAGCACTTCTGTCACGATGTGCGTGTGGTGCGACTCCCGCGTCACGGTGCAAGCTGTCCTGTGGGCATTGGCGTAAGCTGCTCGGCCGACCGCCAGATCAAGGCCAAGATCACCGCAGACGGAGTGTTTCTGGAGGCGCTTGAGCGGGACCCTGCCCGCTACGTGCCCGAGGTGGAGTCCGACGCGCTGTCGACGAAGGTGGTCCATATCGACCTCAACCGGCCGATGGCCGACATTCTCGCCGAGCTTACTAAGTACCCCATCAAGACGCGGGTGCTGCTGTCGGGGCCGATGATTGTGGCCCGCGACATTGCCCATGCCAAGCTCAAGGAGCGCATGGAGTCGGGTGCAGGCCTGCCGGACTACTTTGTGAAGTACCCGGTGTATTACGCCGGTCCCGCGAAGACGCCGGAAGGCATGCCATCAGGCTCGTTCGGACCAACCACCGCCTCACGGATGGACCCCTATGTGCCGGTCTTTCAGAAGGAAGGCGCGAGCATGGTGATGATTGCCAAGGGCAACCGAAGCAAGGTCGTGAGCGAAAGCTGCAAAGAGTACGGCGGTTTCTACCTGGGCAGCATCGGCGGCCAAGCAGCGGTGCTGGCGAAGGACAACATCAAGAAAGTGGAGTGCCTCGACTACCCGGAGCTCGGGATGGAGGCGGTGTGGAAGATTGAGGTGGAGAACTTCCCGGCGTTTGTGGTCGTGGATGACAAGGGCAACGACTTCTTCGCTTGAGGGCAGGGTCGGGCTTCGTCCGTCGGGGCGGGGCCCAGACCGGCGGGTGGCGATGGGGCGGCGAGTGGCGATGGGGCGGCGACGCGCGGCGATAGACAGGCCCCCCCCCCCTTGGTGGTTCACCGGAACTTGAGCAGGTGTGGCGCTTGCATAGGTGGTGGGGGTCCGACTGGATGGTGCGGACTACGCCAGGGTTGGCCCCTTTGGCGTGGTGTGCGCTGGAAGGAGATGGATGTTGCCGGCATCGGTGCGGGGGCGGAAGCCTCTGTGTTCGTCTGGACGTTGGGTCTGGGTGGATTGTGGTGGAGGCGGGGGAGGGAGGGCCCTCGGCCAGCCTCCTCACAAGCGCTCAACAGAGGGTGTCCCGTCTTGTGTGTCAGTGGCCTTCGCGGACGACCTCCGGTTTTTAGACGGCGACTCTACCGTCAGATCGAATTGCGGACTGCTGCAGTGCGAGGTCCCACTGACGGATTGGCATGCTCCACTTTGCGGAAGCGTGATTCTATGCCATCCTGATCAGCTTCATTGCCGCTTCTTCAGTGGGGATGGGGCCTTTCGTCTTGAGCACTTTCCGTAGTTGTCGGTTGAGGGCCATGGGCGCTCCTTGGGAGGAGGAGCTCACCCGCTCAGGCGTTCACCGGTACACAGAATTTGAGACACTCCCGCTCAACATGTTGCAGACACCACAATGCCCCCGGTTTGATCTGTTCAACCAACCCAAACGACGTCCCCATATGAGTCCATAAAAGCCATCCGCGATGTGTACCCCCAACCCTCGAAGATCGCCCTTCGCTTTCGTGGCCGAGCCACCACATGACCAAGGCGGTCCATCGCCAGGACCTGCTACCCAGCCCGCTGAGCCTGCCACGCTCGACCTCACCCAACTCAACCTTCCGACTCGACCTCCGCCACCAACACAGCATCCCCCTCCGCTGGCGCCTCCACAATCACCTCTCCCGAAGGCCCCAATATCGCCGACCGCCCGCAAAACGTGACGTCGCCATCCTCACCCCAAGAGTTGGCGGCCACCACATGACTCCGCACCCCACTCAGCCGCATTCGCCAGTACTCATGCACCGGCACCCCTTCCTCCAACCAATTCGTGCAAAATGCCACGAGCTCCGGCTTCATCTCGCGCAAGAACCCGATGAAGCCTTCGTCGTTGAGGTCCATGCAGACGCCGGGTACCAGCGCTCCATGCTCGGTGGGCACCACACTGCGCCGCCAGCCCGGGCTCGCCCACTTCTCATCGGCTTCGTACAGCAGCACCTTTCGATAGCAGGTGACCAGCTCCCCCAGCGGACTCACCACCAACGCGCTGTTGTGAAGCGTCGCCATCGACTTGCCGCTGCGTGACTTCTGCGCTGGCTGAACGAAGATCTCGGGAAAACCACACACGATCCAAGCCGCGTGTTTCCGCGCCGCCTCCGCGAGCATCCTGTAAGTCTCTCCCTTCGGACGCTCCGCGTGGGGACCCAGCTCCGACGGCGACTCCCAGATGTAGCCAGTGGTCGCCATCTCGGGACATACGATGACGTCGGCCCCCTGCTTCCCCGCATCATCGATGAGCACACGAAGCGCAAGTCGTGCGGCGTGGGGGCGCCCCTTCGGAGGTCTGAACTGAATCGCCGATAGAATCATGGTGCACCGCTAACCCGACCCACTCCCGAGCCGTGCCGGACTTGGGTGAGCGCAATACCAGACCCGGCCGAAGGAGAAGAGATGGCCAAGGCTGCGCGCAGAGGGCTGGTACGAATTGTTGTCAGTATGATGGCAGGCGTCCTGGTTCTTGGGAGCCTCGCCGCTGCAATACCGGCGCGCAAGGTCGTTGGCGATGCGATGCTGTGGACCGTCAAGGCCGGCGACATCGTGTGGATTGTGCCAGACCGTGTTCGCAAGGCCGACGTGGTGCTGGTGGACGACCCGCTCGACCCCGGCAAGCGGGTTCTCCGTCGTGTGGTGGCCATCGCCGGTGAAAAAGTGCGGGTCGACGACAGCGGCCTGCGCGTCAACGGCAAGCGCATCCGCCAGACTGAGATGGGCGACCGTCCGGGGCTGCGAATCCGCAAAGAGGTCATCTGGAGCAGGCCGCCCGCACGGGCCAACCCCTACTTTACGCAGCTCACGGTGCCCGAGGTGCCGTGGTCGTCGCAAGGGGTCGTCGAGGTGCCCGAGGGGCACTGGTATGTGCTCGCCGACAATCGCGACTCGGCCGTCGACAGCCGCTGGTGGGGACCGGTTCCTGACTCCGCCATCCATGGCGTGGTGCGCGCCCGCTACGGCGAGGTCGACACCTGGCGCGAGACCCCCTGGGCGATGGTGCTGCCCGAGGAATAGGTCACCGTGGGAGCAGGTCCTCTAGAGCCGGTCGAAGGTGGGGGTGCCGGAACGAGTAGCCCGACGCCAGCAGACGCTCTGGCATCGCCCTCTGAGACGCCAACAGCAGCTCGTCCGCCATGCCTCGACCGAACGCCGCTCGAAGTGCGAGAGCGGGCGCAGGCAGTACCGCCGGTCGCTTCAGCACCTCCCCCAAGGTGCGAGCGAAGTCCTTCTGCCGCACGGACTCCGGCGCCACGACGTTGACCGCCCCTGTAATGGAGGGGGTCCGAATCATGTGCAGGATGGCTTGTGCGACGTCGTCTTCGTGGATCCATGGGAACCACTGCTCCCCGCGTCCGAGCGGTCCGCCCGCCCCCAACCGAAAGGCCGGCAGCATCTGGCCCAGGCTGCCTCCTGAAGCCGAGAGCACGACTCCAAAGCGTGCATGCACCACCCGAACGCCGGCTTGCTCGGCCCGTCGAGCTTCGTCCTCCCAGGCGACGCACACATCGGACAGGAACCCTCGGCCTCGTCCGGCGGACTCTGCAAGTGGCTGGTCCCCACGGTCCCCGTAGAAGCCCACGGCGCTCGCACACACCAAGACCTCGGGCCGCCTGGCACGGGCGAGGAGCCAGTCCACCACCGTGCGGGTGCCATCCACCCGGCTGCCAAGAATGGCGTCCCGACGCGCTTGGGTCCAGCGTCCCCCGGCGACGGACTCACCCGCAAGGTGCACCACCGCTGCAAAGAGACGCCCATCGTCCTGAACCGACCCCTTCGCAGGGTCCCAGGACAGCGATCCACCGGAGCGAGGCAGGGGCACGATGGGGAAGGCACGGCTCAGTGCTCGACCCACCAGACCACTCGCGCCGGTGACGACCACAGCTGGACGGGACATGGGACTCCGAAGGCGACGGGCCACCCGACTCTATCTGTCTGAGCTGGACCCAACAGACGCAGTTGAAGCGGAAGCTGCTCCCCAGGACATCCGCCTGCGATCAGCCCTCGATCTGCTTGGTGGTGAAGCCGAACCGGACCTTGAGGGTGAGGTTGTCCTCTGTGACCTCCAGCGCGACATCCTCGACGCCCATCTTCAGCCGCAGCGGACCGCCCGCAGGGGAGACCATCTCCTCGACCTGGGCCTTCTTGAGGATGGGCACAGATGGAAAGCGAGCCTGGACCTGATTGGCGAGAACGTAGGCAGACAGCTCATTGAGAAGCCGGAAGGCGACATGCTCTCCAAAGTCGAGACTGGGGTCCTGGATGCGACCGGTGATGGCGTCTTCGTTCTGGTCGAAGCGGATGTCACCAAGCGAGCAACGGGCCCCCACCCGCTTTTCGAGCGTGAACGGAATCTCGATGTTTTTGCGAAGCAGGTGGATGCGGCCACTCGCGACAGCCTTGACGTGGGCATCCACACCAATTCGCTGCGGGGCGTACTCGAACTCGGTGCCTTGGTCGTCGAGGTCGAGGGACCAGTCCCCTTCGACGTGCATCACGTCGTCCACGGCCTTGAACAGCTGTCCACGACGGGAGCGCCAGAGATCTTTGGCGCGGTCCTTGACGACCACGAGCTGTTGGGGCGGCTGGCGGTCTTCGAGCAGCGCGGTGACCTGCGACTTCACCGTCTCTTTGAGCTGCAGCTGCTTGATGCCGGCGTAGACGGCGCGTCCGAGGTCGAAGGTGCCCTCTTGGATGCGAAAGGGCAGCGCGCTGCCCATGAGGTCGTCCCACAACGTCTTCCCGATGGACAGGGACAGGTGCCACTGATCGGGGATCTGGCGGACGGTCATTGCGGCTCCGGAGCAAGGGCGGACCCGCAGGCTACCTCAAACCTGCTACGGCGCGTCGGGACGCAGGCCACTCGCACAAAGACCAGACCCCAGTTGGAGTCCGGTCGCTGGAAGCCGGAGCTTGGGATCGGGCGACGGCCGTGCAGCGCCCCAGGCGGTGTGCCCGAAGAACCGCAGCGCAAAGTCGCAGCGACTCAGCTCAGTGGAGCTCGGTGCCCGCGAAGAAGTAGGCGATCTCGGCAGCTGCGGTCTCGGGGGCGTCGGAGCCGTGGACCGCGTTCTCGCCGATGCTGGAAGCGTAGAGCTTGCGGAGGGTGCCCTCTGCAGCGTCGGCCGGGTTGGTGGCGCCCATAATCTCGCGGTTGCGAAGGATGGCGTCTTCGCCCTCAAGAACCATCACCACACAGGGGCCGCTCGACATGAAGCTGGTCAGCTCGCCGAAGAAGGGACGGGCGCTGTGGACAGCGTAAAAGCCCTCCGCAACCTTCTGGCTCATGTGGATCTTCTTCATCGCACAGATACGGAGGCCCTCTTCCTCGAAGCGGGCGACGATCTTGCCCACGTAGTTGCGCGCGGTGGCGTCGGGCTTGATGATCGAGAAGGTGCGCTGGATGGCCATGGTCGACTCCTAGGTCGGAGCCCGGGCTGGGGGGCGTCCGGGACAATGAAAGGCGCGCGCGGGTAACGCAAGGCCCCAACACCAGCCACAGGAGTCACCTGTCTGCCGCATAGGCTGCCGCGCCCCACCCTCCAGTCCAGGTCTCGTCGACCAAAGCCGGCACCTCCGAAGCGACTCAGCTCAGCGAACCTTGCAGGCCATGAAGGTGGCATTGCAGACCACTACGGCTGTCTGGCCCACCTCGATGCGCACCGAGCCGTAGTCGACCGCAGGCATGCCCGGACCAAACGACGCCATGATGCGGTAGCTCCCCGCAGGGACATCACCCGCGCTGAACATCTGGCCGTCGGCCGCAATCCGCACACTGGACGCGTCGCCACGAACCGCAAGCTGACCCTGTTCCGGGACAGGAGCGGGAGCCGCTTCAGGGGCAGCAGCAGGAGGCTCCGGGGCCGGCTCAGGCGGCGGAGGGGCCTCGGGAGCAGGCGGAGGGGACCACGGCGACGAGCGGTCAGTGGGCACAGGAGCGGGAGCCGTTCTTGCTGCCGCAGGAGCCGCTGGCACAGGAGCGGGAGCCGGCGCAGGAGCGGGAGCCGTTCTTGCTGCCGCAGGAGCCGCTGGCACAGGAGCGGGAGCCGGCGCAGGAGCGGGAGCCGGCGCAGGAGCGGGAGCCGTTCTTGCTGCCGCCGGAGCCGGTGCAGGAGCCGCTGGCGCAGGAGCTGGCACTGCGGCAGCTTCCGGACTTGCTGCAGCCACTGGCACGGGCACGGGTTCTGGTGCAGGCTCTTGGAGCCCCTCTGTGGCGGTCACACGAGCGGGGGGCACCGCCCCTCTCTGGGCGGCATCGGAGGCCGGCTGGACCTCACCCACGCCGGGATTGCGCCAGCTCTGGATGAATGGGTTGGCGGCCATGATGGTGAGGATGAGCGCAGATGCGAGACCGACCGCCCACAAGAAGGCTCCCCCACGGGGCGCTTCCAGACGAGAAGGCGGGTCACCACCCACCGCTCGCGGACGGGGCACGACTGCTGGTGGCGCAACGACCCCCTGACGTCGCTTGCCAGCATCGGGCGCCAGACCTGCACCATCTGGAACCGGGCGCCCGGCTACCGGATGAGCAGCCTGAGTAGGGGCTTCTTCGATGACGGCTTCGTGCAAGTCGGCGCCGGCCTCACTGTCCGAATTTGCCTGGTCTAGCGGGCGAAGGTGGCTGCGTCCGCGGGCCTTGGTCGCCTCGATGGCATCGTGCACAGAACCTTCGAACACGAAGCCATCCATGGATGACTCGGGCGCGGCCATCGTGATTCGCACGCCGCGCAACGGAGCTTTGGGCAAGGGCACAGAAGCTGACTTGGGACGGGACTCCGGACGATCGGGGAAGAGATGGGACGGCAGCTGAACATCGGTGAGGTCGTCCCGATTCCAGGAGGAGCCCCCCTTGGCGCGTCCGAGCTTGACCCGCGCGGTACCGCCACTTGGTCGCACTGCCTGAGCATCGACGGAGCGGGGCGCGCCGAGCGAGAGGCGGATGGCCGAGCCATCTTCGGCCGCGAGCCGGTCGTCCTCTTCATCGCCCACTGCGATGAGCTCTTCATCGGCCTCGCCGCCAGCTGCAATGAGCTCTTCATCGGCCTCGTCGGCCATCCACAGCTCCTCGCCGCCAGCTGCAATGAGCTCTTCATCGGCCTCGCCGGCCATCCACAGCTCCTCGCCTGCCTCTCCGGCCATCAGCAGCTCCTCGTCCTCCTCTCCGGCCATCAGGAGCTCCTCGTCCTCCTCTCCGGCCATCAGCAGCTCCTCGTCTGCCTCCTCCGTGGCTATGATCTCGTCTTCGTCATCGGCGCCCGCCGTGATCAGCCCCTCGTCTTCGGCCTCGAGTCCACCGCCGGCAGCCCGCAGCGCGGGGAACGCGCGCGGGGGTGTTGGAAAGGCGGTGCCGAACGCGGTCTGCACGCCGCTCCCGGGCTCGACAGCCGCTCGCTGCAAGGCCACCTGCACGTTGCGGGCAGCCTT
>Ga0315321_10002872_pt1 | contig 13392 bp, 13 predicted proteins | sample M180m21515metaG_FD_203464 | JGI IMG/M metagenome (GOLD analysis project Ga0315321, IMG submission 203464) | Ammonia-oxidizing marine archaeal communities from Monterey Bay, California, United States - M1 80m 21515 | ecosystem: Environmental > Aquatic > Marine > Intertidal zone | place: USA... | reverse complement strand
AGGTCAACCCGCCCAAAGGGGCAAACATGCTGCTCTCTTCCACCAGACCAAACGACAATCAACTGACCGTTTGAACGACGGGTCAACGTTGGCCAACCGCAATAGTAGGCGTGATCGCGACTGATTACCTTCGTCGCATGCACACGAGCCTTGGGCTCTGGCATGGGTTCTGCACGGGCATCTTTTTCTTCGCCAAAAACAACTGGTTGCCGCCCCCCCAAATGTGCAGCAGAGGACACAAGAGCAGCAATCACTCCACGACCCATTACCCGCCTAGAAAACCCATTGAGATGCATCATGTCTTACAAACTGAGGAAAAACTACATTACACGTGAACGCACCAGCCAGAGTCACACCACAGACTGAATTCCCTGCAGCCCCAACTCATACACTGAATGTAACAGATTCATTCACACAGAATCCGCGCCTGACTCAACATCCCTCACCAAACTGCCACGACTGCTGACTGGATTAGCGTTCGCAGGGTGAATCGCACTCATCAAGTCATCCTCAACAGGCAACAAGCGTGAGGTGTAATCTATGAAAGACCAACGGTTTGCGTCATCACTGGACCCGAAACTTCCTTGCGTGGCATCTGGCAATGCGGCAGACGACGATGAACTCGAAGTTCAAAACTCAAGCTAAAAGCTGGCCTCCAAAATTGCACCGGAGAACCACGCGATGCGATAACGGAAAATAACATCGTCCACCAAGACCCTAAGCCTACATCACACTCACTCCCAACGGCACAAAATCCGGATGACTTCATGGACACAAATGCCCCACGTCCGCTCTCTGCTAAGCTGCACGGACAGCTAAATTCGCACGAAAGCAACGCAACGTCCAAAGGACACGTTGAGAGATAGTCGGAAACAACGTAATGTTCCCGCCGTGATGCGCAAGTTCGTCAGAAGGTTAAGGATTTCGATTCAGCGAGGGACCTGCTGTGCGAATCGCTTCGCTGGCACCAGCTTCAAACTTGAGAAAGTTCTGCTGAAACAAATCGGCAAGACGCAGCGCGCTGCTTTCGTACGCTTCGGAATCACCCCAGACATCACTAGGCCACAGAATTTCCGACGGGACTCCGTTGCACTCAACCGGTACATCAAACCCAAACAGCTGGTCAGTTCGGCCTTTGCGTGTTGCCAGCGACCCATCGTGAATTGCATCAATGATGGCACGGGTGTGCTTCAAACTCATCCGTGTTCCGGATCCATAACCTCCCCCTGTCCAACCAGTGTTGACTAGCCATACCTGACTTCCCTGTTTGCGGATTCTGTCTGCTAACAACTCGGCATACTTGGCTGGATGCCACACCAGGAATGCAGCACCAAAACAGGCACTGAATGTCGCCGTGGGTTCCGTCACATTCATTTCGGTCCCAGCAACTTTCGCGGTATATCCACTAATGAAGTGATACATCGCCTGTTCTGGAGTCAATTTGGAAACCGGTGGCAACACCCCAAATGCATCACACGTCAGAAAGATGATATTTTTTGGCTGTGGCCCGACACAGGGAATCTTTGCGTTGTCGATGAACTCAATCGGATAAGCCACGCGAGTATTCTCAGTGATTGATGCGTCGTCGTAATTGACTTCGTGCGTTGTTTCATCAAACACAACATTTTCCAGCACCGCGCCGTAACGAATGGCGTCAAAAATCTCGGGCTCACTTTCTTTGCTCAGGTTGATGACCTTGGCATAACAACCGCCTTCGATATTAAAGACGCCGCTATCTGTCCAGCAATGTTCATCATCCCCAATCAGTTGCCGTCGCGGGTCGGCTGACAGAGTTGTTTTCCCGGTTCCCGAAAGGCCAAAGAACAGGGACACGTCTCCCTCGGTGGATGTATTCGCACTGCAGTGCATGCTAAGCACATCCTGCTTGGGCATCAGATAATTCATAACGGTGAAGACACCCTTCTTCATTTCACCAGCGTACTGCGTTCCGAGAATGACCAACTCGCCATTCTCGATCGACAAGTCAATGCTTGTCTTGCTCGTCATCTGAGCGGTGTATGGGTTTGCGGGAAACGAACCAGCATTGAAGATCACCACATCGGGTTCACCAAATTCGTCTAATTGTTCTGCAGTTGGTCGAATCAGCATGTTGTGCATGAACAGCGCGTGATAGGCACTCTCAGCAATGACACGAACTTTGATTTGGTAATTCGGATCCCATCCTGCATAGCCATCAAAAACAAAGATGCGCGATCGCGTGTTTAGATAGTCCAAGGCCCGCTGTCGGTTGATCAGAAATGAGCGTTCTGTCATCCTCATGTTCACATCGCCCCACCAGATATCATCCGACGACGCAGGATCATCAACAATGCGTTTATCTTTGGGGCTGCGGCCGGTCTTGTCACCGCTTCTCGTTGCCAGCGCCCCTGAAGCAGAAATCACAGCGTGATGATCAACGATCGCAAACTCGTACAACCGCGCCGGTGTCGCATTATGAATGATGTCTTCAACGTCCAAACCATAACATGACAAATCAATTGGGTTGACACTCATTACGCAGACTCACGATGGGATTTTGACGCTTTAAAAGCAAGCACGACCTGGGCAAAGCAGGGGAATGCTCAGCACACCCTCCGGAGCAAGTGGAAGGGTTTTCAGAGTCTAGCGCATGAGCCAACTCATGACGACCCCAGTCAGGCTTTGCTCGTCAGCAGCTCCACATGCTGTCAGATCATCCTCCACCACACCGAGCGGCCGGTGACTCGCAAGACATGCCGCCGGGGCCAAAGGCCTGAATGAAGATACGCAGAGCGTGCCGCCAACCCGGTTCATGCGCACAAAGAATCTGCTTGACCGCTAGTTCGAACCTGCTGAAACGGTGCCGGTGACGATGCAGGAAGCTGACTTTTCACCAGGCAGACTGGTCACGATACGGATTTGCTGTGAGATGCGATCCCCACTACCGTCAGCCTTGTACTCAACGGTCATGAGGTGCACTTTTTTCCGTCCCGTAGGAACCTTGAACTGGAAACGCTGATCCGCACATTGCACATCCATGATTTCAAATGGCTCGTCACCTCGAATCACAAGCCTTCGCGAAATCACACTTGTGGGAGTCGTGGTCCCGAGGCTCACGGCTGCTGGGGACACAGACACTGATGGACGAACGCGACCGGCGATTGCCATTTCCGTGGTTGGAAACTGCGGGTCATTGCTGATCAAGGTCAAACGTTCCCGAATGTCTCCCTCTTCCATTGATCCATTTAGCTTGACCGACATACGGTAGCTAACCTGCCCCTGCGACCGTTGTGGTGGATCAAGCCGAACCTCAAGATTGCGACAATGACTTCGAACATCAGTGATTTCCCAATTGCTGCTGCCACGATGCGTGATCGTCACAGCCTGCTCACGACTGGTTCCGGCTGGAAGCTCTCCGTAATTGATCTCTGGGGGGTCAAAAGTGATGTCCGTGCGAATGTAGCCGCTTACCTTCAATTGCACTTCTGCGTATGCAGGGCGATCAAATACCACCGTGATCGTTGCCGACTTCTGACCTACAAAGCTACTCGTATTGAAAGTTGCTTTGACAGATGCAGATTCATGAGTCTTGAGCGTTTTCTGGCTGATCGTTGGCGTGGTACATCCACAACTGGTACGGACTGCGGCAACATGGACATCTTCTTCGTAAATATTGCTGAAGTCGAAGTGAAAGACACTCTTGGTTCCGCGTCCCACACTACGAAAATCGTGACTCTTCTCTTGGAACATCTTCTCAGCCCAATTTTGAGCCGAGAGGGTCTGCGAGAATGCTGGCAAAAAGATTCCGAATGCAAGCAAGATCAAAGAAAGACCTCGACGCTCGAAACTGACCATTGTGCTCCACCGGTGCTGAATAAGACAAACCCGCAAAAAACGTCGCATTAAGGCGATTATTTATCGGGTGAACTGACACTTCCTGTATTAACGGTTTCGGCTGTTGAGTTGAAATTTTCCAGTAATTCCGCCAATCGCTCCATCGGTAACCCAACAACATTGCTCTCACTTCCCGACCTGACCTGTAACCAATCATGACCATCTTGGTATCCGAACGCCCCAGCTTTTCCCTCCCACTTCATGGAATCGAGGTATTCCTCGAGCATATCTTCGGTCAGCGGCAACATTTCCAGTTCGGTCCGAACAACGTCAACCAAGCAACGATTTTGCTGTGCGGACCAGAGACATACCCCGGTATAGACATCATGCCGGCGGCCACTCAGCAGTCGTAATATTTCTTCGGCATGTTCTTGGTCGCGAGGTTTCCCCAGAATTTGGCCAACACAGGATGCCACCGTATCAGCCGCCAAGACGAACCCCGTATCAATCCGCGAAACAACATCTGCCGCTTTACGATACGCGTAGCGGGCCACCATTTCCGGGGCAGTCTCACGACTGCACATCCCACACTCCGCATCCTCACCTGCAACCATCACGGTAAAGTCATAGCCAGCCGCTGTAAGTAACTGGGCACGCCTTGGGGAACCGCTGGCGAGGATCAACGATTCATTGGTGGGCAGCGAGGCGGACGACAGTCCGTACATCAGCGGAATTTTAGTTGGTTCGCTCATCGGGAAACGACCACGCAGGAACTCAATGGAAGACAACGACATAGGGATTCGGGACAAATGAAGAACGTGCCTTACTGCGCTGGCCCCTCAGGCTCTCCCGGCTCATCTTCCTGATTCGCGGGAGGCTCCAAATCATCAGGCGGTAGCGCGGGGTCAGAAGCCGGTTCAATCTCAGCAGATTGATCGCCCACCGGCTCAACGCTCGCGGTTGCCGCAGACTGTTGCCGCTGCTCCAGCTGTCGCACCGCACTCTTGAGTGATTCCAACAAACGCGGAACTTGTCCAGCAGACACAAAAACTCGAGCACTGACAGCTGACTGCGGGAAAAAGCTTGTCAGGAAATCGAGCCCAAACTCACTGGCGCCATGACCAATCATCACCCCATTTGCATACACACCACTAAGAACCTCGTCGGGAAGCTTAAGATCATCATAAATTTCCTGAGGAGTTGGCCGTCGAGCCTGATTTTGATTTTGTGGAGGCGCGGGTGGATCTCCAAAGCGTGACTTGTACAGATCCAAGTTCGTATTGAGCGCGTCAATGAACTGCGGCATGACTGGATGGGGCACAATGACTCGGCGGGCAACACGGTGCGGTCGACCGATCGTCTGCAGAAAGTCGACGACATACTCGCTGGGACCGGTCATCACGATCGCCCCTGTGCTGAAGCAACCATCGGCAACATGATCTGGAACACGTGCTCTGAGTGCAGGGTTACCCTCATTGGGGTCAGGGCGGTCGGCCGGCGATGGAGAATCCGAGGACATGCGTTGCGCACCCAATGTTGCGTGAAATGATTCGTAAAACAGTTTTCAGAGACGCGCTTCTAGCTCAAAACACCTAGCTCAAACCACACGGCGGTTCTCAACCCATAATTCTAAGCATCTCAACCAAAACGCCCACCCCGGAGACTTAAATGCCCCAAGCGTCTTATCTTCCCACTCGACGAGCCATGCAACGCAAGAACACCGCTGACTCAGCGACACATCTTCGGAAAGCCAGTCGCTGACACCTGAACCGTTCCGCTGCCTGCCCATGTTTGGCTTGATCCAAACGAATTAATCGCACAATCGCCTGTAAATTAGGGTTTCGGGCTACTCGCCTGAGTCCTGCCCCAACTTGGCCTTTTCCAGCTCCTGTCTCACACGTTCAGGAGTCGCAGTACGCTGGGGCCGCACCACTGCCGGGTTCAGATACATCACCCCGAAAACTCCCAAAACACCAACGCTTCCCACCACCTGAATCAGTGCAGAGCAATCACCTCCGTCTGCAATGCTGTAGAGAGACCAAACCCAGTTGGTCGCCTGCCATAGAGAATGCGGAAAGTCCAAGAAATCGTTCATATAGAGTTCGATCCCGTACGGCCCGAGCGATGCGAAGACTGCCACGACCACCAAGGCAGCAAATCCAACCTCGACACGAGGATTATTCGATCGCCGCAGGGCTCGCATCAATCCGTACACGAGAACCAAAAAACACGTCAGGTAAGAAACGAACGCCAACACGAACTGAATGAACAATTTCTGCTCACGAGCTGACAAAGAGGCAGGACCCTGACTTTGAGAGACAGTCACAATGACCGCAAGTCCGGCCAGCAATGCCAGATTCAAAGTCGAAAAAACCAAGCCTGTTGCAGGACCGGGGGCCAGCCATGCGAATGTGGCTCGCGCCAAGAAACTTTGGGGCAGATCTCTCTGCACCCTCGGTGTCAAAACAGCTGATTCAGCAACCAACATGCTACTGGCCAAACCCCACAGTAACATCAAGCTGGTCCACCCAACCACTAGCATCTCCATACCCACGTAGGCACCGCCCCGCTCCATGCTTCCGAGGCTAACCCATGCTGCGACGGCCGCATTGAGGATAAGCAGGGCGATACGGATTTTCGTAGATCGATTCTCGATAGCCGGGGTCAATTGTGCTGCCGTTAATGTCAACAAAAGATAACCCACCGCCGGGGCAATCAATACTAGCCCCCCACCCCACAAAAGAACGAAGAAAAAATCTTCGTCCAACCCTAACCCGTAACTAATGATTTCAAACGCCGCCAATCCCAAGATCCACTCTGCACCGACAAGCAGCATGATAACGACAAGCAACATCATCACACGTCCCGTGCGAGAACGTGACAGGGGAGCAAAAAACAACGCGACGATCGACATCATGACGCCCGCAAGCACCAACATGCCGAGCAGGATGACCGTCGTCGGAAAATCAACGCCGCGCAAGGTATAGGCGTATGCAATACAAGGAAACAGGACGACAAAGTACAACAGCATTTGCAACATTGCGCTAGCAAGCTTGCCCAAGACAATTTGCTTGGGCGACAACGCCGTGATTGAAAGTAGTTCGAGAGTCCCGTCATCAATCTCGCCTTCTAGCGATCGATAGGCAGCAAGCGGCACCACCAGCAGCATGGGCAGAGCGAGCACGAAATAATATCCGAGCATCATCCTCGGAGCAGATGGCGTATCGTAAATCGCCGGCATCAACGAAAAAGTACCAACAATGGTCCAAGACAGCGCCGCGAATAACAAGAGAGAGAACGTGATGACAAACTGACGACTTTTCAGCGCCTGCCGAGTTTCCTTGACGAGGATCGGGTTGCACCAATCGCCCCATTTTTCGCACCAAGCATCCACTCGCTCCAAGCGTCCAATGGATGCGGTGACAACGCTCTTAGTCATTGCTCCCTGCGGTGAATCCCCCGGCGGTACAACAGCAGCCATCAAACAATCCTCCCCGATGGATCACCAATCATTATCCTACCTGACTTACGACCCCGGCAAACCAGCCCCCGCATCCCACCACAACGATGCCCCATTGCAGCAAACCCATCATGGGATTCATGAAGGCCATCAACTGGCTGGTAGCGTCGTCCGCTCCAGTGTCCTCGTGAAAAAATCAGTTTCATCATTTCCCTCACTGGACCAATCCCTGGGTTACCTGCAGAAATACATCTTCGAGGCTTTTTCGGTGTGAGGTGCATTCAGCGACGGGAAACCCGCGTGCAACCAGAAACGCTAACAGTTCAGCCTGATCTTTCATGTCACCGGCGAACTCGAAACGGATCAACTCTCCATCAATAACGACCTCCTCAACATGCTCCAGTGACTTAAGGACTGTGGCCGCCTCACTGGAACGCTCCAAAACGCGGACCAACAACGCTTTCTTTTCTACCTGTTGCTGCTGAATTTCATCGACACTACCGGTCGCAAGCAGTTTCCCTTGCTCGATGATTCCTACCGAATCGCACATTTCAGCCAACTCAGTAAGGATATGGCTGCTAATCAGAACCGTTTTTCCATCATCAGCCAAATCCCTGATCATCCGCCTGAGGTCGATACGCGCCCGCGGATCCAACCCGGCTGCTGGCTCATCCAGAACCAGAACGGAAGGATCATGAATCAAAGCACGGCCCAGACAGAGCCGCTGTTTCATCCCTTTACTCAGGCCTCGAATCGCCTTGTTCGCCATCCCCTCGGTTCCCGTGAAGCCGAGCACCCGCCGCAGTCGATTGTTTCGCTCGCTTCCAGTTAACCCGTACGCTCGCGCGAAGAAATCAAGGTACTCACGACAATTCACATCACGGTAGGTACCAAACGAGTCAGGCATGAACCCAAGACGCTGACGCACTAACTCAGGGTCATTCACACACGACAGTCCATCAACGAATGAGTCTCCGTAGCTGGGCAAATCGAGTGTTGCCAGAATGCGCATTGATGTCGTCTTGCCGGCACCATTGGGACCTATGTAACCGAACACATGCCCCCGCTTCACACTGAACGAAACATCATCAACCGCCTTGGTGTCACCAAAAAAACGATGCAACCGTCGCATCTCGATGCAGTCATCCGAACGCACGTGGACGGAGGGGTTACTTGGTCGACGCATGGCTCCCTCGGCAACTTGCTCTTTGCCTGAACCAGTTTCCACGCCGCTGGATCCTTTTCGATCAGCAGAGGAAGTCACCGTATCTGTGACGAGCTCGGAAGCGTTTTTCTCTTGTTGTCTTTCTTGCTCATGGGTCATGGCAGCGTCCCGATCACATAGTGCACACTATCCTCGACATTGCAGCCATCAATGGCAGAGGCATCCTGTGTTACATCGCACATGGCCACAAAATACCCGTCTGGCAGGTCGGTATACAGCTGCAGAGCCTGGCGAAGCCAAGACTCAAACCTTCCCTCTGACAAGCGGCTCGAACCATGCAACTTCGTGTTCAACTCAGCCGTGAGGTCCAAAACCCCACCACGCCAAGAGGAAAGCCCCGCACTGCGTGACCCATTGGTCGCAACCGGGTTGTGATCAAGAAAATACTTGCCAAGTACTGGTGCAGCCGCTTTAGCTGTAGTCGCCTCCGCCACTTGGGACTCACCGGGCTCAAGATTTTGTATCCGCCAGTAATCACCGGCACGATCACGCAAAATCGCGTCATGGACCCGATACCCAAAGCCATTCGTCACCTGACACTGCACTTCTACTGCACCTGTGATTTTCACAATCAGATTCCCAACCCCCAACCGAGGTCGGTGCGAGACGAACTGCCTCTGCTCCCGAGAAGGAAGAAAACTAGAACTGAAACGCTGCTTGCGTTGAGTGATGGCCACTAACCCTAACGGTTCAGCCAGAACGTTATGCCGATTATCCCAGGTAATGGAACCGGGTCGTCGCACAGAAATGACTTCCGAGTCCCCCGGAAAGTTCAGCCCATCGCCGGGGCTAATGGGGGCAAAATAAGTCGCTCGGACCCTCTCTCCTGCTGCTCCCGTGGCCCCATCGACCCAAGTGATTTGGCGAATCCTTGCGATGGTCGAGAACCCATCTGCTGCAAGACCATAAGCGAACATACTGACCGTAGTTACCACAGCTAACACCGGCGCAATCACAAACATCAAGTGCCCACGCCCAGCCTTTGTCGTACGACGGTACGCCACTGGGCCAACCAAGATCACAAAGATCGTTAGTAAGGTAACCAGCACGTATACAGGTGGCTGCGCAACGCCAGGCACCAACCATTTTTTAAACTCGGAGTTTCCGAGGATCGGCTCCGCTCCCCTGCGTAAAATTGAGGAGACATCTTTTTCCATCAATGTTGAGTACAAGTGCCACTTGGCTTCATTCGCCAAACTTGCCTCATCCCAAGCAGAGCCCTCGGTGACCGCTGCTCCGTTAACAGGCTTTGGGGGTATCCTGCTGACGGCGAGAACCTTTCCTGCTCCTACAGAAAATCCGTAAAACGCGAGATTGAAGTTAGCCAGTTTCCCAAAGCCTTCAAAAGAGAGGTTCTTGGGTGGCAAACCATTTGCCTGGGGTGAATTCGTTCCAGCAACGCGCAATCCCGCCCGCTGCAAATCGGCTGTAGCAATCCCAAGCTTCTGGATCTGCTCAAGCGAAAGTCGCTGAGTCTTGGTAATGGGCCTGTCAAACAATGTCTCCAGTTCAGCTTGTGTCTCAGCATCCCAGACTGCCAGTGTGCCTCCGCAGAGAGCCCAACCGTACAGAGCATTCCATTGGTCTTCGTTACCTTTCATTTTGGTAATCGCCGCCTTGGTTAGCACAATCAAGTCCCAGCGTTGATAACCTCGCCAGTCTTCGGGCAAATTTCCGCTTCCACATGCCAACGCAGTTACAGCAAACTTCCCAAAGCCTCCATTGATTTGCCTTACCTGCGGAAAAGGAACTGTCGTGTCAAACTTCCACGGCAAGGCCAGAGTAAACAAGGAGCTCGCGTCTGCTGGCTTTAAGACAGGATCAGGAGTAATCAGTAGCATGTCGAGAACCAACTCATGCCGTGCCTGCTCATCCCAAAAGAGGTAGCTACCCAAGTCTCGATAGCGTGCACTATCACCAACAGCCCCCTCAAACCCTGGAATCGGCTTGCCATCTCGACTGACAACCACTTCATAACCGTTTCCCATCATCCATTTCGGTAGGTAACGCACCCAAGTCGCATTTCTAGTTCCCTCTGGAACGACTATCGGAACATCGACCACCAGACGATTGTCGTCCGGCGATTGGGTTCGCTTGTGACTGACAATTCGGTAACTCAAACGCAAATCGGCAGTCGTTGCCAACGGCGAATTGAAAATAATTTCAACGGGTTGATACCCAACAGTGGAGAAATCAGTGAATCCAACAGAGGTACTGAATCCGACTCTTGGATTGATAGCACCTCGTCTAGGCCCGGACAATGGAAAGGTAATGACGTGGGACACACCCTCCGGCAAATCACCCGCGTTCACAACGTGCCTAACGTCGCCCGCTGACAGCAACATTGCCAACATGCATCCACAAAACTTCGCGAACAGGCCTGAATTAAAAACTGACATTACGCCCTTCACCAATGCGAATGTCTTCACATAGCTAGTCTTGAAAGAAATGAATTCAGGATATTGCATTTTGGGACTGTCCAAAAACACTCAGTTCGATGGATTCGTGGGCGGCATTATCTGCGGAGGCAACTGCCCATCCGCAAATGGACTGCCTGAATTGCCCACGGAGTCATCGCGGGGTCGCAGCCCCGCCAAACCCCACAGCACTAAATAAAAGAGAAATCCCACGACAAAAAAACTCGCTAGGGACCCCAAAAAAACAAGAACACCGAGCGCGACAGCAAAGCCTGCGAACGCGGCTTGGACAGTTGCACCAAGCAAGGCAAACCCAAACGTCACCCCAAACAGAAAACGAAAAGAGAATCGCGGCAATAAGCGACTCTTCAACACGGGCTCGACGGCGGGGGTGTTCACAATTCTGCAACCATTTTAATCGGGTAAATCCTTCATCAAACGATACCTTTCTTCGGTATCACAGCGGTCGGTCAAGTCGCTAAGTCAAATGCATCATCCTTGCCCACTTGCGTTGCGATCAATACTGAATGTGTTGCGATCAATACTGAAACAGAACCGTTGAAAACATCACTGCACCTGAGAGTTCGGTGCTTTGCCCCACCACAGATCACATCAAGCAACCTGCCAGCAACGGCAACATCCCATCTTCGCCGCTTCCTCTCGCGACACAGAAAAGCGAAGTGGATCGACACACCACATCCACACGCCCTGATTGTAACGTTTCGCAAGCCACTGAGAGAAGTACCTACCACCCAAAGAGATTGGTTTAAAATGCGCCAAGTTGGCGTTCCAGACGCACCCTCACCCATACCCATACCCATACCCTCACTGCACTATGACCTGAAAAACTTCATCCACGAAGCACTGTGCCGACACCGGACTTGCTTCCCCTTGAAACCCGAAACCGGGATGACAGACTCACCTGAGACCGTCCAGCCTCCCTATCATAACGCCGATTCCGCAGTAACCACCAACGGCAGATGAACGGAGAACAAAAGCCTGATATCATTTCATACAGCACAGACAGCAATCCTCGTCCACTGATCATACATTCAAGTGACAACAACATCCTGACGATGAGTCACGCCCCCCAATCTCAAAGTATCACTAATGTCAAATTCGCAAACAAATCCTGAGCCATCTCAAGCCACCACCCCAGCAGTTCCATCCAACGGAAGCTCAAAACGTCTGGGCATCCTGCTCTGCGTCTTGGCAATCAGCCTAGCAGCGATGGGTTATGATCGATTCGTAGCGAGGCCTGCCGTGACGGCAGCCTATGCTGCCATCATCGCAGAAAACGACAGAGTGAATGCGAAACCGGGTGAAACGTTTACCAATAAAGATGTGCAGAAATTGATTGGCAAATCTCCCGCCGAGACACTGAAAACCCCTGATGAAAACACAGTAGAGATCTACCAGTGGCGAGCCGGGTTGCCCATCCGAACCCATGATTTATTCGTTGTCTATAAAACACGAGACGGCAGCCTGATGTTCCAAGAGGGAGGGACGGGTAACTACAAAGAGATAATGAAGGAAACTGCTAATAACTCACGCGAAGCAAAAATCATCCAACTGACCGAAGAAGATGTGGCTAACATGTCCCGTGCTGATGGCGAAGCAAACGCGGGAGGAAGTGATGCAGGCAGAGACTCCAATGCAGCACAGGAAGCCCTCGAGCAAGCAGAAGAAGACAAGGAGAACAACTCAAAAGAAACTGCCCCAACAGAAGGCGATGAGTCAGAATCTAGCAAGACCACGCCGAACGAGGATGACGCCGACCCTCAACCCGATGCGAAGCCTTCTGATGACGCGAGCGACCAATGAACTGCATCAACCAAATGCCGTTGCCCTTTTGCATCGGCAACAAGCAAAAAACGTCATCGCAATTTTTAACCGCTCAACAAGCCATCTAAATAACTTGATAGTTTGACGGAAGCGGAATGGAAACAACCACATTGGCATCCGGTATCTGCACGTCGGTGATTCAGAAAAGACGATTGCTCTCATTCAGTCGTCTATTTCCGGCATATCGAACGAAAGGCCAATCGGCACCGGCGTTAACAAACTGCATCGCGCACTCTTTTTGATCGATGCAACGAACACGTCCAAAACTCAACAGCACACCAAGCCACTGACGAGTCAATCACTCAATTCAGCATTGGCCCGACGATTCCCGCCAAGCCCATGATCAGCAGCAGTCCCAGCGTGATTCGTCGTAGTCGCTGACGTCCAAGCATGCTTCCAAATTTCAAGCCAAAGTACGTCACAACCCATAGCACTGGGAGCATCACGAGTGCTAACAGCCCAGGCTCAATCACCTCGTCACCAAACGCAAGGTACAGGAATGCCAAGGCTGGAAAGATGCTGACCAGATACATCATAAAAAGAAAGCTCCTGGTCTTCTCAGTACTCCAATCGTGTGCCTGGACCCAGAACACCATCGGTGGCCCGCCCATTCCGACAAGCCCTTGAAAAAA
>Ga0315321_10002870_pt1 | contig 13394 bp, 12 predicted proteins | sample M180m21515metaG_FD_203464 | JGI IMG/M metagenome (GOLD analysis project Ga0315321, IMG submission 203464) | Ammonia-oxidizing marine archaeal communities from Monterey Bay, California, United States - M1 80m 21515 | ecosystem: Environmental > Aquatic > Marine > Intertidal zone | place: USA... | reverse complement strand
AGTATGGCAGTATCCAACTTAGTATTGAATGCCATTGAACATTCTCCATTGACCGCCGGAGTGACTATGGCGGCTAAAAAACTGGAGCAAACGGTTGAAATTCACGTGCTGGATCAGGGTCCGGGCATTTTCCCCGGAGTCGAATATAAGATTTTCAAGCCGTTTTATACCACCCGGCCTGGAGCAACCGGCCTTGGACTGGCGAATGTTCGTACGGTGATGGAAAAACATGGCGGAGGAATCCGCGTGAGCAATCAACCTGAAGGGGGAGCGATCTTCACGCTCGTTCTGCAATCACTGCAACGGCAAAAGGCAGCCTGACTCTCCATTCCACATCATTTGGGAAATCATGCAACAAATTCAACAACTATTCACTGCCGGGATCGCTCGTTTCCACGAGGCTAGTCCGCGTGCGCGAGTCACTGTTGGAGTCTGCGCATTGCTTGTTGTATTTTCCACATACTCTTTAGTATTCCGTGCTTCACCAACCCAGCGAGAGCCGCTGTTCAACAGTCGCGAATTCTCAAACACTGAAGTTATGGAATTGTCGCAGCACTTTACTACTGCTGGGCTGAACGACTGGCAACTCCAAGGCAAAAAGATCCTGATTCCTACCGAACAGCGACTTGAATTCCTGACGGCGATCGAAGGCAAGTTTGAATCCGATGCTTTTAGCTCAGACGTCGATTTCGTACTGGAAAACGGGAGTATTTTAGATAATCCAACATTACGTGAAATGCGTTTACGAAATGCTCGGGAAAAAGACCTGGCCAGAATCATCACTCAAATTCCCGGTATTGAGGAAGCGCAAATCAATATCGACGACCATCAACAACGCGGGTTAAGCGGACGCAAGGAAATGACGGCGCTGGCCGCGATCAAAGCCGCTACCAATACCGAAGTAACACTTGAAACATCCGAGGCCATCCGGGAAGTTATCGCCGCGAGGTTTGCCGGTCTGGATAGAAACAATGTCGTGGTTATCGACCTGAATACCGGACATACCTTTGGTGCTTCCGATTCAAATTACAACGCATCAAATCTCGACATTGCGTTACGTAACTACGAACGCTGGTGGCGTGGCCGAATTGCAAATCTGCTAATTGACATCCCTAACACGCGTATCGAAGTGGGGCTGTATCCGGTGGATACTGCAGCAACCAAAAATCCTGAAGACGCTAAGACGGTAAATGCCACTGTCTCCGTCGGTATCCCGGATTCTTATATTCAGCAGGTCGCGGAAAGTCGTCAGGCTACGTCGCAGGTACAACGTCAGGTAATTGCACAGGATGTTAAACAAAACGTGACAGAGTTGGTGCAGGGTGTAATGCCCGTAGTACCGCACACTACACTCGATGAATTCACCATCCACGTTGCAACGATCCTCGACCTCCCGTCAAATACAACAGCCAATTCCGCCCCTGCCTTGGACGTTTTCTTTCAAAATGCGTGGCGCGAAATCATTATGGGCACTCTGATTATCGCTTGTGCTTGCGGCTTGATGTGGAGAAGTCGGAAACTACATGCAAACAGCTCCGCCACCAGCAAACTTCCCGTTAGAGAAGGGCCCCCCCACTCCCACCGGACCGCCGAATCGTCCGGAGACAGGGTCATCTTCTCTCAAGCACCTTCTCAAGAGATCGCGATCACCCGCTCGCAAAAGGCCCTGATAGACAGAGAACAAACTGCTGATCCCCATCTGCAGAAGCCACCCATCATTCAAAATGATTCCTCGAAAACAGAAGCTGTCCCCACGCTCAAGGACGAATTAAATGCTCTGGTGGACGAAGCTCCCGCGGATGCGGCCGACATTCTTAGAAAATGGATCAGCAGCACTTCGCCATGATGGATCACGATACAATCCGGCAGGCCGCGATCCTTATTGACAGCCTCGCCCCTACACAAGCCGAAGACGTTTTGCAGCGTCTGGATGCTGAAGAAGCAGCCCGAATTCGACAGGCCGTTGGAAACCTATCTGCCGAAGATCTAAAGTCGTCGAAAGCGGTCATCAAGGAATTTCTGGCAAGTTGCACGCCGGAAACCGTCAAAGCAATCCCTTCAACGGAACCAAAGCAATCCATCGAAACGGCGAAGGATCGCATATCGGGAGCAACGTACTCACCGTTTGGAGAAACAAAACCGTTTGATTTCCAATTCCTCTATCAGGTTTCACCTCCACTGATTGCGCAATTTCTGGGCAAGTTACACAAGCAAATTGCAGCTGTAATTCTCTCAAGGATGCCACCCGACCTGTCAGGCGTTGTGATCTCGTACCTGCCCGCAGGGCAACAAAGCGAGATATTGGAACGAATCAGCAACCACGATGAATGTGAATTATCGCAACTTCAAACCGTTACTCGGCTTCTAAAAGACTGCCTTATGCACATTGGCGAGTCCCAAACCCGACTCCCGCCGCAACTAACTTCCGACGCTATCGAACAGGTCGCACGAGACAATTTCCTGAACAGGACACTCACGGACATCGAATCCAACGGCACGGATCTAAGCCACCTCGAGCATTTGCATGCCCGAAAACGGCAGGCTGGTCCTATTGATGCCTGCTCTCGCTCACTACTCCAGGACACGTATGTCACTGAAAAAGAAACTTTGCGATTCGAAGATATCGTTCTCCTGAACGACAATTCTCTTGCCAAGCTGTTCCACCACATCAATCACGAAACTCTTCTGCTAGCTTTAGCCGGAGCACCAAGCGAAGTAATCCAACGAATCACATCCCCCCTTACGAATCAGCAGACTCTGAGATTTACAGAAAAAATTGAGCAACTAGTGGGGGTATCACTGCAACAAATTGAAAACGCTCAACAAATCATCGCAGATCAGGCGACACGCATGGCTCAAGAAAAGACCATTCAATTCTTAGAACAAAAGCCATTTCAAGCGGCAGCTTGAAACTGATCTTGATTTTCGAGCCAAATTCTAGGAAAAGTTACCCTGCAATTTCACTCTTTCTAAAAGTCCGCAAGGTTTTTTCCTGTGAACGAGAACACTTCACCACCTGAGAACCTTCAGGAGTCCGACCAGCAGAAGGGAAGGGTATCCACTGACTCCACTCAGGAAAACCTGCAACAACAAGTACATGCCAAACTCGATAAGTGTGATACGCTGATCGATCTACTGGAAGACAACGGAATACCCGAAGTTTCTTCGAAGGAAACGACTTCCGGGTCGACAGCGTATCCCGAGTTTGGCAATCCTGTCAGTACTAAAACCTCTTCCGGAAACATTTCATTACAGCTCAAAATCTGTACCACCGAAATCTCCGACTCGAAGGCGCAGCAAATTGTCGCCGGGACGATTCTCACCAGTCACGAATCGATTGAACAAACCGTAGAGATTCTTTGGGAAGGCAAGGTTGTCGGCACTGGCTACTTATATGCGGATAATAATTGCTACGTCATCAAAATTGCTGAACTTAATGACATTACCCAAATCACGCAGCAGGGATTTGCTTATGAAATCTAAAGTCTATCTGTGGCTTCTCCTGTTTAGTGCATTGATATTCAATCCAAATATCACTTGGGCCCAACAAGAGATTGATTCCACCGAACCGCTTTCCTATCTAAATGTGCCGCTGCAACCGCGGGCTGAATCCGCAACAGCCGATGACCAACGGTCTGGCATTTCCACGGTCCCCGGATTCAATGAAGCCCTGGTGAAAATGGGCGGTTCACTTGCTGTTGTCCTCAGCCTGTTCCTGGGTATTGTTTGGTTCACGCGCAGGCGACGATCATTTACGGGAATACGCCTTGGCGATGAAACACTTGAGGTCATGGGCCAAACTACTCTCACAAAAAACCACTCACTCCATGTCGTCAGACTGGGGGAAAGGCTCTTATTGGTTTCTGCGGGTGAATCGAAAGTCACCTGCTTAACCGAAATTACAGACCCAGTTGAAGTCGAACAACTCCTGGCGACGACCAAGTCCCCAAATACTTCAAGCTCAACATTTAAGTCCTTATTCGCACAGTACGATCAGAATCCGAACCAACTGTACACTGACACGTAATATGTCTAAAATATCGCGACAATCCGATAACCGCCCCTGCGTGCGCTCGTCCACTCCACGTCGAACGATGGTGATGTTGTTGGCGTTACTTGCAGTCAGTGTCCCCTGCAGTTGGCTGCAGGCCGAAGTAAGCTATGCGATAGAAGGAGGCGGGCCCTCTAGTACAGAACCTAGCTTCGTTAAATTGACGGCGACAGAAACGCTTGCTCCAGCAACGCAGGCGACTGAGGATTTGACATCCTCCATTGAACAGTTCAATTCGCCTGACCAGGCCCTAAGCAGCCTAAAGTTGTTTGCCATGGTCACGCTGCTCAGCACGGCTCCGGCGATGCTTTTGATGACCACATCATTCCTACGCATTTCGATTGTTCTGAGCCTACTGCGACAGGCCCTGGGAACTCAACAAAACCCGAGCAACCAAGCGATTGCATCACTCGCTCTATTCATGAGCGCACTCATCATGGCACCTACCTGGCAAACGGTCTACCAAAAAGCCATCGTACCCTACAGCAATCAGGAAATCAGCGGAGAACAAGCCTGGGAAATCAGCCGGGGATCACTGGTTACTTTTATGGGAACGCAAATCGACAATACCGGAAATACCGATGACGTTTGGCTGTTCTACGATTACCTACCCAAACCGGACGAACTCCCGGTAACAGCGGAGCCGGCAAAACCTTCCTACCTAGCAGCCAGTCAGAATTCTGTGACTCCCACCAGTTATCACGACATTCCGCTGCAGGCGTTGTTGCCGGCATTCATGACGAGTGAACTTAAAACCGCCTTTTTGATTGGGTTTCTCGTCTTCCTGCCATTCCTTGTGATTGACCTTGTTGTCAGTGCAACCACCAATTCGATGGGCATGATGATGCTACCGCCAACGACCGTATCTCTACCCTTCAAACTGATGCTTTTCGTGATGGTCGATGGCTGGCACTTGCTGGTTGGAACGTTACTTGAAAGTTTTGTGTAACGGAGAGTAATGATGCAGCATGATCAAGCAATTGAATTCGGACAGCAAGCGTTGCTAACAACGCTGACACTTGCCGCTCCCATTCTCATTGTCGCCATTCTTACGGGACTTCTCATTGGTGTCTTCCAGGCAATGACCCAGGTTCAGGATCAGACAATCAGTTATATCCCCAAACTGATTTGTATCCTCGTAGCACTTTGTTATTCACTACCATGGATGTTCGAACAACTTTCAAGCTTTACAGGCGGTTTGTTCCAAAGCATACCAACCATCATTTCAGGGGGTTGATATGGCTGAATTACCTCAAGCATTCGAGTTCACACAAACACTTGCGGCCATTACTTTACTTATTAGCCTGCGAGTAATTCCCGTTGTGATCTTGCTGCCACTGGGAAAACATCAATTTCATTGGCAGGCGAAACTGGCGATCTGCTTCTTATTTACGGTGCTATTAGCCACTTTTCACAGCGAAGACGCAACGCTTATCGCACTAATTGGGAATTCATTTTTCCCGTCATTTGATCTCGTCATTAGTGAATTACTGACCGGACTTGCCATTGGAACATCCATTCTTATCGCAATTGAAAGCCTTCAACTTGGAACACAATGGATAGGACTTTCAAGTGGAGTCAGGCTCCGGGGAATTAACAACGAATCTGCCTTAGCAAAATTAGTTTGGCTCACAGTGCTCGCCGGTCTCATCGCCGCAGGGATGCATCGCCTGATAGTCTCCGCACTACTAGACTGTTATACCTGGTTGCCACCCGGCAGCTTTCACCTAAAAACAATCGATACCAATTGGTTCGAAAACATTTCCATCACATTAACCTGGAGCTTTGTCCTCGGGGTCAAGCTTGCTGCGCCCGCAATGATAACCATGCTGGCTGCCAATCTCACCATGGGCTGGATCAGTCGGCAGGCGCCCCAGTTTCATCAATTTGTGATCGGACTTCCCGCCAACACCGCCGTCCTGCTAACGGTAGTTATGCTGACACTGGGGACGATTACTCTGGCGATGCAACAGGAAATCACATCGATCCTTACCCTTATCACTCAATAGATTCCCCCGCAATTAACACTCATCTTAGTCTGACTCATGTCTAGTGAATCAACGTTACCAGCTTCCCCCACTAAACGCTTAACCGCAAAGCGTGAAGGAAATGTGGCTCGTAGTGGCCAACTGGTTGCCGCGGCTATCCTGCTTGGATCAACGATTCTTTTGCAGTCGCAGTTTGAGTCCATCGAACAGCAGTTGAGCCAAAACTGGCAACGCCAATTCCAACTCGAATTACCGCTAGATGAAACCACAGCCCAATGGGGAACCGTTGGCTTTTGGCTACAGCAGGCGCTCCCGATTCTCCAGTTGTTTGGCCCCATCATTCTGGGAATCATCACAATCGCTCTGCTCAGCAATCTCTTGCAAACAGGCCTGATCTTAGCCCCTAATCGACTAGCCCCTGACGTTACTCGCCTCAGTCCAGCAAACTGGTGGAACCGTGTGAGTTCAGCGGAACATCAGGCTGAAACGATTGGCAGCCTACTTCGTTCCATAGGGTTGTTCACTTTAACGGCTTGCAGCCTTTGGTTTATGCGGGAGAAGATTGCTGCATTATCTCTTCTGCCAGCGCGACAAATTGTCACTGCCGCTGCCAGTATTCTCAGCCAAATCCTCATGCAACTTGGTATCGCATTATTTATCCTCGGGGTTCTGGACTATGCATGGCAAAAGCTCAAATGGGAACGCAGTTTAAGAATGACTCCCGAAGAATTGCGTAAGGAGCAAAAAGCACAGGCTCCCAACACTCATCGCTCCAACCCCAAGCCCCGCAAAGCCAACCGTGATTCCCGCGATCTGACTCAGGCCGCCGTTGTACTATATGCACTCAACGGTCCGATCGTGGCAATTGCGTACAATCGGGAGTCCATGGATATACCACGCATACAACAGATCTGGCACTCCGAGACCAATACGGCAAAGTCCTCCGAGGGAGTTCTCCGGATGGCGCGGGAACAGCGTATACACTGTCAGATGCACAGTCGATTAACCACTTTGATCGCCAATACCATGCGTCCTCGCCAATTAATTCCACCGCACATGTACCATGAAGTAATTAAGATCTTGCGGCAAGCGTAGAGTAATCCGAGAATTGCAGCTGTTTTTTTGTGTTGGTGATCACTCAAAAAATCGAAATAAATATATAGAGCCGAGATATACCTTCGTTCAAACCGCCTCCTGATTGTATTGAGCCGTGAGCAAAAAAGATAAACCGTTTTACAAGCAGTATCCAATTACCGCCCCGCGATTTTGGCACGGTTTGCGCTGCGGAGACTACCTCAGACTGCTTGCTAAAAACAAATTTGCCGTTCACCCGGCGCGCTGGTACGTTGCTTTTACAGTCTCTTACTTCTCCGTACTCAATAGTATTCTCGGCGGAATTCAATCACTGCTATACGGACGAAAGGTCGCCGAGCACGAACTTCCTTCACCACCGATTTTCATTGTCGGGCACTGGCGAAGCGGAACCACATTTCTACATGACCTGATTTCACTGGATGAGAAGTTCACTTACCCCAGCACACTCCAATGTTTCCTTCCAAATCAATTTCTAGTCACGGGCAAACTGTTACTAAAACTGGACAAATTGCTGATTCCGGAAAAACGACCTCAAGACAACGTCACCACAAGCTTCCACAAACCACAGGAAGATGAATTTGCTATTTTCAACATGGGCCACCACTCGCCATACCTGCGGATGGCGTTTCCCAACGGAGAACTGGTAGACAACGAATATCTCACACTTGAAAATCTCCCCGAAAATCGAATTCAGGAGTGGCAGTCAATTCTCGTGAAATTCGTCAAGATGGTGAGCTATCAGCAACCAACCAAACCTGTCGTCTTGAAATCACCGCCCCATATTGGTCGGGTAAAGTTTTTAGCCGAGGCATTTCCGGGGGCAAAGTTCATTCATATCAGCCGTGACCCGTATTCACTCATACCCTCAACAGTAAGACTTTGGCAATCGCTCGATTATATCCAGGGATTCAACCGACCACGCTACGATTTACCCTGGCTTTACAACTATATCGGCGACACATTTGAAACGCTTTACGAGGCCTTTGAACGGCAGAGAATGGAAATCGATGATGCCGATCTCATTGACGTGCGATACGAGGATTTGGTAGCAGACACCCCGGCTGTCATTCGCTCAATTTACGAACGCCTTGAACTCGGCGATTTTGACACTCGAATTGCCGAACCCCTGACGAAATACCTCGAGGCACAAAAAGACTACAAAGTCAACAAACATGAATTACCAGCCAAACTGAGAACAATGATCGAGCAGCGTTGCGTTCCGCATCTTGCCAAATACGGTTATCAGGTTCGTGACTAAGAGTCCCACGCCTCTGTCAAAACGGCAAGCAAGCCCCTATTAAAACCGACTTCCGGAGACTCTCTTCGCCGGACTGGCCTTGCCTCTACAGCCTCTATTGCTTAGGCTTCCCGCACGTATTTTTCTGCACCAAACCGATCCTGTCAGGTTCTGTTGCGAACAATTCTGCGAACCTAAGCATGAACAAAAACAATTGGTACGACCTGATCATTCCGGCAAGCATCATTGCATGCTTGTTAGTGCTACTGGTGCCCTTACCACCGTTTATGCTTGATATGTTGATGGCCGGTAATATCACGCTGGCAGTCGTCATTCTTTTAACCACTCTAAATATCAAAACTTCTCTTGAATTAAGTGTGTTTCCGACGGTCCTCTTGGCAGCCACGCTTGGCCGGCTGGTACTCAATGTAGCTTCCACTCGGCTAATTTTAACCGGTGCCTCAACCCAGGGGACGGAAGCAGCCGGTCGCGTGATTGAGTCCTTTGGAAACTTCGTCGCCGGTAACGATATCATTGTGGGAATTGTCATCTTTGCCATTTTGGTTGTTATTCAGTTTGTCGTTATTACTAAAGGCTCCACGCGTGTCAGTGAAGTGGCAGCAAGATTCATGCTGGACGGAATGCCAGGCCGCCAAATGGCCATCGATGCCGATTTAAATTCTGGCCTGATTACTCAACAGCAAGCACAGCGACAACGTAAAGACCTAACAAGTCAGGCCGATTTTTTCGGGGCGATGGATGGTGCAAGTAAGTTCGTGCGTGGCGATGCCATTGCGGCCACCATCATCACGGCAATCAATATCGTCGTCGGACTGGGCTACGGAGTTGTCAAGGCAGATATGGATTTAGCGAATGCCTCGGAAGTCTACACTAAACTCACCATCGGTGACGGCTTAGTAAGTCAAATCCCCGCCCTTCTGGTATCCCTAGCCACGGCTGTGCTCGTGACCCGCACCAGTCAGGACACTAAATTATCAAACCAACTCATTAGCCAGCTTTTCAACAAACCTCAAGTCCTGATCGTTACAGCAGCTTTCCTAACCGCCCTGACATTCACCCAACTCCCCAAAGCCCCAATGCTAACAATGGCAGCCGGTTGTGTCGGACTGGCATACATTCTGACCAAATCAGATGCCCGCAACACCTCAGAACCCGATACCACCAAGCCCTCGGAGAAGGCCTCTCCAGAAACACCGCTAAGTGACCTGCTTCGCGTTGATGCCATTGAAATCGGACTTGGGGTTCGCTTGCTACCACTGGCCAATCGGGATATCGAAGATAACATCCTACGTCGTATTCAATCTATCCGAAACAAACTGGCAACGGATCTGGGGATCGTTCTTCCGGAAATCAGAATTCGTGACAACCTTCAGTTGGCGGGGAATCAGTACGAAATATTAATCCAGGGCAACCCAATCACCAGTGGTCGATTATCCGTCAATCGATTGCTGGTCATTGACGACCACCCAGACTTGGATAGTGAGTTACCGGGAACCGTGCCCGGAGAGGGCGGGGTGGCCCATCGCGGTGCCCGCTGGATTTCCAAAAACCAGCGAAATAAAGCGTTGCAGTTAGGACTCCAGCCATTAACACCAGTTGAAGTACTTGCCATTCACCTCCAAGACACTGTTCGCGAACATGCTGATACCCTGCTGACACTTGACGCAACGCACCAATTAGTCGAGCAGTTACGTGAGTTTTCACCGACAGCGGTTGGAGAACTAATTCCGGAATTGCTGGGGCTTGGACAGGTACAACAAGTGCTTCGTAATCTGTTGAGTGAAAACATATCGGTTCGTCCTCTAGCGGAAATTCTAGAATCGCTTAGCGAAATCGCTCCCCGGCAAACACACCCGATCAAAATGACCGAATACGTCCGCACTCGTCTTGCAAGAAATATTTCAACCGCCGTCGCCAAAAAAGAGGGACTGCACTTGCTGACGTTGCGTCCGGAACTCGAAAAGCAGATTTCTGATTCAATGCGATTTACTGAACTCGATTTCGAATTTTCGCTTCCATACCAGATCCAAGAATCGCTTATACGGGAATTGCAAAACCAACGAAGGCAAACTCAAACAGAGCAGGGTACATTCGTATTGGTTGTTGGTGATTCCATTCGTCCCGCCATAGCCCGATTATCCAGAAACAAACTGTTGGAAATTGCTGTTTTGTCGGCAAATGAACTTGTTGCTGAAACTGAAATCTTATCGCATCACCAATTAAGTCTCGACGGTCAACGCACCACAACGAGTCCCCCTTCAACAGCTTCGTTTTCTTTTAACTCCGCCGGCCATCAACGCTATCGCTAGTTATTCACATGCACAAACAATCCTTTACAGCCTGTTCAATCCAAAAAGCATTAGATAAGGTTCGTCTTTCGCTTGGAACGGATGCTGTCATTTTATCGACAGAAACCCACCGTGAATTGTCTTCGGAAAACGTACTGCAACGGATGGTAACCGTACAGGCTTGTCGGCCTGAAGTACAGCAAGTTAACAAGCAGGATACTGTCGAAAGCCACTCACCCCCATTTGAAACAATGGAGCAACTTACTGCTGCCAAATCCTACATCGAACAGCTTTACCAGCAAGAACAACAAACGCTCGAGTCACAGCATCAACAACATTTAAACGATCGCCGAGAATGCCCGGAGAATTTCGCTCCGGAGGGCGTTGTTGAGTCCTTAATGAATTCAGGGATGTCACTACAACAAGTCCGTATCCTACTGCGCGCAATTCCGGAAGGTGTGCCGGAGAAGCAAGTCCCAACAGCGATTGAAAATCAACTCAAGCAATTGATTACCAGCACAACACTTGATTTTACTGCAACAGGCAGGAGTCGAACGAAACCGCTCATTGTTGTGTTTGCCGGTAGGAGCGGAGCAGGTAAATCAACGCTTGTTACCAAACTCGCCACACAATGCGAACTGCGTGAAGAATTGCCGGTTGCAGTCATTGAATTTACCGGGCCGAACCGCCAACAACACTTCTGGGTGCACTTACAGATGCAAAGCCTAGGAATACGAACCGCCCAGGTAGCTAATGCAACTGAACTGCAGGAATCCCTGCGGCAATTCAGCGACTGTGCAGCAGTTTTGATTGATACGCCTGCAATTTCTGCAAATCCTCAGCAGACTGCGCTGATCAATGCAGTAATACATGATATTCATGCTGACCACTGTATTTTGACTCACGATGTTCACACGCGTCCCCAGACAACCATTGCTTTAGCAAAGGGACTCAGCAAAAACTGTCCACTCATGTTGGCGTTAACCAAAACAGATCAAGAGAAGTCCTTGGGACACTTAGTATCTCTATTCCAACAAATCCAAATACCCGTTACTCTTTTGAGCCATAGTCCTGCCTTAGCTGACGGATTCACCCATGTTAGTAAACCGGTACACACCCGGCTAATTCAGCAAATCATGGGATTAAAACCTACTAGCCAGGGCACAGTCGAACCAGAAATTGAGTGTAATATCGAAGCCAACAAGAACCACGTTCAGGATTCCTTTACCTTAAACTTCAATCCAATGTAGTTGCAGGTGTTCAAGAACGGGAACGCATAACCGCCACCAGGCAAACAAAATCGTTCAGGGAGGAACGAAATGCCAACAACGAAAACAGAATCCACGACGGAAGTACATGAGTCGTTTATTGACGAGAATGGTATCCCACAGCAACGCAACGGAAGCGGACCTGTGGTCGACCTAGAAGTACTCCCCCAATGGCAGGCGTACAAAAGTAATCCTCAGGATGACCAACTGCGGAATCAATTGCTTGAAAATTATTTGCCTGTCGTAAAGATTCACGCCGAACGGCTTTGGCATCGTCTGCCAGACGGTGTCGAACTGGACGATTTGTTTTCAGCAGGTTGCTTCGGCATGTTGAATGCAATCGGCTCCTTTGACCTCTCGCGGGGTATCAAATTCGAAGCCTATTGTGTGACTCGGGTTCGTGGATCGATGCTCGATGAATTACGACATATGGACTGGGTACCCCGTATGGTACGAACTCAGGCTACAAAACTTTACAACGCCACCAATGAACTCGAAGCCAAACTCGGTCGCCACCCGACAGAAGAAGAACTGGCCGAACACATGAATCTTCCAATGCCTGAACTGGAAAAAATCATGGCCAACTCTTCCAGTATTAATCTGATCAGTCTCGATAAGAAAAAATGGAAGAACAGCGAGGGTAACAAGTCCATGACCGAGATGGATATCGTCGCTGATAAGCGATTTACCTCACCAAGTACTCGCATGTCGAAAAACGACGTCGTTCGATTAGTTACCAAAGGTTTAAGCAGATCAGAGCGTCTAATCATGATCCTTTATTACTTCGAAGAAATGACGATGAAGGAAATTGGAGCAACTCTGGATTTGAGTGAAAGTCGAGTCAGTCAAATGCACAGCAGCATTGTTCATCGCCTTAGTTCGCAATTAGACACCCGAAAAGGGGAGTTTAAGATCTAAAAACGTTCTCAATTCCAGGCAATCTATAGCCTCGAATTAGCTTGATTTTAACTGCAACCATCTAAAGTTGCGTTCTTTTCCAGGGCCGTTGTTGATTGAGACAACACATATCAAAACAATTTTTTTATTGCTTTTTGCATTCCATTCTTATTAAATAAATAGTAGTGAATGCCAATAGGGCCTTTACTGTACTTTTCACCACTGGATTTCTGGAAGTCCGGCCGCCGTAAAAGACTTGGCAATTAAGTTGTTTGTGCGAGTGCGTCCGCGTTAACAAGACGATTGCTCAGTTCTTTGTCAGTTGAATTCTCCCTCGGTCCATGTGAGGAGTAAGCCTAGGGGCTTGTAGGTTATTATTTATTTTCGGAGTATCACCATGAAAAAATTTAGCACTCGAAAGAGCGGTTTTACGCTTGTTGAGTTGCTGGTAGTGATTGCCATTATTGGCATCTTAGTAGCTTTGCTACTTCCAGCGGTTTCAGCAGCACGTGAAGCGGCTCGTAAAATGTCGTGTAGCAACAACCTGAA
>Ga0315321_10002869_pt1 | contig 13396 bp, 10 predicted proteins | sample M180m21515metaG_FD_203464 | JGI IMG/M metagenome (GOLD analysis project Ga0315321, IMG submission 203464) | Ammonia-oxidizing marine archaeal communities from Monterey Bay, California, United States - M1 80m 21515 | ecosystem: Environmental > Aquatic > Marine > Intertidal zone | place: USA... | reverse complement strand
GACGTACACTCGGACTCGCACAGGTGACCGACAAAGCCAAATACCGGGTTGGTTTACCCGAGACAATTGCGGTCGACTACGTCCCATTTTTTGACGAAAACAACCCTGGAAAAAGTATCGCCTACGCCGTCCGTCGAATGAAATACCATATCGATCGATTCCCAGGAAAGCATGCGGCACTATGGATGGAACTGGTACAGGGTGAGGGTGGCTACTACGAAGGTAACACCGAATTCTTCAAGGCCTTGATCGAAGTCGCTCATGAAAACAACATTGCGGTGATTGCCGACGAGGTTCAGACATTTTGCCGGACAACAAGGCCGTATGCTTTCCAGCATTTTGGGCTCGATCAAGATGTTGATCTGGTCACAATTGGGAAAATCTCACAGGTCTGCGCGACTCTGTTTACCGATGAATACGCTCCTAAGCCGGGGCTAATCAGCCAAACTTTTACCGGCAGCACTTGGGCCATTATGGCCGCACATGCCATCGTTTCAGGATTAATCGAGAATGGCAATTTTGGACCGGATGGTAAAAACGTACGCTTCAATCAGTATTTCTCACAAGGCCTACAGGCCATTGGTGAAAAGCACCCTGGCTCAATTAGTGGCCCGCATGGTGTAGGAGGGATGGTCGCGTTTACACCGTTCGATGGAACTCCAGAGATTGCCAGTGAATTGGTAAAACGACTCTATCACGCCGGACTCATGTCATTCATGGCTGGCGGGAACCCCAGTCGGGTTCGCTTCCTCTTACCTCTAGGGTGCATTGATGAGTCACACATCGATCTCGCCTGTCAAATTATCGAAAGCGTTGTCGCAGAGATGGCAGAATAATTTCAGAACTCAGCCAAACTAATGTTTGCAGGCAACTGAGACTTTTTATAGCACTCTTTCAAATCCTAAAATCACTCTGCCAACGGCAAAAACATGTTGATCGTACGAAGAGTTCACGAATCGGATCTTGACCCGTTGTTCGAGTTGATTCAGAAATCCGAATACGGGTTAACCACGTTAAAGATTTCGAAAGACGAACTGGAATCCCGAATTGAAAAATCCATCTTTGCCTTCCAGCAGAAATTGGGAAGGCCAAGTGGTCAGCCCTACGTTTTTGTAATGGAAGATCTGGCCCACGGTAAAATTGTCGGTACCTGCTCGATCTATTCTAAAATTGGCGGTTTCGAGCCGATGTACTCTTACGAAATCAAGGAATCCCATCACAATTCAGAAGAGCTAGGCGTATTTAAAACAATCAACGTGCTCCATCTTCGCGAAGAACATAACGGCCCAAGCGAAATCGGCAGTCTATTCTTGTCGCCGGATTACTGGGGCAGTGGGCATGGCAGACTGCTTAGCCTTTCCAGATTTCTGTTTATCGCCGAGTTCAGAGATCGTTTTGAAAAAGAGATGGTTGCCGAAATGCGGGGAATTGTTGGGAAGGATGGCAAGTCCCCACTCTGGGGTGCCATTGGATCGCACTTTTTTCAAATCGACTTTCCAAAAGCAGAAACGCTTACGAGCCAATCAAAAAAATTCATCGCGGACCTGATGCCTAAGCACCCAATTTATATCCCCCTCCTGCCCGAAGATGCCCAGAAGGTCATTGGCAAGGTCCACGAGAACACTCTCCCTGCGTTAAAAGTTTTGGAAACGGAAGGATTTGAATTTCGACAATTAGTCGATATTTTTGACGGGGGGCCAACCATGCATTGTGAAGTTGATCAAATCCGCGCAGTCAAAAAATCATCCAGCGGTGTCGTCACCTGCATTGAAGATTCTTTCCCGGATGCATCACAACAATTGATCTCCAATGCCAAACTCGATTTCCGAACATGCCTCGGCACCACCGCTTGGAATCAGGATGGTGTTACGATTGACCAGGTAACGGCACTGCGACTCAATCTGAAAATTGGCGACCGTGTCCGTTGTATCAATTTAAAACCCGATTCAAAGTGACGTAAGTTGAGTTAACGAACTGCAATTTACTTGATCCACAATTCACCCGAAAAGACCTTATGTTAGAATCCCAACTGCAAATTGGCGGAGAATGGATCGACGGAGCAGGGGAGACTCTCGAATCAACCTGCCCTGTTGATGACTCTGTAATTTGGTCTGGCAAAACGGCCACACCGTCTCAAGTAGACGCTGCATTCGCAGCGGCGAGAACTGCATTTGGCCCGTGGTGGGATTTGAGTGTTGAATCTCGAATTGAAATTGCCGAAGCCTATCGAGACAATGTCAAAGCATCTTCCGATGAACTTGCTCTGTTGATCGCGAGAGAAACAGGAAAACCGATCTGGGAATCAAAAACCGAGGCCGGGGCAGTAGCAGCAAAAATTGATCTTTCCATCGATGCATTTCGAAATCGCCGAGATACGACTCAATTCGAAGTTGCCGGGGCGCTCGCCGTTACGCGCTACAAACCGCATGGGGTCTGTGGTGTGCTTGGGCCATTTAATTTCCCAGCTCACTTAGCCAACGGCCACATCGTTCCGGCCCTCATCACTGGCAATGTCTGTGTTTTTAAACCAAGTGAAATGACACCGGCGGTCGGGCAATGGATGGTCATGAAATGGCTCGAGTCCGGCCTGCCACCTGGCGTGCTCAATCTTGTTCAGGGTGGACGCGATGTAGGAGAAGCGATCGCCTCACACCCAGAGTTGGACGGCCTATTTTTCACCGGTTCCAGCGCTGCCGGCAAAGCCCTTCACAAAACACTCGCTCCTTTCCCGCAAAAAATTCTCGCACTCGAAATGGGGGGCAACAACCCATTGGTTGTGCATGACATCAACGACTTTAACGCCGCCGCCTACCTGACTGTTCTTTCGGCCTACATGACTGCTGGACAACGATGCACCTGTGCTCGTCGACTAATTCTGATTGATGATGCCGAGGGACATAAATTCCTAAGCACGCTCGAGGACATGATCGGACGAATCTCATTTGGCTTTTATGACGACGAGCCTCAACCCTTCATGGGTTCTCTCATTTCCTCAACAGCAGGCAAGCGTCTACTCTCAGCTCAAGCTGAATTGATCAGCCGTGGAGCACAGCCGATTATCGAAATGCAAAATCAAAGAAATTGCGCAGCTTTGATTTCTCCCGGATTGCTCGACGTGACTCAGGTGGACAGCCTCGGTGACGAAGAACTCTTCGGGCCCCTATTGAATCTACGATGGGTCAAGAATTTCGAAGAAGCTATTGAGGAAGCCAACCGCACTGACTACGGCCTTTCCGCCGGTCTTCTCAGCGATAACGAGCAATATTATCGACAGTTCATCCATCAAATTCGCGCTGGAATTGTTAACTGGAATCGCCAGACAACCGGTGCCAGTGGCAAACTGCCATTTGGAGGCTGCGGTCTAAGCGGTAACCACCGACCCAGTGCTTATTTTGCCGTTGATTACTGCTCCTTCCCCGTCGCTTCCATTGAATCCCAAAAGCTTTCCATGCCGGAAAAACCGGTGACTGGTATTCGACTTTAAACGCAGAACATTTTTGACCATGCAAAAACCAGAAAAATTAATTTGCGCTGGCTGCACGCTCCTTTGTGATGACATTGAGATCGATTCTCGCGCAGACCAATGGCGTCCTAAAAACACTTGCGCACTGGGAAGCCAGTATTTCGCTCAGCCCAGCTGCCCAACTCAGACGCATTTTATCGATGGCGCGGTTGCCACTCTTGACCAAGCCGTTCAAGCAGCCAGCCAGTTACTTAGACAAGCAAAGTCCCCCCTAATCTGCGGCCTCGATCACCTGTCTACTGAAGCTCAACAAGCTTCTTGGAAAATTGCCGATATCACAAAAGCGACGATTGATACTACGCTGACAAACCATGGTCGCTCGAGTATTTTTTCACTTCAAAAAATTGGAAAGGTCACTGCTACTCTCGGAGAAATTAAGAGCCGCTCAGATCTAATCGTTTTTTGGTTTTGCGATCCTGAAACCACCCATCCGCGACTTCTGGAACGGATCAAATCAAGAGACACGGATCGACCTCAGCGCATCCTAGTTGTCGGTGATCGGGAAACAGCTACCACAAAAATTGCCAATCGCTTTATTCATGTTCCCGCTGAGAGCGCTTCCGAATTATTAGGCCACGTCCGAACTCAATTAGCCCTGCAAAGCAATTCTCAACCATCAGAGTCTCAAACAGACGATTCCACCGTTATTGAAAATACCGCCAACGAACTCACCAAAGAGTTAGTCGAAGCGAAATACGGCTCTATCTTTTTTGAGCAAATCACTGAACACTCTAGATTTGACCTCGCCGGCGATTCAATTTCGCGACTTATTCGAAGTCTAAACGACATCACTCGATTTGTAAGCCTCAAGCTTCGCTCAGACAACAACGCTCAAAGTGCCGAGAACGTTCTGGCCTGGAGCAGCGGATTCCCCTTCGCCATCAACCACAACCTCGGCCACCCACGACAGCATGGTTTAGAATTTTCAGCCGAGTCAATGCTGCGAAATCAGCAATGCGACGCAATTCTGTTTGCCTCTAACCTCAGTGGGGATGAGGTTGCTGAACGACTTTCAGAACCCGCGCAAACCCACCTCCAAACCATTCCGCGGATCGCCTTTTCCACTCAAGCAATCGAGGCGAACGTCCAATTCCAAATGGGAATCCCGGGGATCAACGCAGCAGGCGAACACTGCCGAATCGACAACGTTTCAATGCCGCTCAAGAAAGCCAAACCTAACGACTGGATTTCCACCGAAGCAATTCTTGAAATGATTCGACATGACCTAACCGCCCAGTCTAAAATCAAATTACGATTCAATCTCACTTAGAAACAGTGGCTTTAAATGCCGCTCGTAAAGATTTTCAGTTACGTTTTTACTAATGGACTCTTCACAGGTATCCAACATATTCAGGTAGCGGTCGCCCATTTTCGCTGCAATTTTATAACCCACATGCAGCAACTGTCGAAACGACGAATTGAATTCTGGGTGCTGTGGATTGTGTCGCAGTGCATTAACGTATTGTGACGATGTCCAATCGGCAACATCGCTAGGTTGTGGTAGGCAGGCTGGATCGATGTCAATCACTGTAGCGTAGGGCGCGCATAGTGCTTCCGAATTCTCATAAGCCTGGGCATAAACTTCCTTTGCCAATTCAAGGCCGTCCCCGCCGAATTCAGCGAGCCCAATCAATTCCTCCAACCAGGTAGTTCCAGCGGTTTTAATGTGCAGTCCCGCCCCGGTCTTTTTCAATGCACGTCGAATTGGACCGTAAATAGAGAATTTATCGCTTCCCGAATGAACACTTAATTTAAGATTGCCGGGAAGTCCATACTGTTGAATCGCGTAAGCAATCACAGCTAGATCGTCCTCAAATTCTTTCTCGAATTGCTTAACGTCGCCAACATAATCGACCCCTTTATTAAAGCGACCGGTAAACTTGGGGGCGATCGTTTGGATTGGAATTCCTTGCTGCGCAACTGCAGCGAGGATAACCAGCAATTCAGGAGGCGTTTGAGGACTGTCCGTTTCGTCCATCGACACCTCCGTAACGAATGTTCCCTCGCCATTTTTTGAAGCGATATATCGATAGATTTCTCCAGCCAATTGAACCGCTTTGAGGTACTGATTTGCTGTTGCCGCAATGGTCTCTCGCGTCATTTCCAATGGTTCAGAAATTCCTTCAATCGACAACGACCCAACTAACTCAGATACGGATTCGACGAACGCCTCAACCTCCGCTGCATCCGCCGGTTGACCAATCGCATCGGCAACGTCAATCGTGTAGAAATCACTACTGGCGAGAAACGGATCTACAATCTCAAGATTGATATGATCAGCATCGACGTAATGAGACTTCTCCCAGCCTAAATCACGAACCGCAGCGTCCGCGGCGATTCGGCAACTTGCGATCTCCGAACCGATGGTCTGATGCTCGCGGTTCGATTTATTCCAAACGGGAACAATCTCTACCCCCTGTTGGGCAGCTTTCATAATTGCGGCTAATTGCGCTTTTCCCTGGTGGGCAAATCGATCGCCTACGCCAAATGAAAACTTTTCAATAACAAGTGCCATAATTAAATTCCTACTATCTTTCGTGCAATCCATGGAAGTTGAGGGCGTTTAGTTTCTAAATGCTAAAAGCCTAAGCATCTAAATCAATTTGAATTTTCGTAATACTACCTGGGTCAGCCGCCCACGCATCCATCGCTGCAGGTGCTTCCAACATTGGTACAGTTTTGGTGATTACCGACTCAAGCGGAAAACCACCTGACTCAAGCATGGTGATCACATCTCGAAAATCTTCGGGCAGCGCATTTCTTGACCCGCGGATATCCAGTTCCTTCAGTACGAAGAATTTCGTCTCATACTCTATCGGAGCCTTCGCCCAGCCGATGTAAACCACTCGACCCGCGAAGCAGACTTCTTCCACAGCCATTCGATAAGTTGCGGGATGCCCGACAGCCTCGATGATCACATCCGGCCCATGCCCGCCAGTCAGGTCCTTCAACCGCTCACCTACATTCTCTCGACTGGAATTAACAAACTCAGCCGCACCACAGGCCTTGGCAACCGCTGACTTACTGTCTTCGATGTCGATCGCAATTACTCGGGCATTACGGAATTTCGCGCCAGCAATGACTCCCAATCCAATGGCGCCGCACCCGATCACTGCAACAGTATCGCTTGCTGTTACCTGCCCACGCGCAACCGCGTGAAAACCGACAGTCAAAGGCTCTACCAACGCCAGTTCCTGCAAAGACAATTTTTCAGAAGCTATCAACTTTTCAACGGGAGCAGTGGCATATTCACATAGCATGCCTTCGCGTTGAACACCAAGCGTTTCGTTTTTCATGCAGCAGTTGAAACGTTTTTTTTGGCAAGCTGAGCACTCACCGCAACTGGAATAAGGAATTACTAAAACCTCTTGTCCAACCGTCCAACCCTCAACGTCACCGCCAAGTTCCACGATCGTCGCGCCAATCTCGTGGCCCGGCACACGCGGGTAGGTGACCAAAGGATTAAGTCCTTTAAATGCCCCAAGATCGCTGCCACAGTACCCGACACGATTAACTTTCAACAAAACTTCACCGCTATTCGGAACTGGCTTCTCCCGTTCGGTAATACAAACGACACCCGGTTTTGAAATTTCGATCGCTTTCATTTAAATCGCTCTTCTTTTTTTGCATTTACTTGGAGGCAAGGGGCAGAACTGCAAATAGCCAACCCCAATAAACTACCGTCTCGAAACTATCAATTTAAAACTCGATTAGATTTTCACGCGGCCTTCGGTCACCATCACGCGAAATTTCTCAATTGTCTTCCTAATTCCCTCGTCGATTGGCGTCCGTGGCAACCCTGGAAACTGAGCCTCTACGGCAGCGTCGTCGAGATCACAGATAAACAAATTGGGAGTTGCATCCGCGGCAATTCCTGTTTCAAGAAACCCTTCGATTCCCAGTTCACCCGCAATCGCTTCGACCATTTCCAGAAATTGAGAAACCTCAATCGTCTTGCCTTTAATGTTGAAGGCCTGGCACCCCTCAAAAGGCAACATGCAAACCCCGGCAAAATGAGCTCCAACATCCTCCACGTAGTGATAGTTTTCACGTCCGCGATAAGGCATTTCGAACGGCATTGACTTGCCCTCATTCGCGCCAAGCACCAAGGACTTCATCACCTTGGTAGGAGCCGAAGTCGTCCCCTGATCCCTCCCGGGACCGAAGGTTGTATTAAGGCGAAGAGAAACGGTTGGGATTCCCGTGTTCTCGTGAAATAGAGTCGCTAAGTGCTCGCCTGCAACTTTCCAAACTCCATATAAATTTGGCGGTGAAAGCTGAGCATTCTCGGCAACCGTTGCCTCAGGATACATCGCACGCTTACCGTACACAGCTCCCGAGCTGGCAAACACCATTCGTTTCAAAGGCGGATCCAAAGCCTCAATCATATTAAAGAGACTCATGGTCCCTGCTAAATTCACGGCCAAGCCCTTTTCAGGATCCGACGCGCAATCAGGACTTTGCAAGGCTCCCAAGTGGATCACATGGGTTGGCTTGAAGGTCTCCAGCGTACGCTGCAGCGATTGCTGGTCACCAATATCAACTTGGGCGAAGGAGATCTTACCTTCGCTGACGTACTGTTGAAGACTCTCGCCAAACCAAATCTCAAGCTGGTCGGTGCTAGATGACCGACTACCGATCAATACCTGCTCGATCTCATCGCCGTATTGAGTGATCAATTGATAAACCGTGACTGCACCAATGCAACCAGTTCCGCCGGTAATAAAGACCTTAGCCACTGTAGGTTGTTCCTATTCTGAATTTAAATCCGATAGATGGATGCTCAAATCTGACGCTCCTAGCTTTTGTAAATAACTAGGACGGCCACCCCTGCAGCCTCCATTGCCCATACTCCAACCAAGAGTTTGGTTATGCGTTGATCGCCAGAATTGCCTTGGGAGTTTTTGCCATGATCGATTCTTCCATCGCCTCGACAACATGGTCGAACGAATATTGCTGAGAATAAACATCAACGGGAAACACGCCTCGCTGCAACAAAGCTTGCGCCGTCTCGAAGTCCTCGCGATTGGACCCCATCACTCCCTGCATTGACTGTCCCGATCGTGTAAACGCAGTGGCTCCAAACGTGACATCAGCTCCAAACGTTGCGATCACGCAAATATGCCCCTCCAATTGCACCGACAATCCTGCTGCTCCTAAGGCGGGAGGAAAACCGGAACACTCGATCAAACAGTCGACCGTGCCTTGCTCATATGAATCACCAAATCTTTGTCCCTGTAGATCTTCAATCCCGGCGGCAAGTTGCTCATGCAATGGTTTTTCTTCCGAGACTACGATCGGAATAAATCCCTGATCGTGCGCCAGTTTTAAACGAACATTTCGATCTCGTTCTACGCCCGTGACCGCAACTCTCGCTCCGGCCGCTCTAGCCAGCTCAGCCGCCATCAACCCGATGATACCGCACCCCGACACAACAACATCCATGCCTGGTTGAATATTGGCTTTCCGATGAACGCCCTGAGCGACAACCGAGAGCGGTTCAACAATAGCGCCCTGCAATGGAGTCAAACCATCAGCCAGAGGCATGCAGCGACCAACATTTACGATCATTCGCTGTGCCATGGCTCCATCACGGTGAAAACCAAATATCTTTTTCTTGCGGCAGTAATTCGGACGACCACGTCCACAGCCGCGACACCGTAGGTCACCACACCCTCGCATCGGGATAATACAAATCACATCGCCCAACTGTAGCCCGTTCACCCCTTCGGTATCCGGACCAAAACCAACAATCCGCCCGCTTGCTTCATGTCCAATCGTTCGAGGACGCTCTACCCAGGTAAAATTTGGTTTACCCGTACTGGCACTGTTATCCGAACCACAGACGCCGACAAACATCGGCTCCACCATGACTTCGCCCTGCTGCGGCTCATCCAAGGTTACTGATTCGACAGCCAGATTACGAGTAACCGATCCAGCTGGGGCTCCCGGGTTAATATATTCGGTTCCATTCAATCTCAGAGCTTTGATAATTTCAGACACGGTGACCGACTCGCTTCGGTAAAATAAATTTTGCTGTTTGCTAAAGTGCTAATTCTATCCCGATTCGTTCGGTTCTGCGAGACACCATGCCTGACCATAGGAAACAGCAAATGTCTGATTTAGCATAGAAGCAAACGTGTCCTAAACAAAATCAGCGAGCTTCGCCCACTTCCCATCGTGCCAAGATTTAATTGCAAATCAAACCAGATTCTCGAGAGGCTTGTTTACAAGCTGGAATCAGCCTGTTTTATTTCTGATGTAATGACGACTTTCGCCGCTGCGCAAATGGCCTAAAATAAGAGCAAACAAAACCTCACCTTTTTAAACAAAGTGACATGGAAAAAAGACGACTGGGCAAGACGGACATGGACATTTCCGTGCTCTCATTTGGCGCCTCCTCGCTCGGAGCCGAGTTTCGAAAAATTGATCTCAATGAAGCTGTAAAAAGTGTCCACGTCGCACTTGACCATGGCATGAATTTCATTGACACATCCCCCTACTACGGCCGCGGGCTTTCGGAGTCTTTGCTTGGCTTTGCGTTGGACGGGATTCCCCGCGACAGCTATTACCTCGGCACCAAACTCGGCCGCTACGCCCCGTCTCATTTTGATTTCTCTGCCAAGCGAGTACGTGAGAGCGTCGACATCAGTCTAGAACGCATGCGCACCGATTACCTTGACATCGTCCTCTGTCACGACATTGAATTTGTTGACATGCGGCAAATCTGGGATGAAACGATTCCAGAACTCTATCGATTAAAAGAAGCGGGTAAAGTCAAACACATCGGGGTCTCCGGCTATCCAATGAAGATTTTCCGCGAAGCTGCGGCTCATTCAGACATCGATGTCATGCTGTCTTACAATCATTACACGCTTCAAAACACTATGCTTGAAGACTTAGTCGATGAAATGCAAGCAAAGCAGATTGGCATCATGAACGCCGCTCCCTTCAGCGCCCGCCTGCTCACCAACGCCCCGCTTCCAGAGTGGCACAAAGCGACCGATTCTGTTCGCGAAATCTGCAAGCAAGCAGCCCAGCACTGTACTGCTGCCGGCGTCGACATCGCCAAACTTGCCCTCCAATTTTCAATTGCCAATGAGCACATGACCACCTGTATTACTGGATCGGCCAACCCAGGTCGAGTTGCCCAGTGGTGCGAATGGCTACAGGAACCACTTGACCACCAACTCGTAAAAGAGGTTCAAGAAATTCTGGCGCCCGTCCACAATTGGTTCTACGTCGAGTGCCTTCCTGAAAACTCGGATCCGATCTAATTCCGATTGAGCCCTACTACTTTTTCGATCAAACACAACATTTGCTAGGAACTCGAGGCACTTCGGATGATCATTGATTCGCACCATCATTTCTGGGATCGCTCTCTTACTCAATTTGATTATTCGTGGCAGGAAAATGCTGAACTCAAGAAAATATGCCAGAGCTTTCTGCCGGAAGACTTGAAACCACAGATCGATGCAACTGGGGTCGATAAAACAATTTTTGTCCAAACCCAACATAACCTTCTCGAAAACGATTGGGCGCTTGACCTGACCGAGTCTCACGACTGGATTGCCGGAATAGTTGGCTGGGTCGACCTCGCAAGCCCAGACTGTGAGTCACAAGTTGAACGGTTAAAAGAGCATCCTAAATTTGTCGGCGTGCGGCACGTCGTGCAAGATGAGCCGGATGACAATTTCATCCTTCGCGACGATATCCTGCGAGGGTTAAAAGTACTTGAAAAGCACAATATACCTTACGACCTCCTGTTCTATGTAAAACACTTACAGCACGCCTCAACGCTGGCCAAAAAATTCCCTGACCTAAAACTTGTCATTAACCACCTTGCCAAACCACAGATAAAGTATCGCCAATGGGAGGGCTGGATTGAGAACTTCAAACAAGCGGCTCAATATCCCAACGTTTGGTGCAAATTATCCGGACTCGCAACGGAGGCCAACTGGAGCACTTGGAATCCCGATGACTTTAAGATCTACGTAAATTCCGCGATCGAGCACTTTGGGACAGAGCGATGCATGTTCGGCAGTGATTGGCCCGTTTGCAATCTTGCCGGTTCTTATCAGGAAGTATTCGATGCCTTGATTCAGTGCATTGGAGGGGTATCTGAGGGAGAACGAAACCAGATTATGGGCCTGAATGCGGCTGAATTTTATGATCTCTCACTTTAAATCGATGAGAGAAACTCGCGTAACGAGCATTTAAATAATTCGCCGACACGTCTACACTGCCCCATGCCTTTTATCTCTGCTAGGCAGATAGATTTTATTTTTCTTAATCATTAAGTCTTCGGTCGGTTTATTGATAGGTGAGGGATTTCTGACAAGATCGGTCGTATTACAACGAACACAGCGTTAGCTTCCCATGGCCAAAGCAAGAAATTTTGACGCCAAAACAAACGCTTCCAAGGAACTCCATTGACTACAGATCATTCAACACCGGACGCCGCCAACTCTTTTGAGCCAGGTCGGGAACCAATTGATCCAACAGCTTTGTTTAAGAAACTGGCACCCGCAAACATTCGTTATGAACAATTGTCTCGCATGATCACTGCCACCATACTGACGGTGATCGCTGCCATTGCGCTTCTAATCTGGTGGCTAAACAACGGGACCGATACGGTGTGGCTACTGCTCTTGGCCGCAGTCTTTACTTTCCTCGCTTATCTGTTCGCAATGGCCTGGCGATGGCCGTCAGTCAGCTATCAGCACACGTCCTGGAAACTCGACGAGGAAGGGCTCGAAATTCATAGAGGCGTTTTCTGGAAACATCAAATTTCAGTTCCACTCGGGCGTGTCCAGCACGCCGATGTGTCACAAGGCCCCATTCAACGATCTTTTGGCCTTGGCACATTAGTTATACACACCGCTGGAACACAAAATTCATCGGTGGTTCTTTCAGGACTGAGCCAAACGACAGCCACCGAATTGAGAGATCAAATAATCACTCAAAAGCGAGGCGATTATGTCGTTTGATTTAGAACCACCTGAATCTAATCCACAACCGCCCAATGACGCCGATCAGGACAACGGGCAAACCCCCGACTTATCAACGCATGAAAATCAATTCGGAGCAGACGACGCGGCAATGACGCCAACGGCGCAGATGTCGTTCTTGCATCCGACGTCTCTGATTTTCGATTTCCTTGCCCACGTTAAGACTTACATTCTACCCGTTGCCATTGGGCTTTTTTACGGAGCAACTGAAGGCCAAGGGTTCTTATTAATCATCTCGGCAATGTTGGTAATCCCAACACTCCTTCATTCAATTTTCGGTTATTTCACACTTCGATACTGCATCTCCGACAACCAACTCATCGTCCGCGAGGGGATTCTCAATCGCAACATCCGCACGGTGCCATTGGCGAGAATTCAGAATATTGACTCGGTACAAAACCCATTGCACCGACTTTTGAAAGTTGCTGAGGTTAAAATTGAAACGGCCAGCGGAACGAAACCTGAAGCGATTCTCCGTGTGCTTTCCGTCGACAAAATGAATTCATTACGGTCCGCCGTTTTTGACAGTCCTGCATATCTGGCAAAAGTCAGTCAAACGAACACGGCAACCGTTGATTTACCTGCGGTCGAAAACGGGCCTTCCCAACCAATTAACGAGTTCTCACCCAGCGAATCCGAAGATTTGTTAAAGATTCCAGTTGCCTGGCTAGTCAAAGCAGGGTTGGCAAGCAATCGCGGATTGGTGTTGGTCAGTATTGCCCTTGGCGTCATTTCCCAGTTCGCCAACGACAAATTTAACTTCGCTTTCAGTAGCATCGGGAAATTCATTAGAGACGCCAATGGTGCACCGGAACTCCCAGATGCTCCTCAGTCTCGCTGGGTCGTCATTGGTCTTTCACTG
>Ga0315321_10002868_pt1 | contig 13397 bp, 13 predicted proteins | sample M180m21515metaG_FD_203464 | JGI IMG/M metagenome (GOLD analysis project Ga0315321, IMG submission 203464) | Ammonia-oxidizing marine archaeal communities from Monterey Bay, California, United States - M1 80m 21515 | ecosystem: Environmental > Aquatic > Marine > Intertidal zone | place: USA... | reverse complement strand
TCCATTTGACATACATGTTTCTTTATTTTCATTAAGAAATGCCTGAAACAATGCAGACAACTCGTCCACCTCATAATCGTTTGCAAGTTTGTTACTAGTCGCCGATGGCTTCATTGTCGCTCCCCAGAAGGTCATAAAGTCACTGACTACTGGGAGATGTTTGCTTGTCAAGTTTGGAAATGTGTCCGTTTCTGCATCGTATGTGTATTTCTCTATGAGTAGTGTTTTTAAGGTAGTGTTGCTGACCACACGCGGTAGTGCAAAGTCTGACCGAAACCGTTTCCATATATACTGTACGTTGCGCCACGTCATGACGGCCTTTAGTTTTGGATGCGCCACGATGGCGTCGTCGGTTCCCACGGTGACGCATTCGTTGCAGAATTTGTCGACCATTTGTTGAGGAGTGTTGTTTTTCATAAAGAGTGCGTAAGTGCGTAACTCTTCTCTCTTCTCTAGGAACGCGTCCGCGCACGTGTTTGCGTTGGAGTAGTGCGCTGCGACACATAACAGGTTTACTGCATTTTCCTTGAGCATCTCAAACCAGTTGTCTGCGAGGGAAGAACTATTGCGCATGCGTATCAACCTACAGTTTGTCAAACTCACCGTGTCGCAGTATTTGGTGATGAAGTTTCCAGTCAAGTTGGCATGACCTTCAATCATAGCATACAGTAGGTCAAGATTACCAAGATTTTGTTTGGATGCTGGAGAGACATAATAAGTGCATTCTGTATTTTTTTTCAGAATATTATCGCCAATGCATGTGAGAAAGTACTTTGCTTCGTTTCGTGTCAAGAAGTAGTTAGGCGATAATGCGGTAAGTACTTTTTGTATCGTCTTAGTTTCTGGAAGCAATTGCTTGAAGAGATGTCGGTCTTTTATCTTTCTAATAAGACTTATTTTTGTCTTGTGTTTCCAATCCATAAGCGCAGTATTGTCATACGAGATTGTAGAGAGAAGGTGATATATGATGTCGTCTTCAGTCACATTTGTATAATTAATTCCGTCGTATCGGTAGAATGTGTTAGATGTGGGTAAATAATAGTACGGGTTATTCACCAAGAAGACCGTTTTGAATGATTTTAGTTCTTGTTCTAGTACAATCTTGCGTTGTGCATTTTCTTCATGAACACGATGTTCGGTTGCGAGCGTGGTCGGTAAAATATTACTCAAATGCAACTGAAGGCGAGTTTGCATGTATTCGCTATCTTTACATTGATCCACAATTTTTTCTAGAAGATCTGAACATTCCGTCGAATAGTTTGTAATGTCAGACATGATACTAGAGGTAAGTTTGCTTATTATAACGCATTACTTTTATATCATAATTTGTTAGTATATATATTGTATGCATGAATCGTAATATATTTAGTCTTCACATTTTTCGCACACTGCTATTACATAAGTAAATCCATTGGTCCCTCCACACAATTTATTAATATATATCTGACATGCGTATTTTAGCATGCTGAAAATAGGCGACGGAAGACCAAAGTCATCAGGACACGTCAAGTTGTCGAAAAAGTATTTGTAGTATGGTTTGAACGTTTTATCGCTGATGTCCTCCACCTTTACTCGAAACCCTATATCCTCGAGTTGCTTGGTGTACTCGCGTACTCCTATTTTATTTGCGTCTGGGATGGCGAACATTTCGCTAAATGCATTTCGGTTTATCGTATTGAATATATTTACACTGGTAGTATCGTTATAAATAATGTCTGCCATGACGAGTTTGCCACCCTTCTTAAGCACACGATGTGCCTCTCGAAAGAATTTCTCTCTAGGAACATAATGAAAAGCTGATTCTAGAGAGACTACCCGATCATATGTCGCGTCCTTTCTATCAATCATGCATGCATTGCCTGTTTCAAACTTGATGTTCCTGCGAGTATCTCCCTTTTTAGCAGCAGCGCGCGCATTGGTTTGTGCGACGCGGATCGATGTTTCGTCAATGTCAATACCTTCAATACGCGCTCGGGTCTTGTGCGCCCAATAGAAGTCTTGTTCTCCATACCCGCATCCAATGTCCAGAATCCTATCTGCGTTCTTTAGACTTCCCTTCGAATATATCATTTTGCACATCCGTCGGTTGGCGTCTTCGAGAGTCATGCCTGGCTTATCCCAGTATCCATAGTTCATAAAGTTGGATTCCTCATTACCTGTAACGCTTTTAAGTATACGGATAAGAGACTTATAAGTATTAAACTTCTCATTCATAAATGTAAATGCAAAATAACAAACTACCATTATCACGGTGATACATGGGAGCACTACTATAATCATGATACAAATCACAATTTGGGTAAGTATCTGGAGTATCTGTTTTATTTTCTCCATTGGTTCGTGAATAAACTTAGTGCACCCTATCTCAATTAAACTGGTAACAGTTGTTACGACAGATGAATTGTATTCTTCTGACATTTCTCTCTAGGTCTAGGATCTCTTGTACACAAGTAAACCATTTATTATATAACGAAAATACGCATGCCATACACAATGAATGTGTTCATTATACAAGAGGTGCGTAAGAATATAAAGATTTTCGCACAGATTATTCATATCCACATTATGTCATCAGAGACTACAAACAATGTTCTCACGCTCAAGACTGTTCAAATATCTCCATTCCGTACACTGATGACCGCACTAAAGGACATCCTATTGGAAACGAATATTACGTTTCAGGCGGATGGTATTCGCATCATTAATATGGATAAGAGCCATACGGTTCTTGCACATATGCATCTTGCTGCCCCCAACTTTGAGTTCTACGAGTGTAAAAAGGAGAAAATCATCATTGGTGTCAACATGTTTCATCTATTCAAGTTGATCAACTCAATTGATAATGATGATACGCTTACCATGTACATCGAAAATGATGACTACGCCGACGGGGTGGTGTCGCATCTCACGCTTAAGTTTGAAAATGGCGACATCAAACAGTGTAAGACACAGAAGTTGCGCCTTATCGAACCGGATACAGAAGAATTACAGTATCCTGACGTGAGTTTTTCATCTATCATCAACTTACCGTCAGTGGATTTTCAGAAGATTATTCGCGACCTTTCGTGCATTTCGGATAAAATCGAAATCAAGTCAGTTGGCAACGAACTTATTTTTAGGTGTGCAGGACAGTTTGCATCCGCTGAAATCCATCGTGCAGAATCCGATGGAAGTATGGCATTCCTATTAAAACAAGATTCATCTAAGATTGTTCAAGGAGAGTTCTCGCTCAAAAACTTGGGTTATTTCATCAAATGTACAAACTTATGTTCTCAGATTGAAGTCTATTTAGAAAACGATTTACCCCTTGTGGTAAAGTACAACGTGGCTTCCCTAGGTGAGATAAAACTATGCCTCGCCCCTCTACCCAGTTCGTAATCGTGCATGCCTCTGTAATAATTCCTACGCCTAGTATATATACACATGGCATCTACGAGATTTAGTGACGATATTGCGCGAAAAGAAGATCAACTCAGACAATCTACTGGTCCATGCGACTACATGATCAATGCGCCTGGAAATGGTACCGCTCCATCATACATGGAAGACCCACATATTCGCCTTCAGAAGTGGGGGGGTAATTTAGCGACGAATTCGGTTACCATCGAGGGATCACTCAAAGGTCTCCGACAATCTGGACGTGACTGTTTAGGCAAAGACGAATACAACCGTTCCGCCCCCGCAGCCGAAACCGCTAGTTTCCCATCGAATACCGCACTCACCACTGACCAACCTCGGGCTACTAACCCCGCATGGGAATTGCGCGATCAGGCAACCATGCAACACGGTGACCCAACATTTTTCGATCCACAGTCAAACATCTTTCAACCGTTCAGAACCAATGTCAGTACGCGCATTCTAGAGAAAGACCATTACACGCAATCCAACATACATCAACCCCTTACAACACAGTTTCTTCTTCCTGCACATGCCCCAACCAACCCCAAATAAAACTTATACATTCTTCATTGGTTTAGAATAAGTAGATTCGTCACATATTAATCTACTTATACACTATATACATGGAAACCCTTATCCCTATGATCGTCCTTGGTGGATTAGCCTACTCTATGGGTGGAGAAACCGAAGAGACAAATACGAAACAAAACTCCCTATCGAAGCCAGGGTGCTCAACTGGCCGACCACGCAACAAAACAGCAGAGGGTTACGCAAATATGAACAACGGCAACAGCGTTCCTGGATCAGTTCCTGATTCGTACCCCGTCCCCCAACAACAGCAGCGCGGTCAAGATCTGCAGCAGCGAAAATCTGACCCGTACGCCACGCATGCGCACACGTCTTCCAACACGGCTGCGGCGAACTACTTTGACCAAAACAAATATTACCAAGAGGAGGTTCGTGGAACGCCAACCAGCAACACGGTGCGTCAGACACACTCGTTGACAGGAAACTACGTCGATGAAAGCAATTTCAAACACAACAACATGACCCCATTCTATGGTGGACGCGCCACGCAACAAACCATGGCGGGACAATACAGTGAATCGATGTTGGATACTATGACGGGAGGCGGATCTACCGCTACCAAAAAGGTGGAACAGTCGCCACTCTTCAAACCAGAAGACAATGTGCAGTGGGCGTCTGGCGCACCCAATGTCACCGACTTCATGCAGTCGCGCACCACTCCTGGTATGACCCGCAATAATGTTAAGCCATTTGAAAGCGAGATGGTCGCCCCCGCACTCAACGGTGGCTACAACACCAGTGGGCAAGGAGGATTCAACTCGGGCATGGAGGCGCGCGACAAATACATGCCCAAGTCGGTCGATCAACTCCGTGCAGCGACGAACCCTAAGATGGAATACTCCCTTGATGGACATCAGGGCCCAGCCAACTCTATTATCAAGAACACCGGCATCATGGGCAAGATGGAGCAACACAAACCCGACACCTACTTCGTGCAGACGCAGGACAGGTGGCTCAAGACCACGGGCGAAGAGAAGGCACCCACAGCGAGATCGCAACAGGAGGTGCACGATACGGCGCGCATGACAAGCCAATCTTACGCGGGCATCGCCGCGCCCGCGGGCGAGCGCACGGCCGCGTACATTCCGGGCAAATATGAGGCGTCCACGCGCACACAGTTACCTGGACAACCGATCACAAACCTTACTGGTCCCACAAGATGCACAGACACCACTGGGATCAAGAAGACCTACAACAACGTCAACACAAACCGGTCTATCGGTGATGACGCCGGAACGGCACGAACCTTTGGTAGCGGGCTAAGCACCGCGATCGGCGCGGTCATCTCTCCATTGACTGACATCTTTAGACCAACCAAGAAGCAGGAGGTCATCGACAACGTGCGCATCTACGGCGACGCCGGATCCAGGGTCGAGAATACACCCATGGTGGATCTCAATCAGGTCCTCCCCACCACCACCAAGGAGACCACTATGTTCTCTCCCGATACCTATATTCAAAACCAATCTGGAGATGCATACCTTGTTACACAACATCAACCTGTTCCTAACCAGCGTGACACCACCAACCAGAACGCGATGAACGGTGTGGGTGGTGCAGGAACCACACACGGTGCGCAACACTACGGTGCCGCGTACAACCAGGTGAACAACGAATCCAAGGAGAAGTCCATCGTAGGTCGCACGAACCATGGAAACACCCAAGTGTTCAATGGAAGCATAAACATGTCCGTGGCCAAGAACGAACACGACCGCGACAACAACCGCATGTGGGCGCCTTCGAACATGCCTTCCCAGTCCATGTCCAAGGAGATGTACGGGAAATTCACCGAACCCCAGGGCTACCAGCAGAACGTGGCCGTCGAACGCATGGCGCCCGACCTTCTGACCGCGTTCAAGTCGAACCCCTACACGCACAGCCTGACTTCTGCGGGGAACATGTAGGTGTTCTATCTCTATTTTGTGCACCCTACATAAATATATTGTTATACTACATAATTATAACAATATGCCCAAACCAAACTCAGAGGTGTTGTCTGTACGATGTAAAAACGGTACGCGAAAAAATGCAAAAACGAATAAATGTGAACCAAAAACAAGGAATACCAAAGACAAAGGTACACAAAAACGTACGACAAAAGTTCGACCACTAGAAAAGCTGACTTTACTTGAATCTGATGTTAATGAACTTGTACACATATACAAGTCATACCTCAAAGGCGATACAATTACAGACTTTAGGGGTCACTTAAAAAAAACCTATTACAAACCTCGGTTCAGTAGTCATTATTATCCAAAAGGAGAAGATTTGAAAGAACTCAAACAGCAGATACGTGAGAATACTCCAACTACAATAACCAATACTGCAGAAAAACAATTATATTTGTATCGTAAACTATTAGAACGTCAAATTATGTCATTGATGATTGCCTATTCAGTTGGCCAGTATAAACTTAAGGATTTTAGCAGTTCTCGGGTGAAATACTAAGTTTTCATATAGCAGCGTCGTATTCCACAAAAGAAACAAATGTGGAAATAGAGTACAAATGCAAACAGACCTCGATACATCGATGCGTTTAGGCACAGATGCGTGGACGCATGGAAAACAGTTCGTCGCCTATATTCTCAATTATTTAGAGGAGACCGATTGGTTTGTCCCACTCGATGACGTAATGCGCCCCGACGACGACGATATAGATTTTTAATCTATGGTATACTATATACGTTATGGCCACAAAGAACTCTGGACAAAATTTTGCACCGAGTTTTGCACAGTGGGATACGCACATCCAAGAGGATGCGGCAAGGAGGGAAAGGAGGGCAAGGAGGGAAAGATTGATCGCTGAGGCGAAACAAAATATAGAGGAAGCAAAGGATACAATAGCCAAAGCGGATGACACGTTAAGAACATCACGTGATGCAGATGAGAAGACAAGAGCCAGTGATACCCGTAACGATGCAATTGCCAGCATGCACTATTGGAATACTATATATAATAAGGAAGAGCATGCCCGCAGCCCAACACAATTTCCAATGGATAATGTTTTAGGTTTAGATACGGGTTTAGGTTTAGGTGGGTCGAGTAAGCGCCGCGGCACCAAAAAGCACCAAAAAGGAAGAAAGACGAGAAAGACGAGAAAGACGAAAAAGGGGAAGCGTGTTCGAAAATCGAAGAAGGTGCATCGCCTAGCGAAGTCTAGCAAGAGATATAAAAAGATTTCCAGTCGAAGGTAGGTTAAGACAGTAGTAATGACAATAAGAATATAAATGGTGCATACCAAGTAGTATACACCATCTCTAGAGAGAAATATGGAACTACATCAGGACATTGTCAGTCGCCTGAATGGTTTTATAGAAACCCATACCATTCCACATATCATATTCCATGGGGCATCTGGATCGGGTAAGCGGACGGTCGTCGCCAATTTCATCTCCAAAATCTATCATGACGACAAGCAGACCATAAAGGACTACGTCATGCATGTGAATTGTGCGCAAGGGAAGGGGATTAAATTCATCCGCGAAGACTTGAAGCACTTCGCAAAGACGCACATCAACACGCGAGGTGGACTCTTGTTCAAGAGCATTATTCTGATGAATGCCGACAAGCTCACAATCGATGCGCAGTCTGCGCTACGCAGATGTATCGAGGTGTTTAGTCATACTACTCGTTTTTTTATCATCGTTGAGGATAAATATAAGTTGTTGAAACCGATTCTGTCACGGTTTTGTGAGATATATATCCCGTGTCCCACAATAGAAGGTGTCCCTACAAATTTACACAAATATAACGTGGATACAACCTTTAGTCATATTCGGACCGATTCTGCACGCCAGACATTGTTAAGACGTCTTTTAACCGACTTGAGTAAGGATCCGTCCACAGTCAATATACGAGAGTGTGTTGAGACGCTTTATGACAACGCATTTTGTACCGCCAATATTGTGTCTATAGTCGAAAGTAGAAACACCTTCCATATTGACAACTATAAAAAGCATGTCGCGATGTTTCGGTATAATCAGGTGAAACGAGAGTTTCGAAGTGAAACGATGTCGATGTTTTTCCTGTTGCATGCATTATTTTTACGTTTAACCGACAGTTTAGAAAATATCCTACTTATGTAAATGGATGATTTCACCATAAGTGGGCTTCATGAGTCAAAGAACGAGTGGGCTGCAAGATTGCTTACCATTTTAACTCCACATCTCATAGATGGGTTTAGATCAATCTTGGATGAAGGTGTACACTTGTGTCGTGAAAATGATGAAATGGATAAATATCTAATGACATTCCAAAATTTGGTCGCTCGCATTCCCAAGTGGAATACCGATATAGTAAAGACCGAGACAGCACGAATCATCGAAAAGAGTGGATGTGCCTATCTTGAGGATCTCATTACATGTATTCACGTGATTCAGTTAAAGATTTTGACCTCGGTGCGCGTTGGTCAGAAGCAGAAGAAGGTGGATCTTGATGTCATGGATGTGAATCATTTTGTTCACACCTGTTACATTAACTCTGCCCGTCAACTGTATAGGAATGTATATTTGTTCGATATCCATAGTCAGCCATTGTTGACACAAAAGAATAATCGTGAGATCGAAATGATCGTCCAAGAGTGTATTCTCAATACGGTTCGCGATAGTATTCCAGTGGAAACCATCCTAAAATGTTATATGGACGAGACAACCGAGGAAGATATAACCGAAGAGGTGAAATTAGAAGATGTCACCCCCGAGCCTGTTGTTGAGCCTGTCATTCCAGAACCTGTAGAACTACTCGCTGCGCCTCCACCAACACCGTCCGAATCTACAGTGACATCCCCTCAATCGCTAGGTCAGGGAACCAACATGCCTTCGCTAGGTGAAGGCGGTGTCACATTAACATTTAATGATGTTGATGATGCAGTAGATGTCGATAAAAACGTGTTTCAGATAGATGCTCCCAAGAGTATTTCACGCCTTCAGGAAATTAGCGATGCTCGACACATAGCATCACTTGATGATGATGATGATGATTCTGACAGGCTTGTTATATCTAGCAGTAATATCAAACTTGATGATATGGATATTCAGACTATTGAAGAACCTCGTATTAATATTCTCCCCCCACTGCTTGATGATATTGAAGTTCTACATTAGGTTGAAATACGTTATAACTCTGTTGGGTATGCGTTGTTTTTGAAATATGTTTATACCAAACTAGATAAATGAACACGTATTTAATGGCGGGTCTCACTGTTGTGGTGTATGTAATTATTCAGTTTATGGATGCAAAGTTGGTTCAAAAAGAACGTCCAGATATGAAAGCCATTGTAAAAAGAAGTCTAATGGTCTTTAGCAGTGTTATTGCTGGCGTAGCCCTGTATGATCAGTTTACTCCACTTATGGGTCAAATAAGTGAGATAGGTGAGCAAGTAGGTGGTACCGCTTCCACTACGGCGCAAGTATTCACTGGCAAACCAACATTTTAAACCGCCGGGCATTCAAAATGGGATATTACAAATGTCCAGCGGTATAAACTGGATAAAAATCTACAATATGTATGGCTTTATCCCAATCTTTCTTATACTGTATTGACCCAAACTGTGTCAATACACTATATTACTTACCTAGTGAGAGTTATCCCACCATAATTGCTCGATTCATCTGATGATATGGATGAACTAGAGGAAATAGACGATGACCTTGGAGACCGAGCAGTAGAGTTATTTCTGATTTTTGTCTTCAACAGTTGCAATTTCCCAAGGTCGATCAATGGGATCAGTTTTTTGTCAATCGCTTCGACACATGCCGCACAGATAATATATGTCGTATTGTATCGATGCGGGAAGTTTAGTCTACAAATGTTGTCGTCGCATACACCACAACCACATTTGTCACACTGGTCGGTCATATTGGCCGCGTCACACATATCGCAAGGTGTATGTATCCGTCTGCTGCATGAAGTTTGTTGCCCGACATCATGTATGGAGTGGATTCCGTACCTATATATGATGCTCATGGTTAATGTTGTTGTCCTTTTGTTTTATACCCATGGTCTCTGAGTATTAATTTATTTCAATTCTTTCATGGTATTTTCGCTAATGGTCGGTGGCGTGGTTGTTTCAAATCTCGTTTTCAAAACAGGAAATTTGTCGATGTCCATCACATGTCCTATGTGCTTTGACGCGATGTCTTTCTTTTTCACCACATACTGTGAAAACTCTGGTCGCTGCAGTTGCGCTTCAGGCGTGTGTCGATGTACCTGCCGCGCGATCATTTTGTACAGTTTGAAGGATGGGTATCGCTCATCGCCGTTTGATTTGTAAAGTACGTTGCGACCAGCGTCGTCCATGCACCACTCCTTGATGATTCCCATGACGCGGTTGTCTGGTTCCGATTCCATTTCGTCTTCAAGGTCGTCATAAATCGAACATGCCAGTCGACACAAATCAAAACTGAAGTTGGGTTCGATGCGCGGTTTGTCTGGATTATAGTAGGGTTCGGTGTTATATTGTGTTGACGCATCTGCCCCAGGTTTAAAACTGTCGCTGCACATGATTATACCGTTGTATGTGTAAATACTGCGTCCAAAGTCGATGATTTTTGCAATGCGTCCAAAGGTTGGAACCTTATAGTATGAGTTTCCAAGTTTGTAAAAGAGGAATGATTTTTTGGTCTCTACAAACATGATGTTGCTGCTGTGCAGGTCATTGTGTGTAAATGAAAACACACGTTGGTATGTGATGAGTGTCATTATGACCTGCATAAGAATACTAAACCATTCCTTGTCTGAGAGTTCTTCTTGAGACATAAGCGTGTCCAGTGTATAATCCATTTTCTCCATAAAGATGACTTCAACTGGAAACCTAGGGAGTGTTGCTAATACAATGGGTTCATCATCGTCAGAGGCTGATTCGTCGCTCCATTCATCGTCGGATTCGGTTTTTGCGTCGTTGTCCTCTCCCTTATCGTCTCCACTGTCTTCAGAGGTACACGACGTTCGCGATGAACAACTTGACGACGTATCATCATCATCATCAATGGTGATTTCAGCATCCTTTTCTGGTGACGTTTCTGTATAGGTATTCTCGATGCCGATGACTTCTAGGTCGGATGCGGCTAAATCTGCTAGTGATAGAATTGCTGTGGAGTTTTCGTCAGATGTTTCGAAAAGTCCATTGTATGCTATATCACTGATGTCTGATACGATTTCTTCGAGACTGTTTATCTTGGTAGATTCCGATGCTTCTACCAGAGGTGTGATAGAGATGGGCGGCATGCGTCCGCTTCGAGCCGTTCCCGTATTGATAATGTCATTAATGAAGAGTGAGTAGTCCTCTACTTGAAAGTCAACATCCTTGTGTGTATTAAAAAAGGAAGATTCGTGTAGATACTCCAGATCATCATATATATTGACCGATAGATTGCGTTTCACTCCTAAAAATGCGCCATAGTAAGAAATGCCATGAGCAAAGTTTGTATGGTTCTGGAGAAGGGTTGTAAACTGAGTGAACATGCCATCCACGTATGCACTGTTGTTGACATCGACCAGACAAGGACTGGATGCATGTGAATCGATATAGGTTGGTAGGTTGAATATCTCATTGTTGTGAAATGTTTTACCAGTTAAAAACTTGAATGGGTCGGTTAAGGGGACAATCTTACAAAAAACTGAAGAAACCAATGTATTCTTGTTGTCTGTATTAGTCAGTTCTACCCGATATGATACAGGGGTTTCATTTTCGATAATTCTCGAAACATGTAAGGGTGTAGTCATGTTGACACATTCACAGTTGGTCGCATTCATCTCAAAAAACCTGTTATATATGGGGATGTAATTTTGAATAGATTCCATATCCATACATGTTTCTTCCTTAAGTTGGTTGAAAAGTTCGTGGTTTCGGCGTTTAGTGTAATTAACACGACAGTTGGAGTTTGTATGAGAGTTCATTAACCCATTATAACATATATAACTGCTCGTATAAACGCTTTATTGGGCGTGCATGCTTAAATATCGCGCGTTTGGTATATATATATTATACTCGATTAGTAATACATGACGCTTGAACTTAAGAAGTTTAGCATGAAAACTATTAGTTTTAAGCCAGACGAATCAAAAGGCCCTGTTTGTGTTCTTATCGGACGAAGAGACACAGGAAAAAGTTTTCTAGTTCGCGATTTGCTATATTACCACCAAGACATCCCCATCGGCGTTGTAATCGCAGGAACGGAGGAAGGAAACGGTTTTTACGGGAAGCTTGTTCCACGCCTCTTTATACATACTGAGTATAGTTCAGGTATTATTGAAAATATACTTAAACGGCAAAAAGGAGTTCTAAAACAAATAAAAAAAGATATCGAGACCAAGAGGCGTTCTACAATTGATCCGCGGACGTTCGTTATATTAGACGATTGTTTGTATGACGCTTCTTGGTCTCGAGATAAACTGATGCGACTTCTATTCATGAATGGGCGACATTGGAAGATCATGCTCATCATCACAATGCAGTATCCCCTTGGTATCCCACCGACACTGCGTACCAATATCGATTTTGTGTTTATCTTGCGTGAGCCGTATATCGCGAATCGAAAGCGCATTTACGAAAATTATGCAGGCATGTTTCCTACACTCGAATCCTTTTGCCAGGTTATGGATCAATGTACTGAAAACTATGAATGTCTTGTTATTAATAACAACTCAAAGTCAAACAAACTTAGTGAACAAGTGTTTTGGTACAAGGCTGATTCACATAACGACTTTCGGTTAGGTTCGAAGGAGTTCTGGGAGCTCTCTAAAAACATGGGGTCGGACGACGAGGACGAAAAGTACGATCCAGGAGCGAGCAAAAAGCGCGGCGCTGGACAGACCATCAACGTGAAAAAGTCAAAATGGTAATCAAATTACTATACGGCACCCACGGATCCCGTCGCACAATTGTAATGATATCGTGTAAAATACACACACAATATCATATATATCATATTATTCAAGGATCTAATTATACACCACCACCCACCTTAGTGTTTGTATTCGCAATACTAGACAGACCGCGATCTGTATTTATATCAGTCACAATATTATCCCCTTCAAACAGTTCGGACCGAATATCTCCCACAGAGACTTCTTCTTTAGAACCACCCAATGCCGTTTCCTGACTAATTATTCCACCAATGGAAATGAGGTTGCCGTCTTCGTCCACGTCCTGTGTAAGTGTGGTGTTATGCAACTCTGCCTTTTCTACATTGTCGCGAATGGCCTCCTTCTTGGTGTCCTTTACGCGCTTCTCGAACGCCATCTTGGCAAAATCCTGGTTCTTGACCTTCTCTTGCATGAGTTTGTTCAACTCGTCCTCCAGGTATTCTACGCGCCCCGTCTTGTACGCATCGGGTTCCCATGGCATCCACATGCCAATTGGTCCTACATACACGTCGTGATTGGGATCCATTTCACGTAACATCTTACAT
>Ga0315321_10002865_pt1 | contig 13403 bp, 13 predicted proteins | sample M180m21515metaG_FD_203464 | JGI IMG/M metagenome (GOLD analysis project Ga0315321, IMG submission 203464) | Ammonia-oxidizing marine archaeal communities from Monterey Bay, California, United States - M1 80m 21515 | ecosystem: Environmental > Aquatic > Marine > Intertidal zone | place: USA... | reverse complement strand
TGTCCGTCGTCCGCGACTATGTCCGTGCACGCATACCACGCCGGCCGATGTTTACTTTACGATGAGTGGTTGCTCAATTTCACGCAGTGGAAATTCTGACGCGGCTAGCACATTTCGACATTCTATCAGTCACGCTCGTAATCGTTTTGTCTGGCACAGTCGCCGCCGTTCGAAAATCTTCCAGCGCAGGTCTGAGTTCAGCCGAACGGTTCAACGCGAGGATCATGCCGTTTTGTTTTACTCTTAGAAATCATCGAGTTGCGTACGGTGTCACCTTTCACTGGTCGTTCTGAAGAATCATATCGTGCTTCCAGCAAGACAACGTTTCTTTCGCTGTGCGATAAGTTTTTGATCAATATCGAGACACCGGCAAAGTCGTCGATTCTCACACTGAACCGAATGAGCGTACTGAAACTGCACAAGTATGATCAGTCATACAAGTCGACCATTTCACGGCTGACCAACTACGCCACCGTGCTTAACGGGCAATGCAAATCGGTCAACGGACTGCCGGCCGACCATTGGCGAGAGTTGAAACTCGTACTGCGAATGATCGAGACCCGCACCGATTCGGAAGCAGGTACGCTGGCCGCCGATGCGACTCTGATGCTGGGCGAGCAACAGTTCGTCAGGCAAGTCGAAATCAAATCAGCGCAATGCCGTGAGGCTTGCCGGCAGGCCGCGTCAATCACCGGTGTAGTCTTGAATTAAGTAACCGAGAACCACCGGCAGAAATCCCTCGACTTCCGTCACGACGAAACTCGGTTCTGAATTGGCTTAAAAGATGCCGAGATGATCGCGGGCTTCGTCGGTCATACGTTCTGGTGACCACGGCGGAGTCATGACCAGCTTAATCTCGGCTTCCTCGACGAGATGCAAACGTTCCAGAGCCATCTTTGCCTGCTGTACGATCTGCGGTCCTGCCGGGCACGCAGGGCTGGTCAGAGTCATGTCGATGTATGCATTCTTGCCGTCGTGATTGACTGAATAAACCAGTCCAAGATCAACGATGTTGATCATCAACTCGGGATCAATGACGGTCCGCAGCGCGTCGATCATCTTTTCGTCAATCGACTTTGCATCGTCCTCAGCCGAAACTTCGATTGCTTCCAAAGCGGCGGGCTCGCCGTCGGTTGGAATCGTTTGCGGAGTCGTCGGAGCAGCAAGCACGGTATTGGCGGGCGTTGGATGATTGCAGGTCGAAACTTCGTCAGACGATGGCCGCAGAAAGATCGAGCCGTCTTCAATCTTGACGTCGTAAATCGAAATTCCTTCGGTGGCCGGCATGCACAGCGGCTTGCCGGTTTTCAAGTCAAAACTCGCCCCATGGCGATCACAAGTGATAGCACCGTCGGCGATGGGTCCGTCGGTCAATGGCTGGCCGTCGTGGCTGCAGACATCTTCGACGGCGGCGTAGCAACCGTCGTCCTGTTGAATAAGCAGAACCGGGATGTCATCCACGAAAACGGAAAGCCGTTTTCCAGGATCGATTTCGTCAACTGACGCAACTTTTTCGTAATCCGACATGATGCTCGCCATTCACTTCGTTGATCGTCGTAATGCCAGAGAGTCGCTGCCATGAAAAATTCGCAGCTGCAACCAACAGATGTAGCAGTTATTCGCCGATGCCCAGTTTTCGCTCGACTGCTTTATCCAGCGTGTCACGAACCAGTTCGACAGGAATTCGATCAGTTACGATCTGGAAGAAGCCCTGCACAATCATGTGCATCGCTTCGTACTCAGTCAGGCCTCGACACATCGCATAGAATACCTGCTCGACATCAACTCGTCCGGCGGTCGCACCGTGGGTACATCGCACGTCGTCGGCTTCAATTTCCAGGCCTGGAATCGCGTCACATCGAGCCGTCGAGGACAGCAGCAGCGAATCGTTCCGCTGGTATCCGTCGGTCTGCTGAGCTGCTTCGTCGACCTTAATCATCCCTCGCCACACACAGCGTGCCTTGTCGCGAAGAACGTCTTTGTAAAGCAGATCGGAACGAGTATCCGGAGCGTGATGCGTTTGCTGGGTGTAGTAACTGATCAGTTGTTTGTCGGTCGCAAAGGTAACTCCGTTGACCTGACCTTCAGCCCCTCGACCATCCAGGTGCACGTCCTGATGAATGTGAGCCATTTTTGCTCCCAGGCCGCCGACGGTCCATTGCAGCGAACCGTTACTCTCGACTCGGCCAGACTGATGGGCGAAGTGCCAGGTTTTTGAGTTCCAGTTCTGAAGCTGCACATACCGCAGACGAGCATTCCTGCCGACTAACAGCTCCACCGCTCCTACATGCAGTCCGGGTGCGTCGCTGGTAGCTGATGACGTTTCTTCAAGCAGAGTCGCTTCCGCATCGTCTTCAAGAATGACAAGCGTATGACTAAAGTCAGTCGCTCCGGCCTGAGCCAACCCGATCAAACTGTAAAGCGGTTCGTCTATGGTCACTCCGGTCGGAACATAAAGAACGGTTCCACCTGTCCAGAACGCGGCGTGCCAAGCCGAAAACCGATCGGTGCCGGCCTGCACAGCTCGTGTCGCAAAGTGTGGTCGCAACGTATCGCCGTGCTCACGCAACATCGTTGCCAGGTCGCCGAACAGAACTCCTCGCACCTTGAGTTCTTCGGAAGCGGAACGACGTGCACAGTGGCTATCCACGTGGACGACAGAACCAGCAAAATCTGCTCGATCCAGCATCAACGTCCCAAGATTCCCCGCATCAAACGAATCATCGCGGAGTTGAAACTTCCCCGGACGGAACGCTCGAAGATCAACGCGTTTCCACTCTTCCTGATCAAGCGGCTCGGCCAGCTTTTCCTGGTAAAGTTCGAACGCGTCCCGGCGTGCCTGCGTCACCCATTCGGGCTCGTCACGGGTCTGCAGAAACTCTTCAAAGACTTCGGGTGTAAAACCGGCAGCAAGAGACGACTCTGGTATCGATGCAGTGCTCATATCAGTGATTGCAATCTCGAAAAAGCGAAGTTGCAGCTATTGGAATCCGATCCGCAAACCAAAGCAGATCAGCCAACGCTGCCTTCCATCTGCAGTTCGATCAGTTTGTTCATTTCGACGGCGTACTCCATCGGCAACTCTTTCACGAGCGGCTCGATAAAGCCCGTCACGATCATGGCCGACGCTTCCGCTTCCGTCAGTCCACGACTCATCAGGTAGAAGAGCTGCTCTTCAGCAATCTTCGACACGCTCGCTTCGTGCTCCATTGTGACGTCATCTTCTTCAACTTCGATGTACGGATACGTATCGCTACGACTTTCCGGGTCGAGGATCAACGCATCGCAGACCACACTGGATTTGCAGTTGTGTGCTCCTTTCACGACCTTCGCCAGACCGCGGTACCCCGCACGACCACCACCCTTGGAAATACTCTTGGAGACGACCCGGCTCGACGTATTGGGAGCACAGTGAACCATCTTGGCTCCGGCATCCTGATGCTGTCCGCCGTTCGCAAAAGCAATCGAAAGTGTCTCCCCGCGGGCACCTGGCTCCATCAGATAAATGGACGGATATTTCATCGTGATCTTTGAACCGAGGTTTCCGTCGACCCATTCCATTAACGAGTCGCCATAAGCCATAGCTCGTTTGGTCACCAGGTTGTAGACGTTGTTCGCCCAGTTCTGAATCGTCGTGTATCGGAAGCGACCATTTCGCTTCACAACGATCTCGACGACTGCTGAATGAAGGCTTTCTGCCGTCCATGAAGGAGCCGTGCAACCTTCGACATAATGAGCCGATGCACCTTCGTCGATGATGATCAGAGTCCTTTCGAACTGACCCATGTTCTCGGAGTTAATCCGGAAGTAGGCCTGCAACGGAAAATCTATGTGCACTCCCGGTGGTACATAGATGAACGATCCACCTGACCAGACGGCGGAATTCAGTGCGGCAAATTTGTTGTCCGCTGACGGGATGATCGTCCCGAAGTATTCGCGGAAAATCTCCGGATACTCTCGCAGGGCGGAGTCAGTATCAGTGAAGAGCACGCCTTGCTTCTCAAGGTCTTCCTGCAGACTGCCGTAGACGACTTCTGAATCGTACTGAGCTTTCACGCCGGCCAGGTATTGCTTCTCGGCTTCTGGAATTCCCAGCCGGTCGTACGTCTTGCGGATATCTTCCGGGACGTCGTCCCAGCTCTTTTCCTGTCTGTCCGAAGCCTTCATGTAGTAGAAGATGTCCTGGAAGTCGATCTGATCCACATCGGCACCCCATTGCGGACTCGGTCGAGAGAAGAAAATCTCCAGAGCGTTCAGCCGGAAGTCGAGCATCCATTGCGGTTCGTTCTTAATTCCAGAGATCTGGCGTACGATCTCTTCGTCCAAGCCCTTGCGGCTCTTGAAAACGTAATTGTCAGTCGAATCATGAAACCCGTACTGGTATTCACCAAGTGTTGGATCAGTTTTTGAAGGTGTTTCTGTCGACATCGTTGTATCTCCTCGGGGGAGTTTAAGCCAGAACTGGCCCGACCTGAAATTACTTGACTCATCTCTAACTTAGATTCAATAGCGAACCTACACGCTGGCGAGCGACTCTTCCTGCTCTGACGTTTCTTCCGCTGCTTCTTCCGGATGCCGTTCTCGAACCTTGGCATAGCCATTGGTATGAAGTTCAGCAGCCAGGCTGGCGTCACCCGTTTCAACAATACTTCCCGCCAGCATCACGTGCGTAAATTGTGGCTTGTTGAATTCGAGCAATCGCTCGTGGTGAGTGATAATAAGCACGCCCATATCTGGACCGCACAACCGATTCACGCCCTCACTGACCACCTTGACCGCGTCGCTGTCCAGGCCGCTGTCTGTTTCGTCCAGAAGCGCGAACCGGGGCTTCAACATCGCCAGCTGAAGAATTTCCATACGCTTCTTTTCACCGCCCGAAAATCCGTCGTTCAGATATCGTCTGGCGAATTCCGTGTCCATGCCCAGTTCGCCCATGCGTTCCTTCAACTCCTTGCGGAATTCTCGCATTGGAATGAGATTCTCGCCTTCCTTGCGATCTGGATCGCGGCGATTCGACACCGCGTGACGCAGGAAATCGGCAACTCGAACACCCGGAATTGTCACCGGATACTGAAACGCCAGGAACATACCGAGGCGTGCTCGTTCGTTGGCGTCGAGTTCAGTGACATTGGTCTCGTCGATCTCGATCGTACCACCAGTGATCTCGTACTTGGGATGCCCGGCAAGAGCGTACGCCAACGTGCTCTTGCCCGACCCGTTTGGCCCCATCAAAGCGTGAATCTCGCCTGCTTTAATCTCCAGGTTGACGCCCTTGAGAATGGGCTTGTCGTCAACGGAGACCTGCAAACCGGTAATTTTAAGTGTCGCCATGCCGTGTCACTGCCTGTTTTTCTCTGGTACGGAAGTTCGAACTTCGCCCCACTGGACCTCGTCACAATCGAGAGGTTCAGGACCAAAATTCAGCTTCGCGTTCCGGTACAAGAAGCTCGGCGCCAGTCCATCCATGACAAAACGCCGCAAGGTGGGAAAGTCTTCTGGTAGTGCGTCATTTTTGACTTCGAGTCAACCGGCCATCATCCTGAAAGCCGAGTCGAAGTCTTCTATCTACTTTGGAATCAGCTTCTGCTTTGCAACTTAAACGTCGAGTGCTGCAGGAATTTCAGGGATTGCCGCGACTCCCTGCTGAAGTGGCACAGGCACCGTCGTTGTGACACCCTTGCCCAGCTTGCGAGCTTTGATCTTATCCTGAATTCTCATGATGCCTTCCAGAAGTGCTTCCGGTCGAGGAGGGCACCCCGGAACATAAACGTCGACTGGTACGACCAGGTCGACGCCTTTCACAACGTGATAACCGTGTTTGAAGTAAGGGCCACCACCAACGGTGCAGGCACCCATCGCGATAACGTACTTGGGATCAGGCATCTGTTCGTAGAGCCGACGAACCCGGCTGGCCATTTTGAATGTCACCGTGCCGGCGACAATCATCAGGTCTGCCTGACGCGGGCTGGCACGAAACGCTCCGGCACCGAATCGGTCCAGGTCGTATCGGCTGGCACCAGTCGCCATCATCTCGATCGCACAGCAAGCCAGACCGAAAGTCAGCGGCCAGACACTGGACTCCTTCGCCCAGTTCATGCCCTGCTCAAGAGTCGACAGCACAACGTTTTCTTCAAATCGTCCTTCAATCCACGTCATGTCTTCTCGCCTGTCCCTGAGTTTCCTTGAACATCCGAACGTTCCGCCGACTCATGTCCCAGCTTCCTGCTGGGCGATTCGCCGACTCAATTTTGGACGCTCTTTCTCGTAATTACCAGAAGCCTGCCCCACCAGCAGACAGTCACGGGCGGAAACGATAACACCCTGGGTCCGCCTTTCAACCGCTACGGCAGTCTGGATTTATCTCCGTTCTCTGTCCTGAAAATCCGTTCTCTGTACTGCAAAACTATCCTGAAAAACAATTATCTTCAGTCAGCGACTTCAGTCGCTCACCATCAACTCGCAGATTCAGTGATGGTCAGCTCTTGAACCTGGAACTCGCAAAACGAATGGCCGTCCTGGCAACACTGAGTCAGCGACACCTCCGCATTCAGAATCCGACTGTAAACGTCCACTTCCATTTCACAGATGGAAGGATCCGACGAGGCCAAATCCTGATACGGGCAGCTATTTTCACGGAGAACGGGAAGTTCGCCATCGCCAATTTCAACGTCGTAACCATGGCTGATCAGCTCGTTCTGAAGCTGAACCATTCGGTCGCGAATCGGACCGTCCGATGCCACACGACCATACTTCTGTACAAATTCATCAGCGATATTCCGAACGATCGTCTTTCGAACCGATTCGTCCTCAATCTGGTGGATGGACCGCCACAAAATGAGAGCGAGATCTCGATAGTTCTCCCCGAGATGCCGCAGCCCTTCGTCGCTCACACGAAACACGTGATGAGGCCTGCCGCGCCCAGCCCGGACAACTTCGTGAATAACCAACCCCTGGCCTTCCAGTCGCCCAAGCCGCTGTCGCACAGCCGTCGCTGTCACGCCGACCGCCTCGCAAATCTCCTGAATGGTCCCTCCACACATGCGGTGAAGTTGTTCAAGGAAGTCCTGATCATTTGAATCGATCGCAACTCGCATGTGAACAATGCCAAAACAGAATGAGATCTGAAGACCGACAATCCATCGAAACAGAAGTGATTTTAGAACCGTTCGTCATTTTTCACAACCAAAACTGATTAAATTGTGAAAAATCGTTCTGGTACGATCGAATTCTGAATTCTGAAATCGAACTACAGGATCATAGAGGTGATTAACGTGGTGCTTTTCAGTGATTCACCCGGTTCTTTCAGCCTCAGAGAGAACTACAACGACTGTGTCGGAAATTACTTCTCCTTAGTGGCACGACAATTACGTGTCGTCGCCGTGGTTGAAGCGACGGAGTCACCTGCCACGGAAAAACGGGAGGTTATCTCGCATACGTTCCGAAGCGTCCTCTGCATTCCGTTTATCAGGGTGAGCACCACCCGACAGCAAATTCAAAACTCGCAGGTACTGATAAAGAGGGCTTTCTTTTCGCCCGGCAACGTGAAGTCGAAGCCACAACTGCGAAAGAACACCTCGGACGACGTTATCGCCATGACTTCCAGAATGTCGCGTTTTCGAGCCCGCTCTACGCACTCATCAACCAGCATTCGCCCAACGCCTTTACCCTGAAATTCAGGAACGACGGCCAGACTGCGAATCTCCGCGAGCTTCCGCGAATAAATTTCCAGAGCCGCAAAACCAACAAATCGCCCGTCGATTTCGGCGACAAACCCGTTGTAAAGCAGCTCCGTCAATTCTTCCGTGGTACGAGGCAATAACCGGCCTTCAGTAACAAATGGCCGAATAAAATCGGCAAGATCGGTGAGGTCTTCCCGCCTCACGGGACGGATTCTTACGGATGGAGTTTGCTGTGATTCTGGCATGGTTCAAGGCACCGGATTTGTAGCATTGGTGGTGAGGCAACAGCCTCACTGGCTGACCTCGCCTCCGACAGTCATCATACCTCGCAACATTTCGCGTGCTATCCCTGTGGGTCGATAATGCCAAAGTCCCGGCCGTCAGCCATCTTCCAACCGGCTACTTTGCCCACGTCGCCAGATCTCGACTTTGACTTCCTTGTGATCGGGAGCGGATTCGCAGGCTGCCTCATCGCCACGATCCTGCAGACGCAGGGTCGACGAGTCGCCATCGTCGACCGAACAAGTCACCCACGCTTCGCAATCGGAGAATCATCGACGCCCGCAGCAAGCCTGATTCTTTCCAGCCTCGCCGAACAGTACGACCTCGCCTGGCTGAAACCGTTTGCAAAGTACGGCACCTGGAAAGAGGCCTACCCCAAAATCACCACTGGCAGAAAACGCGGCTTCAACTATTTTCATCACGAAGCAGGAAACCAATTCCAGCCACAAGCCGACCATGCGAACGAACTTCTCGCCGCAGCCAGTGATTCCGACGAACTCTCAGATACTCAATGGCTGCGTGCCGACCTCGATTCATTCTTCTTCAAAAAAGCATGTGAAGTCGGTATCGAAGCATTCGAGAATTCGGAGGTCACATCGCTGGCTCGAAGAACCAACGGATGGACCGTCGACCTGGCGTCAACAAAAGAGAGTACCGCGCCTGCACCGCAATTATTCGCCGGCTTCCTGATCGATGCCAGCGGCGCAGGGCAGGTTCTTGCCAGGCATCTCAACGTTCGAGACGACACAGCCAAACTCGCAACAAACTCGCGAGCTATATTTGGTCACGTGACCGGCCTTCCCGAATGGTCCGCGAGCCTGGAACAGTCACATCCCGGTTCCACATTTGATCACCCGTTTAACGCCGATCACGCTGCACAGCACCACATCCTTGAAGAAGGCTGGCTGTGGTCGCTGCGTTTCGACAATGACGTCACGAGTGTCGGTCTCGTCCTGGACAATCGAACTGCAGAGAGATCAGCCACAATCTTCGAACCGAATGAATTCTTTTGGATCATCAATCGATATCCAGGTCTTTGTGCTGCGTTTTCGCAAACCACATTCACTGCTCCGTCCGACAAACCGGTCCAGACGCAACGGCTGCAACGACTGTCCAGCGAAATTGCTGGCGAAGGCTGGGCCATGCTCCCGCACACCGCAGGCTTCATCGACCCGCTACACAGCACCGGGATTGCTCATTCTCTGGCGGGAGTCGAGGCACTTGCCGAAATTCTGGTCGCAGAATCCGACCGACCAGACAGAGGCACGCCCAGGCAATTACTGCAGGAATATCAATCAACAGTCCGTGACGAACTCACCCTTGTTGATCAACTAGTAGCCGGCTGTTACGACGCAATCGCCGCGTGTAGCTTCAAAAAGTTCACCGCGTTCACGATGTGCTACTTCGCGGCAGCGACCACCTGGGAACGCCGTCGGCTCGCCAATACTGATGACAGGCGAAAATGGACAAGCAAAGACCCAATGATGCCGCGGCCTGCTTTGCTTTGCTCAGACGTCGGAAAATTCAGAGAAGCCGTGATAAACCTGCGTGGGCGGATGCCGAGTGAAACCGACGATTCATTCGAATCCCTCTGCAAAGATACACTCACACTCTTTAACCACGTCGGGCTGTTCGAGCCACCAATCCCTAACATGTACGGTGGCACCGCGCTGCCCGATGATACGGAACATCCAGCATCTCACATTAAAAGTCGAACATCTGAGTAATAACGTTCGAATTTCAATGTTGGAGGCTGGCTGTTCGATGTTCACCTTTTAATTTCCAAAGAGCATTCTCATGAGCGTTCTCGACCGATTCCGACTCGACGGCAAGCGACTGTTTATCACTGGTGGCAGTCGAGGACTTGGTCGTGAGATGGCACTCGCCATCGCCGACGTCGGTGCAGACTGCGTTCTGGCGGGCCGCAACGAGGAAAGCCTCAACGAAACTGCTGACGACATTCGAGCGTTCGGCCGCGACGCCACCGTCATCGTTGCAGACATTGGAGACACCACAGACTGCGAACGAGCCTGCAACGAAGTCGTCGCCAATCACGGACCGATCGACATCCTGATCAACAACGTCGGCGGTCGCCGAAAAGACATTCCAACAACCGATATGCCACTCGAAACCTGGCAGGAACTTCTGGACCTCAACCTGACCAGCGTCTTCACCTGCACAAAGATCATCGGCAGATCGATGCTCGACCGAGGCCAGGGCGGACGCATCATCAACATCTCATCGATCAACAGCATGGTCGCGACAAAAGGAATCGGAGGCCGCAGCTACGAAACATCAAAGGCAGCCATCAACCAGTTCACCAAGGCCTGCGCCGTCGACTGGGCCGAACATGGCATCACGGTCAACGCAATCTGCCCCGGTGGCTTCATGACCGAACCAAACATCAAATGGTCGAAAGAAAACCCGGAACTAATCAAACGCTTCCGTTCGCAGATCCCCATGGGCGACCACGGCCAACCCGAAGACCTCGGCCCTTTAGCCGTCTACCTCGCCAGCGACGCCGCCCGCTACGTCACCGGAGCCACAATGGTCATCGATGGTGGCTACACCTTGATCTGAGACAAAACGACTGCAGTTGCCCCGTTGAAATTGGCTCTGAAACAGGCTTCAGACAGCAGGTTTTGCTCGGTGGCATTCTTTGAATTCGCCAGTGACTTCGCGATGCAGTGGCAGAACGAAACTGAAGTTGTCCAGGAGCCTCTCAGGGACGTCAATCGGTCAGACTGCATTCAAAGCAAGTCTCCGATTGTCTGGTCCGCTCATGACTCGTGCAAACTGGCCTGAGGGAACCAGTCGCGCTGCAAAACAATCGTGACGCCTGCTCGATTCACGATACGACATCGCATGTTCCAGGCCGAAAAGAGCAGCAGCATACTCAAATTTATCAGGCCATGAATGAATGGCGCAACTGGGACCAGGATCGACGAATTGTTCACGCGATCGATCGTGAAAACTGACACGCTGGAAAAGTTGCAAAGCCGGGCTATCGCAGTCTGCCATTCGCATTGGCCAGTGACACAACAGCTTGTTGACCGACAGGATCAGTGGATCCAGCCGCCGCCGAGGACTCGATCACCGGTGTACAATACAACGGCCTGCCCAGGAGCTGCGGCGAACTGTGGTTCGTCGAAGGTCACTTTAACACGGTCGTCTGTCAGAACTTCAACTTCTGCCGGAGCTGCGCGATGGCCGTATCGAATCTGAGCCTCGCAACGGAAGCGGATCGGGACGTTGTCAATCAGCCAGTTGAACCGGTCGCCTTGCAGCGTGTGACAACCAAGTTGTTCTCGCGTACCGATCACCACACGGCGAGTTTCTGGCTCGAGGCGAACAACGTAACGAGGTTCACCAAAAGCCAGGCCGAGCCCTTTTCGCTGCCCAACGGTGTAACGTTCGTAGCCTTGGTGGCGGCCCAGGACTGTCCCGATGGTGTCGACGATTTCGCCAGCCGTGTCCTGTTTTCCGCGGTACCGTTCGAGAAATCCCGCATAGTCATTATCAGGGATGAAACAGATTTCCTGACTGTCGGCTTTGTCGTGAACTCGCAGCCCCGACTGCTGAGCTTTCTTGCGAACGTCCGGCTTCTCGAAATCTCCAACTGGAAAGATCACGCGTTCGAGGATCGCCCGGTCGATACCAAACAGTACATACGATTGGTCCTTCCCGGCGTCCCGCCCGCGGAATATCGCTGGCCCTACAGATTCATGCGGAAGCTCGGTGGAAGCCTCCCCTGCCCTGTCGCTGCCCACTTGATCCAAATGAGGAACTATCGCTGCCTGTTCGATCCTCGCATAGTGGCCCGACGAGATGTATTCGGCTCCGACTTTCTGCGCGAAATCCCACAGCTTGCCAAACTTCAGCCAGTTGTTGCACATCACGCACGGATTCGGTGTGCGGCCAGCGAGATACTCATCCGCGAAATAATCCTTAATTCGACCGAAAGCGTCTTTAAAATTCAGCGCATGAAACGGGATGTCCAATCGGTCGGCAACGCGGCGTGCGTCGGCCGCGTCTGAAGCACTGCAGCATCCCTGCTTGCTTAATTTCGCACTGACGACTGGTAAAGTCATCCCCAGGCCCGTCGAACAGGTCTGCTCCTCGGTCGCTCCCGATCGCATAAAGAGACCGATGACCTCATACCCCTGCTCCTGAAGCAGGACGGCCGCGGCCGAACTATCGACGCCGCCGCTCATTGCGAGAACAACCCGCTTCATGAAAATCAGCCTTCTTCTTGAGAGCCGTCTAGGGCTTCGTTGTGAGGTTCCGCAGTCGAATCGATGACGTTCTCCATCCCGCCGAAAAGATTATCGAACGCGAACGGGCCGGATTCGTCGTCAACGTCAGCGTCATCAGATTCGTACATCAAGCTGTCGGAGATCGCTTTGAGCTGAGGGCCGACTTCTTCACATTCGGTATCAGCCATCTGGCTGAGAACGAAAATCGTCGTAGAATCCGTCTCACAGGCTCGCAAGCTCGCTCGGTTGACCATTTCGAGTTCGTAAAAGTCGACCTCTGTCGCAACGGTCGGCAGCAGGCAAATACGCTCAGCACTTTCGGAAACGTCCACACTATCATATTCAGTCTTGAACGATTCAAGAGCGGCCACAACCACATCCTCGGCGGCCGGGCGACCGGACAGCACAGACAGCATCCAGAAAGCCGTCCCTTCGCTTTCGACAGTGACGGTGAAGTCGTCATCATCGTGCTCGTGGCTCAGCTCCCAGCCGTCAGGATACTCAAACCGAACTCCGTGTTCTGCATAAACCGCCATCAGATCAAACTTCTCCGATACCAGACCTTCGAGCACCACCGCAAAAGCAGCGCTCGCACGCGCTTGAGTGTGTCCAGACAAAGGACTAGATTAAGCGAACGTTCCTGAAAACACATCGAACGGCAGTCTTTACGCGGGAATTCCTCCGAAAGAATTTACGGAATCGCTTTCCCAGACAAAGCCCGACAGCAGCTACGGCAGGTTTTGCCACGTTTCCCGCCGGGCCCAGTTGGCGAGGTCGAGCCTGGACAGCATTGTCCCGGTCCTTGAGACTGCGTTTGCTTCATTTGCTTTTTGACGAGGAGTCGGAGATGGCGTCTGTACGTGCTGCGGAAGTCGCAGAACTTCTGTGGGAAATTAAGCGAGCTGACAAAGTGGGTTCTTTCACTGGAGTAGCTCGCAAAGCCGGTTTCAGTCCCGGAGTCAGCGGTCGAACAATCCAGACAGTGCTTAAGACAGTCCGACGCGACTGGCCACATCTTCAGTGGTGGCGAGTTTTTCCGGATGACGGTCTGATCGAAAAGGACACCGAGCAATCGAAACTGGCCGAAGAAGCTGGTTTCACATTTGTCGAGTCCGGCGACCAGATCATCCTGGAATCTTTTCAGGACCACGTCTTCGTCTGGCCGACCGAAGAAGAAGAGGCCGCT
>Ga0315321_10002862_pt1 | contig 13407 bp, 21 predicted proteins | sample M180m21515metaG_FD_203464 | JGI IMG/M metagenome (GOLD analysis project Ga0315321, IMG submission 203464) | Ammonia-oxidizing marine archaeal communities from Monterey Bay, California, United States - M1 80m 21515 | ecosystem: Environmental > Aquatic > Marine > Intertidal zone | place: USA... | reverse complement strand
GTACTACACAGGTTGTCCACAAGTTATCCCCACCCCCGTCCCTATTTATCCACAGGAATCCTTGAGTTATCCACAAGTTATCCACAGGTAGCCAATGTTCCACATGGAACTATAAGGAGTCACAAGGTAAAGTGTGAGTATGCCGTAGGATACCTATAGACCACACTAGACCACACAAGCAAAACATACGTATAAAGGTAGCAGTATCTATTAGCGACATGAGTTATCTATTTGCGACAAGTTATAACAAGTTACAAAAAATAATTGAACTAGTGCTTGCAACCGTTGCCCAATTGGATACAATAGGCGAACACAAACACAAACGAGGTAATACAACATGGCTACATTGACAATCAAACAAGCGAAAGATCTAGGACAGGAAATGGTATTAGGCACAGCAATCAAGGCCAAAGTGACTACAGTCGTTCAAATGTTATACATGGCGCACTGTGGTGGTGACATTAAAGCAGACAAGCCCTTGATAGCACTTTGGGAGCAATGTGCAACAGACAAGCCAACACTGGCAGTCATACGCTCCATATTCAACAGAGTCACCAAAGCAGTACACAAGGAGCTAGATATTGATAAACCGGCTATGTGCGTCAAGGATAGCAAACTGGTAGAGGTACAGAAGCGTGGTAGCACTGGTGGTGCTGAAGGTGGAGAAGGTACTGGTGAAGGTACTGCATCTGAAGGCGCGAACGTAATGTCACCAACGGGTAAAGCACTGCCACCAATTGAAGCACTGGCAGAAGCTATATTCCAAGTGTCTGCATTTGCGGAGGAGTGCGTCAAGGTAGAGAAAAACAGCGAGCTAGCTAACGCAATGATCAATGCAGACATTGCGCTGTGCGAGATCAAGAGTAAATTACTGGAAGCATTAGAGCCACTTGATCAAGCGGCATGATAGCTATATACTAGATGCCGTGCATCCACTGGCGGCATTTGTGGATAGAGTTATAACAAGTTACAATTATTGGAGTATATAAAATGAATGCACAACCGAAATTCAGTAAACCTAGCAAGATGCCATGCCGTAGTTGGTCGCTTGAAGCACTGACTACCTGTCCGGCTAGCAAAGATAGCAACGGTGGCTTAGTACCCGCATGCAAGGGATGCTATGCCACTAGCGGGAACTACAGATTCCCAAACGTAAAAGCACCGCGATTGCATAACCAAGATGACTGGCGTAATGATGATTGGGTAGATGTAATGGTGGCAGAACTAGACAATGACCGCTATTTCCGGTGGTTCGACTCCGGTGATATGTATGACATTCGACTAGCTACCAAGATGTTGGAGGTAATGCGTAGGACTCCTTGGACTAGGCATTGGCTACCTACTAGAATGCACAAGTTCGACAAGTTTAAGCCGGTCATTGCATTAATGGAACTATTGCCGAATGTTGTTGTCAGATTGTCTAGTGATGGCGTACTGGGTGAAACTGTGGACAATGCCGCGAATAGCTCAACGATTGTACCAGACAGACGCTATTTGACGGAGAACATGGAACTGTGTGGAGCTAGTACGCGAGAAGGCAAGTGTGGCACATGTCGCGCTTGTTGGGATAAATCCGTGTCAATAGTAGCATACCCTGCACATGGCAAGAGTATGTTAAAACAAATCAGCAACTTAATAGAAACTGTAGAGGTATAAACAATGACAGCATTTTGGACTGTAAAACGTGAAACTGAAAGACCATCCTTAGAGGATATGCAAGAATTTGTCGGTGGTAGAATTGAGCTAGTCTATCTATCTAATGGCGATCACTTGGTAATCAACGAAGAGGGCTTATTGGAAGGCCTACAGCCTAACACAAGGGCTACTGATTTGTGGTGGTTAGATGTAGGTATGGATAACGTGTTTAAACATGGGTTGCCACCATTGGTGGGCGATATAATACTAGTGGAAGGAGGGCTTGACTAATGAATAGCGCAATGATCCGCAAACAAAAGCGAGAGTATAGAAAAAAGTTCTTGACAGAAGTATTTGGTTGGTGTAGTATCGCATCATTGACATACTTAATATGGCTTGGGTTTTTCTTTATGTTATCAAATCCCTTGTCTACTTTGTTTAATTAATTGTAACAAGTTATAACTAGGAGTATATATTATGGGTAGAACGTGGAACGGTAGTTGTGAGGACTGGTTGCATGGTGACGAGCCACACGGCTTTGACTTACCAGACGCAGATGATTATGCGCCAATGGAGCAATGGGAGATTGACGAGGCTCTTGCGGATTTAATGGCAGACGCAGATAGAATAGGGAGGTTAGATGACTAAACGTATCAAGCTAAAAGGAGGTGACGAGTACGATGCATTCTCTCGCGCCTCTCGTACCCTGCTACAATGGCGTAGCGGTGAAGTAAAGAAGATTAAACGCAAGCACAACAAGCGAGTGCGGCAGGAAAACAAAAGCGCATTGCGCGAGGAGTCTGACCAATGGAGTGCTTATATAAGTATATGATTATAAGTGGTGTGCGTGGTGATATTATAGACTACACCAACGATAACTCAGAGTACCCTAGTTTATGGGAGCTACCTGCGGGTAGCACTGCGGATTACTGGGTATATGTAAAGCTACCAGAAGATAGGCAGGAGGTATCGCAATGACTGATAAAGAATTTTTTGATTGGCTAGACACTTGCCCTTCTAAGGATTGGCATGTCATGGACGCAGACCCTTGTAGCGTGGAGATTAGATTCCCTATCAAGATGTTAAATGAGATGGACAAGAGCAAGCTACGTGTGCTAAACTCCTGTAGTACGGAGCTATGGATCACCGACGAGGAGCTAAAGGAGGCGAACGAAAAAGCACTGGTTGTCTTTGACGAGTTCTATGTCAACACTGGACATGGCGAGGAGACATGGACTGAGATACAGGTAGGTGATAAGTTTTTTGACATCAACTGTTGGGATGAAGGTATAGGTGAGGGTTACGAGGACAGGGAAGGAGCTGTGCATTGTACTGTATACCCTACTATTGAGCTAGATAATGGATACCGTTATAATGAGGGCGATAAATACTTGCGTCTGTTTACTGTGGATAAAACTTTAGGAGAAGAATAGTATGATGATATTTGGTAGAATGTTAAGCATAGAACTAATCAATGGTTGCGGACTGTACCTTGAGATGGCCGACAGCCGTGCCGTCTGGGTCTACAACAAAGACACGGGCAACACTGAGGCCATGCCCTTTGAAGGCGTACTACTACACTTGCCCTTCATCTTGATTAGCTATGGTCGCGTGTACGAGGAGGTAGACGTATGAGTAAAATCAAAGAGGAACTATTAGGCTATGACTATGAGCCTAGTGATTGGATAGAACCGCAAGCACATGTAATGGTTGACGAGTTGATTGAGTATCAGGTATACTGTATGACATTATCTGAGTTGACACAGCGAGTCACTAAGCAGATGCGTGACGAGTATTACAGTAATTCATACACCGACATGGTGCAAAAGTACAGCGAGGTATTCCCTAATGAGTAGATGTAAAGCATGTGACACAATACTGAATGAGTATGAGCTTAAACGAATTGACCACCATACAGGCTTTCACCTTGATCTATGCAATGTGTGCGCCTCTCACTCTGACGATGCTATGGCAGAGAGTAGCGAGATGGAGGTCATACTAAAAGAGTTTCCAAATTTATCTGAAAAAGAACTTGACACAGTCCTGAATGCCTGATATAATAATCATGTAGTTAAGGGAAAATATTTTTATTAATCTTTAAAGTTTCAACCAAACGCTACTTAAGTTGTAACAAGTTATAACTAAGTAGCACTTAACAATCTAGTAGAGGATAGTAATATGGCAGTAGTAGAAGGTACATTAGCATTTGAAAACCTAGACACCCATGAGATGTATCAGGGTCAATCCACCGGCAAGTATTCAGTTGTCATTAGCTTAGACGAGCAAACCGCAGAGCAGTTAGCAGGTATGGGTGTCAAGCTACGTGAGTACGAGGGTACTAAACAGCGTAAGTTCAGCACCAAGTATGATGTGCCTGTCTTAGACGCTGATGGTAATCCCTTTGCAGGACGCATTGGCCGTGGCTCTAAGGTACGTTTGTTGTGGGCAGAAGGTCAGCCCCACCCTGTACATGGAACGTCTACCTACCTGAATAAGGTCAAGGTTCTGGAAGTTGCAGAGCAGGAAGGAGGCGAGGACTTTTAATGGCAGTTGAATCTACCTTTGTCCGACATGAGCCATGCCCTGCGTGTGGCTCTAAGGATAACTTGGCTAGATACTCTGATGGTCATGCCGTCTGTTTCTCAGGCGGCTGTAACCACTACGAACGAGGTGACGGTCAGGTTATAAGCATTCAACAGAAACCTAAGAGGTCGTTAGAGATGACAGGAGTAGTAGCGGCAATCCCTGATAGACGTATCAACGAAGCCACAGCAAAACGCTATGGTGTTACAGTTGAGTACGGCACTGACGGACAAATTGTCAAGCATCACTACCCGTACCATGACAAGGATACAGGTGCGGTGATAGGTACTAAGGTACGAGCAGTAGAAACTAAAAACTTTTATGCAACAGGAGGCTTTGATAATGCGGGGTTGTTTGGTCAACAGGCGTTCAAGAGTGGCGGTAAATACATTACGATCACAGAGGGCGAGGCTGATGCACTGGCAGTCAACGAGATGTTTGACGGGAAGTGGCCAGTCGTCTCCATCAGATCAGGTGCGGCAGGAGCAAGCAAAGACATCAAAGCAAACCTTGAGTGGCTAGAGTCCTTTGATAATGTAGTCATCTGTTTCGACAGTGACAAGGCAGGACAGGAGGCGGCACGTTCAGTGCTTGATCTGTTCACCCCCAACAAGGCAAAGAATCTTGAGCTATCCATGAAGGATGCAGGTGACATGCTCAAGGCACGTAAGGTGCAGGACTTTGTTAAGGAGTGGTGGAACGCTAAGGCCTATCGCCCTGATGGTATCGTTGCGGGTAATGAGACATGGGACATGATCATCAAGCAGTCTGATGTCAAGTCCATTGACTACCCTTGGGCGTGTCTCAATGAGTACACACATGGATTCCGTAAGCAGGAGCTAGTGACTATTACTTCAGGTTCAGGCATGGGTAAGTCACAGATTGTCAGGGAGCTTGAGCATTACCTGCTAGGAGCTACGGAAGATAACATAGGTATCCTTGCCTTGGAGGAGGACATCCCCAAGACAGCATTAGGCATCATGTCTATTGAGGCTAACAAGCAGCTACACTTGGACAAGTCTGTCTCTCAGGAAGAGAAGAAGGGATACTGGGACAACACGCTAGGGTCAGGCCGTATCTTTATGTTTGACCACTGGGGTAGTACCAATGAGGATAACCTGCTAGGACGCATACGCTACATGGCTAAAGGACTAGACTGCAAGTGGATTATCCTTGACCATCTCAGCATTGTAGTGTCAGACCAAGAGACAGGTGACGAGCGTAAGGCTATCGACAGCATTATGACTAATCTCCGTAAGCTAGTGCAGGAGACAGGCGTAGGGTTGTTCCTTGTGTCTCACCTACGTAGACCAAGTGGCGCTAAGGCGCACGAGGATGGCGGTAAGATTTCTCTGGGAGAACTCAGAGGATCAGCGGCAATCGCGCAACTTAGCGACATAGTTCTGGGGTTAGAGCGAGATCAGCAACACGCTGACCCTGAGATACGCAACACCACCTGTGTACGTGTGTTGAAGAATAGGTTTGTTGGACTCACTGGCCCTGCTTGTTACCTGTATTATGACAAGGAGTCTGGCCGTATGATTGAGACCAACTGTCCAGTGCCTGACGATAAAGCGGAGTTCTAGTAGTGGATAAGATTGTATTCGACATTGAAGCTAATGGCTTGAAGCCCGACAGAGTGTGGGTAATCATTGCCTATCACATGGGGTTGGAGGAATACTTTGAGTTCTCTGGTTTTACTTTGTACGATTTCAATCAGTGGTTGCTAGACCAAGGAGAGTGTGAGGTCATAGGTCACAACATAATTGACTATGACATACCTGTTCTTGAGAAGATACTGGGTACAGACTTCAGCAAATGTAAGGTCACAGACACGCTAGTCATGTCACGGTTAGCTAACCCACAGCGTGAAGGCGGTCACTCGCTAGATAACTGGGGTACTGTATTAGGACAACCCAAAGGAGAACATAATGATTGGGATAATTTTTCGCAGGATATGGTGGACTACTGTCGCCAAGATGTGCGAGTTAATAAACTGGTGTACCAGAAACTCCTCACTGAGCTTACTGGTTTTGGAAGCGAAAGCATCGAGCTTGAGCATAGAGTACAAGATATTATATGTGGACAGATTAAATCAGGATGGACGCTAGACCAAGAGAAAGCGTTCTTATTATTAGCAGAACTAAAGGAGAAGAAGTATGAACTTGAAGATGAAGTGTTACAGACTTTCAAACCGTTACCAACATTTGTCAAAGAAGTTACACCCAAGACTAAGAAAGATGGTACGTATTCGGTTGTTGGGCTTAAATTTCTAGGCGATCAATGGACTACCGCAGTCGCTCCCTTCAGCCGTATTGACTACCCTGTGTTTAACTTGGGTTCTCGACAGCAGATAGGACGATACCTACAATACTTCGGGTGGAAGCCCAAGCAGTTCACTGAGACAGGACAGCCTATCGTAGACGAGGCAGTGCTAAGTAAGGTGCAAGGTATACCGGAGGCATCTCTGATTGGCGAGTACCTGATGATACAGAAGCGTGTAGCACAGGTTCAGAGTTGGTTAGATGCAGTCGAGGACGATGGTAGAGTACATGGGTACGTCAATGCGTGTGGCGCTGTGACAGGCCGTATGACGCACTCTAGTCCCAACATGGGACAGATCCCCGCAGTCTATTCACCCTACGGCAGAGAGTGTCGTGATGTGTGGACAGTACCGGAGGGATATAAACTTGTGGGCTGTGACGCTAGTGGTTTAGAGTTGCGTATGCTTGCCCATTACATGAATGACGAGGACTACACTAATGAAATTCTCAATGGAGATATTCACACGGCAAACCAGTTGGCTTCGGGCGTTGACACTAGAGATCAAGCAAAGACTTTTATATACGCTTTCCTTTATGGAGCAGGAGACGCCAAGGTCGGAAGTATCGTTGGAGGAACTAAGCGTGATGGTGCAAGACTTAAAGAAAAGTTCCTGTCAAATACGCCTTCTCTTAGAGACTTACGAGAGCGAGTTGGAGTGGCGGCTACAAGAGGCTATGTTCTTGGCTTGGATAGAAGACGGGTGTCAATACGATCCGAACACGCTGCATTGAACAGTCTATTGCAGTCAGCAGGAGCCGTGGTGATGAAGAAAGCCCTATGTTTGTTGCATGAATACGCTACACTCTGGGGCATAAAGTTTAACATTATAGGAAACATACACGATGAAATCCAGACAGAGGTCGAGCAAGAGAAAGCAGAGGTTTTCGGACGGTTGGCAGTCAGTTGTATTGAAGCGGCAGGACTCCACTACAAACTCAACTGCCCTCTCACCGGAGATTACAAAGTTGGAAACAGTTGGGCAGACACGCATTAACCCTGCCACTGGGAAGCCCCTGTACTACAAGGACAACCCAGAGACTAAGAAGCAGGAGAACGCTAAACAGATGTACGTCAACGGTAAATACGTACCTAAGACGCACCCCCTGTACAAAGCAGGAAGGTACAAAGGGTTTGAGGATGCGGCCTTTAGTTCCCTAGAGAACTACAAGTCTAACCCAGAGGGTCAGGTGTACATCATAACTAACCCTGCATGGGAAGGTTGGGTCAAGGTAGGTATGGCAGTAGACGCAAAGGACAGACTGAACAGTTATCAAACCAGTTGCCCTTTCCGCGATTATATGTTATACTATAGTTATGAAACAAAGGATAGACGTAAAGCAGAGTCTGAAGCACACAGCAAACTAGATGAAAAGTTTGAGCGTAGGAAAGAGTGGTTCAGATGTACACCAGAGGAAGCAATTGAGGTACTGACATGAAGACAACGGACAATGTAGTACAGGACATCTACGCATTGATGGAAAGCAAAGACGCTGATCCATCTGTAGATGTAGAGGCAGAGATAGAGAAATTTGGTGAAGGCGTCAAGGCACTAATGCGTACTGAGTTTGGTCGGAAGAAGCGAGAGGATAACCGCAAGCTACGCTTGTCGAACATTGGCCGCACCGACAAGTATCTCTGGAATCATGTCAACGGTACAGAGGGAGAGAAGCTACAGCCTCATACCTACATCAAGTTTATGTACGGTCACTTGATTGAGGAGATGCTATTATTCTTGACCCGCATGGCAGGACACACAGTTACTGACGAGCAGAAGGTATGTAAGGTAGAAGGTATCGTAGGTCACATGGACTGCAAGATAGATGGTGTAGTGACTGACGTTAAATCTGCCAGTAGCTTTGGGTTTAAGAAGTTCAAGGATGGGTCACTGGCCTTTGACGATCCCTTTGGTTACATAGATCAGATCAAAGCCTACGCTCACTCAGAAGGTGAGACACAGTTTGGTTGGTTAGCTATGGACAAAGCCAATGGTCACTTGACTTATCTCAAGTATGACCTTGAGGATACTCAAGCACCTGTGTATGAGGTACTGAAGGGTGACATTGCCGACAGGGTTAAGCATATAAAAAAGCTAGTAGAGCAACCAGAACCGAAAGAGTGGTGCTACCAACCTGTGCCAGACGGCAAGTCAGGAAACTCAAAGCTCTCTATTGGTTGCTCGTACTGTCAGTTCAAAGACCACTGCTACCCAAATTTAAGAGTCTTCAAGTATTCATACGGGCCAAAGTTTTTGGTAGACGTTATTAACGAACCAAGAGTAGAGGAGATCACGCTAGATGAAACGGGCTTTTAGATCAGGACTTGAGAAGGATTTATCAGAGAAGCTAGACGGACAGTACAAGTTTGAGCCTTATGATTTACCTTACACAGTACACAAGAAGTACCTACCGGACTTTGTTCACGAGGATAAGGCAATACTGATAGAGTGCAAAGGTTTCTTTAGGGTCGGTGATACTCAGAAGTATACCGCCATACGAGACTCAATGCCAGAGTGGGAGTTAGTCTTTGTGTTGTCAAACCCTAGCAAGAAGGTACGTAAGGGTGGCAAGATAACAATGGGAGAGTGGTGTGACAAAGAAGGATTCAAACACTTCACCATTGAGACTGCCAAAGAACTAACACGTTATATTAAAAGGAAGAAAGTATAATGGCTATGACACTAGAGGAGCTTAAAGAGAAATTAGTATTGCATCTGGATGAAGAGTTGACTTGTGAATTATTATCAATCACGACATACGATTTAGTAGAGGCATTTGAACGTAGGATAATTAGAAACTTTGACAGAATAGCAGAGGACTTTGATGATGAGACTGAATGACGTAAGCCCCGCAGAGTGGGACAGAGTGACCAAGACGGGACTAGAGCATTGGGCTAAACCTGCTGAAGAAGAAGCTAAAGAGTTAGACCCAGTGAATAACCCAAGCCATTACAACACAGGTGAGATAGAGTGTATTGATGCAATACGAGAGTCCATGTCCAGTGTTGCATTCAAAGGCTATCTCAAGGGCAACTGCATGAAGTACCTGTGGCGCTATGACTACAAAGGTAAGCAAGTACAGGACTTACAGAAAGCAGGTTGGTACTTAACCAAACTAACAGCAATAGTGACAGAGGAGAATAACTAGTGGATCAGTATCAACAGTTTATACACAAGAGCAGGTACGCACGTTGGCTACCAGAGGAAGGCAGACGAGAGCGTTGGGATGAGACAGTCAACAGATACGTAGACTTCTGGAAAGACCGTGGACAGATAAACGATAAGGAAGCACTTAAGTTATTCAATGCTATCTTTAACCTAGAGGTCATGCCTAGTATGCGCTGTATGATGACAGCAGGTGAGGCACTGAACAAGGATAACGTAGCAGGGTTTAACTGTAGCTACCTACACATTGATTCACCACGTAGCTTTGATGAGCTAATGTATGTTCTCATGTGCGGCACAGGTGTAGGCTTTAGTGTTGAACGTAACTTCATCAACAAGCTCCCTATCGTTGCTGAGACATTCCACAAGACTGACAGTGTGATCGTAGTAGCTGACAGCAAGATAGGTTGGGCTTCTGCATTCCGTGAGCTAATCAGTCTACTGTACGCAGGTAAGATACCTAAGTGGGACATGAGCAAGATACGAGAGTCAGGGGCTAGACTCAAGACATTCGGTGGTAGAGCCAGTGGGCCAGAGCCTCTTGATGATTTGTTTCACTTCTGCGTAGGTATCTTCCTGAAGGCCGCAGGTCGCAAGCTGACATCCATTGAGTGTCATGATGTATGCTGTAAGATTGCTGACATCGTAGTAGTCGGGGGTGTGCGTAGGTCAGCCCTGATTAGCCTGTCTAACCTGTCAGATCCACGTATGGCTAAGGCTAAGAACGGTAACTGGTGGGACACAGAAGGACAGCGTAGGCTTGCTAACAACAGCGTAGCGTACACTGAGAAGCCAGACTTTGAGTCTTTCCTAGCTGAGATGCAGAACATGTACGAGAGCAAGGCAGGAGAGCGTGGTATCTTCAGTCGAGTGGCGGCACAGAAGATTGCCGCACGTAACGGTAGGCGTGACCCTGAGCAGGACTTTGGTACTAACCCTTGCTCTGAGATCATCCTACGCAGTAATCAGTTCTGTAACCTGTCAGAGATTGTTGTTCGTGCTGATGATGACCTAGCTTCGTTAAAAAGAAAGTGTGAAGTAGCGGCTATCATTGGTACACTACAGGCTACGTTGACAGACTTCCGGTATTTACGGAATGTGTGGAAGAGAAATACGGAAGAGGAGGCATTGCTAGGCGTGAGCATGACAGGAATCATGGATCACTACCTGTTAAGCAAAGGGGATTCACCTGACTTGGAGAAATGGCTTGGACAAATACGTGACGTTGCTATCAAGACTAACGAGAAGTGGGCTACTAAACTTGGAATTAATCAGTCTGCGGCTATTACTTGTGTTAAGCCTAGCGGTACAGTATCTCAGCTTGTTGATAGTGCTAGTGGTATCCATCCTCGCTTCTCTGAGCATTACATTCGCAGAGTACGTAGCGACAAGAAAGACCCGCTTGCACAGTTTATGTCAGCGGCAGGATTCCCAGTAGAGCAAGACCTGATGAGCCAAGCGTCACTGGTGTACAGCTTCCCTGTCAAGTCTCCAGAGGGTTGCACCACGGTCAAACAGGTGGGTGCTATGGAGCAGTTAAAGCTGTGGAAAGCCTATCAGAATGGGTGGTGTGAGCATAAACCAAGCATTACTGTTTACTATACAGACGATGAGTTCTTGGAAGTAGCACAGTGGATATGGGATAACTTTGATCTGTGTAGTGGTATTAGTCTGTTGCCTTATAGCGATCATGTATATCAACAAGCTCCGTATGAGGACATAGACGCTGAGAAGTATGAAGAGTTACTAGCGGCTATGCCAGAGGGGGTGAACTGGGATGATCTGGAACACTTTGAGAAAGAAGATAACACGACAGGGAGTCAGGAGTTAGCGTGTGTAGGTGGCGCATGTGAGATAGTTTAGATATAACATGTTACAACTTGGGGGCATTACGCCCCCTTTTTTATTCCTCATCATCTCTTGCGGAGACAACCCCTGCTCCCGTAAGTAGACCTCCTCCTGCTACTGTGCCTTGTAGTTTTCTTTTTGCTGATGTTGCCCTAGCTACGTCAGCTTCTGTTACTGGAGGTCTGGATGCTTTAAAGGCTCTCTTTGTATATGCCTCATTAGTTTCTTTTGAAGTTTTCTTTATGCCCGTTACTTCTTCAGTTTCTTTAAGTGCTTTCTTAATATTTCTTTTTGTCTTGTTAGTTTTTATTTGTTTGTTATTATACTTAGCACCTGTCTTAATTGAAGACTCAATCAGAGGAGAAGCAGTAATTAAACCGTGACCACCCACAGGGTCTTTACCTAAGATATCATGCCCGTCACTTAGCATTGTGTACATCTTTTCTTTATCAGGATCAACCACAACAAAAGCGTTCATCCCTCCTAGTTCTTTCTGTCTTGAATTGAAAGACTGCTGTGTTACTAAGTAACCTTCAGGCTGTTTTATATCTGACAGGTTTCTAGCTCCTACTGCGTTTCCTGCTTCATCACTAACTCTTGCCATCTTTATTGCACGAGTGTTCAGTAGTTTATTAAAAGCGTCTAGGGTTTTCTCTTCTCCTTTGTAAAGTTTTAAACCCTTGGCTGACTTTGCTCTAGCCAATAATAAGGTATCTAACATCTGACTAGGCTGACCACCAACCCCTAGCTTTTTCATTAGCTGATAGGCATCTCCGTTTAAAGTAGATGAGACTTGCATAAATTCTACCATGTCTCTACCTTGTAGTTTAGGTACAGCTTTATTGCCACCAATCTTATTTAATTTATTAACAGAGCTTAAGTAAGTATCTGTGGCTTTTCCATGAAGCGCCCTGACCACTGGCGCACCTGCTCCTGAAACACCAATAGATTCTACGTAACCTATGTTCTTATCTACGGACGGGTCTTTAATCTGATACTCATATCTACCCTTGGGGTTTGAGACATGAGGCCCATCAGTCAAATGCTTAGTAGCTCGTTCAACAATAGAATCAGGAATAGTACCTGAAGTTCTAAAGCCCTGACCAACAGCAGAAGACAAGGTAGCTACGTCTTCTCTAGGAATACGAGAATCTAAGTAGTTAAGACCTACAATACTTTTCTCAAGCAGTGTGTCTTCAGGTGCGTCAAGCTGACGGTTGATAGAGATGGCTGTCTTTTCTGCGTCCTGTCCTACATCGCTCATCCAATCGTCTATCTTTGTATCAGACATTCCCACAACTCTACGCTTTGCTACAGCCTGTGGATCAATGCTTTCTTTAATTGCAGGTACGATAGCTTTTGTATACTCTTTACCAAAGTTAATCGCACCTTTTATTGGGTTAGTGTAGAATTCAGGGATTCGCGTAGGTACGTTTTGTGCTGCTTTGTTAGCCAGACTACCTGCACTCGACAGCATTCCTCTAACGGGACGTACAGCCATTCCTGCAAACGGTATAGCAGAGGCATAACCTAGACCTGCCATAAGGTAGTCACCCTGCTGTCGTGCTTGCTCTCCTTCTGCAACACCTTTAACATCTCCAATAATAGGAGTAAAGTCTATTAGAGTTTCACCCATAGATGCTGCAAAATCTTTCTGTTCTTCAGGAGACATTGTAGCTAGTGCCTGACCTAAGCCAGAACTTGTACCACCTAAGTAACTTGACATTATTTCCTACCTAATAGTTTGTCTCTGTTGTATTCTTCTGCTCCACCTAACAGGTGACTATAAGTTATTTCACCAACTACAGGAACAGGTTTAACTAACTTTTCAAAGTCAGGATCTTCTTCAGTAAGTT
>Ga0315321_10002860_pt1 | contig 13413 bp, 9 predicted proteins | sample M180m21515metaG_FD_203464 | JGI IMG/M metagenome (GOLD analysis project Ga0315321, IMG submission 203464) | Ammonia-oxidizing marine archaeal communities from Monterey Bay, California, United States - M1 80m 21515 | ecosystem: Environmental > Aquatic > Marine > Intertidal zone | place: USA... | reverse complement strand
GTGCCCCGGGCATCGACGATCAAGCCGGTGTAGGGAGCCTTGCCCGATTGGTTCACAGCGACCGTACCCGGCTTGGGCGCGATGTGCGAGGTGACCGCCTTGAGCGGCACTTCGACCTCGACCTGAACCGAGGCGTCGCTAAAGTAACGAGTGTTGACCACCCGCCAGTTGCGAATGGCGCCTTGCACCTTGCTGCGAACCATCGGGTTTTGAAACGCCAACTCGTCGGCGGTGCTTTCACCCTGGACGCGGACGCCTTTGGCGACCTCGAGGATGTTTCTGAAAGCATCCATCTGCGCAGCTCGCTCAGCCATCAAGCGCGCTCGAGCGATCGCTCCAGCTCCCTTGCCAACCTCACTCGGAGGAGCACCGTTGCCAAAGACACGGATCACACATCGACCGTAATCGATCTCACCGTTGCCGACTTTCTCGACAGTCTTTGAGTTAGTTTTCGCGGCGCAAGCTGACTCTGCCCGAGCTGTTGACCAGCCGGGAGCGAGAACCAGTGCTCCGAGAACAAAAGATAAGGAAAGTGGTCGCATCACAAAACTCCTAGATCGCCCGCGCTCACATTGACGCGGCTGACTTGGTTCTTATTCAAAAGATTCGCGCATTTTTTAGCAAGGGGCCAAACAGCCTTAAAATTTCCAGCATTTTCAACAGTTACTCCCATTCGATCGTACCAGGCGGTTTGCTGGTCACATCAAACAGCACTCGGTTCACACCGCGAACCTCGTTAATAATCCGATTCGCTGTCCGGCCCAAGAGGTCGTAAGGCAGCGGAACCCAATCTGCGGTCATGCCGTCGGTGCTGGTCACCGCTCGCAGAGAAACCACCTCTTCAAAGGTTCGCTCATCACCCATTACCCCTACCGACCGAACCGGCAATAAGACCACCAGCGCTTGCCAGCATTTGCTGTACCACCCGCTGCGATGCAGCTCGTCCATGAAGATATGATCCGCTGCGCGTAACGTGGCTAAACGCTCCGGCGAGCATTCGCCAGGGCATCGCACCGCCAACCCAGGACCTGGGAAGGGATGCCGCATGATCACTTCGTCGGGTAAGCCGAGCTCTCGCCCGAGCGCACGGACCTCGTCTTTAAAGAGCTCGCGCAGGGGCTCGACTAAACCTAAGCCCATCCGTTCGGGTAAGCCACCGACGTTGTGATGGCTCTTAATGGTCACGCTCGGACCGCCGGTCGGCGACACCGACTCGATCACGTCGGGATACAAGGTGCCTTGAGCCAACCACTTGGCGTCGCTGCGTTTCGCTGCCTCTGCCTCAAAAACCTCGATAAAGACTCGACCGATAATCTTTCGCTTGGTCTCTGGGTCGGTGACGCCTGCGAGTTCGCCGAGGAACTGCTCACGCGCATCGACCACGACAAGGTTTGCGTTAAAGTTACGTCCAAAGATCTCTTCGACCGTTTCGCGCTCGTTGTGACGCAGCAACCCGTTGTCCACAAAGATGCACGTGAGCTGCGAGCCGATCGCTCGCTGCAACAGGGCTGCGACGACCGACGAGTCGACGCCACCGGATAGACCGCAAAGCACATGATCCTGACCCACCTGAGCTTGAATATCTCGGGCCTTTTCATCGAGAAAGTCGGCCATGTTCCAACCGCTACTCAAACCACAAATATCAAACAAAAATCGGCTCAGCATCGCTTTGCCTTGGGGCGTATGGTGGACCTCAGGATGAAACTGTACGCCGTAGATCTTGCGGACCTCGTCCGCGATCGCAGCAAAGGGCGTCGAGTCGGTATCGGCCTGCGCAACGAATCCTTCGGGGATCGATTCCACGACATCCCCGTGGCTCATCCACACGCCGAAGTGGTCGTCTAGTCCTGCGACGATGCCCGCATCTTCGAGCTTACGAACTTGAGCGGCTCCATACTCTCGATGATCCGACTTCCGGACCTTCCCGCCGAGCAGATGACAGGTCAGCTGAAGCCCGTAGCAGATGCCAAGAACAGGGACGCCTTGTTCGTAGATCCAGGTGCCGATGCTCGGCGCCCCCTCATCGGTCACCGAATTGGGCCCACCACTCAAGATGATCGCGCCCGCGCCGAAGGCCTCGATGTCAGCTCTAGAACTCCGAAAGGGGCGAATCTCAGCATAGATGCCAAGCTCTCGAACGCGCCGCGCAATGAGCTGCGTGTACTGAGAGCCGAAGTCGAGGATCAAGACGCGATCCCCGGCGAGTTGGTCGAGGCTGGCAGACAACGTCTACTCCAGGCGGTAGTTGGGGGCTTCCTTGGTGATGATCACGTCGTGCACGTGACTCTCACGCAATCCGGAGGCCGAGATGCGAACAAATTCATGACAATCATGCAGCTTGGCGATCGTTTCGGCGCCATTATAGCCCATCCCGGAGCGTAAGCCGCCGACCAGCTGGTGCAGCGTATCGGCGAGCGGACCTTTGACCGGGACCTTACCCTCGATCCCCTCGGGGACCATCTTGGCAGGCGCAAACACGTCTTGGCTGTAGCGATCTGCGCTCCCTTGCGCCATCGCACCTAGAGAACCCATTCCGCGGTACGCCTTGTAGGCGCGCCCTTGGTACAAAACCTTCTCGCCCGGGCTCTCGTCGGTACCCGCCAGCATGCCGCCAAGCATGACGCAGTCGGCGCCGGCGGCGATGGCCTTCACCAGATCGCCGCTAAACTTGATCCCGCCATCAGCGATCAGGGGAACGCCCGCCGCACGAGTGACCTCGGCGACATCCATGATCGCCGTAATCTGAGGGACGCCGACGCCGGCGACCATGCGGGTCGTACAAATCGACCCCGGGCCGATGCCCACTTTGACCGCATCAGCGCCTGCCGCAATCAAGTCGCGAGCAGCCTGAGCCGTCGCGATATTGCCGGCGATGAACTCAACATCAGGGTGCGACTCTTTGTAGCGCGAGACCGCTTGCCCGACGGAGGCGCTGTGCCCATGGGCAGTATCCACGACCAGCACATCGACGCCAGCTTCAGCGAGCAAGGCGACGCGGACGTCATCGTTGACCCCTACTGCGCCGCCAACCAACAAGCTACCACGACCATCGCGAGCAGCACCCGGGAGCGTCTCTCGCTTGAGAATATCCGTCAGTGTAATCAACCCAACGAGGCGATTCTCGTCGTCGGTGACCAAAAGCTTTTCGATACGATGTCGATGCAAAAGCGACCGACACTCTTCCTCGCTGACGTGCTCGCGCACGGTCACCAGTTTGGTCGTCATCAGCGAGCTAACCGGCTCGGACATATCATCAACAAAGCGAATATCGCGGCGCGTCAGCAACCCGACCAAGGCACCGTGCTCGACCACAGGAACTCCAGAAATTCCCCGGCTCTGCATCAACTCGACGACCTCACCAAGCCGCTGTTTCGGCGAACAGGTGAAGGGATCAATCACCATCCCCGATTCGTACTTCTTGACCTGGCGCACCTCGGCGGCTTGGCGCTGCGGGTGCATGTTCTTGTGAATGATACCCAGCCCGCCCTGCTGCGACATGGCGATCGCCATCGCCGCTTCGGTGACGGTGTCCATGGCGGCCGAGACGATCGGAACGCTCAGGTCGATTTTTCGGGTGACGCGTGTGTTGAGTTGCACATCGGCCGGATGCACCGTCGATGCCTGCGGCACCAGCAACACATCATCAAAGGTGAGTGCCAGTCGTGGGCCGGCTTGACTCATCTTAGTTCCCCTTGGCTTTGCAGGTTTTGACTAACTCGGAAGCGAACGGCCCCTCGCCGAATGGCGCTTTGGTAGACCGCCAATCAGCGATCGCTTTGGAGCAGGCAGGATAAGGAGCGAGTCGATCGGGGCCTTGTCGCCCTGTTGCGGCGGTGACCAAGCCCCAGGCTGCTCGCTGTTGGGCGTCGGTGACTGGCGATTTCGCTAAGCCGGCAGCGGCTCGCAAACGGACCAACGCGACCGCATGAGCGACGATCGTGCCGTCACCGCGCTCGCCGCCAAAGACCAATTCAAAGCGCTCTCCAAACTGAATGGACAGCACCTCACGCCGTGTCCACAGGGGCGCTAAAGTCACGGCAACGGACTCAAGCTCAGCGGTCGCATCATCTGCCGTTGCGGTCCCATCATCGGAGTCGGCTTCGTCATCCCCACCAAACAAATCGCCCATGTCGTCATCGGACGCCTTTTTAGCTTTAGGAGCGGCAGCCGCCTTCGCTTTAAGCATCAACACTAAGGGCTGCGTTCGTTTATCAATCTTGCTCAGAAGCGTTTGCTGTCCGTCGATAAGCGGCTCTTTGTAGCGGCTCATCAGGACCCGGACACGGGCCCCTTTCCAGGTGCTGCGCAACAAGTCATCCAAACCTTTGAGCTTCGCCAATGACTTCGGCAGCGTCTTTTGGAACTTGAACTCCGGCGCACGCGACATGTGCAGGCAAGCCTCAATGTAGTCCTTGAGTGAGCCCGGGTGCTCCGTCACGAAACGTTTGGCTCGGTTCAAAACGGCTTTCGGCAGATAGCGCTCGCGATACGCCGAGAGCTTATCGATTAAGTCTTTGCGAACCCCTTTATAAAGCGGCGACTTAAGCGGCTCGGGGCCGTACTCTGCGGCTTCAGACCAACCCATCCCGTTCATTAACAGCATGAGGGTAAAGAGTCGCTCGTCGGCGCGGATTTCTACCGATTCATCGCTGAACAATGAGTCGACAGGCGCGCCAAGCGCAGTGGCCGAACTGAGGCTAAGCATCACAACGGCTAGGAGGGTTTTCGTACCCATAGGCACCTCCGATGGCGGCGTTTGGCATAGTTGCACACGGCCGGCAATCATAACCGCCGACGTTGGACGCCTACCTTGGATTCAAAAGAAGCGGAACCAGAGCGCAGGTCTTAGCGGCGCTTGGGATCAAATCGACAGAACTGATTTTGACACAAGAGCAGAAGCCGAGCGCTACCCAAGGGCGCCTCTAAACTCTCAGGGAGGCGGTCTTTTTTGTCGATCTCGATCAAAATCTTGTTGTTCACCTGACGTAGATTGAAGCGCGCAGGAGTGACCACAGGGCGGCTGATGCCGCAGGGGCGAGTCTCGCCCTTCTCATGGACGTGGCAATCACCTTTGCCGTCAATTCCTACCCAGCTGAGTTGCTCATCGTGTACAAATCCGACGGCCACCCAACGTTCAGCCCCACCGAGTTGGGTTTGGCGCAGCGCATTGTCCCCTTCGGTTTCCCATTCGACACGCCGCTCAATCTCAATCGCGCCAATGCCCAAGTCCTCACCAAAGGCGAGCGCAGGCTGCGTCTGAGCAACGGTGGCTGTTCCTGCCGCGCCCGGATGGTCGAGGTAGCGCTCCGAACGCCGCCAGAGGCCACCTTTGGCCTCCGGAAAGCCTTCCAGCACGGTGTGCGGCGAGATGCTGCGCTGACTCGCTCCATCGAGCAGCCAGACCGCACCGGGCTCGGCGACGGGTTCACTGCTGCCAAAGATCCACGCCCCGACCAGCAGCCCCAGAATCAAGGGCACACCCACCAACGCCCAGATCGGATAGCGAGCAGAAACCGGAAACGCTTGAGGAGGCGGACGCAATACCGGAGCAATCTTGGGTGGCTCCTCAGCCTTGAGTGGTTCCTCAACCTCAAGCGCCGTGGCCTCACCCGAATCAACAACCGCCGCTGCAGCGGACTTCATCTCGGCGACACAACGATCGAAAGCCTCCAGTAAATCCGAGGCATTCACGTAGCGATCCTCGGGTTTGGTCTGCAGGCACCGAGCGATGACCTCGTCAATACTTGAGGGCAGCTTGGAGCAAAGCTTCGAAGCGGGCGTGAAGACACCATCGGGCAAGGATCCCACCAAAAGCTCATACAAAATACGACCCAGCGAATAGACGTCGCCGGACTCGACCACCCGCTTAGCGTCTTTGCCCTGCTCCGGGGGCATGTACGCGACCGTCCCCATCGTCATTCGAGTCCGAGTATCCCAAACGGCATCGCTCGCATCGCGCTCGACGAAATAGGCTAAGCCAAAGTCAGCGACCTTGAGGATGCCTGACTCCCGATCGAGCATGATGTTTTCAGGCTTGAGGTCTCGATGAACGACGCCTTGTTCATGCGCTGCGGACACCCCGGCACAGATCTGGCGAAAGTAAGCCAGGGCCTTGTCGGTATTTTCACGAAGCGGCGGATCCTCGGTCTCATTCAAGCGCCGCAGATGCGGACCGTCGACGAATTCCATGGCGATGACATGGACCTCAGTTCCAACCCCTTCGCCATCATAGGAGGTACCGGTCAGGATATCGTAAACCCGAACCACGTTACGGTGGGTGATGCGGGCTCCAGTCGCTGCTTCACGGCGAAAGCGCTCGATGAAGCCTTTCTTGTCGGCGTGCTCTTGCGCAAGAACCTTGAGGGCGACCTTGCGACGCAGCTTGCTCTGATAAGCCTGATAGACCTGACCCATCGCTCCCTGGCCGACCTCTTTGAGCTTCTCATAACCCTCGACTTGGACCCTGGGCTTTTGATGCTCAAAGCGATTTTTGGTCTGGGGAACGGGCGCTTCGCCATGCTGCTGAGGTTGAATCTGAAACTCGGTACGACAGTACGGACAACGAACGCGCGAACCCAAGGAGAACTGACTCACATCGACCCGACGCAAACAGCTCGGGCAACTGCGCGACTTGATCATCCGTTCTCCACTTCGTTGAGTAAGACGCGCAAGCGCCTTGCTGCCGTCCCGTACCCTCGATCGACTGCGGTTTCTAGTGCGTCTAGCCAGACCGTGCGAGCCGCAGCCTCGTCATCAGCCTCCGATAAGGCCTGGCCATAAAACTCGCGCACGATCAGAGCTTCGTCCGTCGCTTTCACGCGATCCATCTCGGCGAGCAAGGGACCAAAGGCGTCGAGATCACCGATCAGCCTAGCGACTAGAGCCTCGCAGAGCATTTGCTCGCGCCACAAGAAACTCCGTTTGGCGAGTTCGACGCCCACCTCAGCGTCGGCGAGCGCCTCATCTCGGCGACCCAATTCCATGAGACATCGGCCGCGATGGAATCGAACCTCCGGCTCGGCGAAGGCGTTTCCACTCTCGGCGACCAGCTGCAGCATGCGCTGCAGCCGAGACGCCAACGCCGGGGTCGCACCACGCTCCAGCGCAATCCACTCTAAGTTCGCTCGGGCGATGACTTCGGCTCGAGACACGTTTAGGCGCTGGGCCATATCCTGAGCTTCTAATGCGGCCTGCTCCGCACCTTCGAGATCCCCTGCCCGAACTCGTGCGCTGGTGACGTTCACCAAAGCGACCATCAAGTTGAGATCATCACCGACCTCACGGGCGGCTTGAATTGCGTCACTAAAGAACTGTTGAGCCCCACGAATATTACCGACCCGCTCTTCGCTCAATGCCACCAGCTGGAGCGCTTTGGCGCGACCGCGCTCGACCTCCATCTCATCCATCCGTCGCACGGTATCGTGAGCGGTTTCACGCGCCAGCGCAGGGTCACCAAAACGCTGGAGAATATGAGCGCGCCCTTGTTGCACCCTCGCCGCCAGCGGCGCGCCGATACGCTCTAAGCGCCGACCCAACAGTTCCGAACGCTTGAGGGCTTCTTCGCCCTCTCCACGATCTCCCAAGAGGTCCATGTAACGCATCTGAAGTTCGCTATCTTGCTCAAGCGTCAACCCATCACGCTTCAGGGCATCCACGACCACCCGCTCAGCGTCATCTGACCTGCCTAAGTTACGCAGAACAACGGTGTAACCAGAGGCCGCTTCGACCGGATAAGGCTCACCGCTTCTTTTGTAGACCTCGATCCAGCCCTCATAGGCTGAGAGCGCTGCGTTTGCGTCCCCGAGTTCGCTAAATCGAAGCGCCTGGTCCGGGAGGAACTCGAGCGTGAGATCATCTTGGTGACCGCGCACCGAATGGAACAACAACTCGTCAACGTCGAGTTTATCAGCGAGGGCTGCTGCCACCGCCAGATGACGGTGCCCTGCCTGGTACTGATCAACGCTCAAGCGCATCCGAGCGAATCGAGCCAGCTCACCGTAGGCGACGTGATAAAATCCGCGCTGCCGGTTGCCTTCGATAAAGAGACTGTGACGGACGAGGTGGTCGAGCGCATCGAGCTGCTCGCCCTCAGGGAAGACGTAGCCCACCGCTTCGAGCAATGGCCCTAGATGCGACAACCTAAAGCCGCTGCGATAAATCGCCGCGACCCCCAGAATCTGACCCGCTTCCACCGACAAACTGTCGAACAGCTGCTCGACCAAGGCATCCAAGGGGCCGCCGGTGGTCTCGGCAGCAAAGAGCGCATCGACGTCAACATCTGAGCGCAGCTCCCAGGGGGCGAGCCCCCGCCTCTCGATCGCATCGCGTTCAGCGAGCGTGCGCAACGCCTCGATGCACACCATCGGCACACCTTGGCTGCAGCGACGCAGGAAATCGAGCAGTTCGTTGCCTGGAGCGCTACCCAAACACGAAGCGACCAAACTGCGTAGGTCGTCGTTAGCGAGCGGGCTAAGGGTTACACGCTGGATGGACTGCTGCTCGACGAGCAGCTCGGATCGATCGCCTTCACGCCATGCGCCCACCACCGAAAGACTCCCAGCGCTCAGTTCATCCGATTCACCAGCAGAGGCTCGGGCGAGCTGATCACAGAGGTGATTCAATGCATCGAGGGAGAGCAGATCTGATTTTTCTAGATGATCACAAATCAACATCAGCGGCTCTTGCCGACTTAACCGATAGATCACCCGCCACAGGACCTGCTTTGCCCGCCGCCGCTCCTCGCTGGGTGCCAAGGCTTGAGCTTGAGTGATCTCGAGGGCGTCGAGCTCCGTCAGCCTCGGCGCAATGCGCGCCAGAACCGAGGCGTCGTCACGCAGCAACCGCCGCCCAAGTAAGGGCTGGTCTCGAGCGATCTCCAAGATCAGCTCCAGCAACGGGTTGAAGTAGCTGTAAGGCGCCTCGAGCGGCTCGGGCGCGCTCAACCGAATAATCCGAAACCCTTGACCTCGTGCCCGATCCCACAGCTCTTCAAGCAGACGCGTCTTGCCTACCCCAGCCGGTCCAACCAGAAGGTTCGCAGGGCGAAACTGGCGCTGACTGACCTGATCGATCTCTGAGGCGAGACTCTTGAGTTCGCCCTTACGACCGACGAGGTCCGGCTTGAACAAGGTGATCGAGCGCTTAGACTCATCCTCCTCGCCGAAGCGGTTAAGGACGTCGCGCGCTGAGGGAGGACGCTCACCGCGCGGCTTTCGCAGCAGACGCATGGCGAGCGAAACCAACTCGGCTGGCGCCCCCGGATTAAGCACCGCTAGATCAGGCGGGGGCTGAAAGACGTGCTGGTAAATTGCCGCTGCGGGCGAATCCGCCTCAAAGGGGCGTCGTCCCGAGAGCAGCTCAAACAGCATCACCCCAAGCGCATAAAGATCACTGCGTAGATCCACGTCGACTGCCCGGAGCTGCTCTGGGCTCATGTAGGCGAAGGTGCCGACCAACTGGCCGGTATCGACCACCACATGATCCTCGTCGCTGTCGACAGCGATTCCGAAATCCATCAGCAACACTTTGCCCGCTTGCGTCACCATAACGTTCGCCGGCTTGAGGTCACGGTGAATGATTCGCTGATCGTGAATGTGGGTCAGCGCGCGCAGAATTTGAATGACGACGTCTTGGACACGCTTGAGCCGCTCAGGCGCATTGATCAGAGCCTGGTCGCCCTCGCTCAGGGGGTCGACCTTCTCAGGCTCAGCGTCCTCACCCCAGACCCCGATGTCGTCAGGTCGATCTTGGATTAAGCTCCACTCTTGAACCTCGGCAGGGACCTCTTGGGTGGCCACATCCGCGCCACCGGCGGCTGCCCCAACGAACACGTCCAAAGGAACGCCCTCGATCAGCTGCATCGTGAAGTAAGGGCGGCCCTTGTATTCGCCCGTCTCATACACCTGAACGACGTTATCGTGAGCTATGCGCTGAAGCGCTCGGAACTCGCGATCAAAGCGTGACTTGCTCTCTTCATCAACGATGTTCATCAACTTGAGCGCGCAGCGTGCTTCATCGTTTCTGCTGACCTCAAACACCACACCCATTCCACCTGAGCCTAAGCGGCGGTGAACCGTCCATTCTCCGATGGATCGAGGGGTCTGCATAAAAAGGTCCTTGGGCTACCCTACGGGTAAAGGGCTTTACGGAGCCCCGGTCAACCCTGCGAATGGGCTTACCTAGTGGATCGCGTGCCTTATCGCTTGAAAGCTGACGTCTGCGGCTCTAAGGCTCCGCCTCGAATCGGAGCGAGAACCGGCGTGTACAACTTCCTTATCGCATTGGGCGCATCGACCGTAATCGGCGTTATTGCCGGGATCGGGCTGGGCGGATGGAGTTACGGTGTGATCCCGGCTCTGCTCGTTTTACTTGGCGGCTACTTCTTTCTCCTTCGGCGCTCGATCAAACAGGTCGAAACCATCAGTGGCCGCGTCGGGCAGATCATGACCGTGGCTGAGCGGCAGAGCCGAAGTCAGGCTCGTAACCCCCGCGCCGCCAAGCAAATCATCAGCCGGTCGATCGATCGATCGATCACTGAGCTGCGCAAAGGCTACCTGATCGGTCAGTGGCAGTGGGGTATCCGCTCACAACTCGATGCTCAAATCGGCAACCTGTTGTTCATGGCTGAGCGCTTTACCGAAGCAAAACCCTACCTAAAGAGCGGCTTCGCCCGCCAGTGGACCACACGCGCCATGCTGGGTGCCTTGTTGTTCAAAGAGGGTAACTTCCCCGGCATGCGCGAAGCCTTTGACGAGTGCATTCGCTACAACAAAAAGAAGAACGGTCTGCTCTACGCAGCGTATGCGTGGTGCTTACTCAACGCCAAAGACGGTCGTAAGGCAGAGGACCGGCGCTCCGAAGCGCTCGAAGTCCTCACTCGGGGCAACACCGCAATGGACAGCAAAGACGACCAACTGGTTCGTAATCTCGATGCGGTCCGTAACGGAAAGAAGATGAACATGACCGGCTATGGTCAGCAGTGGTATATGTTCCGGCTCGAAGCGATGCGAACGCCCAAGCAGCAGGTCCGTGGACGCTAGACTTTGGGTTTCAAGGCGGCGGCAACCTTGGCTGACTTGAGCACGCCAAGCTGCAGGCGCAAGGCTCTGCCCAGCAAAATCCCAAGCTCGTGATCGCTGCTTCCGCCGGTGGGAACAACCGTCTCGCCTAAACTTCGTAAACGATCGAGAAGCGCTCGCGGATAATGCCGCCCCCTCGACATGCAACTGCGGCAGTTAAGTCCCTGTCCTTTGGGGTCCAAAGCCGCTCCATCGATCAACTGCGCGCCGCAGCGGCTGCAGTGATCTGGATCAGGCTCGACGCCGAGATGTCTAAGCGTTTGCAGCTCCATCCAGCGGCTGGTCTGCCCATCCGTCAGCGCATTGAGCGACAGCTCAAGCGCTCGAGCGAGTGACGGAGCGACCACCCCATCTCGCGTCGAAGCGCTGACCAACTCGAGCAGATAGGCAGCACGCGCCAGACCTACTGGTTCGCTCATCGAGACGCTCCGGTCGGTCACTAAATCAACCTGCGTAAGCGTCTGTAAATCACCGCGCTTACGCCCACTAAACCGCAGGTCGACGGTGTTGCCTGGAACCAAGAGTGAGTGCCAGCTTTTAGCCTTACTTCGCGGGCGCCGTGCGTAGACGCTTAGCCGCCCTAGCTCGGCGCTGAGTACCGGCAGAATTAAATCATGATCACCGTAAGGCACCCGACCGAGCACGATCGCTCGAATCGCCTCATCCACGTTATTTCCGACCGCCAAAACCTGCAGAGGGTTTGGGACGCTTTGCAGGCGGGCAGCGAGGCCCTGTATCGCCAACCGTTCGCGGCACGCGACTCGAGCATTCTTTAGCAAGTTTGAAGGCGCATTCAGCGTCTTCGCGTCGCTCACATCGGGCGACCGCACGTCGGTACGCGCCGCGCAGCGCCGAGGGATCAATTCGTTTGGCGATCTCTTTGGGGCGGACGCAGCGCTTCATGAAGGGCGGATCATAAGCAGCCATCATGTTGGAGTCCCCGGCTTCCATCCCCACCTTCAACAATGAGATGTACGCACCACATAAATTGGGAACACGCCGGAGCAAGTTCTTGAGCCGCCGGACCCCCGCATCGACCTTACCTTGCAGGATCAGTGTCTGCGCCAAGTTTTGTTCGGCGAACTGCGGTGTAGGGTACAAGATATTACTCAGAGCCTCTTCGAACTCTTTGATCGCTTCGTCGTATCGCCCCTGATCATTGAGGGCTAAACCCAGCAAATTGTGGGCTCCGCTGTAGGGCTCTTTGGAGACAGAGATCGCTTTTCGAAGCGCCTTTTCAGCCTCGGCTGGCTTCTTGAATCCATACAAATACACGTACGCTAGATGGTAATGGCTGCGCGCATTTTGAGGATCTAAATCCACGGCTTTGCGCAGCTCAACCAGGGCTTGTCGATACTGTTGTTTGCCGATCAGCGCAGCGCCGAGGTCTTGCTTGATCTCCGCCATACGTTTGCGCTTAGCGTGACCGCCACAAGCGATTAGTGAGAGCGCTAAAGCAAGCGCCATCAAGTGCGTCGTCACTTGGTGATCTCAAGTGAAAAGATCTTCATCCCGTTGCGCGGGAGATCAATCTTCTCGGAGACGAGTGAGTCCGTCAGCTCAATGCGGCTGTCGCGGATACCACCCAAGCCAATCACCACTTCCATCGCACCTTCACCAGCTTTACGGCTGAGTTTGACCTCAACCTTATTGAGTCCGGGCTTGAGATGCGCCAGCAGATCATGAACCGACTGCATCGGGTCCATCTCATCGGCGACTTGCTTACCATTGACCGTGACCTCGACGGCGATCTGGGTCTTGCCGTGCGCCTGGCTCTGAAAGATCACCATGGCACCCTCACCCGGCGCAAGCCGAGCAGGTTTCAGCCGAACCGTCTCTGCGGCTGGAGCGACTTCATAGTCGGGCGCATCAATATAAACCCGACCCTGATCATCAATGCGAACCGTTGCGTTGCTGAACTGCTGCCCACGGACCCCATCGATGGGAACACCGTTGAGAAAAATGCGCCCCTGAGGCGCAGCCATCACCAGCCCGCCGACCATCAGACCAAGGAGTGTAAGATTCACGACTGAATCTCCGCGCTCAAAAGAGCTTTCGTTCGACGCCTCGTGTGTAACAAGGATCGCGCCGTCAACGCCAGCAACAACACGAAGGCAATGAGCGCGATCCGAAAGGCGACCGCGCCGCCCTTGGTGGCCCACCAGATCGAATTTCTCAACTCCGACAAACCAAAGGTCTGAGGCGCTTGCGCTTCGAGCAGCGAAAGGGCTGCTTCGGCGTCGTGCAGGCGTTTGTTCTTGAGCGCTTCTTGTCCGCCGCGCAGCAGCTCGACCGGCAACCCCTTGGGCCAATGGTCCCTAGGAATCCCTGATGC
>Ga0315321_10002853_pt1 | contig 13430 bp, 11 predicted proteins | sample M180m21515metaG_FD_203464 | JGI IMG/M metagenome (GOLD analysis project Ga0315321, IMG submission 203464) | Ammonia-oxidizing marine archaeal communities from Monterey Bay, California, United States - M1 80m 21515 | ecosystem: Environmental > Aquatic > Marine > Intertidal zone | place: USA... | reverse complement strand
TTACGCATGCATTCAGACCTTGTATTCGGAAGGCTTAGACCGAGCAGACTTTAGCCAAATCCCTGCGTGTAAAACAGCGCTCAATGTGAGCCGCTCTGTGGATCGATTTTTGGATGAGTACTGTCTACCCGAGCCGGTTGAAGTCCATTATCGAGAATTCGACTGGTAAGTGAGCAGGCTCTTCTTGATCCTGACGGTCACGAGCTGCGCAGCGCCGCAGCCTTGGCGGTGGCAGACTCAAGCGATGCCCACCTCGCGCAACCTCTTAGCTGCCGAAGGCGAAGACCTTTTGGGCAAGGGCTTGTTGCTGGGTCATGGAGGCTACCGAGTGCTTCACTGCCTCTCGGCGATCGAGAGCACCGCAAGCGCAGGTGAAACGGACGTGACCGTTGAGCAGGTCGACCCTGAGAACATCACCGACTTACGCTTAGGCGCCATGATGGATCGGATCTACGATCCAAAGCGGGGTAAAGGGCCCCTAGCCATCCATCTAAAAATAGCGATTACCGGCGTGGGTAATGATCTGAGTGAGCGATCCAGCACCTTTCGTCGTGATGTCCAAAGCGATGTGGATGCCAGCCAGGCCGCCCTGCTCTTTGATGCCTGCGGTACCAAGCTGATCACCGCCGTGCGTCGACGCGCTCAGCTGGACTTTTTGTTCGTCGTCTATCCCCGCACACGGAAAGAACAAAACACCATCAGCCTGATCTTGAACCGCTCTTTAGGTGGACCGCCGCAAAATACGATGCGCTCAAGGGTCTTTAACGCGCTCGCAAAATTCCCCTTTCGATCGATCCTTCGTACCGATTCGGATGCGATCCTTACGCCGCTTGATTTTCCGCTAGGGCGTTGGAAAGGAAGAGGTATTGGCGATCTGTTGCCCAAAGTATCAAGGCTGCTCTTGCAGGCGAAATCAGGGCCTATCTTGGACTATACGACGAGACCATGGCGCATGACACCGCTGGCTCAAAACACGGTCCGTTCCCAGCTTGATGATCCACACATCGGTCTTCGGCGCGAACAAAATTTCATTGACCTGAACTTTACCAACTTATTGATCGAGTCAGCTCGACGGCGAATGGGTCAAGCCGCTCAAGCCCGAGCTCAGGTCCAATGGTTCCTCAGAGCCGACCAGTGCCAAAAGAGTCTAAAAGAGCAGCTGTCCGATGAAATTCTTGAAGGCTGCATCGAAGGCGAGTTGCCACTCGCAAGCAGCGCGTGTCGTCAAAAGATCCGTATTCTTGACCAGACGCTGCTCAACTCCGCCTGCGCGCCGCTGCCGATGGCGTCGAAAGATTCCAAGGACCCCTTATTGCTCGAGAGTACTCGCCAGCCGATGATCGCTAAGCCGATTCGCCCGGCGAAAGGAAAAGCTCAGGACCACCCTGCTTCGATTCCTTTTGGCTTAGGTTTCGACCGAACCGGTAAAGTCTTCGAGGCGGAGTGTATCCAGGAAAAGCTGGATGACCATATCGATGAAAACCGAGCGACCATCGAGACCGAGATAGCCCTTGAAAACAACCTGCCCGACGAGCGCACCCGTTGGCAGGTTTTCTGGCGTCAGCCAAAGCCACCCTTCGAGCGAGTCGATCTTAATGTTCGCCAAGTCAGCCGCAGCCTCTTACCTTCGTTCGAATTGACCACCAAAGCCAAAGAGCTCGCCCAAAGTAACCTACGTCAGTTTTTCAGGCGGTGCGGCACGCATTACGTTCGTGGCGGAATCCATCGAAGAGGATTACTGATCAATCTGTACAAAAATGGAGAGCAGCTCTCGATCAACTCACAACCTAGAGGCTTATCGAAAAAGGCTGCGAGTTCACCGATCTTAGCGGACCCAAGGCTGGAGCGCTTATTGTACAACCAAGCCGTTCTAAAGCAGCTTTTCGAGGGCGCTGAACAAGCCCTCACGGAGCAGCTTCACCTCGAGCCATGGACCGACTATCTGCTCTTAAAAAACGTGATTAAACTCATCGACTTGGACCCGTCCACTGGTCGTTGAGGATCAGCTGGTAGGCTTGATAAAATCGTTCTTTGTTGGCCTGAGTGCAGACGTCGACCATGACGGACTGAGTGCTCAAAGCGGTCGTCCCCACTGTCGATTCATTGAAGGCTTTGCGCAGCGCCCCATTGTAGGCTCGCTCAGGAAAGTCACCCGGCTGTCCGCCAACCTGCCGCGAGCGCTGAACATCGACGGCAAGAGGGAGCTCTTCGATCCTGCAGGCCCACGGATCGATCAGCATCAGCGCAGCGAGCGAATCCCAGAAATACAGCTCGCCGGTTCCGATCAGATAATTCATGGTGTCGGTGTTCATCAGCTCGGCGTAAAATTCGGCTGAAGGGGTTTGCGCAGTCTCCATGACGACTTGCTGATATTCGTAGGTCAAAGGCACCGTATTGGTTCCGTCTAGTGGAACCCAAACCATCGGAATTCCTGAATGCAGCACCTTATGCGCCGCGAGCCCATCTGCGTAAATATTCCACTCGGCGGACGGGTTCGCTAGGTCGTCGGCGGGGTTGTCCATCTCGGACGTAAACCCGGGCACCATGATGTTTCCTCGCACATGCACTGCGCCGCCCATGATGATCAAACGAGCAATCTTCGACCGCACCTCAGGGTGCCGCTCAAGCAGCTGCGCCACATTGGTCATGGGCCCTAAGATCAACAGATCGACCGCTGCGGGCTCGCCCATGAGCACTCGACGCATCATGGTCACCGCATGTTCAGCCGAGAGTGTTCGATCCGTCGGAGCCAGATCGACGCCGAAGTGATTCCGAGTATCGGCTCGCCAGCTCTCAGGGAAACGCCGATAACCATCGATCGGCGCTCGGTCTCCTCGTGCGATCGGAATGCTGTCCCCATCCAGACCGCTTAAAGCAACCAAACGAGCGGCGGTGTCTTCGGCATAGTCGCAGTCACCGATTCCGGTGCAACTGATCGAGATACCTACCACGTCAAGCTGAGCGTGTAAGAGCAGGCTGACGGCTTCCCAGTCGTCTCGAGCCATGTCCGTATCAACGAGGACCGGGCGCACAGACGCACCGGGCGGCTGACCGCAAGCCACAACCAAGAAAACCAGACTGATCCACAGCGCTCGAATCATGCCCCTATCGCTAAAGATGAGCCTCCACTTGTCAAGCACCGAGTGCCTTCCTATGGGCAGCCCAGAAGGGAAGGTCTTGTGATGCGCGGTTTTATCCTTGCCTCAATTCCTAACCCTCAAAGCCCTGGGGCTGTCCGCTTTCGGCGACTCATTCATATCAGCGATGGAACAGAGCACCCCGCTGACGGAGGCCTGCTCGCCTCTTTTGAGGATCCAATGGCCGCTTGGTCGGTGGCCGTGGAATGGATGCATACCTGCGCGCTGCAACATCCAGACATTACCATGGCTTGCCACGCAGCGCCGGCTGAAGACGAGCAAGAGATACGGCTTTTAGGGCATGCCGAGCTCTACGCTAATCAGCGAGAGTTTGCGCTGATTGAGCCCCTCTACAGCATGCTCAGCGAGGATCAAAAAACGTGCTGCCATGATGTGGAGCCTCTACGACTCGAAGATGGAACGTCTCGCGAACTGTATCTGGCTAAGATCAAGGCAATTCAGGACTCACAAGCCATCGCTCAAAACCGCTCAGCGGCGGCCACAGCGCCGGCCACTGAGCCCAAAAGCGCGCTGAAATTCCCATGGGCGAACCGACGAACCACCATCTTACTGAGCTTGCTTGGGGTGATGATGTATGGGGTTCAAATCAAGCAGGTCGCGATTTTAGCCTGCGACCTTGGCGAGCATGGCGCCAAAGCGATTGAGACCGTCCAAGGTGGCCCGAAAACCCCCAGAGGTGGGCACTGTCAAAGCGATCAGGAATGCCAAAGCGAGGTGTGTCATCTGAACCGCTGCTCGCAGCGTTGCGATGAATCTGAGCCATGCCCGCATGACGGGCGCGCTGCGTGCAACGACGGAGTCTGCGTCTTTGTCACCGCCGCCGAGCTGAGCAAACAACCCGTCCTTGGCTTTATCCATATTGGACCGGTCGGCGACCACGGATGGACCTGGGTCCATGAACAAAGCCGAAAAGAGATCGAGTCGAAACTCGAGCTCCGGACGCTCTCAAAAGCTGCGGTGATCCCACCCAAGCTTCCCGAAGTCGTCGATGAGTTTGTTTCGGCGGGTGCCAACATCATCATCGCCACCAGCCATGACTTCCTCGATCAAGCCAAGATCGCTGCAGCACGGTATCCCAAAGTGAACTTTCTGGTCGTGGGTGGGTTCAAACACACGGCGAATCTAGGAAGCTATTTTACGCGCATGTATCAGAGCATGTGGTTGGCTGGCCGAGCTGCTGCGATGGTCTCGCACAGCGGTAAGCTTGGAATGGTCGCGCCGGTTGCGATCCCAGAGACCGTGCGCGGGATTAATGCGTTTACGCTCGGGGCTCGTGATGTGCTGCCCGAAGCCAAGGTCTATGTGCGCTGGATGCATAAGTGGTCCGCTCCCAAACTTGAGGCGGTAGCCACCAATGAGCTGATCGAACTGGGCGTTGACGTGATCCATGGCGGCACCGACACACCGGTACCGATTGAAATCGCAGGTGAAGCCAACAGCAAAGGTGGGTTTCCGGTGATGACCATCGGCTACAACGCCAAGGACACCTGCCGGTTCTCGGCCGATCACTGCATCACATCGGCTTACTTTCAATGGACGCCGATCCTTGAAGAGTTGATCGAGGAGATGAGAACTGGAGAATGGCGCCCTCGAGATTACCATTGGTCCTCGCTCACAGCGGACCCGCACACCACATCCAACGGCTTAGCGGGTTACAACGAAAACCGGATGAGCCTGAGCCAAATCCGTGACCAGTCGGTGGCGCTTGAACATTTGGCGCGCAAAGAAACGACGATCTTTGCGCATCCAATCAGCGACAACACCGGTCAGGTGCGAAGCCAAAACAAAGCGCTATCCGATGAGGACTTACTGACAATGTGTTGGTTTGTGCCCGGCGTCTTTGACTCGGACACTAAGGGGCAACCGATCGACGCTAAGGTGCCAGCAAACTGCGCTAAAGTGGTGGCTCAACCGCATTAGCCGCCGACAGAAAGCTCGGCGCTTCTCCGCCACCATGAAGCGGAACACACGCGCCGGTCAGGTAAGCAGCGCCCGGCGAATCCAAGTAAAGGCACAGCGCTGCCAAGTCTTGAGGGGTCGCCATGCGCTCTAAGGGGACGGTCTTTGCCACGCGCTCGATCCCCTCTTCGTCTCCATAATGCTCTAAGCTATCTGGAGTACGGACAAAGCCAAGCGCCACCGCATTCACACGGACCTTCGGCGCCCACTCGATCGCTAAACTCTGACTCAAATGAATCAAGCCCGCTTTGGCAGCTCCGTACACCGCGGTCTGAGGAGAGGGCCTAAGGCCGCTAACCGAGGCGATGTTGATGATGTTTCCGCCGCCAGGCTGATCGTTCATCAGGCGATGAGCCGCTGTGGCGCAGTGCAAAGGTGCTAAGAGGTTGAGCTGCACAATCTTAGTCGAAAAACTGGCCGATGCTTGATCGGCTGGGACCATCGGGCTGCCCCCAGCATTATTGATCAAGAGATCCAGGCCACCAAGCCAATCCACGCAGGCGCTCAAGGCGTCCTCAACTTGATCGGCTTGCCGCAGATCGGCAGCAACGAAACCGACCCCTTCGGGTAAGGCTTGAGAGGGCGTTCGGCGTGCGCAGGTAAAGACCGCATAACCAGCCTCGACAAAAGCCTCGACCAAACCGCGGCCAATACCTCGGCTACCACCGGTGATCCACACTCGTCGTTGATCGCTCATAAACCGACCATGGGCGAGGTCTTGCGAATCGACAAGGTGTCGCCACTTGCCAGGCGAGCGAGCCTACCGCAGGACATGGGTCATCGGAGGAACGAGATGACGCAGCTTTGTCAGGACCGAGTGGTGATCGTCACCGGCGCAGGTGCCGGTATTGGTCGGGAACATGCGCTGGCGCTTGCTGCTGCGGGCGCAAAGGTCGTGGTCAACGACCTAGGCACCTCAAACCATGGCCAAGGTCTGAGCAGCAAACCCGCCGACGATGTGGTGGCGGCGATCCTAGCCGCCGGCGGACAGGCGATCGCTAACGCTGCAGACGTCACCGATAGCGACGCCATGAAGGACCTCGTCAGGCAGACGATTGAGCATTTTGGTGCAGTTCATGCGGTGGTCAACAACGCCGGCTTTGTTCGGGATCGAATGTTTGTATCCTGCACCGACGACGAATGGGATGCAGTGATCAGCGTTCACTTACGCGGTCACATGGCGCTGAGCCGAGCCGCTGCTCAGCATTGGCGAAGCCAAGCCAAAGCCGGTCAAGCCGTCGATGCGCGCATTATCAATACCAGCTCAGGCGCAGGCTTGCGCGGCTCGGTGGGTCAATCTGCCTACAGCGCAGCGAAGGCAGCTATCCTCGGGCTGACCTTAGTCCAAGCCGCTGAGCTTGGGCGCTATGGGATCACCTCAAACGTGATCGCACCGGCCGCTCGGACGCGTATGACCGAAGCCGTCTTCGCCGAGATGATGGCGAAGCCAGATCAAGGTTTTGATCGTATGGACCCTGCAAATATCAGCCCACTAGTCGTTTATTTGTGCAGCGCATCCTCAGCACAAGTCACCGGAAGAAGCTTCGAAATCGAGGGCGGGCTGATCGCGCTGACAGGTGGTTGGTCTCGAGGGGCTCAGATCGACATCGAGCGACGCTGGCAAGCCGAAGAGCTCGATGCCGCAGTCACCCAACTCATCGATCAACAACCGGCTTCGGAACCCGTTTACGGAACCTGAGGCGGAGCCGGCGAGTTCCCTGCATAGTCTGTTCTGCGGTAATTTTGATGGCAGCTGAAGCAGCCATCGCCACCAGCAGCGGGCTGCTGAGGCTGACCCTCATCGTCCGGTACAATAGTCTCCCAGCGCCAATTTCCTTGAGCCGTATCGCCTCCGGCTTCAAGGCGAGTCATCATCGTCCAACGCGTCAACGATGAGCAGGTCGAATTTGCATACTGCGCCTTGAGCAGCACGGCGCCGGGCTCAAACGAGATCATCTCGCCCGGCGGAAGCACGCCATTTCCGGAGGCTTCGACACGCTCTGCCCAGTCGACCCAGGTCGGCTGAGCGGTCTGATTGACGAAAATCCGAATCGATTCACCGCCATGAACGGATCCTTCTGTGCAGGTCATGACCTCACGCCAGCTCGTCTGATAATCTTCGGGGAAAGGGGGCTCATCGCCACAAGCGGCGAACGCAAAGAAACTAAAAATAGTGAGGCGCATCAGGGGGTTCTCCGCGCTCAGCCTATAAGCGTTGGAGAAGAAGCGCCATCCCTTGACCACCGCCAACGCATAAAGTCGCAAGCCCGATCTCTAGATCTTGGTCTTCAAGAGTGTGCAGTAACGTGGTCACTAAACGTGCCCCAGTCATGCCAAAAGGATGTCCTAAAGCGAGCGCTCCCCCGCGCACATTGAGTCGCTCGTGAGGAATATTAAGAGCGTCCATGCTCGGGATCACTTGGGCTGCAAAAGCCTCATTGAGTTCGACTCTGTCGACATCCGCCATCGTCATGCCGGCGAGCGCCAACACACGACGGGTGGACTCGATCGGTCCGACCCCCATAAGCGCAGGGTCAACGGCGCTCACGGCAGAGGCGATAATTCGAGCCCGTGGTTGGATCTCAAGCTCCTGGACTCGTCGCCCGCTCATGACCACCGTTGCCGCCGCTCCATCGTTGAGCGGGCAGGCGTTCCCTGCGGTCACACGCCCTTGTTCCCGAAAAACAGTTCTCAAGCCCGCCAAACCGTCTCGCGTTGTGCTTGGGCGAGGCGATTCATCTCGGTCAAAAATGCGGCCATCGGCGAGCGTAACGGGCACGATCTCACGCTCAAAAACACCGTCCATAATCGCCGCCCCGGCGCGCCGCTGACTCTCGAGCGCATAGTCGTCCATCTGATCTCGGCTGACCTCAAAGGCGTCCGCGACGCGCTCAGCGGTTTCACCCATCGCGAGATAGACGTCCGGAAGCTCCGTTTCAGCCTGGCTAAAGCGCTCATTTTTGGTGCCCTCCATCCCGTCTGCTTTGCCGTGTGCGTAGCGACTGATCGCTTCTACACCCGCAGCAACTTGGACATGAGCCTCGCCCGCTCGAATCGCATGAAAAGCCATTCTAAGCGCCTGCAGAGACGACGCGCAGTAGCGATTGACCGTGGTACCCGCGGCCTGATTTAGACCCGCTAAAAGGGTCACCGGCCGCGCCATATTATAACCTTGTTCACCGGCTGGCTGAGCGCAGCCTAAGATCAGGTCTTCAACCTCAGAAGCCTTGAGCTCGGGGACCTCAGCGAGCGCCGCTCGAATCGCCAAAGCCGCCAGATCATCGCCGCGATGATCGACTAGACTCCCTTTAAAAGCACGACCAATAGCGGTACGTTTAGCGGCCACAAGAACCGCATCGTTGGCTCGAAGATTCATGATTCCATATCCCGAAGTTTAAATTTCTGCACTTTGCCGCTCGCGTTCATGGGTAGCGCATCCAGCCAAACAAAGCTGCGAGGCACTTTAAAGTTAGCGATTCGAGCGCGGCAAAACTCGAACAGCTCATCACTAGATCCTTGATAGCCATCACGAGCGACGACAAAGGCTTTGCAGACCTCACCTAAGCGATCTTCCGAGACACCAATCACCGCCGCTTGAGCTACCCCTTCGTGGCGGCACAGCACCTGCTCGATCTCAGCTGGATACACATTAAACCCACCGACGATGACCATGTCTTTCTTACGATCGGTGATCCGAACGTAACCACGTCCGTCAAGAATTCCGATGTCGCCCGTGTGCAGATACCCTTCTTCATTAAGGGTCTGCGCCGTCTGCTCTGGCTCGTCCCAATAGGCACGCATCACGTTGTAGCCACGCACCAAAATCTCACCCGCTTCGCCGCGTGCCGCCTCGCTGCCATCACGGCGTACGACCTTGACCTTGACCCCAGGAATAGCGCGCCCTGAGGTGGTGGCGATCGTCTCAGGGTCATCGTCATGCCGACACATGGTCACCACGCCGGTGGTCTCCGTCAGACCATAGCCAGTGATCACCGTCTCAAAGCCCAAGCGATCACGCATTTCCTTGATCAAAGTCACCGGAATCACCGCCGCACCGGTCACCGCAAGCCGCAAGGGGGACAGATCAAAGTCAGACAGATCAGCGCGTGCTAAAATCGACTGATAAAGCGCCGGAGGACCCGGCAGTACACTCACTGAGTCCCTACCTACTCGCCGCAACAAACGCTCAGGATCAAAAATAGGCTCGGGTAAAACCGTGGCACCCATCATCAGACACGCCAGCCAGCCAGCCTTGTAGCCGAACGCGTGAAAGAAGGGCATCGCCACCAGATAACGATCGTCGGCGCACAAGCCGACCACCTCGGACCAGTCACGAAAGACACGTAAGGTCTGGGCGTGAGTACATTCAACGCCTTTGGGTTGTCCGGTGGTGCCTGAGGTGAACAAAATATCGCACAGGTCATTGGGTTTCACCGCGTGCCGTCGGTCAACAACCACCTGACTCGAGATCGTCGAGCCGAGGTCGAGGAACTCAGTCCAACCCAAGGCTTGATCTGAGGCGCCCTCCAGCAAAACTCTATGGCTCAGCGCAGGTTGATCCTCAGCGGCGTCGAGCAGCGCGAGATAATCAGTGTCTAAAAATCCTTCGATAGTGATCACAACACGAGCGCCGCTTTTGGACAGTATATAGCTTGCTTCATCGCCCCGGTAGCGAGTGTTGATCGGCACGAGTGCGGCTCCGACACTCTGAATAGCGAGCGCTGCGATAATCCATTGCGGGTGATTTGGCGCCCAAATAGCTACCCGATCACCGTGCTCGACCCCAAGCGCGATCAGCGATGCGCTGGCGGCGTCGACCAAGGCTGGCAATTCGCTAAAATGAATCGTGGTTTGACCGTCTTCAATAAACACTCGGTCCGCATGAAAATCAGCGGCTAAATGAACGAGGTTTGGCAGGCTCTGATAAGCCTCATCACCCCGGCACCCCGAGCGATCAAAATCGTTCATTATGCGCTCCCTTGACGACAAACTGAAACACGTTTCATTCTGCAGAAGCAAGCCGCAGAGGATCACCACTTTTATGACCATTAATACGCTCATCGATGGAGCCATTGCCGAGGTGGTCGTCGATCGCCCGCCGGTCAACGCTTTGGACAGCAAAGGCTGGTTTGAATTGGCTCGGGCGATCGAAACAGCAGGGCAAGTTTCGAGCGTTTGTGCCGTGATTCTGCGCGCTGAAGGGCGAGGGTTTAATGCGGGCGTCGACTTGAAAGCCTGCCAAAACTCGCCCGGGCATGACGAGCTCTTGGCGGTGAACACAGCCTGCTTTGCTGCGTTTAAGGCGGTCTACGAATGTGAAGTGCCGGTCGTCGCTGCCGTGCATGGGTATTGCCTAGGCGGGGGTATCGGCTTGGTCGGCAACGCGGATCTGGTGATCGCATCGAGCGACGCCACCTTTGGCTTGCCCGAGGTGGATCGAGGCGCTTTAGGGGGAGCGACCCAGCTTGCTCGCTTGGTGCCGACGCCGCAGCGCCTTCGCAGCCTGGTCTTTACCGGTGAGCGGATTGGGGCTGAAGAGCTCGCCCGCTATGGCTCGGTCCAGGCGGTGGTCGAGCCCGGAGCGCTTCGAGAGGAAGCGATGCGTTGGGCAGCTAAGCTCGCCAGCAAAGACCCGAAGGTCTTACGCGCCGCTAAATCCTGTCTCAACGGAATCGATCCCGTCGATGTCCATCGCAGTTATCGCTATGAGCAAGGGTACACCTTTGAATTGAACCTAAGCGGGCACGGCGACGAAGCACGCGACGCATTTGTGAGCACCAAAGAATGAGCCGTCCGGACAAATGCATGAGCGCTCATGAAGCGATCGCCGAGCTTGAAGACGGTATGACGGTTGGAATCGGCGGTTGGGGCTCGAGACGTAAGCCGATGGCGCTCGTTCGAGCGCTGCTTGAGAGCCCACTCAAAGATCTGACCATCGTGAGCTATGGCGGGCCTGATGTGGGCCTGCTCGCCAGGGCGCGAAAGATCAAAAGGCTGCTCTACGGTTTTGTCTCGCTCGACTCGATCCCTTTAGAGCCGTATTTTCGTGCGGCGCGTCAACGGGGAGAGTTCGAGGCGCTTGAGATGGATGAGGGGATGTTGTGGTGGGGGCTCTATGCAGCGGCGCTTAACCTCCCCTTTTTGCCAACCCGAGCCGGTTTAGGGTCGGACATCTTAGACCACCTCCCGCAAGTCAAAAAGGTGCGCTCACCCTACGCGGACTGCGAAGATTTAGTCGCGGTTCCAGCGATCAAACTCGACGCCGCTTTAATCCACGTTCATCGCGCTGACGCTGCGGGTAATGGTGTGATTCTCGGACCCGATCCGTACTTTGATAAACTCTACGCTCAAGCCGCTAAACACACCTATATGAGCTGTGAAAAGGTGGTCGAAACCGACCAACTCTTTGGTGAGGCTACCTACCAAAGCGAGTCCATCGCTCGGATCAATGTTCACGCGGTGATCGAGGCGCCCGGCGGAGCAGGCTTCACCGAGTGCCCGCCCGATTATGGGCGCGACGAAGCCTTACAAAAACTCTACGCACAAGGCGCCAAAGACGAAGCAGCCTGGGCTGCCTTTGAGGCGCGCTTCTTTGGGAGCCAGCCATGACCGTGCACCGAGCGGACATCTGCGTCGCTGCGGTCGCTGATGCCTTTGCGACCGAGGACGAGATCGTAGCGAGCCCGATGGGTTGGATTCCATCGATAGGGGCTCGACTTGCGCGCAGGAGCACCTCTCCGCAGCTGATGCTCAGTGATGGCGTGGCGACGCTGACCACCGACGAAGGGTTCGCCGAGGCGCATCTGCCCTACCGAGAAGTCTTTCATCTGCTCTACTCGACCAAGCGTCACGTCATGATGGGCGCCAGCCAAATCGATGCCTTTGGCAACCAAAACATCAGCTGCATTGGACCCTTCGAGGCGCCCAAAGCCATGCTGATCGGCGCTCGAGGAGCGCCCGGTAACACGCTGTATCATCGCACCTCATATTGGGTGCCCAAACAATCTGCGCGCATCTTCTGCGACGCCGTCGACTTGGTCTGCGGTGTCGGGAACGACCGAGCTAAAGCGCTCGGCTCACGGCTCGCCCGCCATCACGATCTGCATCGGGTCGTCACCAATCTCGGCGTTTTCGGCTTTGGACCCGATGGGAAGATGATCGTCTTGAGTCTCCATCCGGGCGTCGAAGCCGAGGAACTGCAAACGGCGAGCAGCTTTAGACTAGAGGCCTCAAATGCTCCTCAAACGCGGCTTCCGACCGCCCAAGAATTGAAATGGATTGCGGAGCTCGACCCTGAGGAAAAGCGCTACATTGAGGTTCCAAAATGACGAGCATCCGAAGCGCATTTTGTGAGCTGACCGGGTGCCAGGTTCCGATCGTTCAAACCGGCATGGGATGGGTCGCTACTCCACCTTTAGTGGCTGCGGTCAGCGAGGCTGGCGCCTTTGGTATTTTAGCCGGCGCGACGCTGAGCTTGGAGGAGCTAAAGGCTAGCATCGACGCCGTCCAAGCCGCGACCGACCGCCCCTTTGGAGTCAACCTGCGCGCCGACGCTCCAGACGCTCGAGAGCGGGTCGATCTGCTGATCCAAAAGAGGGTCTGTTTAGCGAGCTTTGCGGCAGCCCCTAAGCGGGACCTTATCGCCCGACTCAAAGATGAAAATGTCTTGGTGATGCCGACCGTGGGCAAACGAAGGCATGCCGAAAAGGTTGCTGAATGGGGCGTCGATGCGCTGATCGCTCAAGGTCATGAAGGGGGCGGGCATACAGGTCCTGTCCCCACCAGCTTATTGCTCCCCGATGTGGTCGAGGCGGTCGACATCCCAGTCCTCGCAGCGGGCGGCTTTCGCTGCGGTCGTGGTCTGGTGGCTGCGCTCGGCTATGGCGCCGCCGGGATCGCCATGGGTACCCGCTTCTTGCTCACCCAAGAGAGCCCGGTTCCGGACGCGATCAAAGCACGCTATCTTGAGGCTTCGGTGACCGATACGACCGTCTCGACGAGGATCGATGGACACCCCCAGCGGGTGATTCGAACCTCCTTTGTTAACCATCTTGAGCGCCGCAGCGCGCTCGGGCGTCTCTGGCTCGCCATGCGCTCGGGTTTAGCTTTTAAAAGAGCGACGGGCGTTGGCTTCTTTGGGTTGCTGTCCGCAGGTCTTGTGATGCGCAAAAATCAAGGCATGAGTTTGGCGCAAGCCCTCTCGGCAGCGAACGCCCCCATGCTCACCGAGCAGACCATGGTCCAAGGACAAATTGGTGCGGGCATCTTGCCTACCGGGCAAGTAGCCGGTTTGATCGGCGAGCTTCCCAACGC
>Ga0315321_10002852_pt1 | contig 13431 bp, 15 predicted proteins | sample M180m21515metaG_FD_203464 | JGI IMG/M metagenome (GOLD analysis project Ga0315321, IMG submission 203464) | Ammonia-oxidizing marine archaeal communities from Monterey Bay, California, United States - M1 80m 21515 | ecosystem: Environmental > Aquatic > Marine > Intertidal zone | place: USA... | reverse complement strand
CACCCAGGCCAATGCCAATCGCACCCAGGCCAATGCCATGCAAACAGATAATCTGGCATCGATGCCCTATTCACTGGATCATTCAATCCACTCTCACTTCTACCCACAGCCAATCAGTGATCCGCTGGCAAAAAGCGACACTAGTGTTACCACTGCCGACATAGCCCGCTTCGAGGTCAAAAAATTACCGGAATCCATCACACAAATTTTCTCAGGGGCGGCATTCACGTGGTGTCCCTAGTATCATCTAGCCAGAGCGATTCCCCCCTTCAATTCCTACCTTTACAGGATCTCTGCATGGCCCGTTTTTTGACTCTTTTTGCCGTTGTGACGCTGATGACGCAACTCTGCGTTGCTGAGGTGACCACGTCTCCCATTTTCGGTGATTCGATGGTGATTCAACGCGACATGCCGGTGCATGTCTGGGGCTGGACCAAGCCCAACACAGACGTCCACGTTGAGATGGCTGGACATGAAGCTGACACAAAATCAGACAAGGCCGGCCGATTCGATGTCAAACTGGATCCTCTGCCTGCGGGTGGCCCCCATGAATTGGTGATCAAAGCTGACGAAACCAAAACCTTCAAGGATGTACTCGTCGGCGAAGTCTGGATCTGCTCAGGCCAATCCAACATGCAATGGCCAGTCGGAAGCGCGAATGATCCCGACCTTGAGACATTGACTGCCAACTACCCCAACATTCGACTGATCTCGGTGCCGCAGGTGGGTGTCCAAGAACCTCAAAACAGCTTCGAAGGAAAATGGGAAGCCTGCACCCCGACGACAGCGAAGAACTTCTCTGCGGTTGGCTACTTCTTTGGACGCCAGCTTTACCAGACGCTCAATGTTCCGATCGGACTCATCGACAATGCATGGGGTGGTTCAGCTGCCGAAGCATGGGTCAACCGCGACGTCCTCGAAGAAGCTGGTCAATACGATGAACTACTCGAAAAGTGGGACACCATGGCCAACAGCTACGACCACGAAGCAGCGATGGAGAATCATCGCAAACGAGTGGCAAACTGGGAAAAGACCAAGAAAGGCAATCGCCCCCGACCACCCCGTAACCAACTCACCGGCAACCACCGCCCCTCAAACATCTACAACGGTGTGTTGCACCCAACCATCGGTTACACCATTCGTGGTGCAATTTGGTATCAGGGAGAATCGAATGCCAATCGCGCCTACCAATATCGCCACCTATTCCCACTGATGATTGACAACTGGCGAAAAGAGTGGGGGCAAGGTGACTTCCCATTCTACTGGGTACAACTCGCGGACTTTCAAGCAGAAGTCGACGCTCCCGCTGACAGCCCATGGGCTGAACTTCGCGAGGCACAAACCATGACCATGGAAAAGCTGCCCAATACCGGCGAAGCTGTCATCATTGAGCTAGGAGAAGCAGCCGACATCCACCCCCGAAACAAACAGGACGTTGCAAAACGTCTTGCACGCTGGGCGCTCGCCAAAGATTATGGTTACGACATTCCGTTTCGCAGCCCAACCTACCAATCCATGACGATTGGTGGTTCCAAAGCAAAACTGAAATTCGATCACGTTGGGGGTAAGTTGGACACCTTTGATGTGCGAGAACCGATTGGATTTGCGATCGCAGGCAAAGATAAAACTTTTGTCAATGCGAACGCGAAAATCACAGGCAAAGACACGATCGAAGTCTGGAGCGACGAGGTAAAGAATCCAGTGGCCGTTCGCTATGCTTGGGCCACCAACCCTGTTTGCAATGTGCAAAGTAGCGAAGGTCTGCAAATGACTCCGTTCCGCACCGACGATTGGCCCGGCGTTACCGTCAATGCTGTCAAGTGATCGCTGCCCGCAAAATCAGCGTGCAACGGAATAACGCACGCCGCGTCATTCGTTGCTGGACATGAGGTCCCGCGTTCAACCCAAGCAATGTCATCTCGCAACAGGGTCGCTGTAATTTCAGCGGCCCTGTTTTTTTACCTGAAATCAGGAATCGCAAGCCGACTCAGTCACTTCAAAGCCCAAATCACGAATCATGTCGTAATCTGCCTGCGGTGCCTGCCCTTTCGTCGTCAGATAGTCGCCGACAAACAGGCTGTTGGCTACATACAACCCTAGCGGTTGCAGTGACCGCAAGTGAATCTCACGACCACCAGAGATACGCAATTCGCGATCGGGATTCACAAACCGAAACATCGCCAATGCGCGCAAGCAATCATTGGCCGTCAATTCGTTCTTGGTCTGAAGAGGAGTCCCTTCGATGGCATTGAGGAAATTCAAGGGAATCGACTGCACACCGAGATCTCGAAGATCGAAAGCCATCGAGACAACGTCTTCGTGCTTCTCTCCCATTCCGATGATCCCGCCGCTGCACATCTCCATCCCCGCATCCTTCACATGCTGCAGCGTTTGGACTCGATCCGCATACGTGTGGGTCGTGCAGATATCAGCGTAGTGATCCTCACTCGTGTTCAAGTTGTGATTCACACGATCCACTCCGCAAGCTTTCAGTCGATCTGCTTGCTCCTTTGACAGCAGACCGAGACAGGCACAAATATCAAGCCCGTACTTATCCTTGATCTCAGGAACAATTTGCTCAACTGCATTGAGTTCACGTTCGTTTGGACCGCGAGCCGAAATCACCAAGCAGTAAGTCTTGGCCCCACGTTCGGAAGCGAGCCGGGCTGCCTCCATCAAATCATCCCGCTTCAAAATGTTGTATTTCGGCACAGGAGCATCTGAAACCTTTGACTGGCTGCAGTAGTGGCAATCCTCGGGACATAGCCCGCTCTTGGCACTCATCAAAAAGTACAACTGCACTGACTTGCCAAAATGCTGATGCCGAATCCGGAAGCCCGCCGAAAGGATCGACAGGACATCACTGTCCGGAGCCTCCAAAATAGAAAGGGCTTGTTCACGCGTCAGTGACTCTCCACCGAGAACCTGATCTGCCATTTCCTGATAGCGATCGGCTGCAACTCGGCTTAGTGGCTCGGTCTCAAGGTTCAGCGACATGATATTCGTATAATCTCAAACGAAAAGAGCAAGTTTCAACAACGGGACCGCTCACAAGAATTGCAAATCCCGCACCAATCAGCCACCATGGTGAACGCGTCGCCCAAGATCGGCAAGTCGTCTACTTTTGAACAACCCACCGCATGTCGTATTCCTACGTCCGAATTGGGGCTCTCAGCGAAGTCCATCTAGCCGATTGCCCGCTGGTTTTGCCCCGTGGCAGGCGTGTGATCGTGCGATCCGCTCGCGGGACAGAACTCGCCGAAATCATCCGCTGCCTGCCCAATCCAGCCGCAAAACCCGATCCTTCGTCCCAAAATCCTGCAGACCAACCGGCAAACCGCCAGCCAACCGTGTCCGTTTTGCGACCCACCACTGACGAAGACGAACTCCTGCTCCGACGACTCGATCGCCACAAACGAGAAGCAGTGGAAGCCTGCCAAACCGCGCTCGCTGAATCTGAGTCACGGTCTGTTTTGCTTGACGTGGACCAACTTTTTGATGGCGGAACGCTAGTGATGCATTTCCTGGGGACCGTTGATGCCACTGCGGAATCCATTACCCGCGAAATTACCGAACGTTACGAATCGATCGTTCGAACACGCCACTTTGCCAAGCTACTCAGAGATGGCTGTGGCCCCAACTGTGGTGAAAAAGAAGGTGGATGCGCGAGCGGATGCAGTGGATGTGCTGTCGCAAACGCATGCAATAAAGCCTAGCAACGCCCCGACCTGTAACCACACACACGCGGCACTCAAACACACCCCGTGTCTCTGGTGCCTGGTTTGTTTCTGGTGTCTGGCTCTGGCAACAACTCTCCGGTTCGGCCCCATTATTTGGATTCACGATAAGCCTTCGCCGCCATCACATAATGCCCCGCTGTTTGCCTGAGACGCTCTGAATCATTTGGATCAAGTTCCCGCATCACCCTGGCAGGCACCCCAACTGCAAGATGCCCCGCAGGAATTTCCATCCCCTCCGTCACCACCGCACCCGCGCCGACGATCGCACCCGCACCAACTTTTGCGCCATTGAGCACCACCGCTCGAATTCCGATCAAGGCGCCTGACTCGACGATGGCCCCGTGTACGACGGCTGCATGCCCTACCGTCACATCATCTCCTAAATGGCATGGGTAACCAGGGTCGGCGTGCAACACAGCCAGATCCTGCACATTAGATCGGCAACCAATCTCAACCGCTTCAGTGTCTCCGCGAACCACCGCTCCAAACCAGACACTTGACTTCTCACCGATCGCCACTGAGCCTCGTATCGTCGCATTCGCTGCAACGAAAACATCGTCAGCGATCAATTCCGGCCGAAAAGCTGTTTGAATTTCGCGAGTGTTCTCTGGCACTTTACTCTTATCCCTAATTCAATTTGCCTAGATTTATCCTGCAAAACGGATCTGACAGCGGATGACACCAGCATCTTGGCACTAAACAAGAATACAAAATCAGAAAGCAGTTGATTGCTACTGATGACTTGATCCCCACAAAGGCTGCAACAAAACAACTGGGATCGCTACTCCCCTTGCTGCCCACATTGCTGCCCACATTGCATTCAATCCCAACAAACCGAGGCAAGTCAGCTTGCCCCCAATAGGCTACGACTATTTACGTGATTGAAACAATCCCTTCAGAACAACAGCCAAACCAGCGACACCCGTCAGAATAGTGACTGCTATTCTACCTAATGAAACGTTGACCTCCCGTGCCAATCCTGCAGGGTCAAACTCAGGCGTGGAATCAATTAATTCAGCAGGGGCCAAGAAACATTGATAGAAAAAAAAGCAGAAACAGAAAAACGAAACGAGAACGATTGCGACCCCGAGCCAAAACAACTTGCCAAACGAAAAGGTACGAGCTCGCTCATGAGGCACTTCCTCCGCCGAAGCATAAGGATTTTTTGACATAACGCCTCACTCCCTGATTGATTTCTGTTGCTGAAACTGCCGTTACTCGATACCGCTTGAATTGGCACAGTAGCGTTCAAGTGAAAGATAAATTACCACGTCACTTGATGCAATGTCGAACAACACCACGCAACTCCGGAAAAAAGAAAGCACCCCATAGATTTGTATCCTGAAAACAACATGCATCGGCTGTCCGGAGATCGTAAATGACTGGAAACTCAAATAGACACCAGCGATTCACGGGTGCTTTGCAGACGTACTCACGGACCTCGTCGCTAACAACCTCTGCAACAACGACAGGAATGATCACATATCCAAACTGCATGCCTCTCAGCCATGGAATGCGTCTGGAACTCTTGCCCAGCTTAAATCCAACTTCAAACAGGTCATAAAAATCCTGAACTGTCGGCTGCGCAAGCTCGCGAATCACGACGTGGTGAGAGAGAACAACAAGACCTTTCCATGAGAATGACATTTTGGCGGCCGCCAACGCAATGCTTTCTTCGCACCCACACGGAACATCACAAGTAACCGAATAACCCGCAGCTAATAATCGACTGCCAAACTCATCAATTTTTGTCATCACTCGAAGCAATCCCACTCAACTGCATCCCACGGGCTCACTGTAGCACAAATAATTCCACAGCCTTGTCCGTCCACGGTTCACCTGATGTCAAGTTACCTGATGTCAAGTTACCTGATGTCAAGTTACCTGATGTCAAGCTACCTGATGTCGAAGATCGGTATAGCGAAGAAAGGTGATGACAATCGCGGCAAACAACCCAACCATCCACATTTCAGCACCCAATTTTTTGCTGCCATTCTGGAACGCCCACCAAAATTCCTGAAGCCGTCCACCAAAGGCCAAGAATCACTTCCCATCACTTACTCAGCCGGCACCTCGCCTGGAGGCTGGTTTGAATCCATGCTTTCCTTGAACTCCCCACCATAACACTGTTCAAATTCCCGCGCGACTTCGCCAAGGCGATGGGAGAGCCAAGTGGCTTCAACCAACTTGCGGCGAATGAAGGCTGCTTCAAATGACGAAAACACACTCCCCCCATTCCGTTCATACCGCACCCTGATTCGCTCAGCGATGTGCTGCTTGGCAATCAGATAAGCCCGCAAATAAAAATTACAGATCGGCGATCTTCCCAGTGCGTCAACAAGCGCAATGAACTTATTCAATTGCTCGAATGGAAGCGACTTCAGTTGGCACGCTGCGTCCAAACCGGCAATGTCCTCCAGTTCTTCAAAAATACCAAGCTGACCTGTTTCAATCAGGCGACCGCCTACATCAAAGACAGGAAGGATCGGGTACAGTCGGCAAACGGTTGGACGAGTATCATGATCACATGCACAATTGGGCCGGCGGCTTACAATCGACTCGACTTTCAACACATAGCCAGCAATCGGAAAGAGAACCACTTTGTGCTCGTGATCACCAAACTGAGTTAGCCATCCCTTTGATTCAAGAAAGGCATACTCCCCCGGCAGCAGCGGCAACTCTTGAAACGGAGTCCGCGCGATCATATTGAACTTTGATTTGTACCGCCCAAAACTGCAACAATGAGCGTCTCCGCACAAACGCCAACAATCAGGGACGTACACTAAATCCGTTGCATAGATGTGCTCATAATCGGGCAATCCATTCTCGTTTTTCATCTCAAATATATCTCTCGCAAGCATTGCCGATTGATTCAATGTTTGGTTCACCTACCACTCGCCGCACTGGTCATGTATGAAATTCCCAACTGCGTTCCGGATGCGTGAACATCCCATCAAACTTTCTTCAGGACAACTCGGCGAGGACATCACATGCCTCAGCCGACGGATTGCAACGACATCTCCGGGTTGCAGCAACATTTCCCGTGCAAACCACAAAACCTGTCCCTATGAGGTTAGTCGAGCACATCAAAGTCTCAATCTTTCTAAGTTTGGTTTCTCAAATCCGGCACGATGTTTACCCACACCCGAGCACAAAACGCCTCAGTCCAACCACATTCCCATTAATCCGAGGTTCTCGGAGCCCCCCACATCAACCACTGAAGGTCACAAATATTCAAATCACCACGCCGCTACCATTCATCTAGACTGCGATGATCGCGCACAGCACCTGAACGCTGAGCCATTGAATTGCGTTCCCAAGCAGAAATTCAATCCGACTGCAAATGTTGATCTGCGAATGCAAGATACTGCTGCCAATCAAACGTGGTCACATCGTGATCACCAGAACGCAAGTGATAGCCAATCCTTGTGTGGATCGGAGCATTGGGTGAAGGCATTTCATATTCGCCGATACCTTTCTCGCCGAGTAACTCATACACCGGACTTGCATACTTGGCAGCCAGAAACTCACCCTTGGGATCGGCCCATCGGTCATTGGTAGCACTGGCGACGTACAGCGGACGTGGAGCAACAAGCGATAACAGCATGTGCTGATCAACTGGCAATTCCTGTTCTTTCTGTTGGTATTGGTGGTGATTTCTACAGAACCAATAGCCAACGGGCTTGATCATGTGATGAATCCGTTCTCCATAACAGCGACGATAAAGCGCTGCGCCACCACAACCCGAGTCATTACTGACGACCATGGCGAAACGACGATCCTGCGCACCAGCCCACAGCGCCGTCTTGCCCAACCGGGAATGACCGATCACTGCAACGCGTGACGCATCAATCGCCGCCTCTGTTTCAAGCCAATCCAGCACGCGAGACAAGCCCCATGCCCACGCTCCAATCGATCCCCACTGGTCTGCCTCCGGCACTACCTGATTGCCCTCGTAGAACAGCGGGTGAATGCCGTCCGAAAAATCATTGCGGTAATTATCGGGATCAATTTGATCGCGGTGCACGGTTGCCAATGCGTAACCGCGTTCTATCAACATTTCCAATTGCCAGCGACCTGCAAACGATCCACGCCCCTTGGACGTGCTTCGTTTTAGAATTCCATTCTCCGGATGAATCGTATGATTGCCGTTGAAATTCAACCCGAGAAACACAGGCGTTGGCGCTGAGACGCGGTTGGGAATGTACAGCAGGATATCGATGCGGAAGCCAGCGTCCCCAAAAAACGCGGCGACCTGCTTGCGTGTCGCCCGCCCTTCCAAAGCATCTTGATCTTGCTCGATCAATTCGTAGCGAACTTTCAGCTGCTTCTCTGGGGTTTTTCCGTAAACGGATTTTTCCAGCAAATGAAGCACCTCAGCCCTGCGATGCCCGATCCACTCCGTGCGACCAACGGTTTTGCCAGCCTCGTCAATCAGGACCGCAGGTAGTTTGTACGCTGGAACTTTCGACTCATCGTAATTCGTATCTGCAGGCTCTTTTGCATTCGAAAAAGACGCTCCACTGATCAGAAACACCACGGCCAATGTTGTGATCGCCGCATCAGCTCGTCTCAATCTCATTATCGATTTCTCCATCGCGATACTCGATCACGCTCGATGAATACTGCAACCAAAACGCAAACAACAATCTGCCCCAGACTTGAGGTGCATTCACCAACAACAATCACCGCTTCATGTGAGCACAAGGGGAAACAAAGGATCCCTTTACATCAGGCGCTGACTCTGCTGGAAAATCTTGTTCCTGAGGAGCTGTCATTCCCCGATGTCTTCGTTCCACAAAGTCGGACTCTCCTGAATAAATTTCCTCATTAATTCAATGCATTCACGACTATCAATCACCTCAACATCCACACCTTGCTGCCGCACGTAATCTTCTGGACCTTGAAAGGTCTGATGCTCGCCAACAATCACTTTGGGAATTCGATAAAGCAAAATTGCGCCACTGCACATCGAGCAGGGCGAGAGGGTTGAGTAGATCACCGACTGACGATAATCCGATGCAGTGAGGCGTCCGGCATTTTCCAGACAATCCATCTCAGCATGTAAAATGGCGCTACCTCGCTGCACACGCCGATTGTGCCCTCGTCCAACGATCTCACCATCAATCACTAAAACTGACCCAATGGGTATTCCACCCTCTGAGTATCCGATGCGTGCCTGCTCGACAGCAGCTTCCATAAAGCGATCCACTCCGTCACTCTCCTCAAACAACAAGTCACCTAAGATACTCACGAACGCGTCTGCCCTATCGCGTTTTCAGTCTTGGTAAAAAACGTTCGCAGATTTTTCGAAACCGACATGTCGACCGCCTTCGCTCATTGCTTCGGATGCGAATCGCTTCAGAGTACCTTTGCGATTAAGGCACTGTCCATCAATCAAAGAACCAGGACCGCACGCGATAAGGATCATAATATAAGATCAGAGATGCCGCGGCGACCACTGCCGAAAACACAGCTAACGAGGCAAATCGTTGCGCAGTGGAAGCGTTGGACATCGAACACCATCCAAAAGGCGTGCACGCAGCGACTAGAAATCCACATGGCACAAAGAATGGCGCAGAGAGGAAGGCCAGCGCGCCAAACCATGCAAAAAAAATGATGCCGAAATTTTCGGGATAGTCGCGATATTCCACAGGCACGCGTCCCAAAGCAAACCATGACAATGTCCAAGCCATATAAATTCCCAACACTGGAAATAACGGAAAGACATACAACAGAATTCTCAGGATGGTAATCATCGAGTTAACACGGTCTGCCCCCTGCGGAGGCGCAGTTGACGCAATGTACGGATTTACCATGTTATCTACCATGTTTCTGATCATCATGCTTCAGCTGGCGCAATGAAGGGCAACTCCCGGATCCAATGCCCCTCAGAAAATTCGAAACCAGACAACCCAAGGAAATGCAGCGACAACATTCACTCAAAACCTGTAATCAAACAGGTCAATATCAGGCTGGTACTTTTCACGCACCATCTGCACCAATCGATCATCGTAATACTCTTTGTAAGATCGTGTTTTCCTGGACACATTGAGCTGGGGCAAATCTGCAGACACGCCAACTTTCATGCAAACATGCTTGAAATCCCGATCTAATTCTTCATACCGGCCAATGAAGCTAACCAATTGCTCTCCGTCTTGCGAAAAGATGAAATCTTTCTGCAATGGAAGCCCGCCCTCGCACTGCCAGCAAATGTAATTCTGGAAACTTCCCTGTTCTTTGAACAGTCGGTGAAGATGATGGTCAGGCATCTTCAACACATAAAAATACAGCGAGACCAGCCAGTCCCAAGGATTTCGCACCACCGCAAATGAGAAGAACGAATTAAATTCCGTTCGCCCCATCAGCGAAACCAAGTCAGCTGCTGTCGCGTGCGTTTCATAAGGCGTAGGGTCCCAACGCATCGGGCAGGGTAAATTCAATTGCTTGAGAACGCGAACAGTCTCTCTTTGATATCTACTAACAGCAAAAGGGCTTAGCCCCTTAGAAATGCTCATGCCCGCATTCTTGTAGACATGTACAAACAGAAATTTATGTTTCCGAGAAATCAACATGACAATATCATTACCGCTCAAACAAACGCTGAATGCCTTGGAACAAACAGCGACCCAACCGCTGTGATACTGGCAATCAAGGAAATGATAACCGTTGACCACCACTCAAGCCGCCCCAATAAGGCAAAGGCCGTTCCCAGGGCCAATATTGCATGCACAATCCTACCCCCAGTGCCCAGAGGCCAGTGCCCAGAGGCCAGTGCCCAGAGGCCAGTGCCCAGAGGCCACCTATTGATCGGGTTGGCTCGCACCACTGGTTCCTTGCAAAGCAAAGCTCCAACTCAAGACATTCTGACACTGGCTCACCATCGACAGTGTCCAAAATCAGCCGTGAACCTCGGCAGTAGCTGCGATCTACTGCATCCCTATCAAGCTTTCCTACCTACCCAATTCTCAGCAGTCTATGAAGTTGGAACGCTTTAACGGTGGTCTGCAAACCACTGCCGCACCTGTTGCCTGTACTTACTATCCCGATGCATCCACAAATCAGTATGTGGGTGAATCACTTTACCATCAGGGATCTCAAAGATTTCGGCAATCGGCGGCCGAAGAAACGTAAAGGCGGCGAGTCCCCGATGATCCTGCAAGAAGTCATTGGCCCCACCACATGCAAGCACCGGCCGACCATTCAACCTTGCTAGCCGCGTGAGCGCTGACGCGCGGTCACTTGCTGGATAACCCCAATTACGATCACCATCGAAGTGGTCGTGCGTGAACACACCTTTCCAGAGTGCGGCAATCTCGTCGTCAGCCAGACCAATGTAACTGGCCCCAATCGCCCCTCGAGAAAACCCGCAGATAAAGACGCATTCAGGATCACCACCAAACTGCTTGCAAATCCGAGGCAGGTTCACTTTGCAATAATCAATCGTTGCCTGCCGATCCCCCCACCACTTACGCGTATTCTGCTGCTTGTCCTTGGCAACATACGGCATCGAAACCCAAATGAACCCTTTCCCACCGCTGACGCCGTAACCGAGATTCGCATCTTTCACTTCACCCGTTGAACCACACGCTGCGAATTCATTACCCGTGTACTCAACGATCACGGGGTACTTTCCTCCGGGCTTCCAGTCCACAGGTAAGTAAAGGGCATGGTAAACCTCTGTGCCGCTATATTCCGGGGCGACCTGACGCACCCGTCTTCCTGCGGCCGCATCCTGCGTTGTCATTTCGGGTGTAATCAGGTCGTTTTCAACCCGGTGATCATCAGCTGACAGCAAATCACCGAAACACAAACCAACCAACAAAAAAAACAACCTGCATTTCATCATTTTGCTTCCAGCTTGGCCAACCGTTGACTGCACGGGTGCAATCAAGAAATTCAAGATCATGTGCTATGTGACAAGCCCCCCGCTAATCCGCTCCCTGCGCAGAAAGCGTCTCTGCTATTGCGCAGAAAGCGTCTCTGCTATTGCGCAGAAAGCGTCTCTGCTATTGCGCAGAAAGCGTCTCTGCAATGTTCGGACGCGCAGCCTTAATGCGCTCGTAATCGAGCTCCAAACCGAGTGGCCCCATCACCTGTTGTAAAAAATCATAAATGGGCTTCACGGCCTCAAATGGGGCAGCAACACCATCATAGGCAGTGGCACCTGCAGCATTTCGCATATTCTTATCGGCTCCATTGGCCAGCAACGCCCGGACGACTTTTTCGTGACACAAAAAGGCTGCGGTATGCAACGCCGTTGCCCCATCAGCCTTCTTTGCATTCACGTCGGCCCCCGCTTCAATCAATAAGAGTGCGACCTCATCATTTCCCCTCGCTGCCGCAGCATTCAAAGAAGTCCCACCATCTTCGCCTCGTAAATTCAGGTCCGTTCCCGCCGCGATGTGCTGACGGACCGCGACCACGTCCCCTGCCCAAGCGGCATCAAGTAGAGCGATGCTCGGTTTTACTACCACGTCCTCTTCAACTGGAGCGACATCCGTTCCACCGCCAACAACCGGGGCTATCGAAGACACTTCCTCATCCCGAGCACAACCAGCGAATCCTGCACATGCCATCAACACCAAAACACAATAGCGACACGGTAAAAATTTAGCAGACACGCTTTACCTCTTTAATGTAAGAATCTGAGCTCAGATTTACATGACAGAAAACGCAAATCCGTTACGCAGCATGATAATACAGAAAGCATTGGATCTCATCACCTGACGTTGAGTAACATCATGTAACCAAAACGAAGTCGCGCCATGGCGTTGAACCCATGTTGTCGCCACGATTTCTTCATCGCAACCACTACACAGCTTCATTGCACAGCTTCATTGCACAGCTTCATTGCACAGCTTCATTGCACAGCCCAATCACTGCCGCAGAAGCACCTAATGCACATGGGATCAAATCAAAAACTTGCATCGGCATTCAACGCAGGAGTGTCAATCAAGCACGTACAAGCCCGATTCCAGTTCCTTCACCTCATCGCTGGTCAAGACGCCAATCAGCCTGCCTGAACTTGAGAAACCATCGTACCTGATCAACTCAACCTTCACAAAGACTTGCCCTTCGGACTTTTTTCCCTCGGCAGCAACCGCCGAGAACTGAGCCTGCGTCACTGGCGAAACAAGATCAACCATGATCATATAAGGTTGTTCCTCTAGCCCATAAATGCTGTGGATATCGATTTCACTCGCCCCCACCTGAAACTCCTCACGATCACCAATCGCAACCGTTCCTAAACGCCCAACAATGATTTTCGATCCAGCATTCCCCGGGAACGATCCCGGGGAACAACCGGCCAGAACCATTGGTGCCACTGCACCGACGAACAATCCGACGCGTAACATCGTGGTCCACCCGAACATTACCTGCTTAAACATTGCGACCAAACCTTTCGATTGCCTTAGTAATCAGTACCGCCGTAAAACGTTCCCTGCATGATACAACGCGCTGAGCACGATCCATGTAACGTGCCTGTAAAGAACAAACCAGCCGCATTTTCCCTGCACTGACAAGTAGCACCCCAACTGATTGCAACTGCGATTACTCAACATCACGGCGTCCACCATTCACCTGAAGGCCACCCTCCGCATCATTATCTGCTTCAGTGCCACCTGGTTGCCGAGAACAAAAAAACGCGACACAGGACCTTTTGAACCCGATATATCCGGACACAATG